>Ga0302325_10004212_pt1 | contig 33329 bp, 30 predicted proteins | sample Palsa_T0_2_FD_201948 | JGI IMG/M metagenome (GOLD analysis project Ga0302325, IMG submission 201948) | Peat permafrost microbial communities from Stordalen Mire near Abisko, Sweden - Palsa_T0_2 | ecosystem: Environmental > Terrestrial > Soil > Palsa > Peat permafrost | place: Sweden: Abisko... | reverse complement strand
GCTAACCGAACGGACTACGGGAACGACCCAGCTCAGATGGCGCTCGTGTGAATGGCTGCCCGCAGACCCCGCCCGGAAGAGGGCCCGGTGACGGGTGGGGGTCAAATGAAACTGGGCCCGGGGACCGGCGTCCTGATCGGGCAACTTGAGACTCCGAGAGTTGGTCATCGTCCGATGCCACGGCCGGGGCTCTGCCCGCGTCCTCGGTGATGCTTGGCTTGGTGCTGGAGATCCCTTCCCGGCTCCGCAAGCGAGCGAACCTCGTGTGCACGCTCGCCCGGAGCCAGGTCTTGTATCGAGTTCGTCTCGAAGCGGTCGTGCAGGGACGCGATTTCAGCGGACAAAACGTCGACGAGCAGCTTGGCCATCTCCGTTTCCCCCCGGGCGGCGTGCGCCTCACCGATAGTTCGAAGTGTCCGCCCCAGCTGGTTGATCAGCATGGCCCAAGCCATGGGAGAATCTCTGCTCAGTTGGGACTGGGCGACGATCGCCGCTACTCCTTGGAAGTCTCGCACCGCTTCGCGTTCCGGCCCGGGTTCACCCGGTCGGATCTGTGCCGATCGAGCGAGTACGTCTGCTGTTGCCGCCAGAGGTCCTGGACTCTTCCCTTCCAGACGCCTCGACCAGGCGGCGAACACCCCGGCGGCTTCGCGCGCCGCCCCACGCCACGCGGGGAGATCCGATACCGGGACGGCTCTCAGGCGTTCGACCGACCTTTCCACTGCCGCCACCGCCCGTAGCCAGTCATTTGGGTGACCACCCAGAACCTCCCTGCCGGGGAAGACCGACTTGGGGGCGCTCCATTCGACCACGGCCGCCTCGCGATCGTCGTTGGAGAGCGCCCAGAACTGACGTAGGTGCGGCAAAGTCAGGTCTTTGGCCAGCTTCCCGCCGCCGAAGCAGATCGGCGCCACCCCACCCGTGGTCCTGATGGCCACTGAGTACCCCACCACCTCATATTGGCCACCGGTCTCGAAACGAGGTCGCACCAGCTCCGCTCCCCCGCAGGCGCCGGACGAACTCGGCTTCATCTTTGGAAGCGACCGATGCCTCGCGCACAAGACGGGCCAGAGTGACCCGTGGCGGTTCAGCCAACTGCTCTCTGGCGGTGCGCTCGAGCTCTGCTCTACTCAACCCGGGCAGCCCCCTGCCCTCGCGGCCCTCGACGACGCTGAGCTCGTAGGCATCCTCGAGCTCGGCACAGACCCGGGAGAGGGTCTTTCGGTCGCGCCAGATGTCGACCTTGCTCCCGTCGATGCCCACCAGCGAAGCGGCGATATGGATGTGCTGGTTGCCCTGCGCGCTCATCCCGTGCCCGATCGCCACCCAGGCCGTCGGCAGTGTTCCTTTTCCCTCGAACCCCAAAGATTCCATGACCACCTGGCTTATCTGTGCCCACTCCTCATCGCTGAGTTTGCGATCCCCGGGGGGAAGCGACAACGAAAGGTGGTAGAGATGGCCGCCCATCGGATTTGTGCCGTAGGCGTCGTTGGCCTCATCGAGGGCCGCTCCGAGATCAGTGATCTCCTGGGCTGACAAGTTGGCGCTCGCCAATGCCTCGCCGCCCAGAACGAGGCCCGCGGTAATGACCCGCTGATCGGTGTGCTCGTTCGCCCTTCCCGGTCCGAGCAGGTACCGGATCAGCCCGCGGGCGCTTGCCCCCCGTGTGACCTTGACGATCATCGCTCGGGCTCAAATGCGGATCCGAGACGCTGCGCTGTATCGATCACCGCGTTGGTGGCTCGACGAATGTCGTCGATACATGCGGTAAAAGTGTCGGGGAGGACGTGGGTCGGGATGAGCGAGGCGAGCGATGCTTGACTCTATTCGGAAGGGAGGGTTACGAGGGTGAATCCACTGGTGCTCACTGCGGCGAGTCGGTTTGCACCCAGATCATTCACCTCGACAGAGACGACCACGGAATGCTGCCCCCTTCGCAGCACCTTTCCTTCAGCACGAGCCGGTCCCACCACGATCGGTGCCAAGAAATGGATGTTCATGACATTGGTCACCGCGGCGCCTGACCCGTCAGTGCCCTGGTTCGCCAGCCTCCCAGCGACCATATCGATCAGCGTGGCGATGAGGCCCCCGTGCAATCCACCCATTCGGTTGGCTACCCGAGGTGTGATGGGAAGCTCGATCGCTAGTTCCACTCCTGGCGCGTCGACGACTTCACAGTGCAGTTGGGACACGAAGTGCTCTCCAGAATCCAAGGCCGCGTCGACCTCGAGTGCAACTCGATTGGCCTCGCGGGAATCAGGCTTCATGTTTGGAACCTCGGCCGGCGATCCCTACATGTCGCCCTGCTGGCTGTATGACCCTGCGAGTCACTGGTATGAAAAGTAATGACGTAGGTCCGAGCGCTCGTTCCACCCGCCGAACCGCGGCAAACGAGGAGCAGGAAAAGTACCGGGTGGTTCCTCATTAATCCACCCCGTGGCCGCGTTCAGATCCTCTGACGGGTTAGACGGCAGCAGCTAACAAAGCTGCGCAGCAGGGTTTCCGCCCAGTCCATCGTTCTGTCGCCGCTCAAGCGATTCTCTCGAACACTGTCGCGATCCCTTGTCCGCCGCCACAGCACATAGTGGCAAGGCCATACTGCCCTTCTCGGCGGTCAAGCTCTCGCAACATGGTGGCGAGAATTCGGCCGCCTGTAGCGCCGATGGGATGACCAAGAGAGATCCCCGAGCCATGGACGTTGAACCGAGGGTCGAGATCATCGAGACCCCATGAGTCGAGACATGCAAGCACCTGCGCCGCAAAAGCCTCGTTCAATTCGATCAGGTCCATGTCGCTCATCGCAAGCCCAGCGACTCCCAGCGCCTTGGCGGTCGCCGGCACAGGGCCGAGACCCATCCGTTGAGGTTCCACCCCTGCCACCGCCCACGAGACCATGCGGGCGAGCGGACGCAGGCCAAGCTGCGCTGCCTTTTCCTGGGTCGTGACGATGCACACGGCAGCGCCGTCGTTCTGTCCGGCGGAATTTCCGGCGGTGACGGTTGCCTGCGAGTCTTGCCGGGCCATCACCGGTTTCAAAACCGAAAGTGCCTCCATCGACGTGTCCGACCGAGGGTGCTCGTCGCGATCGATGACCACGTTCGCTCGGCGTCCCACGACCGTCACTGGGATCAACTCCTCTGAGAACGCTCCCGCCTGTTGCGCCGCCACCGCCCTTTGGTGTGAACGAAATGCTAGGGCGTCTTGGCGCTGTCGGTCGATCGAAAACTCTTTCCGGAGATTCTCGGCTGTCTCGATCATGCCGCCGGGAACAGGGTAGAAGTGACCGCCGGAAGTGACGCGGCCTCTGGCCAACCTGTCCATCAGTTCGACGTGTCCCGCCTTCGATCCCCAGCGCATCGATGTCGTGTAATACTCCGCCTGGCTCATGCTCTCTGCCCCGCCAGCGAGGACTACTTCGGCCGCACCCGTCTCGACGCACATGGCTGCAAAGACCACAGCCTGCAATCCAGAGCCACACCTGCGATCGATCTGGATCCCCGGTACTGACACCGGGAGCCCTGCATCGAGTGCTGCGACACGCCCCAGGGCAGGCGATTCACCATTGGCGTAGCCCTGAGCGAAGATGACGTCATCGATGCAGTCAGGCGGCAGTGCCGTTCTCTCGAGGAGCTCGCTAATGATGGTCGCAGCGAGATACACCACTGAGAGGTCCCGGAAGCAACCCCCGAACCCTCCAACCGCTGTTCGAATTGGCTCGCAGATGACGGCGCTTCTCAGGGAACGTCCTCTCGCAGTGGTTGGCAGTGGTCCACGTGGTCCCAGGTCAGCCCGGCAGAGGGAGAGCCACTCCCCGGACCGGGTACTGGCCGTCGGCCACGGCCAGTACCCGGTGACGCAATCGGGTGTGTGTGCAGGATCGCTGCGTGCAGACGGGGGATCTTGATCAGCCGTTCGTCTCGGAGAACGGGAAGTGGGCCAACGAGATCGTCTTCGTGGAGAGAAGAGTAACCTTGTCGCCGTTCGTGATGTGAGCCGCGTAGAGGTCGGGGTTCGAGACCCGCGGGAACTTCTTGAGACCAACCGTGCTGGGCGTCCACGCCGGCATGAGGCCGTACATGTTGAGTGCCTTGGTGTGGTCCAAGGCGGTGGTCATGGAAGCGCCCGTGATCGGTCCGTGGATGTGCTTGGCGACGTTTGCAAAGGTGTGAACCGAGAGCCACGCACCGAGCGCGAACTCGTCGACCAATCCGGCCCCCGCATTGGCAACCCCCTTCGCCTTGGCAGCCGCGAGTTCCCCTTGGAACTGGCGAATACCGGCATTGCTTGTCTCACCATATGGAACGAGCGCCGCCATCACGATGACGTTGTCCACGACCTTCGACCCAAGAGGAGCCAGGTCCGAGCTGATCTCGTTCTGCTGCACATTCGGGGCGACCGTGACCCACTTCGGGTAGTACTGAAGCTGCGCCGCCGCCGTCACCAGCGGCTGGAACTGACCGAAACTCGTCTCGGCGACCACCGCATCGGCCCCAGTTGCCTTGAGCGAGGCGGCATACGACGAGTAGTCGGTCACACTTTGTGGAAGCGTGACGGGCGGTCCTGCGAACTTCAAGCCGGCTTTTGTGATGCCTTGCTGGATGTAGTTCGGGACCGGGTTCTCCGCGATCGCTACCGTCTTGACGCCCGGGATCGCCTTCAAGGCGTACCCAGCGCCCGCATATTCCTCGAGGGTGCTCCCGTTCAGGGGAAACGAGGCGGGCGACGTAGCTGGCGGCGCATCGGCGACGAGCGGCCCGATCGCAGGGATCTTGGCGTTGTTGAGCAGCGTGAAGTCTTGCGAGTCAGCAGGAAAGTCAAAGTCGCCCACAGTCGCGGCGACATGGCTGCTGATCGCCTTGGTAATGCAAGCCACCGACGAAGACGGGTTCAGATCTGTATTGCAGACACTCAAGGAAAGCTTGTGCCCATTAACTCCGCCGTTCTTGTTGATGGCGTCCACGGCTGCCTGGGCGGCTGCAATCGACTCCGGCTGGCTCGCGACTGGGAGGTTATAAGGCACGTCGATCTGTATGTTGATCGGAGAGCCCCCGGCCTTCGTTCCCGCGGCGCCGGCGACCTGGCCGCTACCGACAAACGCTGTGGCGAGAATCGCCATGCACGTGCAGGCACACAGCTGCCATCTCGACACGATTCCTAACTTCCATCCCATTTTAGTGCGTCTCCCCCCGGGCCATGCCGGAACTGCGCCCCCCCGAATTGGAATGAGCGGAACTGCATACCGAATACAACATACTGTAATTAAATCCTGCGGGCCGGTCAAGCCGTTGGACATGCGGCCGATAAACCCAAGAATTTCGGTCAGAAAAGTGGTCCTTCCGGGTTTCCCGTGGGTCTGAAACGCGGATCTGACCGCTCGGTAGCGAATCTTGGGTTGGGCGCCGGGTGGCGGCCGGTCTCCCGTTCGTCCTTGAACTGGCTGACCCTCGAGGTGTGGAGTGGTCGGGGGTTGTGGCCACTTCCTCGCTCCGGCGCCAAGGGCCGCTGCGAGCCTGCGCTGACGCTCCGGTTCTCGCTCGGGCTGTGCCCGTCCCTTGACACCGGGCTCGTCCGTGGCGGAGGCACTCTCAAGGGAGCGACACTTGGGGTGTCGCTCCGGGAGGATCCGGAGCCCTGTCGGATGGAGGTAGCTGTGCGCGACATCGAGTTCTACGCTCAGGTGCTCGGTCTGGTCGACCCCTGGTTCGTCGACGACGTGGACCTGTCCATCGAGAACAGGCGAGTCGACATCGTCGTCTCGCACCACGAGGGCCGCCTGTGGCCCTGCCCCAAATGCGAGGTCGAGCTGGCGCTCTACGACCACGCCGAGGAGAGAGCGTGGCGCCATCTCGCCACCGGTGGGTTCCCGACCTGGCTCCACGCCCGGCCGCCCCGGGTCAAGTGCCCGAGCGACGGGGTGCGCCAGGTCCACCTCCCTTGGGCCGAGCCCAAGAGCCGCTTCACCCGGGCTTTCGAGCGGTTCGCCGTCGACGTGCTCAAAGAGACCGACATCTCGGGGGCGTCCAACATCTTGAAGACGTCATGGGACGAGTGCTGGGGCATCATGGAGCGGGCCGTCGCCCGAGGCCGAGCCGCCAAAGAACACCAGGTTCCGGCCCTGATCGGGGTGGACGAGAAAGCGGCCCGCAAGGGTCATTCCTACTTGACACTCGTCTATGACATCGCCGGCGGCACCGTCGAGTACATCGCCGACGACCGTACGCAGGCCAGCCTCGACCCCTACTTCGAGTCCTTCACTCCCGAAGAACGCCAGGGCATCAAAGCGGTGGCCATGGACATGTGGCCGGCCTACATCAACTCAGTGCAAGCGCACCTCACCGACCCTCACAAAAAGATCGTCTTCGACCGCTTCCACATCGCCAAACACATGGGCGAGGCCGTTGACGCCGTGCGCAAGCTCGAGCACAAAGAATTGCGCGCCGAACGCATCGATACCTTGACCGGATCGAAATATCTCTGGCTCTACGCCGAGAAGAATCTGCCCGACAAGCACAGGGCCACGTTCGGTTCCCTCAAGATGCTCAACCTCAAGACGGCCCGCGCCTGGGCCATCAAGGAGTCGCTGGCGGTGCTGTGGCGCTACCAGCGACTGGGCTGGGCCACCAAGTTCTACAAGCAGTGGTTCTTCTGGGCCACGCATTCGCGCCTCCAACCGGTCATCGACGTGGCCTACATGATCAAGCGCCACCTCTACGGGGTTCTCAACTACTTCTCGACGGCGAGGATCACCAACGCTGCCGCCGAAGGGCTCAACTCGAAGATCCAAACCATCAAGAAGATGGCCTACGGCTACCGCAACAAAGAGCACTTCAAAACCGCCATCTTCTTCCACTGCGGTGGCCTACAGCTTTACCCAGCTACCCACGGAGTTCCCGGATGACCCAGAAAAGCTAAGATTTCCATGAGACCGAGTTTGCGTTTCTCGCACAAAACCTCGCCTCGCACCTGTCGTGCCGTCGCCAGAGAGAGCGGCACGAACGACTAGGCGCGCAACCGCCCGAAGGGCGCTGCATCGGCACCACAATTCCACTCTGGCGCGGCGGAGAGTACCGTTCGTGACGTATCGGCCTGTTCCGCTATGGGACGTTGTCCAACTTGTAGAGGCTCTTCGCATTCCCCGAAAGCACTTTGCAAGCGACCGATTGCTCAAGTTCCTCGCTGCGGGCCTGCGCCACCTGAACTGCTTTCTTGCCGTTGGCCTGAAGGCTGGTCTCGTGCGGGAAGTCCGTTTCAAACATCAGATTGTCCTGGAACTCCCCGATCAAGGCTGAGGACGCGGACTCAAACCAGAACGTGGCAAAGAACTGTCGACGCCAGTATTCGCTTGGTAGTTCGCGATCTGGGAACTCAAGGTTCGCTCCCGAGCTTCCCCAATACCAATCCAAGTGCTCCAACGTGTATGGGAGAAACCCAAACCCGCTCTCGACCGACACAAATTTCAGCTTGGGAAATCGATGCGGAATGTTGTAGAGAACGACCTCTGCAATCGCCCTAACCAAATTGCTACGAGAGGCCGCGCTATTAGTAATAAAGGCGCGGCGGTTGGTCCGTTCCTCCAGAGCGGTCTTCGTCAGCTTTCCCCAACCCTTTTCACTTGCCTCCTTCTTTCTCGAGCTGATCCCCACGTGCAGATTTATCGGCAGTTCGAGCTCCTGCGCTGCTCCAAGGAGGGGTTCCCAGACCTCATCATGCAGGTTCTTGAGGCCAATCTCCCCGAGCAGTGCGGCCATGAGAACACCGCGGTGACCCATTGCAGAAGCGCGCTGCATTTCTTTCACGCTCGCATCCACGTCCCAGAATGGGAGCATAGTGATGGGAATCAACCGATCCGGATCCGCACTGGCAAAATCCGTGATGTAGTCGTTGTATGCACGAACGCATTCAAGGGCCAATTCCGAACCAAGGCCGTCGTAGAACGCGTGGGTGTCGAAGGCGATGATGTTCGGGTACAACACCTGCGCCGCAATACCCTCTTCATCAAGTCGGCGCAGACGAGCTTTTGGATCCCAACAAGCGGGGTCGGCTTCTTCAAGCGTCGGAGGGTGCGATGGAAATGGTTCGGGCCAACCTGCGGTGCAGTACTCCCCGACGCTCGACAGAAGGATGTCGCCGACCTTCCATCTGCGTTCTCCGGCGTCCGGGTCCCACTCGACATGAGGTGCTCTCTCGCGTGCTGATACCGGCAAACGAGACGTCCAGAGGTCTTCCGGTTCGGCAACGTGACTGTCGACGTCGACCACAATCAACTCATTCGTGCTCACCATAGTCAACTACCTACCCGTCCGTTGCCTTCGTCTGTCCTCAACCCCACATATCTCCATTGCCGGTTGGTAGACCTACCGTACATTCCAGCTCCTTGCCCATCGATCGACCGCAAGGAACAAGACCTCGCGCCCACCTAAAAATGAATTTTCTGTCGCTTGTGTCTGAAGTGCCAACTCGTATCCGCATCATTACCGGATGTCAAGCGCCTGAAACTCCGCCCTTCGTTCTGAGAGCGATCGCCTCGACCTCTGTGAGCGCACTCTCTACCGCAGCCGCGTCTACCCTGTCCGCGAGTTCCGGCGCGCCGACGGCAACCAGCATCGACGGCAAGTTCGACCGCAGAGTTGCAAGCGTCCAGGTGCGCATGTTTCCGCACGCGGCGGCATCGTAGGCGACGGTGTAGTGATAGTGAGGATCACCGACGAGAGGCAAATAGTGGTAGTGCGGGCTCTTCGGAAACATATCGAATCGCAGATACTCGTGATTCGACTCGGCATCAAAGACGTGAATGGACAGACCATCGTCATCAACCGGCGTCAGAGAGGCGAGAACGCGCTCAACCTCTTCCTTGTCTTCGGGATCACTGACGAAATTCTGGATGGTGATCTCGTCATTGAGTATCCGTCCCTCGACCCCAATACGAATTGCGCCTGCCTCGATATACCGAGTCTCCTCGGGCAGCGGCGGAATGGGTCGATTTTTGCTGACCCAGCCCAGCGTCATGATCGAACTGCCGATCGGCGACTTCAACGGAATACCGTTTTCGTCCTTTTCAACGTCTGCTATATCTGTCTGCGCCATGGTCAGGCTCCTTTCACTCTCACGGTCATGACAATGCGGCAGAATTCGCCGATTGGCTCAACATCCATCGTTTAAGCCGCATCCGGGGACACGGGTGCATCGGCACTCAAGCCATATCGCTCGAGGCCGTAGCAGGTGATCGCATTACCCCTCAAGAAACGGAAGGTCTCGTCCTCGGTGAGGTTCGCCCCTTTCACGAGCGCATCAGCGACCTCCATCGTTCTCGGCCACGTCGAGTCTGCATGGGGATAATCCACTTCGAACATGATCTGCTTGATTCCGATGCGCTCGCGGTTCGCCAAACCAACCAGATCATCAAACACACAGGCGTACAGCCGGTCTGCCACGTAACTGCTCGGCCGCCTCGGAACCTTCTCGTGAAAGTTGAGCTGATACTGGTCGTAACGGTCCCAAACGCTGTCCAAGCGCTCGAGGAGGAAAGGCAACCAACCAACCTGACCCTCACTCAGCGCAATGCGCAGCTTTGGGTATCGCTCGAGCACGCCGGAACACAGCCAATCAGCGGCAGCGTTGACTGAGTTCTTGAATGTCAACGCAGCGCCGACGGCTGGGGGCATATCGGGTCCCGTCGTCGGAACCCGTGAGGATGTCCCGATATGCATGTTGATGACGGTGTCGGTGTTCTGGCAGACATCGAAGACCGGGTCCCAGTGCCCGCTGTGAATACTCGGAAGACCAATGTGGGGAGGACACTCGGAAAACGCGACCGCATGGGACCCCAAGTCGGCACACCTCTGGACCTCAACCGCAGCCAACTCAGGATCCCAGAGAGGCATGATCGTCTGAGGAATGAGGCGACCAACGGCGGCACCACCGCACCACTCCTCGATAATCCAGTCGTTGAACGCTTGAACCTCCAGCAGCGCGAGGTCCTTATCGGGCGTAGTCAGAAATCGCTGACCAGCGAACCGAGGAACCGTGGGAAAGCACAGACTTGCCTCCGTGTGATTCTGGTCCATGGCGACGAGCCGTGCGCCCTGTTGGTAACAGCCGTCTTCGATCTCGTCGTACGTCACCGGGACATCGGACGTCAGGCGTCCTACCTCGGGCTTTGCTCTCACATAGCCACCCGTTAATGGCCATACGTCACCGTTCACCACCCACTGATCGCCCCAGCGACATCCGTCTTCACCGTTGCACTCGATGAAGGCCACCATTTCCGAGCCTTCCTTTTTCCAGTGTCCGCGCTTACGCACTACGTGAGGCGCGTCCTCCTGGTGCTTCTTCGGTAGCCGCTTGATCCAGAGATCTGGCGGCTCCACCACATGATCATCAACCGAGACGAACCGTGGCAACGTTACCTGCGTGTTTTTCTCAACCACCGATACCTTCCCTTCGAATCAGCCCATTCACCCGACTACATCAGGCTGAAGCATCCCCGTAATGGCCTCAGGCATAGAAACCTCAGGCATAGAAATTGGCGGGATCCTTCACGAAATCCGACATTTCCTCAGAATCACCCTCAAATGCAATCTGCCCTCGCGCCATGAAATACGAACGATCCGAGATCCGCAGCGCCTCGTCGACGTGCTGCTCGACAAGCAAGACTCCCATTCCGGCATCCGCCGCAGACCTGACTGTCCGCAGCAACTGGGAAGCAATGGGAGCGGCGAGTCCCAGCGACAGCTCATCAACGATCAGCAGACTCGGCTGCCGGCACAGAGCCCGGCCGAGGGCGAGCATCTGCTGCTCGCCACCGGACAAGAGGCCGGCTTTGACCTTGAGCCTGTCGCCCAGTGCGGGAAAGAGGCTCAGCGCGACTGATTCGTCACCGCCGCAAGTGCGTAGATTGTCCGCAACGGAAAGATGCCGAAATAGACAGCGCTCCTCCGTGACGAGAGACAAGCCCTCCCTCGCGCGGCGATGAAGCGGCGTCTTCGTCGATTTGCCGTTGTAGAGCACCTGACCACCCATGCAAGGCAGTACGCCGCTCAGCGTGAGCACAGTCGTCGTTTTGCCCGCTCCATTCAGTCCGAGAAGAGCGACCACCTCTCCGGGCTCCACCCGAAGGTTGATGTTTCGAATGACAACTGTTTCCCCGTAGCCGCCAGTCGTACCTGCTGCTTCAAGCAACGCGGTCACAACGTCAGACACCCCCAAAGACGCGCCACGGAGGCCCGGCGAGCCGCCGCCGCACGATGGCGCTCGCACTCACTGGCCAACGTATTTGCCCGGCCGCTTCTCGACAAAAGACTTGAAGCTCTCGGCACGATCCTCAGGTGCGTTCGACGTAATCTCCCCCGCCCCATTCTCCATGCCGAGCTGGGCTGTCAGATTGTTCACCTCGAGCGACTGATACATGATTTTTCGGGTCACTGCCAGCGCCACAAGTGGCTTGTCGACGGTGAGCTCCCGCATGAAGTCGGTCGCAGCTTCCTGCAGGGATTCGTGCGGAACAACTCGATCAGCCAACCCCAGAGCCAACGCCTCCTCGGAATTCACGGTCCGTCCCGTCATCACGAGTTCTAGAGCTTTTTGAAAGCCAACGATCCGCGGTAGATGGAACGTCGTACCGACCTCGGGCCCAAACCCGCGTTTGATGAAAATGGAAGCAAAGCTTCCTCGATCCGACACGATTCTGAAGTCACACGCGCAGGCGAGACCAAAACCACCGCCGAATGCAGGTCCTCCTACGGCCGCGACGATCGGCTTGCTGTAATTGAATATGGTCTTAACCATTGGCCCCCACCAGCCAATGGGCTCCGTCCGGACGGCCCTTGTCTGGTTTGGGATCGGGTAATGACGGTGCAGCGATTCGTGGTGGGAATAGTTGCCCCCCTCGTGAAGGTTGCCGCCCTTCAGATAGGCACCAGAACAGAATGCCTCACCCGTCCCGGTCAAGACGACGCCGCGCACGTCGTCGTCTTGGTCGAGAGCAACCAGCAATTGTGCGACTTCAAAGGCCAACCGCCTCGTCATGGCGTTCTTGATCTCCGGGCGGTTCATGGCGAGCGTCGCGATCCCCTCCGAAGACACATCGAGAATCGTCTCAGTGAGATCTACCGGCTCATCCGAGAACGGATAGTTGATGCTCGGTGCTCTGAACGACATAACGGACCCCCAGTTTTCTTCGGCTAAACGCTGATTCAGCTCTCACTCGGATTTTTTAAACGGATCCAAGCCCTTCTTGGGAAACTGTATCCCGTATGCAGTACTTACCATGGTAGTCCCGTCGGCTGGGCATCGCAATAGCCAACATGCGGGTTTGCGGCGCAGTGCACCCGCGCCAGGCCGCTTGCACCCCGCCTCCTCCTTTTACGGCGTTAGGAGCAATTCATGGGAGACTCACCCCGAATTCTCATCCGTGCGACACCATGGGTTCACCCATAAGCGCTGACCGTAATTGATCACTCTCGACGAGGTCTGCCGGCGTTCCCCGCCATATCATCTGTCCGGTATTCAGGATGTCGACCCGGTCACACACTTCCATGATGAAGCCAATATCGTGCTCGATGAGTAGTACGCCGATCTGCCAATCGCGCGCAAGGTCCTTGATCAGCTCGGCCAGTTCGGCCCGCTCGGGCTTCGCCAGCGTGGAAGCGGGCTCGTCGAGGATCAAGAAGGCCGGGTCACAAGCCAGTGCTCGGGCAATGGCGACCACACTTCGTCTTCCGTAAGGCAACTCTTCGGGGCTGCGCTCCAGATATGGCTCCAGTTTGAACTCCCGAACCGCGAGTTCAGCCGTACGGGACAGCTGCTCTTTCGATCGGAACCACAGGTGATTTCGAATCGACCGATGGCGCGACGAGCACTCGGCCCCGATCAGCAAGTTCTCCCGAACGGAAATCTCCCCGAACAGGTCGAGGGTCTGGAATGTCCGTGTTATTCCAGCCTTCACTCTCCGATCAACCGCCCACTGTGTTATGCCTCGATCATTGAGGCAGACGATCCCCGAGTTCGGCTTGACGAAACCCGTTATGGCGTCGACAAGCGTTGTCTTCCCGGCACCGTTGGGCCCGATCAGCCCCACGATCTCACCTCGCCTCACGCTGATCGATACGTCTGCTAGCGCGACGATTCCGCCTAGCTTGACGGTGAGTCCGGTGGCGCTCAACACTTCGAGGTCCGGTCTCGACATCGATCGGTGTTTCCCACTGGGACCGCCCGCGGAACCGTTGTCCGACTGAACCAACCCATTCGGGACCGCCTGGAGTGCAGCCAAATCGACGAACACAGGGGGAGGTTTCGCTTCAGGGTGTGAACTGCGTTTCGCGATATTCCCAATGCGCGCGTACAGGCGATCCACTCGTGCTTTCAGGCGATTTACGGCCAAAGTGTTGGCATGGGCAATCCCGTTCGGGTCCTGGACCAACAACGCTATGACGGACACCCCTCCAATGAGGATGAGATACTCGTTCAGCTGCGGAATCACTTGGTTGAGCAAGCTCCCAATTCCTCCTGCTACGAGTTGCGACCCAAACAATGGGCCCAGCAGGTAGCCGATGCCGCCAATAACCGAGTAGCCGACCAGTTCGATCGACGAAAGCGGGTCATACCCGTTCGCCACAGTGACAGAGTACGAACTGAACGCCAGCAAGATACCGCCAATGCTGGCCAGGGCAGCCGAGACCGCAAACGCCATCAGCTTAGCCCGATAGACGCTGATGCCCAAGGAAGCTGCGGCCCGCTCGCTCGACCTCACGGCGATAAATCGTCGACCGGTGGCGCTGCGCCTAAGTCTCGCGATACAGAGCGCCGCGATGACGAACACGATCAGAGCGAGTACCGCGTAACGGCTCGGCGTTAGGACCGGATCCAGAGACATTCCAAACAGCTCTCGAGGGCCAACCTCCAAACCGGTCAGTCCGCCGTTGAAATTGGCATTCTGAAAGATGGTCTCGTTCACCGCAACACCAAGGCCCAGAGTGATGACGGCCAGATTCACTCCGCGCGTCTTGAGGGCCGGCATGGCGAACACAACTCCGACAACCATGGTGGCGAGAATCGCTAATGGAATGGCAGCCTCCACGGGAAGTCCTTCCACCGCAACCAGCCGAGCGGCAAAGAACGCGCCCAATCCGGCGAACGCCGCAGGCGCCAGGTTGACCTGTCCGGCAAACCCGGTGAGCACCACAATGGAGAGCATTGTCACCGCTGCACCCAGCGATGTGGTGACCGCTGGAGCCCATGTCGATGGCACGATTGAAATCAAGAGCCACCATACGATCGCCACTGATGGGATGACGTAACGCCATGGGATCCGACCGTCACCGATCATGGGCAACCGGTCGAGCATGTGATTTCGGAGTGGAAGGCTGCGCCCGCGAACGGTGAGCACCACTACGATGGCGATGAAAGGCAGCGTGTCGGATGCCCCCTGAATGTGGACGTACTGCAGGACCTCTGACTGCGCAATCCCAAGGAACAGGCCGCTGACGAGCGTCAGCGGAATTGAGGTGAATCCGGCGAGGAGCGCGGCTGCCAACGCTGGAATGACGAAGAGGGTCATCGTAACCGGGTCAAGTCCAGTCAGCGGCGCGATCAAGATCCCAGCGATTGCTGCGAGGCCACCGCCCAGCGACCAACTGATCGTCGCGAGGAAGCCCGGGGATGCGCCGACGGCGGCGGCGGCCAGTGGATTCTCAGCTGCACCTGTCGTAATGATGCCGAATCGGGTCCACCGATAGACGACCCACAGCACCAGAGTGATGACGACTGCTATCGCAAGGATCAAGACTTGGTCGATGGGGACGAGGACGCCGCCGATCGACCACGATGAGGTGGGCAAAGAACTATGAACCGTGCGAACATCTGGGCCCCATACGATGTTGGTAATCCCTTCGATCGCCAAGAGGACGCCGAGAGTTGCGATCAACCGGCCCAGCGGCGATGCGTGGCGCAGTGGTCGCATCGCGCACCGATACACTCCGGCCGACAACAGTGTCCCAAAGATGACAGCGAGCACCATGGCCACCGCGCTCGGCAAGCCGAGGCCATGACGAAAGACGACCACAAACATGTAGGCGCTGATCATCGCCATCGCGCCCTGAGAGAAGTTCAGGATGCCCGATCCCCGGTAGATGACGATGATGCCCTGGGCCAAGAGGGTATAGACAGCGCCGGCGCCGAATCCGAGCACCAGAAATTCGAGAAACGTCACCACGGCGCCGGACCATCTCCGAATGCGAGATTGACCCTGATTATCAATCGCTTACTCACGTTCGACCCTGGTCGCCATCCGCTCCCCAGCCTCGCTTGATTTCCGTCAGGAGGCAACACACCAGCAATCACGGCCCGCCGTCTGCCGCCCATCTCATTCATCCCCACGTCCCCCCTTCGAATTCACCGAATCTCGTGTTCAGGCCACTTCATGTAGCGGGCTTGGCATTCACCGTTGCCTTGCCTCGAACTGCTCGGACGTGTCGCCACGATGATCGCCGACGGTCGACCTTCGTTGATTCGGCCCATACATTCCCCCTATCGAGCCACCACGGGTGCGTCGGTGACATCTTGGAGATCACTCACCGAAAGACCGTCGATGCGGTCGACGACGACGAAGGCGCCCGATTCTTGATCGACGTCGAATACTGCCAAGTCGGTGTAGACCCGTGTCACTACTCCGGTCGCAGTGATCGGATAGGTGCAACTCTCTACGAGTTTCGGATCCCCGTTCTCCGTCACGTGCCTCATCGCGACCCACACCGCCCGCGCTCCTGCGGCGAGGTCCATCGCGCCGCCAACTCCTGGCACTGCGTCGCTATTCGTCACCCAGTTGGCAAGATCTCCGCGGGCTGACACTTGATAGGCGCCCAAGATCGCGAGCGAGAGATGACGCCCCCTGATAAGTGCGAAAGAGTCAGCATGGCTCATGAAACAACTTCCCGGTATAGTTGCCACCGGGTCCTTGCTGGCGTTGATCACATCTGGATTGGCATCGCCGCCTTCAGTCTGCGCACCGAATCCCAACATGCCGTTTTCGCTATGGAAGACCACTTCCTTATCGGCGGAGAGGTGGTTGGCAACCAATGTCGGGATCCCGATCCCAAGGTTGACATAACTGCCGTCCTCAATGTCATCGGCGATCCGAGCGGCGATCTGCTGCCGGGTGTATCGCATCACTGTGCTCACGACTGCACCGTCGCCTCCGGGCCGCCGGTGACGACCACACGATCGACGAATATTCCGGGTGTGACCACCGTCTCGGGATCTAGATCACCGAGTGGTGCTTCTCGTCTCACTTCAACGACCGTCAATGCGGCTGCAGCCGCCATGGTGGGGCCGTAGTTTCGAGCGGTGGCGGAGTACGTCAGGTTGCCCCAGCGATCGCCTTGGTCAGCTGCAATCAGTGCAGCATCGGCGCGCAGGGCCTCTTCGAGGAGATGCACCCGTCCTTCGAACACTCGCGTCTCCTTGCCGTGCGCCAACTCGGTACCAACCGCGGTCGTCGTATAAAACCCGCCTATGCCTGCTCCCCCAGCGCGAATGCGCTCCGTCAGTGTTCCTTGGGGGACAACTTCCAGCTCTACCTCTCCTGCTTCGAACCGACGCTCGAACCAGACTGATCCGGTCGAACGTGGATAGGAACACACGATTCTTCGTATACGCCCTTCCTTGAACATCGCCCCAAGGCCCGTCTCACCCACCCCGGCATTGTTCGCCACAACGGTCAGGTCGGTCGCTCCGCTCTCGATCAAGGCATCTATGAGGCAATAGGGCACGCCCACATGCCCGAAGCCGCCCACGAACAGGGTGGATCCGTCAGCGATACCGGATATCGCATCCTGGGGAGAAGCCACGAACTTGTTGATCACCGCCAGCCCCTAGCTCCTTCTGAAAACGACACGAAGACTCCTTCCCCGGCGCGAGTACGCGGTCTCTCCGTATGGTCCATCACCTTCCGTCGTTCATGTCTCGCACGCGTGTTCAGGGAAACCATTCGATGGCTCCTCCGTTTGCTACTGATCACCCAGCCATTCCTTCAGGATCTCGTCTCTGTGCTCCCCTAGACGTGGGGCCCCGCACTTGATCTTGTACACGGAGCCATCGATCGTCCAAGGGAGACCAGCCATTCGCTGCATACCCAACGTGGTGTCCACTTCTTGCCACGTACCGCGAGCAGTGAGACGAGCCTCTTGAGTCGCAGCAATGAGCGAAAGACTTCGAGTTGCCGACACGCCCCGACTGATGAGCCTGCCCTCCAGGCGCGATACGTCGACCTTTTCGGTCCGCGAGGCAATCAGGTCGTACGCCGCCCGGACATCTGACAAGACCAGGGAGACGGTCAACTCACGTATCTTCAACTCATCAGCCACTGCTTCAACATCGGCTTCGTCGTGTAGGCTCAACGCGATCCATTGGTCGAAACCCGCACACGGAAAGACGTCGGTGAGCACGTTGCCCGGCCAGGCGTTCCCCACCCGTCCGGGATGCTGCCCCAGTTGGGCGAGAAACAATTGGTCCGCCAGGGTGCATACAACGGTTTCGATGGCGGAACAATCGATGTAGCCGCCTTTCCCGGTGCGCTCTCGCGTGTGAAGCAAACCGAGGACTCCTAGGAGTGCGAAGCACGCAGCATGTTTGTCGACAGGACCGCGCACAACACCGGGACGCTGATCGGGCCATCCGGTGAGATAGGCGGCCCCGGACTCCGCCCAGAAGATAGGGGCATATCCTGGTGGACTCAACCGAGGGGTACGGCCAGTTGCCGACTGCGAGCACATGACCACCCGTGGATTGACCCGTGCGAGCTCCTCGTAGGAGAGACCAAGCGCCTCGATTTTCCCGGGACGCATGTTCTCGATGACGACGTCGGCCTGGGCGGCGAGTTGCAGCGCCGTTTCGCGGTCCTTCGGATTACGAAGATCGAGCTCTATCGAACGCTTCGCGGCTGCTATTTCGTTGAAGCCCGGTGATGCATCGATGTTCATATCGCCACCAAAGCCATATTGCTTCGACGCGACGCGCAGCAGGTCCGGTCGAGAGCGGAGTTCAACCTTTGCAACATCGGCTCCAAGGATGGCCATTATTGAGGTCACAGCCGGGCCAGCAGCGGCCCACGTGAAATCGAGAACTCGGATGCCCGCCAGTGGACTGGTTGCGGTGACGTCATCGATTGGCGACGTCCTCCGTGTGAGCTTCCTCGCCTTCGGCGGCACAGCCTCATCAGCAGGGACAGCGGCATCAGAACCGAGCTTTGGAGCGGGTCCCAGCGGTCGGCTCCTCAACCCGGCGCCGAAAGGCAACTGCGGTCCGAGGAGAGGTCCGAAGTTCGTCACGTCGGACTGAAAAAAGCCGCGATCGCCGAAGATGTCCCATTCCAGGACATCGGTCATCTCCCGCACACGAGCGACCGGCACATCAGCGGCTCGGGCCTGGTCGATGACTTCGTCCACAAGGCGTTCGGCACACCAATCCAGGAGAACAGGATCTACCAAGTCTTGGTGCTGTCGCCGCGTAACTCCGTCCGCCAAGCGCGGATCGTCCAACCACTCTGGATGATCCGTCAGCCGACACAAACTCCGCCATTGATGCTCCTCGATGACGAAGATGCAGACGTAGCCGTCCCGACAACGCATATTGCCACCGAACGGATACGCATGCGTCGTCCGGTGCAATTCCTGGCCGGCGACAGACACTTGATGAATGTTCATCTTGTCAAGCCACAGGCCGTATGCCTGGAACGAGTAGTCGATCTCCCCGCCGACCCCCCTCAGCAATTCAACCGCCACGGCAACGGCGATGCAGGTACCGTGTATCGCTTCAAAAACAAGTGGCGGCGGCGAAGCGGGCCGAAATGACGGGTCCTTGTCGGCAGGAATCAGATAGCCGGAGGTGCTCGCATGAAATCGCGCGAAGGATGACTCCACGAACGGCTCTGCAACGGTTCCTCCGGTGCCTCCTGCGATAACTCGAACCTGGCCGGCCGGGACATCGAGCAACTGATCCAAGACTCTCGCCTGCTCTCGATCGGCAAGGACCACGTGCGCCCCTTGCGCCAACGAGGTGACATGTTTCACGCTAGCGTCGTCCGTTAGATCGAGAACGACGCTCGATTTTCCGGCGTTCACGGCTTCGAAAAAAACGGACGATTGCCGTCCATCGGTGTCCTGCAGGAAGGGGGGCCTCCCCCGCAAAGGATCGCCCTCCGGCGGCTCGACCTTGATGACGTTCGCCCCAAGGGAAGCTAGCAACCGTCCGGCGTACTGAACTCCTTCAAGAGTGCTGCACTCGAGCACGACAACGCCGTCCAGCGGGTATTCGTCCGTTGACACCTGATTCATCCCCCAATCGGCATTACCTAGTGGCGAGCCGGCATCTCTGTGTGGATTGAGCTGACCTTTGTCAGCCTCATCCAGGCCGCTCCTTTGACTGCGGCAGGTAATTGCAACGGCGTTTGTATGCTGTATCCAATGTAACACCCTACCTCGCGCCAGATCGCAGTGCAATGCCGATCGATAAGCGGCTGATCTCTGTTTACACGGGGTGCTCGCCTTACGATCACACATCCGACGAGGACCCGCCTCGATGCTCCGCGAACGCCGGGACCAGACCTGAGGCAATAGTGTATACTGCATTCAATCTCGGTGGGCTCGCGACGTCGGACTGAAAGATGCACGGGGAAAGCGTTCGGAAGAGACAGCCAAGCTGGGGATCCGACTTCGAAAGAAAATGGGGGTTCAGGGATGAACAACGAAGTCCTCACGTCACCGAACGTCGACGAGCAGTGCGTACGGTCTCTCACCGAAGACCTTCTGAACCGCTTCAGCGATGCCAACGAACAAGAATTCTGGGGCGCCCAATTCGACCTCGGTTTGGCTCGAGTCGAGAGCCCCCGAGGATGTGGTGGCCTGGACGCAGAGCCCGCTCTGCAGCGTGTGATCGACTTGATGTTGGAAGCGGCAGGACGCCTCGGCACCTGGAAACGAAATTCGATGGGTATCGGCATGTGTGGCCCAACCATCGTGACCTGGGGAACCGAGGCGCAGAAGAGCCGCCTCCTTCGCCCGATATTCACTGCGGAGGAGATTTGGTGTCAGCTCTTCAGCGAGCCCGGGGCAGGGTCTGACCTCGCGAGTCTGGCCACACGAGCCGTGCGCGACGGAGACGAATGGACCCTCAACGGCCAGAAGGTCTGGACCTCCCGAGCCCACGAGGCAACGTGGGGATTGCTTCTAGCCCGCACTGATCCCGATGTCCCGTCGCGACAGGGAGTCACTGCATTCATCCTGCAATTGGCTGCACCGGGCGTGGAGATCCGGCCCCTCCGACAGATGACGGGCGACTCGACCTTCAACGAAGTCTGGCTCACAGAGGTCCGGGTTCCCGACGAGATGCGCGTCGGCCCCGTCGGAGAGGGTTGGAAGGTCGGCACGACGACTTTGATGAACGAACGCGTCTCGATCGGGGGAAATTCGCTCGTCCCACAAGGAAGAGGACCTATCGCCGAGCCGCTAGAGCTGTGGGCTCGGTCACCACGAAAGGATCCGACGAAACGCACAGAGTTGGCTCAGTTGTGGATTGAGGCTGAGGTTTTGAGGCTGCTCGCCTACCAGGCCCAGGCTCGCCGCCAGCGAGGCGTACCAGGTCCCGAGGGCTCTCTCCTCAAGTTGGGCAATGCTCTGCTGAGGCAACGTATCGGCATCTTCGTAGTCGGGCTCCTGGGTGCTGCCGGAACCCTGTGTGACTACGACCTTCCAAGCGAGGAATTGCAATTGGATCCGGTCATCGGTTTCCTCGGCAGCAGGTCAAGGTCGCTGGGAGGAGGCACTTCCGAGATTATGCGGAACATGCTCGCTGAACGAATATTGGGTCTGCCTCGCGAGCCTCAAATCGATCCTTCTACTCCTTGGAGTCAGATTCCCCGCAGCTAGTCAAGAAGGAGATCTACGTCGCCGATGCCTCACTCCCTTAAACTCTCCGCGGCCGCCGCTCGCGACCTCGGCGTCGACTATGACAGTCTCGAGTATTGGACGGGTTGCTTACAGAAGCAATTACGAATCGCCCGTTGCCGCGACTGCGGGTACTGGATCCATTTCCCTCGACGTATCTGCCCAAAATGTTGGAGCGCCGAAGTGGGAGTCGAGGAGGTCGTGGGGGGAGGTCGGCTCTACACCTTCGCCGTTGACGCCCGTGCCACTCCTCCGGTCATGGGAGTGGTGGAGCTGGACGAGCAGCAAGGCTTGCGGGTACCCGCAGTCATTTTGGCCGGTGACGTCCATCGCCTGACCCTCGATTGTCGTGTCGAATTGACGTGGATCTCCTACAACGACATGCCCGTCCCTGCGTTCACGCCTGTCGACAAGGGCCGCTGATGTCCACGTATCCGCTTCAGGACGCCGTCGCGATCGTCGGATTGGGCACGACTGAGTACGTTCGGGACGGCGGCCACAAGACGAAAGGCCATCTCGCCGTCGAAGCCTGCATTAACGCCATAACCGACGCTGGGCTCACGGCAGCCGACGTCGACGGATTGTGCGGATCGAATTTTCAGGCGTCCCCGCAATATGTCCAGGAGGGTCTTGGTATACCCGCGCTCACCTGGTGGTGTTCGGCGTGGGGTCCGTTTACCCAACTCCTCTCCGAGGCGGTTCATGCTGTTTTCGCCGGCGCTTGCTCTGTTGCCGTTGTCTACCAAGGACAGGTGCGAACAGTCAGAACTTCCTCCTCGGTGGACATGACTGACCCCGTTCGATCCGTTCCGGATCCCGGTCGTTCCTTCGATCACCATTCCGACGCGCAGTATTACCGGCCATACGGCGGCAGGCGAGGGACGTACGCGGGATACATGAATCGGTACATGAACGAGTATCACGTACCACGTGAGAGTTTCGGCCTCGTCGCTGTGAACAACCGGTCACACGCAACGGCCAATCCCCACGCTGTGCTGAAAGATCCGCTCAGCATGAACGATTACCTCAATTCCCGCTTTGTGAGGTTTCCCATGTGCCTGAATGACATCGACTACGCAATCGACGGTGGTGACGCCGTCGTCGTCACTACGCTCGAGCGGGCCCGAGATCTAAAGCGCCCTCCTGTCATCGTTCATGCGATGGCATTTGGGGAACACGAAAACCCGGGGAGGGACGCGTATCGAAGTGTCGCCTCAGTGGGCCAGGTAATCGCGATGAATACCTTGTGGGGCAGAAGCGCCCTAAACCTCAATGACGTCGACCTCGTTTATCCGTACGATGGATTCACGGTCATCACACTTCGCTGGCTCGAGAACTTCGGATTTTGCGATATTGGTGACGCAGGAAATCTGCTTCGAGATGCCTGGAACGACGACAAACAGATCGCCGAGATCGACGGCCGAGTCCTCATGAACACTCATGGTGGGTCTCTGTCTGACGGAGCTACCCAGGGCGCTGGACACATCCGAGAAGCCGTCACGCAGCTGCGCGGCGACGCCGGACCTCGACAAGCAGCCACCGCCACAACTGCGCTGCTCGGAATTGGAGGGTTGTTCTTCAACAGTGTCGCCATGCTCATGAGAGCAGACCGATGAGACCGATGTTCGAGACCTGCGTACCCATAAACTCTACGCGCTCGACTGTTCGAGCCGTCCGAACCCCATCGCTTTTTTGCCCTCGATACAGAAATGAGGTCGTTTCACCTTGCGAGACATTGACGAGAAGCAAAAGGCAGCAGTTCACAAAGACCGGCACCCCACATCATTTCTTCCCGAACCAGCACCCCGAGGCGTCTTTTGTCCGCTGATTTCGGTCGATGACCACGTCCTAGAGCCCCCAGACATCTTTTCCAAGCGTGTTCCCGTGCGTCTGCGGGACGCCGTGCCGTATATCGAGTACATGCCTGATGGGCTGCCAATATGGACAATCGAAGGAACGCGCCTTGGAATAACGACGGGAAATGGCTCTTCCGGTCGGCCAATCGCCGAGTGGAACAACGAAGCCCAGAAGTATGAGGACTTTCGGGTCGGAGTCTGGGACCCGAAGGCCCGGCTCGCCGACATGGACTTGAACGGCGTCTGGGCTTCCGTTTTATTTCCATCCACCATCTGGGGATTCGCCGGCACTCGCTTCGTGAGAATGCAGAACAAAGAAGCCGGCCTTTACTCACTTCGTGCATATAACGACTGGATGATTGAAGAGTGGACTGCGGCGGCACCGGATCGCTACATCCCGTCCCAGTGCGCCTGGCTGGGCGACCCAACCGTCGCAGCTACAGAGGTACGACGGAACGCCGAGCGAGGATTCAAAGCCATCTCATTCATGGAAAACCCGGAGGGACTGGGTCTTCCGAGCTTGTACACCGAGTACTGGGATCCATTCTTCGAAGCCTGCGCCGACACCGATTCGGTGATCAACCTCCATGTCGGGTCCCGCGGCTCGGTAACGATCCCCTCCGACGCGTCCCCTAAAGAGGTGTCGCTGGCACTTTTTCCAGTCAACTCGATGGCCGCCTTAGTGGACTGGATCTACTCGCGTGTTCCGCTGCGGTTTCCAACCATAAGGATTGCAATGTCGGAGGGCGGCGTGTCGTGGGTTCCAATGATCATTGAAAGGCTCGCTCGCGTGCATCGCCAACTAGACGCATCCCTTACTTGGTATGCGACCGATCCTTCGCCCGTTGACGTTCTTCACAGAAACTTCTGGTTTGCTTCCATTGAGGATCCCTCGGCCTTCCAGCTGCTCGACCTCATCGGAGAGGACAGAGTGATGGTCGAGACTGACTACCCGCATAGCGACAGTTCCTGGCCGGACTCCCAGGCGCTGATCAAGTCATCAATAGAACACCTCCCACCGAGTACGGTCCGCAAGATCTGCTACGGCAATGCGTCGAAGCTGTACCGTCACCCAGTGCCGCCCGCCGGCTTCTTCGCGCTCTCCGAGATCGAAGCGAAGATAGACGCGTGACACAGCTCCGCCAAGTCAGACTCGTACGCGCCGTCTTTCGTGGACGGCTCTCCGTGCTGATCGTCCGACGAGAGGGCACCATTTCGAACATCGTCGGAAACGGATTCCGTGCAGGTCTTTGAAGCGGTCGAACGGACACTGACCGATTACGGAGTTGATGCGGTATTCGGCGTTGCGGGAGACGGCAATCTCTTCTTCGTGGAGACCTTGATCCGCCACGAGAGTGTGCAGTACGTCAGCTCGAGCCACGAGGCAGGTGCGATTCTGATGGCGGACGGCTATGCGCGTGCTACAGGAAACCTTGGTGTCGCCACTATCACACGGGGCCCCGCCGTGACCAACTCCGTCACGGCGTTAACCGAAGCGACTCGCAACCGAACACCCATGCTGCTCGTTGCCGGAGACACGGTTTTCGCTCGGCGTGGACACATGCAGGATATTGATCAGCGTTCGGTACTGCTGCCGACAGGCGCTGGATTCGAACAACTGCGGTCGGGAGAGACGGCCATTCGCGATCTTGCTGTCGCTATTCAGCGAGCACGGCTCGAGGAGCGACCGATCGTATTGAACGTTCCTGAGGACGTGTTCGACGAGGTAGCAAGCGAGAAACCCCACATACCCCCCCCAAGGGCGCGGCAGGCATTTGGTCCCTCAACCGATGCGATGGACACCTCGCTCGGGATTCTGGTCTCGAGCAAAAGACCGATCATTCTCGCTGGCCGGGGGGCCGTACGGGCCGGATCCCGAAGCGCCCTCATCTCATTGGCAGACAGAATCGGGGCGCCTCTCATGACGACGCTGCTCGCCAAAGACTACTTCGATGGCCATCCGCTCAATCTCGACATCTGCGGCACCCTGTCCTCGCCCCTCACGGCGGAGTTGATCGGGCAGTCGGATTGCATCGTCGCATTTGGCGCCAGCCTCAACGAAATGACGACGGCTCGCGGGAGGTATCTGGACGGGAAGGCCGTGATCCAGTGCGACGCAGATGCTGGGCGGATTGGTACGTGGAGCTCGGTCACCGATGCAGTCGTGGGCGACGCCCGGATGAGCGCTGAAGCGATGCTGTTGTGGCTCGATGAACTCGGTTACGAGGCACCAACAGGCTGGTCGGCCAATGTTGCTGCGCAGCTTCGAGATGCACCCAACCAGATCGGTGCGTGCGATCCGAGCGATGATGACTCGATCGACCCGATATCGTTCACGCGGAGATTAAACTCCGTACTTCCCAGCGACCGAACGCTCGTAGTGGACGGAGGGCGGTGCATGACGGCTCCCTTCAAGTATCTGCGAGTACGGGATCCTGCCGATCTCTTGGTAGCAGTGAACTTCGGCTCCATCGGCTTAGCCATGGGAGAGGCCATTGGCGCCGGAGTCGGACGGCCGGACCGTCCAGTTGTTGCGGCCATGGGCGACGGGGGCTTCATGTTGGGCGGCCTCGCTGAATTCAACACTGCGGTTCGACATGGGGTCGATTTGATCGTCATCGTCTACAACGACAATTGCTATGGGTCAGAACACACCAAGCTCCGCGGCCGGGGTGCCGACGTGAAGATGTCAATGATGGACTGGCCAGACCTTGCTCCCGTCGCGGATGCGCTGGGTGGAACCGGCGTCACGATCCGCGAGCCCGATGACATGGATCAAATGCAAGAAGCCATCGTCAAGAGGGATCGACCGCTCCTGTTCGACGTCAAGCTCTCTCCAGAAGTGACAGCACTATTGCGTTCCTAGCGCGGTTTTCGCGAAAGCCCAATACCTTGGATTCCGGTGCGTCCAGCCACAAGGGCAACATCACACCCTCATAGAGACAGGGACAGGCTCCGCCAAAACGCTCCCCTGTGTCCGAGCAACGACCCTTTGGAAAGCATCCCTGAAGGCAGAAAGGGAGGACATCGGGCTTGTTCGCCCCGTAGCCAACTCGTTCGGTGCCACAGATGCCGACTTCCTGGTTGCTATAACTCGGAGGGGGGCATCTCCCGGACCTCGGGGTTCACTAAACGAGTCGGCTCTTCTCCCCGCAGAACTCCCAGGACACTCTCCACTGCCGCCTTGCTCACTGCCTCATGGGCCAGATCGGTGCTGCCGGCGCAATGGGGAGTGATCAGCACATTGGACAGTGCAGCAAACTCGGCGAGTCGATCCCGCTGGGGCGGTTCCGGGTCGAACACGTCTACAACTGCCCCCTTGATGCCTCCGGAGCGGAGGCTCTCGAGGAGGGCAGACTCATCCACGACGCCTCCACGAGCAACGTTGATCAGCACTCCCTCGGGGCCGATGAGGTCCAATTCGCGAGCGCCGATCAGTCCTCGGGTTTCGGAATTCAGGGGAGCATGCACGGAAACAGTCAGGCTTTCCGCAAGCACGGTGTAGAGATCCACCATAGAGGCTGGACCTGATTTGGCATCCGGGCTGATGTACGGATCGAAAGCGAGCACGCGTACATCGAATGCTGCTGATGCAAGTTGCGCCAGAAGCCTACCGACAAAGCCGAAACCGATTATCCCGAGAGTCGAGCCGGTGAGCTCCGTGCGCCGTGTGAGCTCGAGGCGCTCTGGCCATCGGAGTTCTCCGGTAAGCGTAAGGTCTTGGAGTTGGAAGAGGCGGCTATGGGCTACCACCATCGCGCCCAGACAGTATTCAGCAATCGCTCGAGGAGCCACACCCCGACCGCTGATTACCGGGATGCCCAGTCGGCTTGCGGCTTCGATATCGACACAGTCGGTCCCCGACCCCACGACGACGATGACTCGAAGCTTATTCGCCGCTTCAAGACGTTGAGCCGAAAGCCTGCCCGACCCTCCGGTTATAACTCCATCGGCTTCACGAAGCACGTCGGAGATGTCTTCGTCGGTAAGTTTGCCGCCGCGAACCACCTTCGCGTGCTCCTCGAGTTCTGCCTCAAAGGATCGTTGTGGCAATTGCGTGAGCAATCCGACTGTGGGCTTTTCCATAAGGCGAATCTCTCTCCTGAGTCAACCGAACCTTGGCGCGACAAACAGGCCATCGTCCAAAGCGCTATCGGACTGGCGCTACTGAGCGGCCGTCCAGGCTTTCTTGGTATTTCGTACGTGTGCCCGCGCGACGTCTTCCGCCTTGTCAGGGTCGCCACTTCGTATAGCGGCCAGGATGTCGCCATGTTCGTCAGCTGACACTTTGATTCTGTCGGGCTTGCTGAGCAGTTTCGCGTAGAGCATCTGGGCGCTTATTTGCACCAGTCCAACGTGTTCGGACAGCCAGGCATTGCCGGAGGCCACATACAAGTTCGAATGAAAAGCCACATGTGCCGTGAGGAAATTCGAGGGGTTGAGGGGCCTGGAACTTCGCACGAGTCGCTCGACCAGGTCGCTCTGTTCGTTGGTAATTTCCGCCGACGATACGGCCCGCGTCGCCAACAGCCGAGCCGCCAGCCCGTCCAGCATCTCACGCACGTCCAGCAGCTGTCGGATTTCCGAGTCGCCCAACGTGCTCACGACTGCTCGGTTGTTGCTCTGTATCTCGACCAACCGGTCCCGTTCGAGTATCTGCAGGGCCTCACGCAGCGGCGTGCGGCTGACGCCGAGCGCCGCTGCAATGTCGTTCTGGAGGAGTCGGGACCCTGGCGCGATATCGCCACTGAGGATTCGCGCCCGAAGTTCCTCCGCCACTCTGGCAACCAGACGGTCCTGCCGATCAATTCGCGACAGACCAGCGCTCTCCACTGTCATTTCCACATAGTATACAGCACACAGAGTGCACTGTTCAACAATGCGGGACCCCAACACCATCGGAGTCGCGCTGACGGGGGAGACCCGGCGGGGAGGATCGATTCCGATTCCGGCAACCCATCCGAACCGCCATTCCGGCAATTTATGGCTTGCCGTGCACGGCCGAACTCGTCCGGGCAACGACCAGCGGGCGCAAGAACAGCCTTGACACGGTCGCGATCGAGACCCGAAGCGGGACGACCATCGAAACCGGCGTTGGAACCCGTCGCCCAACAGCGCATTCTTCGCTCGCAAGCAGCAGTCATGCGCTTCGAATGGCTTGTTGCGCATGATCAATATGTGACCGAATATCGACCTTTCCGTTCGCGCCTCGGCCTACAGATTCCACGCGTATAAGGTGGCGAGGCACCTTGTACGCTGCCAAGCCCTGACGGACATGGTCTCGGATCTTGGACTCATCGAACTCCTGGTCGGGATTCATCTGTACAAGTCCTACGATCACCTGACCGAAGCGATCATCGGGAAGGCCCACTACCACAGCGTCGCTCACCGAGGGATGGGTCCGCAGTGCTATTTCGACCTCCTCCGGGTGGATTTTCTCGCCGCCGCTGTTGATCACCAGAGTTTCGCGACCCATGAGTCGGATGATCCCATCTGCCTCAACGGTGGCGAGGTCGCCGCTCGCCGACCATCGGCGCCCATCGAGTTCGAGAAACGTCGCCGCAGACTTCGCGTCGTCCTTGTAGTAGCCAACCGGAAGCCGACCTCCCGTGACGAGGCGGCCGACCAGACCAGATCCTGGTGCAACAAACTCGCCTCCCTCGGTAACTACTTTCGTGAACGGACCGGGCGTGAAGCGGGCGCTGCCAGCGACCGAGTCAGCCGACGAAGAGGCTGAGCCGGTTCCGATTGCCTCTGAGGATGCAAGGAGATCTAGTAGTCGAGCCTTACCGAAATGGGCCAGGAGGCGAGACTTCACCTCGGCGGACCAAAACACTCCTGCTGAGATGATCAATCGAACGCTCGATACCTCTCGGCGTTCGGTGCTGCGATCCAGGACATCCAGTAACGGAAGACTCATCGCGTCTCCCACCAGACAGAGCGAGCTGACCCTATGACGCTCAATGAGGTCGATTACGCAGTCACCATCAAAAGATCCCCTGTCGTTCAAAACGATCGTGCCTCCGGACGACAAGGTAGTTACAGAGTTGTTCAAGCCAAACCCGTGCATGAGTGGCGCCGCCACTAACGTGACGAGGTCGTTGCGCAGACTGCTGCGTACAAAGTCAGCATCGAAGTCCTCAGGGACAACTCGACCCGAGGTGCTCGACAACGCATGAAATAGATCGTCTTGGCGCCACATCGCCGCCTTGGGGTTGCCTGTCGTGCCACCGGTATAGGTAAAAACGAGGTCGTCTCCACCACGACGTCCTACTGGACATGGGACTGGACTTTCCGCGTCAGTAACAGATTCCGCCCAGGAAGGACAGGGTCCACTTCCGTCGTCCACCCAGAGCCAGGAGACAATCCAGGGAAGCCGCCCGCGCACATTCTCGATCAACGTGGCAAATTGTCCTTGGAAGATGACTGCACGTGCGTCAGCATTGTCCCAGAGGTAGACGATCTCTTCTTCGGCATACCGGTAGTTCGTGTTGACTGGCACGTAGCCGGCCTTGAAGCACGCGAACACAGCCTGTAGATATTCGGGACAGTTCTGCAGGTACTGAGCAACCTTGTCGCCGGGGCGTATGCCGTTTTTCTCAAGAAGCGCCGCTAACGAACTCGAATTCTCGTCGAACTGACGCCAACTGATCTGTTGCGCGTTCTGGATAATCGCCGACGAGTTAGGAATGGCCTTTGCAATGAACTCCCAGACGTCCGCGTAGTTCCAACCTCGGGCCGTCTCTCGCATCTGATTCTCTCTTGCAGGACTTGTCGACGATTTTGATACGAAACGCAGTATACAATACCGAGTAGTAATCGGCCTTGATCTCAAGGGGTGACCGCGATCCTCTCCGTCCAAAGGTTGGTTTGCTGCGGTTCAAAGAGCCGACGGCTCTGTGCCCCGTTCTGGCGGAGTGCGAGAGAGCGTCTGCCACACCGGACGCTCACCTTGGAACGCGAACATGACCATCAGTGCCGGCAGCTAGAGCAGAAGACATCGTCTATGACGTCTTCGCCCGATTTGCCGCTCGGCCACAACCTCAAGATCCTCCTTCGTACCTACGACAGATGATCGTGAATGCCACACGGGACCACCATCGTCGGGCCCGGATCGAGCGCCACATCGTCCACTTGGTGCCTCCACCCGATGTGATCCCCGAAGTCGACCAGATGATCCTCTACCTCAGAGAATTCCTGATCGCCAGCTTCACGCACTGGCACTCAGCCGTGCCGCCGATTACCTTGGGCCGTCGGCGCCTGCCGCAGCGTCGTGAAGAATGGCTCGCGAGGGCGGGCTGTCATCGGTGGCTGCGAGATCAGAATCGATGATGTAGTCATCTATGTCAGCGGCTCTGGTCATATGCCAATAGTCAACCAGTCGCCACGGTGAGTTTGAAACGACTCGACCAGCGCTGTTGCGATACCACGGTGCCACACCCTCGTGCGTCCAAACCATGGCCTCGTGTGCTGCACTGACTTCGTCGTTGTATCGATCGTGTACATCCTCGCGGACCTCCACCGAAAGCACTCCAGTTGACAACATCTGCTCGAACAGGTCTATTAGGTAACGTACCTGACACTCGGCGTGGAAGATGATGCTTCCTCCGTGGGCCAGGTTCGTGTTTGGTCCATAGAGGACGAAGAAGTTGGGAAACCCCGGCACGGCCATTCCCAAGTAAGCCCGGGCATCATCTGCCCCCCACCGCTCGGCTAACACGGCACCCCCACGACCGAGCACTTCTATGTGTCCCAGTAGATTGGTGGCCTGAAAGCCAGTGGCTAAAATAAGTACGTCAAGATCGTGATGATGACGGTCTGCGGTCACCAATCCCGTTTTGTCTATCGAGGAGACGGGTTCGGTTACCAGCTCTACGTTTGGTCGGAGCAGGGTTCGGTACCACCCGTTGTCGATTAACATTCGCTTGGCGTAAGGCGGATATTTAGGAAGCGACTTGTCGATGAGTTCCCTATCGCCCCCCAACTGTTGCGTCATGTACTCGGTCAATTCAACGCGGTGCCGTTCGTTTGCCCGATTCAACGAACGCTCCGGGTAGGGCCAGGTTGGATCTTTGAAGAGATGACGATGGAGGCCGTCGCCGTAGCGCCACTCCAAGGTGAACCGGAGCCACGCCCCGTAGAACGGAACGTTCTTAAGGAGCCACTTGACTCCGTCAGAGATGGCGTCCCGGTATTCTCCGATCGGTCTGGCCCACTGGGTCGACCGCTGGAAGATGGTGAGGGTTTCTGCCTCGAGGGCGATATTCGGAACGAACTGCATTGCACTGGCACCAGCCCCTACTACGCCCACAGACTTACCGCGCAGATCAACGTCGTGCCGCCAGCAGGCGGAGTGAAAGACCGGCCCTTCGAACTCGTCACCCCCCTTAATGAGCGGAACGTTTGGTCGATTTAGCTGCCCTACTGCCGCTAAAATCGCTCTGGACCTATACGTAGAGCGTGCACCATCAACGGCCTCACAGTGAAGAGTCCATTCATTTGTCTGGTCTGACCAGTGCGTGGCAGTGACGACCGTGTTGAACTGGATCGAGTCGCGGATTTCGAAGCGGTCAACGCACGCCGACAGGTACTGATGGATCTCCTCCCTGAGAGAGAAGTAATGATTCCATTCGGTGTTAGGGGCGAACGAGTAGGAGTAGAAATGGTTGGGTGTATCCACACCGCAATCTGGGTAGGTATTTTCATGCCAAGTGCCACCGATGTCGTCATTCTTCTCAAAGACCTGGAAGAGGATTCCCGCCTGCTTGAGCCGAATGGCGGCCACTATTCCGGAGATCCCGCTACCGATAATTGCAACGGTAAGTGGTGCCGTCGGGTCTCCTAGCGAGCCGAGGTCGGGAACAATATCCGGTGCGAACCCCATCTCGTTAAGCATCATCGGCGCGTACTCCGGTGCCACTTGCTCGCCGAGGCAGACGCTCATCATCTCGAGGAGAAGTTGCTCCGACGGACGGGCCACCAGGGGAACGGCGGGTTCGGCACTGAGAATGTCGAAGGCCGACTGTCTGATCATCTCGCGGGTTCGCTCGTCCAGCCCGGCATCGGGATCAGCGATCAACCTGACGTCGCGCACCGGCAAGTAGGGGGCCTCTAACCAAGAGTGGTCGCCCGTGAAATGAAAGAGGACCATCAGAAGTATACGTATATCGGCGTCTCGAAGGGCGTCTCTCAATAGTTCCTCACGTGACGTCACCACGGGGCCCCTCTCCAGTCCAAACCTGTCCTGCTGCGCGTATCGTGATGAGCGTGAGACACCTCCGTGAAATCTCCACATCGAAGCTGATTCGGTGAGGTTGCCCAGAAATTGTGGACACGGTTCTAAGTGGCTTGTTGCTTGAGCGCCAATGTTAACTCGTAGCGGATGGGGCTGAGGTTGTCGGCCTTCGCGCAGCGACGCTGGTAGTTGTAGAAGTTGATGTAGCGGGCGATCCCGCTCGGAGTTCGTCGAGGGTGGCGAAGGTGTGCCGGTAGAAGTACTCGTGTTTGAAGATCGACCAAAGGCTCTCGGCACTGGCGTGGTCGAAACAACTCCCGGTGGCTGCCATGGACCGAACCAGGCCCACGCTCTCGCAGAAGTCCACGACTTTTCGATCCGAGAATTGGCTGCCCCGATCGGTGTTAAACCGAATTCGGTTTAACAGCGACCGCGGCGTGCAATACCTCGCTATCGTCTACAGCACCCGCCTCGAAGAGGCCGGGGTGGCGCCCTCGGTCGGCTCCAAGGGGGACAGTTTCGATAACGCCCTGGCGGAAAGCATTAACGCCTCGTACAAAACCGAATGCACCGAGCGCCTCGGTCCGTGGCGCGACGCCTCAGTGCTCGAGATCGCCACGGCTGAGTGGGTCGAGTTCCACAACAAAGCATGTCTGCAGGGCGCCCTCGACAGAAGAACGCCGGCCGAGTACGAGGCCGCCTACTGGGAGAAAATGGCGCCGGAAGGTTGATTTCGCCCGGTGCCCTGGTCCACCCTCGCGCGTTCATCGGCTCACCGGGCAACACAGATGGGCAACTTTCGCGCGCGCTGCCTTCGACAACCCCTTCACAACGCTCCTCGCGTCATGCATACTGCACCCAGTCGGGACCAACCGGTACCGCTTACGTCAAAGCGCCGGAGTGTCCACAGAACCCAGGGCGGGTCATATATCTCGTTGCTCGCGTCGAGGGCGGCACCGAGATCGGCGATCTCGAGCGGAGCCAACGCCCTCCCCTCTTCCACTCCCATCACGATCCCCGATGCCACTACCCGTTGATCGCTGTGCTCGTTGGCCCGTCCCGGCCCGAAGAGATAGCGCATGAGGACAGTGCCGCTGGCCCCCTGGGAGACCTTGGCAATCACGAGGGTGCCGCCGGCATTCCTTGGCTACCCGCTTGGTCGGCGAAGGCAAGGGCGAGGCTGGCGGACGTCGCGTCCACCGTCAGGGCCGCTCGGCCCAGATCTTCGACGACGCCTTCGAAAGAGCCAGGGAGCACGTGGTTGGCATTGGCCCACTTGGTGAGTTGGTTGAGATTGTTGGCCAC
>Ga0302325_10004211_pt1 | contig 33330 bp, 25 predicted proteins | sample Palsa_T0_2_FD_201948 | JGI IMG/M metagenome (GOLD analysis project Ga0302325, IMG submission 201948) | Peat permafrost microbial communities from Stordalen Mire near Abisko, Sweden - Palsa_T0_2 | ecosystem: Environmental > Terrestrial > Soil > Palsa > Peat permafrost | place: Sweden: Abisko... | reverse complement strand
CTAAGCATCCAAAGTTCAAGCGTAAGGGCAGCGCAGGGAGCCTGCGTTTTTCAGGACGCAGGGGTCGCCTGGAAGCGGGGCATTTTCCGGCTGGCATGACAGGTTGATCATTGAAGTGGATCGCTGGTATGCCTCGAGCAAGATCTGCTCGAACTGCAAGCACCAGCTCGATGAGTTGCGGCTGGATGTGAGGTCTTGGACATGCCCGAAATGCAAGGCATTCCATGACCGAGACATCAATGCCGCACGGAATGTGTTGATGGAGGGACTCCGTCAGCTTGCCGGTCGTGATGACCGGGACCTGCGCGTGGAGGCGAGAGTTTCATCCCCAGAAGAGATTCTGTGGGAGGTGCTCGCACATGGCGACGAAGTGCAGTCACGCGAAGCGGGCAATGCGATCGAGCCTGTCTGGAACAGGCGACATTGCATTAGTGGCGCAGTCAAGTTTTGCCAAACGTTAGAGGTCCTCCGTCTCGTATCCAGAGCCGTTGATGTTGTCGGCATTGAGGATCAAGATGCGTGCGAAGGGGGGCACCCATGCAAAAAAACGCGATGGCAGCGGATCACGCGAGCATTGATTTTGGCCTCGCGGGCAAGGTCGTGCTTCTGTCGGGTCTTACGCTGTCATCCTATGCGCTGTTCGGATTATCGCCGGTTCTACCGGCGATCGCGGCCCATTTTTCGCACATCCCGGACGCGGGCCTGCTGACGCGGTTGCTGATCAGCGCCGCCGGGATCGTCGTGGCGGTTGCCTCGCCGATCGTCGGAGCAATCGCGGATCGCATCGGCGCCCGCCGCGTTCTTCTACTCGGGCTGATCGTTTACGCACTGGCGGGATGTGCCCCGTTTTTTCTCGACAATCTGTACGCCATCCTCCTGTCACGCATTGTGATGGGTTTTGCGATCGCTGCGGTGGGAGCAGTCATTCTTGCCATCCTGGTCACTCACAGTACGGGTGCAGCACGCAACCGCTGGCTTGGGTATCTGACGACGACCGCGACCATCGTCTCGGTTTTTTACTCCCCCATCGTCGGTTACATTGGCCGCTTCGGCTGGCGCTGGCCTTTCTTGACATTTCTTTTCGCGCTGCCGTTGATCGTGCTGACAATTCTCGGGATCGAACCGGACCCTCGGCGGGTGATGGTGGAGAAACGACCCGCTGGCGCGAACAAGTCGGTCGGTTTTTCGCTGGGCACCCCGCTGGGGTTCATCATATTCGTGCTGGTGGCCGGTGCAGTACTCGTCAGTCCCTCGGTCTACATCCCGTTTAGGATCCGAGAGATCGGCATCACCGATAGCGCCAGCATCGGCCTGTTGTTGATTCCCGCATCCATATCGGGTGTCGTCGCCGGGTTCAGCTACGGCTGGATCCGCTCGAAATTGTCGATGTCCCTGACGTTCGTCATCGGCTTTTCCTCCATGGCGGTGGGTTTACTGACCACGGCCACCGCGCATGAGGCCGTTCAGGTCGTAGTCGGCCAGATCATTACCGGTTTCGGCACGGGCATCAACATGCCCAGTTTTTTCCTGCTGGCCTCACTCGCGGGATCCGATGCCTATCGTGCTCGAACGATGGGGTTCGCCAAAAGCGGTGTGTATGGCGGGCCCATGCTGGGTCAACTTCTCTTGGAGCCGGTCATTGCCCGCACCAATTTTGCGACCGTGCTGTCCCTGCTCAGTTTGGGCTGCGCAGCGTTTGCCGTCCACTACGTGCGGCAGGTGATCCTCCAGCACCGTGCGCCGGTGCAGCAGACGTAGCGCGGGAACACGTAGCACAGGATTGCGCTAACCGGCGGTACGCGTCCCTTGCAAGCAGAGCTTCTCGATTCCTCGCGATGTGCGCCCAAGCCAAAGATTGCCGGCGCCGTCCGCGGCTATTTTGTGGATCGTCGCGGAGAGATCCGCGCCTTCCGAGTTTGGGCCGAGAAAGGAACCGATGATCTTCCAGGCCTCCAGGTCAACGGTCCAAATGCGCGAGTTGCTGCCATCCGCCACGAACATGAACTCGCCGTTTGGACTGAAGGCGGTGTTGAACGTCGTGCCAAAAGGGCTGTCTGCCTTGAATTCCAACTCACGCACGAAGCGCACATCGGTGCGCCCGATCGCGTCGAATACTTGGATCCGATCGTTCTTGCGATCGCAGACATACAGATGTCCTTCGGGGCCGAGGCTGATGGCATGCACCGGATTATTGAATGTCTCCCGGCCCGACGCGGGGAACGGAGACGCGTTGCCGTAGGCGCCCCAGGCACGCAGGAATTTCCCCGTGTCGGAATTAAAGACAGCGACGCGATGATTGACATAGCCGTCCGTGATATAGACCTCCCGACGCGACCAATCGTGGTACGCATCCGTCGGGCAACCGAGATGACTGCCGCTCTCGTCATTGCCCGCGACGCCGAATTCACCGATACGCAGCAGCAGTCTTCCATCGCGTGCAAAGCGCTGCACTGCATGGTCGTGCTGCTTGTTCGCGCCAAATACCCAAATCGTCCCTGCCGTATCGATCGAAATCGTTTCCTCCTGCCTCGGCCATTGAGGCCTGCCATCGATGTATGGCAGATGGCCGTCCCCACCCCATGCTTGTATGAAATTGCCGCGGGCATCGAATTCGACAACCGGCGGCAGGCGCGCGGCCGGGTCTTTGCTCTGATCGGGCGGGCCCCATTCCATGTTGGACGCGATGTGCAGCACCCATATGTGTCCATCGTCCGGCGCCACCGCCAGCCCCGTGACGGCACCCAGCGTACGTCCCGGCGGTAGATTCACGGCAGGAAGCTCGGCGACGAATGTCGGCAACGTCCGCGCTGTCTGCTTGATCAGCATGTTGGGCCCCCAAAGCCTCGCCTCTGTGCCGGGTAAAACACCTCGATACCCTCGCTGCCCGCGCGCCGAACGGCATTCTTGCGGTGGCGCAACGTGTGTACTAATGTACAACAACACTGTTCTCTTCGGATCCATCAGTGGGTAATCGGCAGGCAGGTTCTGCGCCCCGGACCCGCATCCGGTGATGACAATGTTCGAGTCTTGCAGCGATTGGGGGCGGCGTCCAAAAAAAACAAGGTTGGCCGGTGATGCCGGTGAGCCTATCGATGCGAAGCGTGGGAGACATTCACGCAAGCGATGGGGGAATGCATGCATAGAGCAAAGTTTGCGGCGGCCGCGCGGGCATTCGCGTTGGCGGTCACCCTGATTTCGGCGGGCCCTGCCTGGGCACAGCAAGGTGTCGGGGGCGGCGCGAAGCCGGCCAACGAAGCCGATGCGCTGACCGAGATCATCGTCACCGCGACCCGCACCGAGGAACGGGCGCAGACCGTTCCGATCTCGATGACGGTTTTCAACCAGCGCGAGTTGGAGGATCACAACATCGTGAACGCCGGCGACCTCGCCACGTACACCCCGTCTCTGTCCGTCAACACGCAATATGGCCCGCAGAATTCGAGCTTCGCGATCCGCGGCTTCGTCCAAGATCAGGGCACCGCGCCTTCGGTCGGCACATTCTTCGCCGATGTGGTCGAGCCGCGCGGTCCCAACAACGCCGATCCGGCCGGCGACAGCGCGCCGCCGGGCACGTTCTTCGACCTGGAAAACGTTCAGATTCTCAAGGGCCCGCAAGGCACGCTGTTCGGCATCAACACCACCGGCGGCGATGTGCTGATCGTGCCGAAGAAGCCGACCGGAGATTTCGGCGGCTATGCCGAGATCTCAGGCGGCAATTACGGCATGGTGGGCGCACAGGGGGTCATCAACCTGCCTCTGAACGACAGGGTGAAATTTCGTCTCGGCTTCAACTATGAGCGCCAGGATGGCTATCTGAAGAATATCTCCGGCATCGGACCGGACAATTTTGACAACGTCAATTTCATTGCCCTTCGCGCCAGCGCTCTCATCGACGTGACCGACACCGTTCAGAACTACACGATTCTCACCTACAACCGCTCCGATACGAACGGCTTTTTCGAAAAGACCATCGCCTGCGAAAACGGCCTCAGCCTCGGCTCGTTTGCCTGCGGCCAATTGGCGAAAGAGGCGGCAGCAGGCGCCGGCTTTTACGATGGCGAGCAGAGCGTGGCGGTCCCGTCCTCCAAGCTGACGCAGTGGCAGATCATCAACACCCTCGAGTGGCGCGTTAATGACGCGCTGACGATAAAGAACATCGCGAGCTACGCGCAATACACGGACTATCTCAACGATCCGTTGTTCGGCACTGATTTCGCCACGCCGGCGATACCGGGAATCTATCCGAGCTTCACCGTTGATTTCGCACATCCCGGGCCGCCCCCGGGCGCCGCAACGGCGGACGAGAACACCTACACCGAGGAGATACAATTTCAGGGCAACGCGCTGGATCATCGCTTCACGTGGCAGGGCGGCCTCTATTTCGAGGGCAGCGATCCTCTGGGTCTGGAAGGCGTCCAATCGGATATCCTCGGGGCATGCACGAATGTGGCCGCTCTCCAATGCTTTGATCCGGTGGGCTTTTTGACCTCCCTGGCGGTCGGGGTCCCGGTTCACGTGGCGTCGGCCAATTACTACGAGGGCTACACCCACTTTCGCGACTATGCGGTGTACGGACAGGCGAGCGAGAAATTGAATGATCAATTCAAGATCACGGCGGGCTTACGCTACACCTACGACAATGAAAGCAATACGGACAACTCGGTGGCCTACTCGGGATTCCCCTATTTTCCGACACCTGTGAACCCTGCATTGCTGACCCAGTCGTGCGTCTTTACGGTCGCCGACAACGTGGCCCAGGGTTGCCCGACGCGTTACGAGGTGAATTCGCATGCACCCACCGGGATGATCGATCTCGATTACACGCCGAACGAGAACATCCTGGATTATGCGAAATATACTCGCGGCTATCGGGCCGGCGTGATCAATCCCAACGTCGGCCCGCCCTACAATTACACTCAGCCGGAAAAGGTGGACACCTTCGAGATCGGCACCAAGATGAGCTTCATGGAGCCGATCAGCGGTATCTTTAATATATCGGTGTTCGACAATGAGTTCCGCAATCAGCAGCTCTCGGTCGGCTTCATCGCGAACGACAATGCTCCCGTTGCACCCACCAGCGTGCCTCTCAATGCGGGCAAGTCGCGCATCTACGGCGCCGAGGTGGAAACACGCATCACGCCCGTCAGGGGATTCACCATCGGGGTTGGCTACGCCTATCTCAACGCACGTATCATATCGGTGCCCAATTATCCCGACGTCGCCAACTCCGCCTATGTGGTATCGGGTCCGCCGGCGGCCGGCGACCGATTGACCTTGACGCCCAAGAACAAGGTCACGCTGACCGCCACGTATTCCTTGCCTATCGATCCCGCCATTGGAAAAGTAACGATCGGCACCACCTTCACCCACACCGACAGCGAGGTCGCCAATTACATCGACAGCACACTCACGGGGTCGCCGTTCACGGCCCTGAGCATACTTCCCGCGAGCAATCTTCTCGATCTGAACCTGAATTGGAATTCGATCGTAGGGTCACCGATCGACCTGTCCGTGTTTGCCACCAATGTGACCAATGAAGAGTACTACACGACCATTCCCGGTCTCGCGCAAGGCACGGGGTTCGAGACGGCGGGCCTCGGCCAGGCGAGAATGTATGGTGCCCGACTGCGTTACCATTTCGGCAAGTAAGGAGCGTGTCCAAGCGCGGATTCCGGCATTACTTGTCGCGTGGCGGCGCGTCTTGCCATGCTCCGCTGTCCTTCCGCTCCTTGAGCGCCCTCTGCAGGTTCAGGCGTACGCTATCCGGCAGCCGGCTGATGTCGATCGGGAAGTTGTGCAGCAGCATGTTCTGTAGGTGCCCGATCTGGTGGTTGGCGAACGAGGCCCGCATCGCCTGACGCCGGCCCATGTCGTCCTGCGCATTGTTGACCGATTCCTTGATGAGCTTCAGCACGAAACGGTCGGTGCGCGCAATCGCCTTCGCAAGGTCGAGTGTCCTCGCGCCGAGCTGATCGCGCGGCACGACGTGATTGACCATTCCGCAGGCGAGTGCATCCGCGGCGCTGAGCCAGCCGCCCGTGAACAGAAATTCTTTCGCTTTGCGGACACCCATTTCGTAGGGATGGTTGAAGAACTCGACGCCCGGCACACCCATGTCAGATCCGGTATTGTCGCGAAAGCGCGCATCTTCGGAGCAGACGATGAGATCGCACATCCACATCAACATCAATCCGCCGGAGATCACGCTCCCCTGAACCTCCGCGATCACGGGCTTGGGCGCGTTGCGCCAGCGTTCGGTGATCTCGAGATACACCTCCTTTTCGCGGGAATAGAAACCTTCCCAGCCCGGTCCTGCGTATTCCCCCCAGAGCGTCACCCGGTCCTTGGAATCCGGCACGCCGGTCTCGGTCATGCTGAGATCGTGACCGGCGCTGAAATGATCGCCGGCCGCCGCCAGGATGATGACGCTGATCTCATCATCGTGGCAGGCCCGCCGCATCGCATCATCCAACTGATACGTCATGACGGTGCCCTGCGCATTACGTTTGGCGGCCCGATCGAGGACGATGCGCGCGACCTTGGGCGCGGCCATCTCGAATCGAACCTGTGCGCCGTCGCGCGGCGCTGCGGATGTATTCTCATGCTGCTCGGACATTTTCGTCTCCGGGGACTCGGCGGTGGGATGTTGCGGAAAGGCTCATTCTGTCGCTGTGCCGTCCATGGAGGTCTGTCCTAGGATTCTCTGCGAAACGGCTTCGGCCAAGCGGTCGTGTTGGCGGCGCAGGGGCATCAGTAACTCAACGCTGTCCATGCGCCAGACGCCCCGGTCGATATCGGCGAGCCACAAGGCTCGCGCCACGGTACCGAGGTGAGACGTGTCCGTGGCCAGTGTGTCCGGCCAGGCAGGTCCGTCGCTGCGTGCGGCGAACGGTATGGTTGCGTTCGCGCCGGCGCGGTCCGTAATCGAGACGGAATATGGGCCGGGGTCCAGTGACACCTGCTCGAAGCGAAATTCGCGCGATGCGAGTCCGCTCTCGACGGCGAGCGTGCCGTGATCGGATTTCAATTCGAGATGAAACGGTGGACAACCGCCCGTCCAAGCCATCGATAATCCGCGCGGGCCTGCTTTGACCAACGCACCTTCCGGCAGCACCGGCACAACGATCGACTCCCGCTTGCATAGGTCCAGTCCTCGCGTGATCGCCGACGCGCTGAGTCGGTAATCGGGACCCATGATCAATGCAATGCGATGAAAGTAAGGCGCGATCGAGCCGAGCGCCGGCGCGGCGGGAACCTCCCATGTTCCCGGACCGGACGAACTCAGGCGCTGGTTGTCGGCACGTTCGACCGTCACGGAACTGTTCGCGGGCAACTGGATTTTATCGCCGGCTTGAACCACGGTCGCTATTCGGACCGGCAGCTTGAGACCGGCGCGATCCAGATAAAGGATCGCGCCCGGCGGCGAATAGTCGACGACGACGCCGATGTCCGATGCATCTTTGGCCAACGATAACGCACTGGCCAGGCAACACATGGCTATGATGATTTTTTCACTGCGTCCCATCACGCGTGCCTGCGCAGATGGTTGGATACGAAGAAGCGCCAACCAAAGCTTTTTGCATCGAGCCACAGGATGATGATTTCCTCGACGATGGTCAGCTCGACGAAAAGAACGATCGCGCTTTGAATGGAGTCGAGGATCACATAGGGACCGGCTACGTAAGCCGCTCCCGTGGAAAGTAAAATCCCGGCAACCAGTGCCACTATGGGACGCAAATAATGCTTGAGCGCGCAAAAAAGCGCGAAGAACGACAAGGTATAGACCATGGCATAGCCGGAATCGCGCAGCTGACCCGGGGCGAACCGAACGGTGTTGGCGATCAGTTCAACACCGTAGAGCATGCCTACGGGAGTGCGCCACAAATCGGACGCGCCGTTGCGCGTTCCGCCCACGACCACGACCCTGCCGGCAAACAATGCGTGATCGTCGCGTTGCACCCGCCGATCGAGCAGTTGCCAGGCACTGATCTTGGATACATTGGGCGACGGAGCCACGGCAGTCCGCAAAAGTGCCTCATCATAGATCACCGTGTGGCCGGGCGATTTGCCCGCGCCGGGTGTACAGGGGCCGGCAGCCAAGAGGGCGGCGGGACGTGGATAGTGCTCGGCGGATTGCTCCGGCCAGTTGGCGAGAATTCGCAAGGGGACCGAGGGCAACACCAATGGGCCGGACGGCTCACAGCTGACGAGCCACTCCGTCCAGCGGCGCACCGTGCCGTCGGGATCGGTGACATACAGGGCGTGCGCCCACGAGAGTCGCGAATTGGCCGCGATGAGCGGATCAAAAAGCGTACTGGGTGCCAGTCGAATCCGCCCGCCGGAATCCGTGTCGGCACGCTTCACGAAAATGAGCGACGGGCCGGCGTAGTTCGAGAGAAAGCTCTGCAAGGCTTGATCCATTGAGCTCACCGCGGCTGGATCCCTTTTATCGTCCGACAAGTCCACATCGACCATGATGGCCGCCGGCGCGGATGCCGCGATCACGCCCAGCATCGCGGCGAGCTTGTCTCGCGGGGTGCTGCCGCTGAATCCCCAGGTCTCCATGTTCGGCGTCGGCTGCGCGGCGGTCGCGTCGTCAATCGCCACGAGGGTAAGTGGCAAGATCGTCTTGGGGTCGTAGCGTCCAATGAGCGCCCCGCGCAGCGCGGCATCGAGTTCGAGCGTGGCCACATGCCCGAAAAGCACCCGGTCATTCAAGACGAGATACGCCACTGCGAACAAAACACCCAGTACGACCAGAATTCGAGGGCCGTACGACTCCGACAACGACTCCGGCGCGATACTCGAGTGTCTCGCAGCGTTATCCGGCATTCCTTCGTACTCACATGACGGCGACCAGCGGCAAGGCGCGCAGGATTGAACACCTCGACAATTGAGAATACGCCAACTGCCCGGTTGTGGCGAACCCACGGATCGCCACCGACGCCCTCAGGGACGAGCCTGGCCAACCGCAAGTTATGCACCTGACATCGCTAAAGTGTAAGCTTGGCGTCCCTCGTATGCACACAACGGGAATGTAGCCGGTGAATGAGCCTTGGTGTGTCCTTCTGGCGAGTCGAGAAATCCCGGAACCGACCAGAATATCAGTGCACGGACGCAACGCTGCGCAAAGACCCGCGCTGAAGACGCGCGATCCTTTGACCGCGACGCTGCGCCGTGCCGCCACGGTGACGTCACTCGACCGGATCGCCGGGGTCATCACCGCTCCTGCCGACCCTTGCCGGCAGAGCTCACTCGAACAGCTTGGTCTGCGCAACCTGTTCGTTCAGCCCAAGCAGCAGGGAACGGCATACGAAGTGCTACTCGCGCTGCTGCTGCTCGAGAGACGCATCAGTCCGGCGACGACGGTGTTATTCCTTCCCGCCGACCATATCGTCAGCGATGAAGAGGTGATGACGAATTGTCTGATGACCATGGTCGAATGGATCGCTGAGGACTCAGGCCCGGTCTATCTGCTGGGTGCCGTGCCGCAAGGTCCTCATGACGAATTGGGCTACATCGTTCCTTGGCACGATGCCATGCTGATGCCAAGCGGTGTCTACGAATTCGTGGAAAGGCCGGACGTCCATCGGGCGCGCAAGCTGATCAATGCCGGAGGTCTGTGGAATACTTTTATTTTCGGCGGCAGCGTTTCCTCCTTGATAAAGCTATTCCGCCCGGTATTCGATGCTGCAATTGCAGAGCTTCGCGCAGCGCTGCAATCCGACGATGTCGAGCTCGGCCTCGTCCGCGCATACCAACGCTTGACGCCCGTCGATTTTTCGCAGGACCTGCTCGCGACTCAGATCGACAACCTTAAAGTGCTGCGTCTGTTGCGCTGCGGGTGGTGGCCGCTGAAATCGCCTACGCTCCCGCCTCCCACCCTCAGTGCATCGGCATCCCGGCTCGAATCGCGTGGCCGCGCCTAGAAACTCCGGCGAGGACTCTGCCCAATCGTCATCGGATCTTCCGCGTCGCAGGCGGGGACTTTGGCCCAGGCTCGCGCTGGGCACCATCGTCTTCGGCGTCTTCATTGCCGCAACCGCCGCTTATTTCGCGCCCTATGTCGATGCGGAGTTGCTGGCGTGGCTCGAACCCCATGCCATTGTCATGCCTGCGCCCGCGAAACTTGGCAAGGGCCGCATGTTCGACGATTACTTTGCCGTCGAGGACCTCGGACACGCAACGTTCGCGATCGGCGAGCCGCGCTATTACCAGCAGAATTATTCCTATTTGATTCTCGGCGACGAGCGCGCCGTGCTGTTCGACTCAGGGTCGGGTACGCACGACATCGGCAGGGTCGTCGCGACTCTGACGCAATTGCCGGTGACCGTCATCATATCGCACCTTCATTACGATCATTTCGGCGGCCTCGTGCCTTTCTCACGCCTCGCGATGATCGACACGCCGGAAACAAGAGCGGACCTGCATGACGGACGCATCAAGCCCACTCGCTACGAATATCTGGGCTTGATCGATCACCTCACGCCGCCGTCCATCCCTGTGGCTGAGTGGCTGGAGCCTGGATCGCTCGTGGAATTGGGCCACCGATCCCTGCGCGTTCTGTCCACGCCGGGACATACGCCGAGCTCGATGGCGCTCTACGACGCGGCGACCGGATGGCTGTTCATTGGGGATTTTATCTATCCGACGACGCTGTATGCGTTCCTACCTGGCGCGAGCCTGGCCGCCTATCAGGCGACGGCATCTCGGTTGCTCGACACCCTGCCGCCCGGGACCGTGCTTTGGACTGCGCATTGCTGCCGCAAAAACGAAGGCGTGGCTGCACCCTGGTTGGCCATGCAAGATTTGCGGGATTTATCGAGGACACTGACCGAGGTCCGCACCGGCCGCGCCCATGCCGCCGGATTCTACCCTCGCGTTTTTCCGGTCAATGCCGAAATGACCTTGGCGACGGGCTTCTCCTGGAACAATCGCTGAGACAGAGGGACGCTCCACCACGGCGTCGATCGCTTAGCCGGTGGCAGCATATTCGACGCGGTTTCGCCCCGCTTGCTTGGCAATGTAGAGCGCCTCGTCAGCGCGGCTCAATAGTCCTTCAGCGGTATCCCGGTTGCCGGTCAGCCAGGCGACGCCGAAGCTGGCGGTGACCTTGATGGAGGAGCCGGCATAGGTGAACGGAATCTCGGCGATGGCACGCTGCAGGCGCTCGAGCGGCAGGAATGGGCGTTGCTTGGTCGCGCCAGGCACGACCAGCAGGAATTCCTCGCCGCCGTAACGGCCCAGTTCATCGGTTGGCCGTATCCTGCTTTTGAGCTTGGCGCCCAAGGTGCGCAGCACCTCATCGCCGGCCAGATGCCCTCGGGTATCGTTGATGCTCTTGAAATGATCGACATCGATAATGGCCACCGCAAGCGGCGACCCAAGCTTCCGGGAGGACTCGATCTCGCGCGCCAGAATGTCGAGGATGGCAGAACGGTTCCACAACCCGGTGAGCGCGTCGCGCGTTGCCCGCAGCACTAAGGCCTCATGTTCCTGCTTCTGGCGCTCTTGATCGCGCCTCTGCGCCCGCTGCTTGCGGACACGCCATACTGCCGCGAGGAGGATCAGAAGCACGCAGGCAATTGCCGCAGCCAGTTGGAACCAGAACGCGCGCCACCAAGGCGGCAGTATTTCGAAGCTGAATTGCGTCAGTCCGGACACTTGTCGGTGATCGGTATCGACTGCGAATGCTTCGAAGGTGTAATGGCCCGGCCCGAGCGCGGGAATGTGCACGTCGTGGCTGCGCGTGTCGAACCAGTCATCGCGCAAGCCACGCAGCCGCGCATGCAGGATCGACAGGGTACTTTTGCCGGAGTTGAGTTCCGCCACGTGCACGCTCAAGAAAAGATTCGGCTCCCAGGGCAGCGGCGGCGATTGCGCATCGAGCCTGTTCGCCCCCAGTGCTACGCGGGTGATTCGCAAATCGATCGGCGTCGACTGCAGCAGCGCTTCGGGGCTCTTGAGGTGCGTCAAACCTCCACTGGTGCCGATCCAGACCGAGCCGTCCGTATCCGCCAAGAAGCCGTCCGGCGTCGTGTCATTCCAGATCAATCCATCGGTCGTTTTGAATCGGCGCCAGATCCGGCCGTCGAAGACCACGATGCCTGCGTCGGTCCCGACCCACACCCACCCGCGCCGGTCGATGCGGGTGAAGTTCATGACGGCGCGCGCCAACATGAGATCAGCAACCCAGTGCGCCTCATCGACCCGATCGCCGGCGACGTGTAAGTGCAGCATGCCGTGCGAGGCGGCGCCCGCCCAAAGCCAATCTCCCCCGGCAGCCGCGACCGTGGTGAATCCGGCGGCCGCTTGTTCGCCATCAACGTGAAGCGCCGTCCATCGCCCACCCGACCAACGCATCAGACCACCCTGTGTCGCCAACCAGATCGCGCCATCAGCACCCTGGGTAATGTCGGCGACTTCGCCCGCCGGTACCGGGAGCTGCAGGGAATCCACTTGCATCGAACCGGGTGCGACCACGGCGACGCCCTTGGTCGTACCGATCCACAACTGATCCGTGGAATCAACATGGAGCTTGGCTCCCGCGGGAACATTCGCAATCCAGGTCGCCACGCGATCTGGGCTGATGCGGAACAGACCGCCCGTCGTCATGCCGACCCAGAGCGCGCCGCGACCTGCAGACATGGCCCGGATCTCGCCCCGCGGCAGATTGCCGAACGGACAGGGCGCCACGGCGGATGTTGCGGGATCGAGCCGTGCGCAGCCGGCGCGAGTTGCCAACAAAATGCCGTGATCGGCGCCTGAGGATATGGACCAGACCGGAGCGCCCACGCCCTGGACTCTCGTCCAAGATTCGAAATGGTCATAGCCAATCCAGCGTTCGATGCCGCGGCCCGGCACGCCCAGCCACACCTGACCATCGCGACTCGATAAAATCGTGGAGATCCCCGCCGGTATGCCGTTCGCGACGGAATATTCCTGCCAGCCGTCCTGCCACCGAGCGAGCCCGACATCCGTGCTCGTCAGGATGCGTCCCTGCGCGTCTTGCACCAAGGGCACATTGAGAATCTCCGCGGTCAGTCCCGCGTGGGGCGGGTCACGGATTTCAAACCGCGTTGCTTCCGCCTCGAGAGTCACGACGTGCGCCTGACCGCGTGCCCACATGCGCCCGTCCCGATCCAGTGTCCAGGAGCGCCACACATCCTCGGGCACGCCCAACTTCGCATCGAAAACCTGCACCGCTCCCTGGTCGACTCGGCAAATCGCGCTTCCGCAACCGAGCCAGATACGGCCCAGACGGTCAACGTTGACGCTGCTGAGATGCGCGAGGGCCGGAATCGCGCTGAGCAGGTTCTGCGGGAAGAAGGCCCGTGTCTGCCACTCCCCATCGGCGGCACCGGCGGAGAGCTCCAGCAATTCATCCCCGTCGATCACCAACACGTGCTCAGGCGACAACTCCGCGATCCGCAATCCGGCGGCCAGCCTCAAGTGGCGGCCCTTGATCAGGACCGGCTTGAAAGTCGGACCGTCGCTGCGATACAAATCCTCCGAAGTGGCGACCATCAACCTGCCCGCGAAATCTACGATGGCCGTGCGAATCGTGCTGCCATCGATGCCCTGCAGATTTCCGAAGCGCTCGAATTCGCTGCCGTCGTAGCGATACAGGCCGTTTTCGGTGCACACCCAGACGAATCCGTCACGGTCTTGCAGCAGACAGGTTATGGAAAGATTGCCGAGCCCTTCCGTCTGCTGGTAGTGCCGAAAAGCGAATTGCTGCGCGGCTGCATCGCGGTATATAAAGAGCATCCAGACAGCGAGGAGACCGATCGAGGTGCCGCGAGCAAAGCTGCGCACGAGAGCGGACGCGCGCTCCCAACCGCGCCGCCGGCATGTCGCACCCATCAGGGTCAACGCCTGCTACCGTGGGGTCCGGGTCGACCCGGATCGGTAGTACTCCTCCACGACCTGATTCAGTTCAGGGTTGGACGCCACTCGTCCGTGCACGAAGACCAGCGGCAAGGGTCCGTTCATCACCACCGTGAGACGGCTCATGGCGGCGCGATCCACCTGCCGCGGATCGAAGGAAACGTGACTGATGCGCTCGACCGGCACGCCTTGTGCGCCCAACTGCTTGGCGAGACGGTCGGCCTGCTGCGCGGCGGCGTGCGGACAATTCTGCGCGGCCACCACGTAGATCGTATCCAGGTGCTGATTGACGGGCGGCGGCACATCGACGAAGCCGTTGACGTCGGAGCTGACCAAGACTTCTCGCAACGCGTGGGCGGCCCGGTGCTCGGCGACCATCTGATAGCCGCCCCAGACGGCGCCGACGAGAATGAGTGCGCTCAGGATCTTCACAGACTTTCATGATCCCGAACCGGCGAGCCTTGCGGGGCAACCCACTTCTCGCTCCCGACGACTGGCGCGAATCCCGCAGAGCGCGGCACCAAAAACTTCGACCTGCGTCACTGTTTTCCGGGCCTGAGAACGACCTGCCGGGCGTCCCCGTCCGCGGCGGGGTGCTCTTCGTTCGTTAGCAGGTACAATCCTTCGCCTTCAGCCGTGGAGTAAATGCGATGCCCGCCTACCTGATTGCCCAAGTGAAGATTCACGATCCTGAGATTTACAAGCAATATATGCAGCGCACGCCGGCGCTCATCGCAAAGTACGGCGGCCGATTCATCGTCCGCGGAGGGACGAGCGAAACGCTGGAGGGCGCCGTTTCGAACCGGCGCATCGTCATCGTCGAATTCCCATCCATGGATAGGGCGCGAGAATTCTATAATTCGCCCGAGTACCGCCAGGCAAAGGCGATTCGCACGCCGGTTTCAGATGCTGAATTCGTGCTCGTCGAAGGCGCGGCTTGAATGCGTGAGCTTCGCCGGGTCCTGACTTGCGGCACTTTGTTGCTGCTACCCTTCCTCGGCCATGCGCAGACTACGGCGCACGAGCGCTTGGTGAGTTTGGCTGAAGACATGACCTACACGTCGGCCGGCCTATACCCGATGCAGGCCACGGCCCTGGGGATCGCCGGACATGACGCCGAGCTTGAATATCCCAGCGAGAGTTTTCGCGCGGCGTTCATCGACCGTCTCAAACAGTGGCAGCAACGGCTGCACGAGATCAGCGCCTCGTTCAATTCCGCCGCCTCGCTCGTCGATCGGGATGACGCGGCGCTGCTGGAAGCGCAGATCGAAGCGCAACTGAATTCCTTGCTCGTATACCGGTCGGATCGCAAAGACTACAGTGCCCCGGCCAACAACATCGTCCAGGCCATTTTCACGCAGTTCCAGCACCTCCCGGTCGTGGGCCGCGACGGGGCGTCGCCGGCCGCGTTGCGCAAGGCCTGGAGCGACATCATCAGCCGGCTCGCGAAAACTCCGGCCTATATCAAGGCGGCGCAGCGTCTTGTCACGACTCCCGGGCATCTCTATGGCAGCGTCGGCAGCAAGCAACTGGGCGGCGCTCCCGAGTTTTTCCATGGAGCGCTTAGCGATGCGGCCAATCAGCAGCTCAGCGGCGACGCCGGCACTTACACCCGATTCCTGAAGGCGCGCGACGCAGCGCTGGCGGAAATCGCTGCGTCCAAGGCCTACATCGATGCGCACGTCGATTCATGGCCGGAGAATTACGCGATCGGACGCGAAGCCTATGACCGCATGCTTCACGATGAACAGCTGCTGCCTTTCAGCGCATCCGACATCGAACGATTGGGCCAGGACGAACTCGCCCACGGCTGGGCGGAAGAGGCATGGCTGAACGCGGTGTCGCAGCACACCTCGACGCCGTTCGGCGCGCCGAGCGGCGGCGGCATGGCGCCCGGCGGCCCCGCGCTCATCGACTACTATCGGGACCGGATCGCGGAGCTGAGAAAGTTCGTCACCGATCATGATGTCGTCACCATCCCTGCCTGGCTGGGTGCCATGGAGGTCACGGAAACGCCGCCGTTTCTGCAGCCGGTAAGTCCTGGTGCGTCCATGAACCCGCCGCGGCTGTTTTCCACTTCGACGACCGGCTACTACTACATTACACCACCGACTTCGCTGGCCGAAGCAGCCGCCCGGTTGGACATGAACGAGGATTTTGATCACGACCGCATCATCAGCACGGCGGCCCACGAAGCACTGCCGGGGCATTTCATGCAGTTATCCATTGCGAAGCGCCATTCAGACTTCATCCGCAAAATTCAGTCCACCAGTGTTTTCGCGGAAGGTTGGGCGTTTTACGGCGAGGAAATGTTCGTCCGCCTTGGACTGTACGGCGATCACCTCGATGGCCGGCTGTATACGGCACGGTGGGAGCGCGTGCGGGGAGCGCGTGCGATCATCGACGCAAAGCTCGCCACGGGAGAATGGACGTACCCTCAGGCGGTCGATTTCTTTGCCGCCCAGACGGCATTTACGCACGACGCATCGGAAGCCGCGGTTGCCGCGCTGGCACTTGGTCCCGGCTACGGATTTACGTATACGGTCGGGCGCCTGCAGATAGAAAACCTGCTCGCAGACTATCTGCTGAAGACCAAAGAGAAGGGCTCTTTGCACGATTTTCACGACCGTCTGCTCTCGTACGGAACGACTCCGCTGGCGATCGTTGCCCAAGAGTTGCTTGCGGACCTGGACAAGCCGGCGAGTGAAGTTCGCGCCGCCGCGAATTATTGATTCACCCCCCTAAAACTCCCCGCTGCCCGCCGTCTCAAGCGGCGCTGCGTCCTTCGGCGTGCCGCTTCGTCATCGAAATGATGTCGCCCGAGGTGACCGGGCGCATGTCTTCGGAGGGGCGTACCCCGCCGGAGGACTTGGGGGTGACGTCCACGCCTTTGGCCTTGGCCTTTGCGCGCAGGGCGCCGACGGTCAGTTCTTCGCGCTTGAAATTCTTGAACATGTCGTCGAAGCGGAAGAAGGGGATCGCGTTCCGGTGGCTGATTTTTTCGATTTGCTCGTCGCTTAAGTTCTTCGCCTGCTCGTAAAATTGCTCCGGCGCATCCGGCCACACTGCGTCCGAGTGTGGGTAGTCAACTTCGAAAGCCACCATGTCTTCGCCCACATCCTTGAGGTTGCGCAGACCGTAGGGGTCGTGCAGGAAGCAGTGCAGGAAGTGCCGCCGCATGATTTCGCTCGGCTTCAATTTCTGAAACAGCGAATGCGTCCAGACCTTATGGCGGTTGTTGGCGAAGTCGGCGCGCTCCATCAGGTAGGGAACCCAGCCGATGCTGCCTTCGGAAATGGCGATGCGTAAATTGGGATGGTCGTGCAGCGCCTTGAGCTGCGACCAGTCCGCCACGCCCTGCGCCACCGACAACGGCATGGTGGAAATCCAGGCCTCGATCGGCGATTCCATGGAAGAATGCGGCGCGGGGTTGCCGCTGCCGATATGCAGCGCAGAGGTCATGTCCGTATCGGCCAGCGCCTTGAAGAACGGCTCCCAGTATTGGTTGTGGATGCTGGGCAGCCCCTGGACCGTCGGATTCTCATTCATCGAGATCGTGTGGAAACCTTTTTTCGAAAGTCGATGAATCTCTGCGACGGTGGCATCCATGTCCCAGGTCGGCAAGATGCCGAGCGGAATGAAGCGGCCCGGGTACTTCATGCACCACTCGTCGTAATGCCAGTCGTTATAGGCCTGCAGATGCCGCAGGGCTAGCTTCTTGTCAGGCGCCTTGTGAAAGGTCTGGCCATCGAAGCCGATGGAATTGCCGAAGCACATGGAAGCGGCGATGCCGTTCACATCCATGTCGTCGATGCGCGCGTGTACGTCGTAGCAGCCCTTGCGCAGCTGTTCGAACGAGCTCGGCTCCATGCCGTATTCCTCATAGGGCCGGCCGACCACGGCATTCAGACCGATCAAAGGACGGATATGCCCCTGGTAGGTCCAGTAGTCATTGCCGTTTTTGTCCTTGCGGTTCTTGGGCGCACTGGCCAGCAGTTCGCCCGACAGCACGTTGTCGAACATGTCCGGCGGTTCGCAGATGTGATCATCGGCGCTGATCACCACCATGTCATTCAATTTCATGAGCTGTCTCCCGAGCACGATTGACTCTATTATAGACGCTTCCAGCGGCGCCAAAGCCCGGCCTCATCGGGTCAGACCGAAGAACCAAGCTCCAGTGCCCAGATTTGACATTTACTTGCTCTGGAGGCGACACCCGCATGCGAGCGTCATTGATTGCGATCTCGGCTTTGCTGGCACTGACCGGCGTCATGGAAGAAGCGACGGCCGACCCGCCGCCGGCCACAGCGGAATTCCGTCCGTTCTCGATCGGCAACCTCAGCGCGTTTGCGCTCAAGGATGGCGCGCTGTATGAGCCGAACGACGGCAAGAGCTTCGTCGTGGGCCAGGCGCCGTCCGAGGTCGCAGCCGTACTCAAGAGCGGCGGTGCCCCAACGGATCACTTTGAGTTCAGCATTCAGCCGCTGCTCGTCCGATCGAAGAGCCGCGTGCTGTTGTTCGACACCGGTGCCGGCAGCAATTTTGGTCCGATCGCCGGCGCGCTCCCCAAGTCCATGCAGGCCGCGGGCGTCGATCCGGCCAGCGTGACGGACATCTTCATCTCGCATGTGCATGGCGATCACATCGGCGGTGTGCTCACACCGGCCGGTGCGCTCGCGTTTCCGAATGCCGCCATCCACATGTCGGCGCCCGAGTGGTCATACTTGAGCGGCATGAGTGCCGACACGGCTCGAATGGTCGGCATCGCGCAACTGGACGTGCTGTTGAAGACGATCAAGCTGAAGGTCGTGCCGTTCAAGCCCGATGCGGAACTCATTCCAGGCCTCGTCAAGGCCGTCGAGATCAAGGGGCACACGCCGGGTCATTCCGGCTATCTGATCGGTTCAGGCGGCAACACGTTGCTTTATTTCGGCGACACGCTGCACAGCTTCGTCGTCTCGGTCCGCAACCCAGAGTGGCACACCGCGTTCGATGCCGACCCGGCGACCAGCGCCGACAGTCGCGTGGCGTTCGTCGCGCGCGTCGCAGCGAGCGGACAGCGCCTGTATGGCGTGCATTTCCCGTTCCCCGGCGTCGGCAAGATCGTGAAACGAGACGGCGGTTATAGCTGGGTGCCTGAGTCGCTGCACTGACAATGGAAGAAGAATCGCCGAGGGCCAGCACTTCCGCCGCCGGGGCAGTGTTTCTCAGTTACGCCTCTTCGGACCAGGCGGCCGCGCAGCGGATTTGCGACGCTCTGCGTGCGGCCGGCATCGAAGTCTGGCTCGACACGAGTGAGCTTCGTGGCGGAGACGCCTGGGATGCCGCCATCCGCAAGCAAATCAAGACCTGTGCGCTCTTCATCCCCGTCATTTCGCGGACTACTCATGCGAGGTCGGAGGGGTACTTTCGGCTGGAGTGGAAACTTGCGATCGACCGCTCTCACCTGATCGCCGCCAAAAAGGCATTCCTGCTGCCCGTCGTCATTGACGATACCAGGGAAGATGACGACGCCGTGCCGGATCGATTCCGCGAGGTTCAGTGGACGCGCCTGCCCGATGGGCAGACACCGCAGGCTTTCGCGGCACGGGTGCTGCGCCTTCTGTCCCCTGACGAACGCGCAACGCCGCCGCCCGCCAGGGCGCCGGATAATGCGGGCGCTGCCATGGCGAAACCCGACTCCGCAGCGGCCTCGCGGTGGGTACGCTGGACAATCTTCGCCGTAGCAATTCTTGCCGTGGGCTATACCGCAATCGACCGATTGGTCTTGTCCCGGCGACAGCCGGCCACCGCTTCGGCACCGGCTACTTCCGTGCCGACAACTTCGGCGCCGACAACGGCGATGACGGTGCGTGACACAGACACGGTGTCGGCGCACTCCATAGCGGTGCTGCCTTTCGCTGACATGAGCGAAAAGCACGATCAGGAATACTTTTCCGACGGTCTCGCCGAGGAATTGCTCGACATGCTCGCGAAGACTCCCGGACTACACGTGATCGCGCGCACCTCATCCTTCTACTTCAAGGGGAAGCAGGCAACCGTTCCTGAGATCGGCCGGGCACTTGGGGTGGCAAACCTGCTCGAGGGAAGCGTACGCAAGTCGGCCAACCATCTGCGGGTCACGACCCAGCTTGTCCGCGCCGACAACGGGGAGCACCTCTGGTCCGAAACCTACGACCGCGACCAGGCGGATGTCTTCAAGATCCAGGACGATATCGCCCGCGCAGTCGTGGACAAGCTGCGCCTCACGCTGCTGGGTAACGACGTGCAGCATTTGGCAACGGTCACGAATCCTCAGGTACACAATCTGTACCTGCAGGGCAGGTACCTGCAACTTTCCGATACGGAGGACGGTCTCGCCAAGGCGCGTGACAGCTATGAAAAAGCGTTGCAGATCGACCCCGGCTACGCACCCGCCTGGGCAGCGTTGGCGAGCGTCGCCTTGCGTGAGGTAGCCAATGGCTACGGCTCCCAGGACGAGGCCATTGCCCGGCAAGCGAAGGCCGCGCAAAAGGCCGTGGAGCTCGATCCAAAACTCGCCGACGGCTACGTGCAACTGGGACTTTCGCGGGGGTTGGCGAGCTTCGACTGGAGCGGCGCGCGGCAAGACTTCGATCACGCACTACAGCTCGAGCCCAGCAACAGCGATGCGCAGTTCGCGCTCGCGCACCTCACTGTGTCGGTCGGCAGCATTGACGAGAGCGTGCGCCTTTTCCAGGCACTCCTTGAACGCGATCCGCTCAACCTGCTGCAGCGACGTTATGTGGCGCGCGCGCTGTACTACGCGGGGCGCCTCGATGAGGCGGAGGCGGCCATACATCAGGTTCTGCAGATCAATCCGAATCTTCCCGCGGCACACTACGAGTGCGGGCGCATTCTGTTGGCGCGCGGCCTGGTGCCTCAAGCCGTGAGTGAATTCGAAAGTGAGAAAAGCAATTGGCGCGAACTAGGGCTGCCGCTCGGTTACCACGCGCAGGGCCGCAGCGCGGATGCAACTGCTGCCCTGCAACGGTTACTGGACAACGCCTCCGGTGTCGAATTTCAGGCCGCGGAAGCGCAGGCGTTCTTCGGCAACTTCGATCAAGCATTCGAATGGCTCGATCGCGCGGTTAAGTCTCGTGACCCTGGGATCCAGTGGCTGCGCGGCGATCCCCTGTTGCGCAACCTCACGCGAGACCCGCGGTATCCCGCATTGCTCCGACGACTGAATCTGCCGACAACATGAATATTCCCGCATTTATTTTCCTCGCCGCCGCCGTCGGTTTCGCCGCGAGGGTCCCGGCCGCCGCGGTCTCAGCCGATACCGCGCAGATATCGGCTCCGGCCAAGGTGACCACGGTTGAAGGGATAACCGAATATCGCCTGCGCAACGGCCTGCGCATCCTGCTGGCCCCCGACGATTCGAAGCCGACCACCACGGTCAACGTCACCTATCAGGTCGGCAGCCGCATGGAGAAATACGGCGAGACCGGCATGGCGCACCTGCTCGAACATTTGATGTTCAAGGGCACCCCCAACTATCCCGACAAGACCATCGTGCAGGAATTCGCCAAGCGCGGCATGCGCTACAACGGTTCCACGAGCTCCGACCGAACCAATTATTTCGAGACCTTCACTGCCGGCGAGGAGAATCTCGATTGGGCGCTGAAGATGGAAGCCGACCGCATGGTCAATTCCAACATCTGGCGCCAAGATCTCGATAGCGAAATGACGGTGGTGCGCAATGAGATGGAAATGGGCGAAAACAATCCCACCCGCATCCTGTGGGAGAAGATGACCGCCGCCGCGTATCAATGGCACGCATACGGCAAGAGCACGATCGGCGCGCGATCCGACGTCGAGAACGTCAATATTCAGCATCTGCAGGCCTTCTATCGCAACTTCTACCAGCCGGACAACGCGGTTCTCATCGTCACCGGCAAATTCGAGGCCGCCAAGACCCTCGCGCGCATCACCCGATATTTCGGTGCCCTGCCAAAGCCTGCGCGCACACTTGAGCCATTGTGGACGGCGGAGCCGGTGCAGGACGGCGCCCGCGAGGTGACCCTTTCACGTGTCGGCGATACGCCCATCGTCGCCGCCCTCTACCATATCCCCCCGTGCGCCAGCGAGGATTTTCCGGCACTGCAGGTCCTTGGAGAAATCCTCGGCGATACTCCAAGTGGACGGCTCTATAAGGCGCTGGTGCAAAAGAAGCTGGCGGCGGGCGTGGCCGATATCACCATGGGCCTGCATGATCCGGGCTATACGCTCATGCTCGCCTTCTTGGAAAAGGACCAGCCGCGCGACAAGGCGGTGCGTGCCCTGATCGATACCGTCGAGAACATCAAGACGAATCCGATCACCGACGCCGAACTTAGGCGCGCACAAAGAAACATCGCCAATGACATCGAAAAAACTCTGGACGATCCGGCCCAATTCGGCGTGCGGCTGTCGGAGGCCGTTGCCGCCGGCGACTGGCGCCTGATCTTTCTCAACCGCGATCGCGTCGCTGCACTCAACATCGCCGACGTGCAGCGCGTTGCCGAGAACTTTTTCAAGGAATCCAACCGGACACTCGGCGAATTCATCCCGACCGCGGCACCCGATCGCGCCGTCATGCCCGGGCCGGTCGATGTCGAAAAGCTGGTTGCCGACTATCGGGGCAAGGATGCGATGCCGGCGGGCGAAGCCTTCGATCCCGGCGCCGCCAACATCGAAAAGCGCACCAAGCGCTATGCCCTGGCGAACGGCATGCAGGTCGCGGAACTGTCGAAACAGACCCGCGGCAACACCGTGGCGGGCACCCTGTTGATCAATACCGGCGATGGCGCCAGCCTCATGGGCAAGAAATGGGTGGCCGAGATTGCCGGCCGGATGCTCGAGCGGGGCGCAGCCAATCTTAGCCGCGAGCAGATCGCCGACCAGCTCGCGGAGCTCAAGGCTACCTTGAACGTGCAGTCTACGGCCGACCATGTCGCCGTCACTTTCGAAACCAAGCGCGAACGGCTGGGCGAACTCCTCGATCTGATCGGCGAGCTGGTGCGCCATCCGAGCTTCCCGGAGAGCGAGCTGACCGAGCTCAAGACTGAAATGCTCACCAACATCGAATCGCGGCGGCACCAGCCCAACTCCGTTGCCGAGAACGCTTTGGCCCGCCATGACAACCCTTACCCCAAGGGCGATGTGCGCTATAACGAAACCTTCGACGAGCAAGTCGACGCCATCAAGGCGGTGAAGGGAGCGGATCTTAAGGCCCTGCAAATCGCCCTGTATGGCGCCGACCGTGGACAGATCGCGCTGGTCGGCGATTTTGATCCCGGCGCGGTCGAACCGCAGCTCGCCAAACTGTTCGGCGGCTGGACGGCGCACACCGCCTATGTGCGCGTGCCGCGCCCCTATCGCGAAAGCAGCAGCGCCAGCCAGCAGCTGGAAACGCCGGACAAGGCCAACGCGTTCTATATAGCCCGCCTTGGCATCCCCCTGAGGGACGACGATGCCGCCATCGAACCTTTGCTGTTGGGCGATCGCATCCTAGGGTCCGGCGGATTGAAGAGCCGCATCGCCGCTCGTCTGCGCCAGCAGGACGGCATCAGCTACGGCGCCGGATCGGGGCTGAATCTCGACCCTTATGAAGCCAACAGCCACCTGTCACTGTCTGCGATCTATGCACCGCAAAATCTGCCCAAACTCAAGGCTGGCATCGCCGACGTGCTGTCCACCCTGCTACGGGACGGCGTAACCCAACAGGAATTGGCCGAGGCCAAGAGCGGCTTGCTGCAAATGTGGAGCGTCGGCCGCACGCAGGATGTGTCGCTGTCTGCGCAATTGGCCAATCAAATGAAGATCGGCCGCTCGATGAGCTTCGTCGCGGCGCGCGAGGCCAAGGTCCAAGCGGCGACCGTGGACGAGGTGAACATGGTGTTGCGCAAATACGTCGCGCCCGACCGGCTGGTACAGATCTATGCCGGCGATTTCACCAATGCGGAAATGAAATCGCCCGATGCCGCGCCACAACCGGGCCGGTGAGGTTCAACCAGCTGCTCAACGCTTGCGTTTGTCCTTTCGCTGAAGTGCCGTCAATTTGCGCTCGACATAAGCTCGAGCTTCGGCGTGTCCGGAAGATATGCCCACCCCGCTCTCGAAAATGAGGTTTCTCGCGATGCTCGTCAGAAGCACCGAGGTGCAAAGAGGTGAACAGGGTTCGGAATCGATGCTCGAGGACGGCAGCACACCGGACAGTGCTTGCGCCTGCAACGCACGCGCCTTCTCCGCGAATTGAACGATTTCAATCCTGATGGTCTTGCGGTGGTTGGCCAGCGCCAGGAACTCGACACCCAAGGCGGTTCTCGCCGCATCAGTCTGGTAGGCCCAAAGAGCGGAAAGCGGATCAGCAGCGCTGAGCGCGCATTGCAGGCTATGCAAATCCTTGTCCGACACATTTCGGTAGAGGGCAACCAAAAGGTCATCCGCCGTGGCGTAGTAGTAATGCAGCAACGTCGAAGACACGCCTGCACTCTTGGCGACGCGTCGTACGGTGACGGCGGCATAGCCCTCCTCGAGCATGATCTTTTCCGCAGTCTTCAAAATGAGAAGTTTCGCCTCCGCAGGGTCCCTCCTGAGCCGCTTCGTCGCCTTCACGCCGCGCGCCATTCGGCTAATCACCCGTCAAGGCGCTTGAAATGAGCGCGCCGGGCGCGGCCTTGACAAACGAGATTGAATTACTAATCATATGCTCAGTAGCGTTTTGAACCCTGTTCATCATACATATAAGGGGATATAAAATGCCTGGAGCGATTGATCTCGAAAAAGTCGCATCGGCGTTTGACGCCTCGCCCATTCCCGGCGCCCCCTTTGGGCTCGAGGTGAAGGTCGATCTCTCCGAGCCATTCAGTCCCTCAGAGAAAGAAGCGCTCCGCCAGCTATATCAGCGCGATGGACTCCTCCTGGTTCGCGACCAGAAGTTGAGCATGGCTCAGCAGATTGAAGCGTGCAGCATATTCGGTCCGGTGCTGCGGAACTCGCGTGAAAATTACCTCGTCTCGAATGTTCATGAGGATGGCTTGCTGGGAACGCGGGAGCTGCTATTTCATAGTGATGTCCCTTATGTACCGGCGCCCTATCTCGGCGGCTCGCTGCACGCCTTGGAAGTCGACGAGGGGGTCAGCGCGACTCGTTTCGCGAGCGGCTTCAAGGCCTATGATCGCCTGCCTCGCGAGCTGCGCCGGAGGATCGACGGTCTCAATGCGCTGCACGTGCGTGCACGCGCCTTCACCCGGCGTACCCGGCTGACCGACCTCATTCCCACCGACAACTGTGCCGTGCACGCCCTGGTGGGCCGTCAGAAAGATACTGATCGCTCCTATATTTTTGCCTGCCTCGACATGACCGCGTGCGTAATCGGCATGTCCGAACAGGAGAGCGACCGGCTGTTGGAGGAATTGTTCTCTTTTCTTTATGTCGAGGAGCAGATCTACGATCATGTTTGGCGGCCGGGCGACATCGTGATTTGGGACAATCTGGCCGTGCAGCACGCACGCAAGGCGATTGCGGGTGGCAGGCGAACATTGCAGCGAGTCAGCATCGCGGAATATGGTTACTGGGATCAGTATCCGGTAGACCTTCCCACGTACGAAGCGCTGCATGAGGCCAAGAACAAAGTGGCCTGAGTTGACTCGAGTGGAATGGGATGATGGCTCACTGAACGGGGGTCGATGATGGCTACGGCCAAGGTACTGGAAGGGAAAACGGCCCTCGTGACCGGCAGCAGTCACGGCATGGGCAAGGCCAGTGCGCGCATGCTTGCCGAAGACGGCGCCGCCGTGATGCTCATGGGGCGCCGCGAGAGTCTGCTCATCGCGGCACGAGATGAGCTGCGGGCAAAAGTGCCGGATGCGCAAATCGAAGCCTTCAGGGGCGATGCCAGCGATGAAAATGCGGCGCGTTCCGCCATTGCCCGAGCTCATGCACTGCGCGGTCGCCTGGATATCATAGTTTCGGCGGTGGGAAAAGGCGCTTACAAGCCGGTCTTGCTGCTCGACGAGTCGGACATGATGGACGAGTACCGGACTGAGGTCCTGACCGCCTTTTTCATGATCCGGTATGGCGTTCCTCGCATGGAACCCGGAGGCTCGATCGTCTGCGTGTCCTCGACCGCCGGCACACTGCCCTGCGCGGGACTTGCGCCTTACGCGGCGGCCAAGGCAGCCCTGGAAATGTTCGTCAAGGTATCCGCGCTCGAGGTGGCGAAGGCGAAGATCCGTATCAATGCGGTCCGGCCCGGCTTCACTCGCGGCGAGGGGACTCAATTCATGTTCTCCGACGCGGCCTTGCTGAAGACTTTCACGGACTTTATTCCCCTGGGCCGGGCTGGGGAGTCCGATGATCTGGCCCGGGCGATCCGTTTCCTCGCGGGGCCGGAATCGGGATGGGTGACGGGCCAGGTGTTCGCCGCCGATGGAGGACAGGAGCTGCTCGGCTTCCCTGATCCGAATTATTCCCTGGACCAGATCTACGGCAAGGACGTCATGGAACAAGTCCGCGCAGGAAAGCCGCCGGAGCCGCCTGCAGCGCAGGCATGAATGTCACAGCGATCCAACTTGAGGGTTTCCCAATGAATGTCATCGTCGAAAACGCGACACCCTTGACCGGCGGAGTTCTTCGCGTAGAGAAAGCGCAGCTGCGGGATCCCGAGGTGATCGCCACCGTGCGCTCGGCGCTCGAGGAGCGCGGCGTCATGGTCTTTCCTCGGATCAACGTAACCGATCAGGAGCAACTCGCCTTCACCGACAGTCTCGGCGGACGAGTCAACTTCAATCGTGATGTACCCGGCACCGACTCGACCGCGCGAGATGTCTATCAGATCACGCTGGACAAAAAGATCAACGCCGAACCGGATTACGTTCTCGGCACATTTTTCTGGCATATCGACGGAATGAATATCGACATCCCGCTGCCCAAAGCCACCATGCTGTCGGCGCGACGCCTGTCCGACCAAGGCGGCGCCACGGAATTCGCCAACCTCTACGCTGCTTACGAAGCGCTGCCGGAGTCTGAGAAGTCGGAGATCGCGAACTTGCGCGTCATTCACACCGTGGAAGCCGCGGTCCGGCCGGTATATGGGATAGCCAGCGCGGAGCGGCTTGAACGCTACCGCAAACTCGCGCCGGCCATGGAGCATCCGCTGGTCTGGACCCATAACAGCGGCCGCAAGTCGCTGCTGATCGGTACCCACGCAGACGGTGTCGTCGGCATGCCAGGACCCCATGGCCGCGCCCTCTTGACCCGACTGCAGCAATGGGCGTCGCAGCCTCGCTTCGTCTACCGCCACAACTGGCAGATCGGCGATCTGGTCATCTGGAACAACCAGGGGCTGATGCACCGCGTAGTTCCCTACACCGATCCGAATCGGAGCATGCACCGCACGGTCATCGCCGGTGCAGAAAAGACCGGCCGGCCTGTGAGCGCCGAAGAGATGGCGCCCATATATTCCATCGCTTGAATTCCGCCCGGCGGTTTTGACGGCTTTGCGGGCACGGCCAGGACACCCGAAGAACTCGCTGCCGCCTGTTCGTTCTTGGCCTCTAAGCAAGCCAGCTATGTCACCGGCCAGACCATCGGCGTGAATGGCGGCCGGGTGCCCAGCTGAAGGCCCAGCCAAGGGGCTTGGCTGCTATCCTTTCCTCATGTCAAGAGATGCGAGACCTATGGTCATCATTCCAGTTTCAGCACGGCAAGCATCTTTCGCGTTGTCACGATCCGGGTTGAACGATGCTCGCCAAGAACCAGGACGTGTCGCTTGTCGCCGGAAACGAGATAATCCGCCTTTCCCGCCTCGGCCATTCCCAGAAGGAAATTGTCGGCAGGATCGACCGATCGATCGAGGGTCGGCAGCCTGACCAGTACGTCCGCGAGCTCCCGCAGATCGTTGATGAATGCGCCGACTCTTGCCGGCACAATCATTTCGCGAAGCATGGGACGGCGAGCGACAGCGCCCACTTCAAGCAGTTGCTCGGCGGACGTAATGAGCTTGAATCGCCCGGCGCGCCAGGCGTCAATCAATTTGGCGGGCGCACCGTGGGGATTGATCAGTGCGCTTAAAAGAACATTCGTGTCGACGATAACCCGCATCACGCAGGGTTACGGAAACGCTCCGCGCGCACTTCGACGAGCGCCTCTTCAATCGCGTCCTCGATAGTGTCCGAAGAAACATGGGTGTTCTTCGCACGCGCAGCCGTCACGTTGAGATCAAACAACCGCCAGCGCACCGCATCGGCGACAAATTCTGAGAGATCGCCCTTTCGTAACCCGGCTTGTGCAAGGTAGGTTCTCAGTGCGATGTCTGTCTCTTTGGGAACCGAGATAGTCCAGCGGACTGCTGCGGAATCGTTCATTTCACACCTAGCCACTTATACTGCTATGCACTTATACGCTTTTACGTCTTTATCAGCAAGAAATAGAGGACGACGCGCAGCGGTTCGGAATCCAACCTCATCAGGTCACGCGCAGCGAATTGACCTTACGTGGTTTGACCTTACGCACCGTGCGGACAAAGGATCCTAAGATCCTCGCAACGCCTGAAGGCGATGCACCAAGGTCGCTGTCGTCGGATGTCCACGCCATTGCCAGCAGCCCGCGCCGCTCCTCCAAACCGGCGTTCGCATAGCGCTCGGTCTGATTGTCCGCCACCAACAGGTTCTCCTGTTCGCCTTGCCAGTAGGTGTTGCTGGACGGCCATTCCTCGGGCTTGTAGCCACGCCCATTCTTGCCGACGACTACCGCATCGAGACCCATTGACATCAATTGCCTCGTCATCCCCAAGCGCCCGTTTTCAAACTTTGCAGCATCGCGGCGCCGCCTAATAGGAGGCGATTGCAGTTGTCCGAGCGTGTCCGCCGCCAACATAAAGGCATTGGTGCGCACGTGCCAATTGGGAAACGGTGGGTAATTCCAGAACCGCTCGACTTCCCGAAAAAATGACGGCCGCTTGGGCTCACACGCCGGGCTCTGCGCATCGCGAAGGCTCCGCAGATAGTCCGTGTACTTGCTTTCGTACGACCCAGTGGCGCTCACCACGCCGACTCCTCCAACCAGCAGGTTGCTGTAAAGCTTCTCCAGCCAATTGTCGGACAGCAGGCGGCTGCGCGAGTTGAAGAAGCAATAATAATCACTCGGGTGCGCCCGAGCTGCGTCCATGTAACTGCCGATGTCGAAGCCTCGGTTTGCGACCCGATAGCAAGTGCAGGGATACCCGTCCAATCGCCGCCGGTATTCCATCGTCTCGCCTTCGGTGGCAAAGCCCTTGAGAAGAACGATCAACCGATGCGCAAGCCCGCTGGGGATCGATGCGTAGGACTGAATGAACTTTTCGAATACAGCGATACCGTATGGTTCATACACCAGATGAACGACGCTGACCCGCGCCCGAGTGGAAACCGGCTGACGGGGGCATCCGTCGGTACCGCTGCGCGGGAAGGGTTGCCGTACAAGGTGCATATTCGGGTAACCGGTTCTCCGGGCAAAGGTTCTACGGAACCACCGGCAGTCTCTCGCGCAATTCATCGACGAGGACCCGGGTATTCTCAGAATAGTCGATGGGCACGGTCACCAGATGCACCCCGCCCGCGGCGAACGCGCTTTCAAGCGCAGGGCGCAAATCCGCAACAGCGCTCACTCGATGGCCCGTTGCACCGTAGGCATCCGCGTACTTCACGAAGTCCGGGTTGCCGAAAGTCATGCCGAAATCTACGAATTTATCGACGGCTTGCTTCCAGCGGATCATGCCGAAAGCGTTGTCCTCGATGATCAAAACCACCAGGTTTATCTTCAGCCGGACCGCGGTTTCCAACTCTTGACTGTTCATCATGAAGCCACCATCGCCGCAGACGGCCATGACGCGTCGTCCTGGATGGAGCATGGCTGCCATGATGGCTGACGGCAACCCCGCACCCATCGTGGCGAGGGCATTATCGAGGAGCAGCGTGTTTGCCACACGGGTTCGATAGTTGCGCGCAAACCAGATCTTATACATGCCGTTGTCGAGGGCGAGGATGCCATCCGCCGGCATCACGGCACGAACGTCGTGCACCAACCTCTGTGGCGTAAAGCGATCTTCGCGCGCGCGCGCCGCCAGACGGGTCAGTATTCCTTCCCTTAGCGGCAACAACGCTTGAGCATTGGGGATCTTGCCCTCGATGCGATCCGCGAGAAGCCGAAGCGAGGGACCCAAATCTCCGATGATCTCGGCCTGCGGAAAATAGACTTGCTCGACAGTCGCCGGCAGATAGCCGATGTGAATGACATCGGGGCCATCGGCGCCCATGATGAACGGCGGCTTCTCTATCGTGTCATGGCCGATCGCAATGACGAGATCCGCCCTCTCGATGGCCTCGTGTACGTAATCGCGTTCGGAAAGGGCGGCGGTACCCATGTAGAGTTCCGTCCCGCCCGGCACCGTGCCCTTACCCATCTGCGTCGTGAAATAGGGGATCCGCGTCCGCAGGACGAATTGCGCCAGATCCGACGTCGACCTGGGTCGAGAGCAAGCGGCTCCGCACATGATCAGAGGCGTCTGGGCCTGCATGATCATCTTGGCGGCTCGATCGACGGCAGCGGCGCTCGCGATCGGCAGTTCGACCGGGTGCGGAGGAATCAGACTGATTGACTCACAGTCCTCCGCGGCAATGTCCTCCGGCAACTCCAGATGCACCGGGCCCGGACGCTCTTCCTGTGCCACTCGAAACGCTTCCCGCACCAGGGTCGGAATCATCGCCGGAGACGGGATCTGCCGCGACAGCTTCGTGAGAGGCCTCATCGCCGACACCACATCCACGATCTGGAATCGCGCCTGCCGTGACGAGAGAATCCCCTTCTGTCCGGTAATCATGATCATCGGCATCGCACCGAGCAATGCGTATGCCGCGCCGGTGGAAAGATTCAGCGCGCCGGGCCCGAGCGTCGTGATGCAGACGCCGGGCCGGCCGGTAAGTCTGCCGTAGGTGGCGGCCATGAACGCGGCCGACTGTTCGTGTCGAGTCAGAACCAGCTTGATCGACGACTTGCGGATCGACTCGACAACATCGAGATTCTCCTCCCCCGGAATCCCGAAAATTCGCTCAACACCTTCGTTTTCGAGTGCGGCTACGAACAGGTCGGAGCTTTTCATGATCATCCCCGTGGGTGTCCAGCCACGGGAAGCTTAACGAAGATCCGCAGTTTCCGTCTAATAATTTGATCCGAAACGTACATCCAGCCTTACCGGACCGCGCATGATGAAAAACTTCACGCGCTGATATTTGAAGCCCGGCATGAGCTCCATGCTGGGGATGCGGTCCAGCACGGCGTTCAGGGCGCAAGCGGTCTCCATACGCGCAAGCGCCGCACCCACGCAGAGATGGATGCCGTGGCCGAATCCAAAGTGGGGCTTCGTCTTGAGGTTGCGGCGATCAAGACTGAATACGTCAGGATTCTCGAACACGTCCTCGTCGCGGTTTGCCGATGCATACCCGAGAGCAACCGTTGAGCCGGCGGCAAGCGGACAGCCCCGGATTTCGGTATCGACCGCGGGCACCCTGAACACAATCTGCGCGGGACCGCTCAGCCTCAAGGTCTCCTCGATCGCGACGGATACCAGATTGCGATCCGCGCGCACGCGTTCGTATGCGCCGGCCGTGCTGCACAAATTATAGAAAAGATTGCCGATCAGGTGCTTGGTGGTCTCGGTGCCGCCGACAATCACGTCTTTGGTCATGTGCGAGAGGATCTTGTCTTCGGAAAGCGGTCTGCCGCCTGCGTCCCGCGACTGGATGAGCCCGGTAAGCACATCGTCGGGCCTGGATCCTGAGGCTTGGCGTTGACGGATTACGCTGCGGGCGACGGCATCGAGCTCCGCCACAACCGCGTTCGCGGCCGCCACTTTGCGCTCGTCGGGATCCGTGCGCAGCATGAACGCTTCCGTATAGGCCGTGATTTGAGCGTGGTATTGCTCGGGCATGCCGCTGAGCGAGCCGATGACTGCAGCCGGCATCGGTGCGGCCAGGTCGGCAATGATGTCCGCGCTGCCGCGTTCCGCGAACCGATCCACGAGGGTTTCGCAGACATTGCGAATGACGGGCTGCATTGCGCCGACCTTCTGCGGACTGAACAGCGATGCGAGCACTTTGCGCACGCGCGTATGTTCGGGTGGGTCGGTCTCTCCAAGGTTGAGTTGATCCTCCGTCCGTGTGTCGAACTCACGCGGAATGTGCCGCCCTTGACGATAAGTCTCCGGAGCTCGGCATATGTCCATGACGTCCTTGTACCGGGCAACATAAAAAAGTCCCGGCTTGAGTTCGCTCACCGGCGCCTCGCGGCGCAGACGCGCGAGCACCGGGTCATGATCGTCTACCTGCGCGGGATCCATCGGGTCATAGTTGATTTTCATGCAGCGGTCCCGAGCGATTTGCCGGAGACAGCCTATTCGTTTGGCACCCAGTCATCAATCGACGCGGGACTCTCGACCGAGCCGACCGCATTGGTGCCCGACCAGGGCAATGACTGGGTCCACGCGTAACCCTGACTCCAGGCGTAGCCCTGCGTCCACGCGTACCCTTGAGTCCACGCGTACCCTTGAGTCCACGCGTAGCCGTTTGACCAAGCGTACGCTTGAGTCCAGGCGTAGCCTTGAGTGCCGGTGTACGACTGATCCCAGGTATAGCCCGCGCCGGACAACGCCGTGCCATACGTAGAGGAACCCATGTTCATGAGATAAAAAGTGCCGTTGGCATTTTCATTGGCCGGTCCGCCGAAGTGCTCGGTGCCGGCAAGATCTGCGGCGATGTTGAGTCCCTGATTGGCGCAGCCGCTCGCGGTGCTGAAGACCGCGGCAGGCGCGTTCACGAGACCCGCTCCTTGCTGAAAAATGCTGTAGGCGGGAACTCCTGCCGAGGTAAGTGCCGGCTGCGCCGAGGCGATCAGGTGACACTTGACCGCATCCGGAGTGAGATTGGGATTGGCTTGCAGCATCAATGCAACGATGCCGGAGGTCACGGCCGCCGCCTGGGATGTACCCGACATCACGAACAGCGACTCGCTCGAGGTCATGGGAGCGATCGCAATGCCGGCCAGATAGCTTTGGTACCACAACGATCCGACCATGTGCCCACCGGGGGCAACCATCTCTGGTTTCACGAATCCTTCATAGGTCGGCCCGGTCGATGAAAACGAGGCAAGTTTATCGTCGTAGGGATTGGCCGGCGTGAAATTGTCGGTCATGGCTCCGACGGTGATGACGTAAGGCACGTTGGCGGGAACGCCGATTGTCATCGGCGCGGGACCTGAGTTGCCCGCCGAGGCCACCACCACGATGCCGGCCTGCCAGGCAGCCATGACGGCTTGATCAAGCGGGTCGTTCCTGTAATTCGATCGCGGCGGCGCGCCGAAGGATAGATTCACGACGCGAATATTGTACTTTTGTTTGTTCGC
>Ga0302325_10004210_pt1 | contig 33332 bp, 28 predicted proteins | sample Palsa_T0_2_FD_201948 | JGI IMG/M metagenome (GOLD analysis project Ga0302325, IMG submission 201948) | Peat permafrost microbial communities from Stordalen Mire near Abisko, Sweden - Palsa_T0_2 | ecosystem: Environmental > Terrestrial > Soil > Palsa > Peat permafrost | place: Sweden: Abisko... | reverse complement strand
TGCGCCCTCGCCAGCACCGTCGTCTGGTCGGCGGTCAGCTGTACTGACCCTGGCGGCTGTACTGACCGCGGCGACGAGGATGCGGTTGAGTGCGCGGGCAGGGCGACGCCGGTGTTGGTGACGCCGAGGCCGATGGCGATGGCTACCGCGCCGCCGCCGAGCAGGGCCGCCGCGCCGCCGCGCCGCCGCAGGGTTCGCCGGGCGGCGCGGCCGCGCAGCGCCGCGGCTGGGGGAAGGCTGGCGTTGCGGTCCGCGTAGACGGCGAGGCCGGTGAGCTGGGTGCTGAAAGTCTCAGGCATGAGCGTGTTCCTCTCGGTCGAAATTACTCGTGCGCTGCCGCGATGGGCGCGCCTGGCTCGGGGCTGTCGTCGAACTCGGAGACGAGCGGTGCGAGCGCCCTGCGGCCGCGGGCCAGCCGCGCCTTCACGGTCCCGGTTGGCGCGCCCGTCTCGCGTGCGATCTCCTCGACTGACAGCCCCGCCAGGTGATGCAGCACGATGGCGCGCCGCTGGTCCTCGGGGATCTTCCGCAGCGCGCTCACCAGCGCCACCAGGTCCGGGGACAGCCCCGGCAGTTCATGGTGCCGGCTGGCCCGATGGGCGGTCAGCCTGTTTCTGGCCTTCTGCCACGAATTCACGGTGATCCGGTAGGCGACCACGCGAAGCCACGCTTCCGGATCTTCGTAAGCGCGGATCCGCGGCCATCGCCGCCACGCCCGTGTGTACGCTTCCTGTACCGCGTCCTCGGCCTCGCTCAGATCGCCGGTCATCGCGAATATCTGGCGGACAAGCCTGCGTGAGGTCGCGGCGTAAAACATGTCGAAGTCATCGGCTTGCGTCATGCCACCTCCGTACCTGTGCCTATGTGCCCGGCGGCCACCGCCGCCAAAGAGAGCACCGGCGAGCCAGTCCGCGGGTTGCACCGGGAACCCGAAAATATCCGGACCACGTGACGCTGTCCGCCACGCGCCGACCCTGCTGCCCTTGGCCATGGCGGCTTCATCTGGACCCTGGCCATTTCCAGGGAGCTGGCTCCGGATCCGACCCGGCGACCCGGCGATACCATCTGCATCGTGACCGACCGCGCAAAGCAGCTGGCCGCGCCCTGTGAACCCGTCCGGCCGGCTGGGCGGATCCTGGTCTACGGGGTAACTGGTTCCGGCAAGACCACCCTCGCCCGCCAGATCAGCGAACGCACCGGGCTGCCGTGGCATCCGGTCGATGACCTGACCTGGCAGCCGGGATGGGTGGCAGTGCCCGACCACGAACAGCGGCGCCGGATCGCTGTCATCTGCGCCTGGGAGCGCTGGGGCCTGGACACCGCCTACGGCAAGTGGCTCGACCTGCCCCTGGAACGGGCTCAGCTGGTCGTCGGGCTGGACTACTCCCGCTGGCTGTCGCTGCAGCGGCTGATCCGCCGGACAGCCGTCCGGACCATCGGCCGCCGCCCGGTCTGCAACGGGAACGTCGAGTCCCTCCGCTCCGCTTTTTCCCGGGACTGGATCGTGTACTGGCACTTCCGGTCGTTCAAGCGCAAGCGCCAGCGCATGCGGCGATGGGCGGCCAGCCCGGCGGCACCGGCGACCGTGCTGTTCCGCTCACCCCGCCAGACCCGGCAGTGGCTGGACACTCTCAGCCCAGGCACCGCAGAGACTGCACCCGGTCCGGTCACGCCACCTTGAGCCGCGCGCGCTCGGTGGCCACGATCGTGTTCCGCAAGTCAGTCTCGGAGTCGCCTACCGCGTCCGGGGTGGCGCTCGCCATGTCGCTGCGGCGCGCGTACTCGTCGAATGCCTCGCGCTTGGCGGTCAGCAGTTCGAGGACTCGCTGGTCCACGCTGTCCTCGCACAGCAGCCGGTGCACGTCAACCGGGCGGACCTGGCCCATGCGGTGCGCGCGGGCGATCGCCTGCTCCTCGATCGACGGCGTCAACTGCGGCTCGGCGATGACGACCACGGACGCGGCCTGGATGTTCAGGCCGACGCCGCCCGCCTGGATCTGGGCGACCAGCACGGCTGGGCCGCTGGCGTTGGTCAGCTCGTCCACCATCGCCTGGCGGTCAGCCGGCGCAATGTCACCGGTCAGCGGTCCGATGACGGGCATCCCGGGGACGCCGTCCGGCCCGGCCAGCACCTCGGTCACGGTCTGCAGCACGTTGCGGAAGTACGAGAACACGATGACCTTGCGCCCGCCGTCGGCCGCCTGCTCGGCGATCTCCACCAGACGCCGGAGCTTCTGCGATCCCTTCACCGTGCCCGGGTCGAACGCGGCCCGGCGCATCGCCATGAAGTTGCCAGCCTCGACCGCCTCCCGGTAGGTGGTCATGGCGGCTCCCTCGAGCGACACCCACTCTTCCGTCTCCAGCCGGTCCGGCAGCTCGCTGAGCACGTCTTCCTGGTTGCGTCGGAGGTAGACCGGCGCTACCTGCTGCCGGAACGCGGTGCCGTCCATGGCCTCATCCGCGAGGTCTAGATTTTCGGCGACCTCCGGGCGCAGATGCCCGACCAGCACCCGGAACTCCTGCACCTTGTTCTCCATCGGCGTCCCGGTCATGAACAGGGCCCGCGTGCTCCGGCTCGCCCACTCGCTGACCGCCTGCGTGCGCAGCGCGTCGGGGTTCTTCGCATAGTGCGCCTCGTCGACGACCATCATCGCGATCGGGACGTCGAGGTCTTGCGGCATCGCGCGCAGCGCCTCGAACGTCGTGATCGCGACGCCGCCGTTGGCGGCCCACTCCTGCTCGGCTGCCTGCCTCTTCGGGCCCGGCAGGTGCAGCCGACGGGCCTCGAGCAGCGTGTGCCGCTCCACCTCGCGCGTCCAGTTGATGACTACGCTCGCCGGGCAGACGACCAGGAAATGGGTCGCGCCCTGGGCGGCCAGATGGCACATGGCGGCGAGGGCCTGCATCGTCTTGCCCAGGCCCATCTCGTCGCCGAGGATCACCCGCTCCTGGACCAGCGCGAACTTCGCGCCGAAGGTCTGATAGCCGCGCAGCGATGTCTTAAGGAGGGACCGGTCGAGGGGAAAGACGCGAACGTGCTCGGCGATGTCGGCCGGGAGGAAGCCTTGGCCGGCCTCACGCGAGGGGTCGAGTTCCGCGACATCGATCAGCAGCCCGTTGTAGGTGACCGGGCGGGCGAGGAAGTCGTTCCACAGCCGGGTGGCCCGCTGTTCCTTGCTGGCCTTCTCCAGTTCGGCCTCGGCCCTGGCCAGCCGCTTGCGGGCCGTGGTGACGGGCTTGGAGCTGAGCAGGGCGTCCAGTTCGGTGAGGGCATCACGGGCTTCTTGCTTCTTCCGCCCGGAGAACGTGAACAGCATTCTGGGCCGGCTCGCGCCGCGAGCGGCCCCGTCCAGACGGCGTTCGATCTCGCCGGCCAGCGGGCTCAGGTCCGGGCCCTTGAGCGCGGACCTGGAGCGCTCGTACCGGCGCAGCGCGGCAACGAGCGCAGACTGCTCGGGGGTGCGCGCGTCCGGCTCGATGCGAACTCGGGTGCTGTCCTTGACTGACTCCCTCGTCTCCTCGGCAGCGGCCACGATGCGCTTGGCCGACCGCCGGCGAATCCCCGGGAGTCGCCTGAGCCCGTCCGCGCCAGTCGCGAGGGCCTTGCCGACCGTGTCGACGTCCGCGTCTATGAGCGGCGCGAACGTCACCTTCCCGTGGACGCGGTCCCGGAGCCGGTCGACCGGCATCGCTTCAAGCGCGTCGTCCGCGAGCCGGTCGCGCACCGCCTCGTACGCTCTGCGGGCGACTTCGCGGGCCTCGCCCGGCGCGGCGAGGACGGCCTCGATCGCATCGTGGACCGCGCGGCCGTCGGAGACGACGGCCCGGGCCGCCTTCCCCGCGCGAAGCGGTCCGGCTTCCGGGGGCTCGGCCTCAGCCGTCGCCGGTTCCGAAGTCGTTGTCAGTTCTGCCTCGTGCGCCACCGTTGTCAGAGTCTCCGCATTCGAACTGGCGATCGGGTGATTTGCCTTGCTTGAGGATATCGCCGCCATGTCGGGAATCTCGGTGACTTTCCGGAACGCGGGCATCAACCAGATCCAGCGAAGCTGCCGGGCGTGGGCCCTGTCGTCATCACGCGTCAGCCACTGCCCGGCCGGCGCTTCAGCATGCAGGGTGTGGCCGCTAAAACTGACTGGACCTATTGTTCGTTCTGGTGGCGCAGGACGGCTCGGACCCCGGCGGCGATGGCGGCCGCGGCGAGGACCACGAACACCAGCATGACGTCTCGCGCAGCCACGTACTCGGTGGCGACGCCGAGCGCGATCACCGGCACCGACAGCCCGATGTAGGCGCCGAGGAAGAAGCCTGCCAGCGCCTCGGCGCGCGATTCCGCCGGTGCGGTGCTGGCCGCCGCCACCAACGACCCGCGGAAGACGAGCCCGCCGCCGGCGCCGGTGACGATCCCGCCGATTACGAACACGGGCAGGCTCGGCAGCCACATCCCGACGGTGAAGAGCGCCAGGCCGACCAGCAGCACCGGCAGTGACACCTTCAGCGTGGTGGCGATGCTCGCCTTGCCCAGCGCGATCTGGGCCGCCGCCCCGGCTGCGAACGCGGAGAACGCGACGGCCCCCGCGACCGCGTACGACGTCTCGTGCATCGTCCCGGCCAGGAAGCCGGGCATCAGGGAGTTGAAGACGCCGTAGACGGCGAACGCCGCCGCCGCGGCGGCGGTGGCGGCGAAGAAGGTGCCGCGGGCGTGCGCGGGAATCGCCACCCGCTGCGGGCGCCAGTTCGGCCGCGGATCCGGCTTGGCCGCTGTCTCGGGCGAGATCGCGATCAGCAGCGTCAGCACGACCAGCGCTCCGCCGAAGACCAGGTACGGCACCACCAGCGGGGACCGCACGAACTGGGCGAGCAGCCCGGCCACGAGCGGCCCGACGCCGATTCCGCCGAGGTTGGCGGCCGTCGCCACCACTTGCGGGCGCCGTCCGGTCGGCGACCCGCCCGCCCCCAAGTGCAGTTCAGCCAGGTACGCGGTCGCGGTCCCGGTGGTCAGCCCGACGGAGACGCCGGAGACGACCCGCGCGACGATCAGGCCCGCCAGGCTCGGAAAGGCGATGAACAGCACCGCGCTGAGCACGTTGACGGCGAGCGCGGGCACTAGCACCCGGCGCCGTCCCACCCAGTCCGAGATGTGCCCGCCGAGGAACAGGCTGGCGATCACGCCAATCGCGTAGACCGCGTACACGACGGTGATCATCAGCGTAGAGAAGTGGTCGCGCTGCTGGTAGATGACGTACAGCGGCGTCGGGACGGCCGAGAACGCGAGGTTGACGCCGAAGGCGGCCGCCACGATCCAGAACGCCGTCGAGTGGCGCCGCTGGTGTCGGGTCGGTCGTGCGGCGGGTCCTGGCTGCACGCCAGGGAGCGCCGCTGTTCGCTCGGTCTGCGCGGTCATGTCGGCCTCTTCTGTCGGTTGCTCTCACAGGACGCCGCTTCTGCTGGCCCCCCTTTGAGGATGCGTGCTCTGATTTATCATGTCCAACGAAAGCTTTTCATCAGACTCATGAGCGGAATGAATTAATCATGGAACTGCGGCATCTGGAGCACTTCGTCGCCGTCGCCGAGGAGCAGAGCTTCACCAGGGCCGCCCGGCGCCTGCACCTCGTCCAGTCGGCGTTGTCGGTCTCCATTCGCGCCCTGGAGCGCGAGCTTGACGCGTCGCTGTTCGAGCGGACGACGCGCGAGGTCAGGCTGACGGACGCCGGCCGCATTCTGCTGCCCGAGGCGCGCCGGACCCTCGATGCGGCCGCCACCGCCCAGGCGGCGGTTTTGGGCGCGCGGGAAGGGCTGCGCGGGACGCTCCGGCTCGGCATGATGCAGCTGATCCGGATGGTCGACGTCGGCGCGCTGATCGCGCGGTTCCACCGTGATCGGCCGCTGGTCGACATCCAGCCCAGGGCCGCTCCCGGCGGCTCGGCCGCCCTCATCTCCGACGTCCGGCGCGGCGTCCTCGACGCCGCCTTCGTCGCCGTGAGCGGCACGGAGCAGCCAGGGCTGACGGCCACCACCCTGGCCTCCGAGCCGGTGCTGCTCGCCTGCCCGCGCGATCACCCGCTGGCACGCCGCGCCGCCGTGTCGGTCAGCGAACTGGCCGACGAGCCGTTCGTCGACTTCACGCCGGGGTGGGGTACCCGCACGCTCGCCGACCAGCTGTTCGCCCGGGCGGGTATCGAGCGGACGATCGGCATCGAGGTGTCGGACGGGTCGATTCACGCCGCGCTCGTCCGGGCCGGGCTCGGGCTGGCGATCCTCCCGGAGTCGATGGCGACGGAGGCCGGCCTGGCAGGAGTGCCGCTGCGGCCCGCCAGCACGTTTACCATGGCGTTCGTCGTCCCCAGCGACCGGCCGCTGTCGCCGGTCGCCGAGGCGTTCGCCGCCCTGGTCACAGCCGCGCACCGAGAACCCTCGACGAGCTAGGGATCACCTGGAACAGGTGACGACAGGGCCGGCATCGGCCACCAGTGTGAGAGTGCCCGCACCCTGGAACGACCTGAGAGGGAACCACAGTGGCAAAGACCGACGGCATCTTCATCCTCGCCGCCACGTACCCGGACAAGGCCGCAGCGCAGGCCGACTACCAGGTCGTGAAGGACCTGCACGCCGGCGGCCTGGTCGGATCCTACGACGCCGCCGTCGTGACCAAGGACGCCAACGGCAAGGTGCACCTGAACAAGGACGAAACGGCCACCCGGCATGGCGCCTGGTGGGGTGTCGGCGTCGGGGCGGCGATCGGCGTGGTGTTCGCGCCGACGGTGCTCGGGGCGGCCGCGGTGGGCGGCGCGATCGGCGCGTTCACCGGTCACCTGGCCAAGGGAATGCCGCGGTCGACCGCCAAGGAGCTGGGCGATTTCATCGAACCCGGCCAGGCCGGGCTGCTGATCGTCGGCGAGACCAAGATCCAGGAGGCGGTCCAGAAGGCCGTCACCAAGGCCGAGAAGCGGCTCGCGCACGAGCTCAACGTCGACCCGAAGGACATCGACAAGACGCTGCAGGAGGCCGTCGACGAGATGTGACGCTGCTACTTAAGCAGCCGCTGCACTTCGCGGAACTTGGGGTGGGTGGAGTCGCGCAGCCACTCGAAGAGCACCATCTCTGAGGTGACGATCTCCGCGCCGTGCTGGCGGGCGCGGTCGATCGCGAGCGCCTTGTCGTCCCGATCACGCGAGCCGATCGCATCGGCGACGACAATCACGCGGTGGCCCTCGCCGAGCAGGCCGAGCACGGTCTGCAGCACGCAGATGTGCGCCTCGCACCCGGCGACGACGATCTCGGCCGACCCGATCGGCAGCAGCGCGGGAAAATCGGGGTCGTCGAGTGCGGAGAACATCGTCTTCGACAGGACCGCTCCCAGGTAGGGCGTCAGCGGCGCGACCGTCGGGCCGAGCCCGGCCGGGTACTGCTCGGTCGCCCGCACCGCCACGTCGAGCATGCGGGCTGCCTGCGCCAGGCGAACCGCCCTGGCCACCACGACGTCGCCGTCGTACATCGCTGGCACCAGGCGCTCCTGGAGATCAATCAGGAGCAGCACGGAACCTTCGGCGGAAAGCAGCACATTCAGAAGGTACCCGTACTGACGACCAGACCAACTCGTCGGTCACGCAGTCATCCACCCGGGCGGGCTTCTTGCTGTTATCTTGTGATGAGTCAGCCGTTGCCGGTTACGGTGCGGCGGATGCGCTCAACGATCTGGTTCGCCTCGTCCTCGGTGATCTCGAACAGCTTGTTGTCCATGTTGCCGCGCTCGTAGGAGTAAAGCAGCGGGCTAAAGGTCCATTCGAGGTCGTACCCGAACTGCTGGTCGTCCTGCCCCTCGTCTGTCACGGTGCGTCGCAGGACTCCGCGTGGCTCTTCCTGGCTGCTGTAGTCATCGACGATCGCGTAATAGGTGATCTTCGTCGGCATGACATGCTCCTACGGATAATCCGGAATGTCTGGCGCGCTAGGTGGAATCGGGACACGTGCCCGCCCTGGCCGCCGGGCACTGCCGGCCGGGGCGTTACCTGCGGTTTAACCAGGTGACAAATCAGTAACTGTGAAATGCTGCCGGCCCATCGGCGAGCGGCTCGTGGCATGCCCGCCCGACCCAAGCGGAGTGCGCCGGGGATCGTTGCCCGCAGCGGCTTATTCCTGATACCTGCCGATCATCGCCCTGCAAGGTTGCCCGTGCTCGGGCTCAGTCTGGTAATGCCAGTAATGTTTCAGCGAATACTGGCTGTATTTACTGCGGTAAATTCAATATTGCAGTATCAATTATTTAACTGACATACTCGAGGTATGCCGAAACGAGGAATCAGGCTATTTGGTAACCGCAGTAAATCTAAATCCGAATACCGGAACGCGACAGTTACCTCTCCTGGCGGCGATGACACTGCCGGTGCGGAGCGCCGCAACGGGCGGCTGTACCTGACCGGCCTGGCCGTGTCGGTGATCGGCGACAACGCCATGTCCCTGGCCGCGGGCATCTGGGTGAAGTCCCTCACCGGCAGCAGCAGCGAGGCTGCCCTCGTGTCGGTCTGCGTCTACGCTCCGTCCCTGGTAGCACCGCTGGCCGGAGTGGCGGCCGACCGGGTGCGCCGCCGCCGGTTCCTTGTGTGGCTGAACCTCGTCTCCGCCGCACTGGTCCTGCCGGCCCTTGCCGTCCGCGGGCCCGGTTCGATTTGGATCATCTTCGCCGTTATGACCTGGTATGGCATCCACCTGACGCTCTCCGGGCCGGCCGAGAACGCGCTCTTCGCCGTCATGCTGTCCCGGGAACTCCGGCAGGAACTGAACGGGTGGAGTCTTGGCTTCCAGGAGGCCGGCCGGCTCGTGTCGCCGCTTTTCGGTGCGGGCCTGTTCGCCCTCGTCGGCGGCGGGACGGTGAGCGTCTTCGACGCGATCACGTTCGTGACCGCGGCGGTGATGTTCTCCCGGATCCGCCTGCGGGAAGCCAGGCCAGTGCCCCAGCCGGGACACTGGCGGGCCGACCTGCTTGCCGGGTTCGGTCACATCCGCCGCACACCGGAACTGCGCCGGCTGCTTGTGGCGGCATCGGTTGTCATGAGCTTCTCCGCCGTGCTGGTCGCCGCACAGTACAGCCTCGTCCAGGGCGTCGGCCAGCCTCCCAGTTTCCTGGGGGTACTCAGTGCCGGGCTTGGCGCGGGCTCGATCGCCGCCAGTATGGTCAGCGGCCGGCTGCTGCGGTCTGCCGGCGAAAGGTGGCTGGCCGTCCTCGGCATGGCAGACTTCGCCCTCGGCAATGTGATGCGCGCTACCGACTGGCTTCCGCTGGCGGTAGCCGGCTCAGTTGTGCTCGGGTTCGCGCTGCCCTGGTTGTTCCTTGCCCTCCTGAACCTCGCGCAGCGCTGCACCCCGCCGGAATTGCAAGGCCGGGTGTCCGCTGCCGTCACCCTCGTCTTCTTCGGCCCTCAAGCTCCCCTCCAGGCGCTGGGCGCCCTGGCCATCCGCTACGCCACCTACCAGCAGCTCTACCTAGCAGGCGCGGCCGTCGCAGTGGCCACCACGATCGTCTTCACCTGGACCAGCCGGCGGCGGCTCCCGAACGATACTGGGCCGCCCAGCTCGGCCGCCGGCTAACCCGGGGCGCCGGGAATCATGGCGGAGCTTCGTTCCAGCGCCGCGGCGCGCCCGGGGCTGCCAGCAGACCTCCTGGGCCCGGCCGGCGAGCGGAGACCAGCTCACCTGGTCATCGGCGGCCGACCGTCACAATGGTGCCTTAACGCGCGAACGCCGAGCGCCACAGAACGATCGTTCTGGAACGCTTTCGCGAGCAGGCTGCACGAGCTGTGGGCAATGCAGAGCGGGTATCGCGCGCTCGTGCAGACTGAACTCCTGGCGTAACTGGCAATAACGCGGTAACCGCCTCGGTGACGCCGGACAGCGCGCGCCGCAGCTGCCGGCGGGAGGTGATGTCGAGCTTGGCGAACACCTTGTGCAGGTGCCACTCGACCGTGCGGGCGCTGAGGAAGAGCTCGGCCCCGATCTCGATGTTCGTCTGCCCGTCCCCGGCCCGGGCGGCGATCTGCAGCTCCTGCGCGGTCAGGTCGGCGGCCGTCTCGGCCGTGCGTTTGCGCACGGTCTCGCCGGTGGCCAGCAGCTCGCGGCGGGCACGCTCGGCGAATCCCTCCGCCCCCATCCCCGCGAGCATCTCGTGCGCGCGGCGCAGCTGCGAGCGAGCGTCGACGCGGCGGTTCTCGCGGCGCAGCCACTCGCCGTAGAGCAGGTGCGCGCGGGCCAGGTCGACGCGGGCGCGCGACCGGCCCAGGTGGCCGATGGCCGCCAGGTACCGCTGGTCGGCGGTCTGGCCGGAGCTCAGCAGCGCCAGCGAGCGCGCCCGGACGCCGAGCGCCCAGTCCGTTCCGGCCGCGTCGGCCAGCTTCGACAGGTTCCGCATGGCCCCGGCGGCCCGGTCGGGCTGCTCGGTCCTGGCCGCCGCCTCGACGAGGTCGGCCATCGCCCAGCCGGCTAGCGGGGCCCGGCTCGCGTTCGCGACGGCCGCTTCTGCCGCGGTCAGCGCGTCCCCGTATCGGCCCAGGCCGTTGCCGAGGACCGCCGTCGCCCACTGCGCCGCCGCCAGCCCGAGCCCCTCGCCGCGCAGGGCGGCGTCCTGGGCGGCGCTGTCGATCACCGCGAGCGCTTGGTCCCGGTTGCCGCGCACGGCCGCCAGGGCGAGGGCCCCGTACGGGGCGGGCCGGCCGCGCGCGGCCTCGGCCGTTGCCTGCGCCTCATCCGCCAGCGATTCCGCCGTCGCCAGTTCGCCCGCTTGCACCTGCTGGCAGGCGCGTGACGCGAGGGCAAGCGGAAGGTCAGCGAGCGCGCCGGCGTCGCGGGCCACCGCAACCCGCTGGCCGGACAGCCGGTCCCACTCCCCCTCGTCCCACAGGCACAGCGCGGCGGCCGACGCCAGCGGCAGCAGGCGAAGCTGCTCGGCCACGCTGAGGCCGCGATCGAATCCGGCCAGCGCCCGCCGGAGCTCCGGCGCCCCCGCCTGGTGCCCCTCGCCGAGGCAGGCCGTCAGGCCGTCAAGGAGCAGATCGGGCGTCCCGGTGATGTCGGCCGAGCGCGCCGCGCGCACCGCCAGGCCGGTCTGGCCGCCCCGTGCGATCTGCCCGGCGCGCACGGTCCGCAGGGCGCGCACGGTTCGCGCGACGTCCGCCGCGGTTCCGCCGCGACTGGCCAGCGCCCCGGCGAACATCGCGGCGCCGATCGCGTCCAGGTACGCCGCGCGGGCGTCGTCGGCGTCGAAGCGGTCCAGCTGCCGGGCGGCGTCGAGGAGGGCCCGCGGCGCTTCGCCGCCCCGGTTCACCGTGAACGCGAGCCGCGCGCGGAGCAGGTTCGCGTCGGCCCGGCGGCGATCGTCGAGCGCCCCGCCCTCGGCCGCGTCGAGCAGCTTGGCGGTGGCGTCGGCCTCGCCCGCCGTGAGCATCACGGCCGCCGCCGACAGGCACCGGCCGACCCGCGCGTCGGGCCGGCCGGCCGCGGCCGGCGTCATCAGCGCGGCTCGTTCGAGGAAGGCGGCCTCGGCGGCGAGGCCGCCGCGGGCCCGGGCGCGGGCGGCCGTGCGCTCGAGCTCGGCCGCGACCTCCGGGTCGGGTTCCGACCGGGCCTGGGACTGGTGCCAGGCATGACGGTCCGGGTCGTCGGGCCGACCCGTGGCCAGCGCGAGCGCCTGGTGCACCGCCCGGCGGTCGCGTAGCGGGGCGGACCGGTAGACCGCCGAGCGGACGTTCGGATCAGGGAAGACGACCCGGCGGCCGATCGTGACCAGGCCGGCCTCGATGGCCCGGTCCACGGCCTCGGCCGGGAGGCCGAGCCGGGCCGCCGCCCGCCCGAGCAGCGCCGGGTCCCCAGTCGGATCGGCCGCCGCCGTCACCAGCAGCAGGCCGGTCGCGGCGGGAAGGCAGTCGAGCCGGCCGAGCAGGCGGCCGGGGATCGCGCCGCCCGGCGCGCCCGGCAACCCGAAGCCGCCTGCCAGCTGGCCGGGCGTCAGCCCCCGCAGCAGGCCGAGCAACGCCCTCGGGTTCCCCCCGGTTTCCGCCACGATCTGCTCCCGCACCCGCTCGTCGAGCGGCCACTGGACCACCGAGTCGAGCAGCGCGCGGGCGTCGGCGTCACGCAGTCCGCTAACCGCCAGCTCGGGCAAGCCGGCGAGCTCAGGCGGCCCGGCCAGCCCAGGCTGCCCGGCCGACTCGGGCAATCCGGCCGGCCCTGGCAGCCCGGTCACGTCGGCGGCCGGCTGGCGGACGGTGAAGAGCGTGAGGGCCGGCTCGGCCGCCAGCCGTCGCGACGCGAACGCTAGCGCCTGCAGCGACGGCCGGTCCAGCCACTGCGCGTCGTCAACGACGCAGACCAACGGGCGGTCGGCGGCCGCCTGCGTCAGCAGGCCGAGCACGGCCGCGCCGACCAGCAGGCGATCGGGACCCGACCCGGCCCGCGCGCCGAACACGATCTCAAGCGCCTCCCGCTGCGGTCGCGGCAGCCGGTCGAGCGGTTCAAGCATCGTCCCGCACACCTGGTGCAGTCCGGCGTACGCCAGCTCCGCCTCGGCTTCCCTGCCCGCCGCCCGGACGACCCGCAGCCCGGCCGCCAGCTCGACGGCGTGGTCGGCCAGCGCCGTCGTGCCGACGCCACCGGCGCCGCGCAGCACCAGCACCGCGCCGTTCCGGCGGCGCGCGTTCTCGACCAGCCCGACCAGCGTGGCGCATTCACCCTGCCGCCCGAACAGCCTCCGGCTCTGTCCCCTGTTCGCGATCATGTCCCAAGCGTGCGCGAAATGCGGGGCTCAGCCCATTGAGCGCGCTGCAGTGTGCGGCTGTGGCTGACCGCCGGGTCCCCTGGGGGTAACCCCACCCGCGCCGCCCGGCGGCGTGGGGCTGGCCCGATTGCCGGCCGGACCGGTTGTCGGAGAGGATCGGCAGGTGTCCCTCACCGTCTTGATCGTCGATGACAGCCCCCGGTTCTGCGCCGTCGCGGCCGAGCTGCTGGCCGACCAGGGCTTCGAGGTGCTCGCCCCGGCCGCCGACGGGCGCGCGGCGCTGGCGGCCGCGGCGGCGGCGCACCCGGACGGGATGCTGCTCGACATCAACCTCCCCGGCGCCGACGGATTCGAGGTGGCGGCGGCGGTGACCGCCGCCTGCCCCGGGGTCAGGATCGTGCTGGACTCCGCCAGCGTCACCGCCGTGTCGGACGAGCTGCTCCGGGCCTGCGGCGCGATCGCGTTCCTGTGCAAGGAGGAACTGGCGGGGGCCGATCTGGCCGCGCTGTTCACGCCTGCAGGTACCTGAGCACCGCCAGCACCCGGCGGTGCGTGTCCGACGCCTGATGCAGCCCGAGCTTGTCGAAGATGCTGGTCACGTGCCGCTCGACCGCGCTCACGGTGACCACCAGCTCGGTCGCGATGGCGCTGTTGGAGCGCCCCTCGGCGATGAGCGCGAGCACCTCCCGCTCCCGCGCGGTCAGCTCGTCGAGCGGGTCGGCCTTCCGCTTGCGGCCCACCAGCCGCGCGACCACGTCCGGATCGAGCACCGAGCCCCCGTCGGCGATCCGCCGCACCGCGTCGGCGAACGCCTGCAGATCGCCGACCTTCTCCTTCAGCAGGTACCCGACGCCCTGCGCGCCGTCGGCCACCAGCGCGAACGCGTAGGCGTCCTCGAGGAACTGCGACAGCACGAGCACGCCGGTGCCGGGTCTGGCGGCGCGGATCTCGAGGGCCGCCCGGAGCCCGTCATCGCCGTGATCGGGCGGCATCTGGATGTCGGTGATGACTACGTCCGGGCTGAGCTGGCCGGCCAGCGCGACAAGGTCGCGGGCGTCGCCCGCGTGGCCGATGACGTCGAACCCGGTGTCGGTCAGGACCCGCAGGATCCCCTCCCGGACCAGCGGCTGGTCCTCGCCGACGACGACGCGGGTCAGCGGGCCTGCCGCGCTCACGACGGGACCGGCGAGAGCGGGATGAGCGGTATGCGGGCCCGCAGCACCGTGCCGCCGGCGTCCGGGCTGACGACGTCCAGCGTTCCGTTGAGCGCGCCGATGCGGTCGGCCAGCCCGGCCAGCCCGCCGGACTGCGACCCGAGACTGGCCCCGCCGACCCCGTCGTCGCCGACCTCGACGTCGCACCGGCCGTCGACGGCCGCCACCCGCACCCAGGCGCCGCCCGCCCGGGCGTGCTTGACCACGTTGGTGAGCGCCTCGGCGCAGAAGAAGTAGACGCTCGCCTCGACCGGGTCGGGGAGCCGCCGGCCGGGCACGTCGAGCTCGACCGGCAGCGGCAGCCGGGCGGTGAGCGCGCCGATCGCGGCGGCCAGGCCGCGCTGGGTCAAGATCGCGGGATGGATCCCGGCCGCGATCTCGCGCAGCCCGTCGATCGCCTGCCGGGCGTCGGTCAGCGCCAGGCCGAGCAGTTCCCGCGCCCGCTGCGGCGCCGATTCCCACTTCTGCTCGGCCAGCTGGAGGTTGATCACCGTGGTGACCAGCCGCTGCTGGGCGCCGTCGTGCAGGTCACGAGTGATCCGCTGGCGGGCCACGTCGGAGGCGGCGACGAGCCGGGCTCGCGAGGCCATCAGCTCCTGCCGGGCGCGCTGGCGCTCGGTGATGTCGCGCAGGTAGCCGGTGAAGGCCGGCTCGGCGTCGCTCCCGCTGCGGGTGATCGTCACCTCGGCCGGGAACACGGTGCCGTCGGCGCGCACGGCCGCCAGCTCCAGCCGCTGATCGAGAATGTGCGGCTCGCGGGTCGCCCGGTAGTGCGCGAACCCGGCCCGGTGGGCGTCCCGCAGCGACGGCGGCACGATCACGTCGGCCAGCTCGCGGCCGATCACGTCCGCCGCCCGATAGCCGAAGATCTGCTCGAAGGCGCTGTTCACGTACGTCACCCGGGCACGGTCATCGATGCTGACGACCGCGTCAAGCGCTGCCTCGAGGACGACCCGCTGACGGGCCGCGCTGGCGGCGAGCTCGGCCGCCCGCGCCTGGGCGACGTCGCGCGCCCGGTCGGCCTCGGCCCGCAGCTCCGCCTCGTCCCGAAGCTCGTGATTGGCGATCACGGTCCCGCACAGCTGCGCGAGCACCGACAGCAGCAGCCGGTCCTGCTCCGCCAGATCCCGATTGCCGACGGTGACCAGGTAGGCGCGCTCGGGACCGCGCGGTGAGGTCAGCGGGAAGGCCCAGCAGCAGTCGAGGCCGACCACGTCGAGCCGTCCGGGCCCGGTGAGCGCGGCCAGGGCGCGGGCCGCCGCGTCAGGGGCGCGTTGGCAGTAGCCGCGGGCCGCTCCGTGATGCCAGGCCACCGCCGTCCGGCCGGGCACGATCGACGGGACCGCCGCGGCGAGCACGCGCACCGCCTCGGCCGGCGAGGACGCCTGGGTGAGACCTTCCGACAGCCCGGAGACCGCGCCGACCCTCGACGGTCTCGCCCCGGCGCCCGGCCGCGCGTCATCCCAGCCGTCTAGCCCAGGCGCGCCCGACGTCATAACCACGGACCACCCCCGAAGATCAACTGTAACACGGAGCTACCAACCGATTACGAGACCGCCGGCGAACGGTCACCGGGGCGCCTGCCAGGGACTTCACAGGCGCGACGGGTCGCCCGGAGCGTCACCGTGGGGAGGACCACCAGCGTAGGGAGCCAGCATGTCCAACCACTACAGCGCGGCCAACCTCAAGTTCCCCGGCGATGACGCGCGACTGGACCTCACCGACCTGTGGGTTTTCCCGGCCACCGATCCCGGCAAGACGGCGATCGCCATCGACGTCAACCCGTTCGCGACCGGCATGAGCGCGATGCCGCCGTTCCTGATGCGATCGGATTTCCACCCCGACGGGGTCTACCGGATCAACGTCGACCGGGACGGCGACGCGCTGGCCGAGGCCGCGTTCACGCTCACGTTCTCCGAGCGAGTCGACGGCAGGCAGACCGGCACGCTCTTCTACGCCGCCGGCGCCGAGGCCCGCTCGGCCGAGCCCGGCGGCGACGTGCTCATCGAGAACACCCCGGTCGCGTTCGACGACGCGAGCGCCAGGGCGGTGATGGCCGGCCCGGTCCGGCTGTTCATCGGCGTGCGCAGCGACCCGTTCTTCGCCGACGCCGACGGCTCCTTCCACGGCTTCAAATGGACCGGGCAGGACGCGTTCGCGGACAAGAACGTCCTCTCGATCGTGATGGAGGTGCCGCACGACCTGCTCAGCGCCGACCCGATGATCGGCCTATGGGCGTCGGTCAGCCAGCGCCAGCGTGACGGCTCGCTGGTCCAGGTCGACCGGGGCGGGCATCCGACCATCAACCCCTTCATCAACCCGAACAACGTCAAGAACACCTACAACCTCGGGCAGCCGGTCGACGACGTCGCCCGCTACCTGGCCCCCTGGTCCAAGTTCCTGCAGGACAACGGCGGCTACTCCCCCGAGGCGGCGGAGGAGGCGGCCCGCATCGTGCTGCCGGACATCCTCCGCTACGACCGCAGCAAGCCGGTCGGCTACCCGAACGGGCGCGCCATCACCGACGACTGCTTCAGCAAGCGCTTCGCCTGGATGTCGGACGGCAAGATCCCGCCGCAGGGGCTCAAGCCGCACGAAGACCTGCTGGCCGAGTTCCCGTACCTGGGTCCGCCCAACGTCTACCCGGTCTAAAGAGCAGGCCCGGCACGGTTGCCCACGGGCGGGCGGCTCGGTCCGGGGGTCCGTTCGGACGACTGGTTGTGCTGGTCTTGATCTTCCTTGTGAAACATGGTTCTAAAGATCGACTGATCCAAAACGGTCGCGGAAGCGTCGTCTTCAGCCCAGCGAAACGGTTGAATCTAGCCTGCGTAGGCCCGATGCAACGGGCATTGACGCACGGACCAAGGCTCCGCACGCCGCCCCGAGTCAGGGTCTTGCAGAAATAAGAATAGCGTTCTAGTGTGATGCAGGCGGGCAGTCCCGCGCTGGCCGGCCGAGAGGGAGGCCCCCGCTTCGATGAAGGGCATCACTATGACTTCCGAGGTTCCGTTCCGGTTCTTCGACTGCGACAACCACTACTACGAGGCCCTGGACGCCTTCACCCGGCACATCGAGCCGCAGTACCGCAAGCGCGCCATGCAATGGGCGCAGATCGACGGCAGGACCCGTCTGCTGGTCGCGGGCAAGGTGAACAAGTTCATCCCGAACCCGACTTTCGACCCGGTGGCCGCGCCCGGCGTCATGGACGAGTACTTCCGCGGGCGCAACCCGAAGGCCGCCGACGTCAAGCAGCTCTTCGGCCAACTCGAGCCCATCCGGCCGGAATACCGCGACCGCGACGCCCGCATCGCGCTGATGGATCAGCAGGGGATGGAGGGCTGCATTCTGCTGCCCACGCTGGGGGTCGGGATGGAGCAGGCGCTGGCGCACGACCTGCCCGCGCTGACCGCGGCGTTCCGTGCCTTCAACCGTTGGATGGAGGAGGACTGGGGTTTCGCCTATAAGAACCGGATCTTCGCCGCTCCGTACATCACGCTGGCCGATCCCGACAACGCGGCTCGTGAGCTGGAGTGGGCCCTGGAGCGGGACGCCCGGTTCGTGGTCATGGTCGGCGGCCCGGTCACCACGGCCGGGGGCAAGCGCGCACCCGCGGACGAGATGTTCGACCCGTTCTGGCGGCTGGCGAACGACGCGGGCATCACCGTCTGCTATCACGGCGGCGAGAGCGGCTACACGAAGTTCCTCGCGGACTGGGGCGAGAACGACTTCACCGAGGCCTTCCGCGCCAACGCCTTCCGCGGCCTGGTCTCCGCTGACCCGATGCAGGACACGATCGCCAACCATCTCGCGCGCGGGCTTTTTCACCGGTTCCCGAACCTGCGGATGGCCTCGATCGAGGTCGGGTCGGCCTGGGCCTTCCACCTGTTCGAGAAGCTCACCAAGGCCTACGGCCAGGTTCCGCACCTGTTCCCCGAGGACCCGCGGGAGACCTTCAAGCGGCACATCTGGGTCTCCCCGTTCTACGAGGACGAGCTGGCCAGCCTGCTGCGCCTGGTCGGCGCCGACCACATCGTCATGGGCTCCGACTACCCGCACGTCGAGGGCCTGGCCGAGCCGTCGTCGTACATCAAGGACCTGCAGAACTTCGACTACACCCCCGAGCAGTGCAAGGCGGTCATGCGGGATAACGGCCTGTTCCTCGCCACCCGCCGCCCCGCGTGAAGCACGGGAGCCAGCGGTGCAACTGACCCGGTCGAGCCTCTGCAGCATCCTGCTCGAGGAAGGCGAGGAGAACCTCGCCGTCCTCATCGCGCGGGCTGACCTGCCGGAGATTCTGGACTCGGTCCGGGACGCTCAGGCCCTCGCGGCCCTCGGACTGGGCGAGGAAGAGCTGCGCGACCTGCTGCCGGCCGTGAGCGGTGACCTGCCTGCGGCCGACAGCAAAGACATGGCCGAGGTGTCACGGACGATCTCGGACCGCTGGGCTTACCTCGTATCCGTCTGGACCGGGAGCTGGAACGGAACACACCCGCATCCCTAGTCCCCCCGATCATCCGCCGCTGAAGAATTCATCCCCTCCACGTCACATGCAGAGGTGCGTTCCATGGCTATGCCCACCGGTCTGCCGATCGTCGACACGATGATCGGGTTCCCGCACGAGGGATTCGAGCAGTACGACTTCATCCGCAAGCAGACCAAGGACCGCAACTCCAAGGAGGAGATGGAGTTCCCGGCCGAGTACATGTTCAAGGACGTGCCCAAGGACCTGCGCACCGACGACCCGATCTCGGTCACCTTGCACGAGATGGATAAGTACGGGATCGAAATAGGCCTGATCGGCGTCTCCGACGCGACGTCGCGCCTGGCCCTGAAAAGGCACCCGGACCGTTTCGTGGCATCGGGCAACATCCCCGACCCGAACGACGTGACCGGCAGCGTGCGCGCGCTCCGCCAGGAGTACGAAGAGTTCGGCATCAAGGCGACCGGCGTGTTCCCAGCGGGCACGTTCCCGCAGGTCGCCATCGACGACCCTAAGATGTACCCGATCTACCAGACCTGCGTCGACCTCGACATCCCCATCTTCTGCACTGCGGGTGTTCCGGGGCCGCGGCTGAAGTACGCCCCGCAGGAAGTCTCCAAGATCGACGTGGTGATGTACGACTTCCCCGACCTGGTCTTCGTGACCAGGCACGGCTGCGAGCCCTGGGAGAAGCTGGCCTGGAAGCTCATGCTCAAGTGGCCGAACCTGTACTACTCCACCTCGGCCTTCGCCCCGAAGCACTACCCGCAGGAGATCATCAACTACGCGAACACCCGGGGCGCGGACAAGATCATTTACGCCGGCTACTTCCCCATGGGACTGAGCCTCGAGCGGATCTTCACCGACATGCCGCAGGTGCCTTTCAAGGACGAGGTCTGGCCGAAATTCCTGCACGAGAACGCGCGCCGGGTGCTCAAGCTCGGCCAGTAGCGATGGCGGCAGGCTTGCCTGCGCGCACGGTGAACAGGCGTGATATCGAGGCCGACCGGGGCCGGGGATCAGAAGTCACTAGCAGAATCGGTGGCGGCGATCACCGCCCGCCACGCGAGCAAGTCCGCGACGCGAGCGGAGTTCGAGGATCTGGCGGCCGGGATCTGGCCGCTGTCCTGGCGCGCGCTGGTTGATCAGCGCCTGCTTGCCCTGCACCTGCCGGAGGAGTCCGGCGGCGACGGCGCCGGACTGGTGGAGCTGGCGATCATGCTCGAGGAGACGGCCTTCGGGCTGCTGCCCGGCCCGCTGCTGCCGACGGTGCTCACCAGCCATGTTGTCAGCCGACACGGCGGGGCGGAGCTACGGGAACGGCTGCTGCCCGCCTTCGTGGCGGGCGGGACGGGCGCTTGCGCCACCGAGGCCATCGGCCTCACGGCGACCAGGACGCCCGGCGGCTGGGAGGTCAGCGGCACCACCGTGCCCATTCTCGGCGCGGTCAGTGCCGAGACCTACATCCTCGGCGCGCAGAGCGCGGACGGCGAGACGATCTGGTTCGTCGTGGACGGGGAGCAACGGGCCGTGGCCACGGTGACCCGGCTGCAAAGCGTTGACCTCACCCGTGACGTGGGGCGCCTGACCCTGTCCGGCCTGGCCGTCCCGGCCGGCCAGCTGCTCGACCTCGACTCCGCACGGCTGCGCGCGACGGCCGCCGTGCTGTTCGGGGCCGAGGCGGCGGGCGTGGCCCGCTGGTGCCAGACGAACGGGCTCGCTTACACGAAGGTGCGCGAGCAGTTCGGCCGGACCATCGCGAGCTTCCAGGCGATCAAGCACAAGTGCGCGCGGCTGTTCGTCCGCAGCGAGATGATCGCCGCGGCCGCCTGGGACGCCGCCGAGGCCTACGGCCAGGACGCCGACCAGTTCGCCCTCGCGGCGGCCTGCGCGGCGGTGACCTGCCTGCCCGGCGCGGTGGACATCGGCCTGGAGACGGTCACGCTGTTCGGCGGCATCGGCTACACCTGGGAGCACGACACCCACCTGTACTGGCGCCGCGCGATGAGCCTGGCCAGCCTGCTGGGCCCGCGCGGCCGCTGGGAACTGGAACTGGGCGAGATCGCCCGCAAGATCGAACGCCACCACGACCTGCAGCTGGACGACGAGCCCGAAGGCCTGCGCAGCTGGGTCGCCGACCGGCTGGCCGATGCGGCGGCGCTGCCCGCCGACCGGCAGCGGGGCTACTTCGCCGAGCAGGGCCTGGCCTCGCCGCACTACCCCCGCCCCTACGGGATCGGGGCCGACCCGGTGGCGCAGGTCGTGATCTCGCAGGAGTTCGCGCGGGCCGGGATGATCCAGCCGTCCACCAACATCGGCGAGTGGGCCCTGCCGACGATTCTCGCGCACGGCACGGACGGGCAGCGCGAGGCGTTTGTGGATGCGACGCTGCGCGGCGACATCTTCTGGTGCCAGCTCTTCAGCGAGCCCGGCGCGGGCTCTGACCTCGCGTCGCTGCGGACCCGCGCCGAGAAGGTGGACGGCGGCTGGCGGCTCAACGGCCAGAAGGTCTGGACCTCCCAGGCCCGGGAGGCAGACTGGGGGATCTGCCTGGCGCGGACCGACCCCGACGCGCCCAAGCACCGGGGCCTGAGCTACTTCCTGGTCGACATCCGCAGCCCCGGTCTGGAGGTCCGGCCGTTGCGTGAGGCCAATGGCGGCTACCTGTTCAACGAGGTCTTCTTCAACGATGTTTTCGTACCCGACTCGCACCTGGTCGGCGAGCCCGGCGACGGCTGGCGGCTGGCCCGCACCACGCTCGGGAATGAGCGCGTCAACATCGCCTCCGGGATGGGAAGGCGCCGGGACCTGCCCGCGGACTTCCTGAGCGGGCTGGGCGCGAACCCGCCCCAGGAGGTGCTGCGGCAGACCGGGGCGCTGACCGCTGACGTTAACGCCTTCGGGGCGCTGGCCCAGCGGCTGCTACTGCGCCAGCTGTCGGGACTGCAGCCCGGAGCCGAGGCCAGCGTGCTCAAGGTCGCCTCGGCGTGGAATGACACCAACCTGCGGCGGGCCGTCATGGACTGGCACGGCGCCGAGGCAGCGGCCATCGACGGTACCGGCGGCGAGGCCAGCCAGCACTACCTGTCGGTCCCGCCCACCCTCATCGGCGGCGGGACGCTGGAGATACAGCTCAACGTCATCGGCGAGCTGGTGCTCGGCATGCCGCGCAGCTGAGCCCGCTCAGTTCCCCGCCGCGCCGTCTGCCTGGGCCGGCCGGGCGCCCGCGACGGCGTCGCGCGGCAGGGTCAGCCCCGCGAGCACGGCGGCGGCCAATGCCAGCGCGGACGTGCCGAGGGTCGCGACCTGCAGGCCGTGCAGCCGGTCGGCCAGTGCGGGGCCGTGCGCGTAGGCGGCGGCGAGCACGCTGAAGGCCGTCAGGCCGATGGCGGTGCCGACTTGCTGGCCCATGCTGTAGACGCCGGCCACGGCGCCGCGCACCTCCTCGCTCGCGTTCGAGGTGGCGAGCGCGGCCAGCGGAACCTGGCTGACGGCCAGGCCGAACCCCAGGACGGCCCAGCCGGGCAGCAGCACGGTGGCGTAGCTCTCGGCCCGCGCCTCGGCGCCGATCCACGCGAGCGCGGCGGCGACTAGGCCGAAGCCGCCGACGACCAGCGCCGTGCCCTGGTACCCGCCGCCGCGGCCTTGGCGGAGCAGGCGGGTGACGGCGTACGCGCCGGCCGCGACACCGAGCGGCACCGGCAGGGTGTCGATGCCGACCCGCTGGGGGCTGTCGCCCAGTACCTGCTGCAGGTAGAGCGAGCCGAGGTAGACCGCGGCGCTGATGGTGGCGGCCTGCAGTGCCGCGGCGACGCTGGCGGCCGATTCACGCCGCCGGATCACGGCCAGCGCGATCAGCGGGTCGGGTGAGCGTGCTTCGTGGATCGTGAACACGGCGATGCACAGCCCGGCTCCGGCGATCAGTGCGAGTGTGGTCGCGCTGACCCAGCCGGCCGACTGCCCCTCGCCGAGCGCGTAGATGAGCAGGCCGAGGCCGATGGTGACGCTCGCCGCCCCGAGCACCGGCAGACGGCGACGGGTCCCTGAAGCGGCCCGGGCAGGCAGGTAGCGGCGGCCGGCCAGGATCCCGGCGGCGGTGATGGGCAGGTTGATGATGAATGCCCAGCGCCAGCCGAGGTAGCCGACGAGCTCGCCGCCGACGGTGTAGCCGATGACGCCGCCGGCCGAGCCCGATGCCGCCCAGAACCCGAACGCGCGACTGCGCCGGGGCCCGTGGGTGAACTCGTCGCCCAGCAGCGCCAAGGCCGCCGGGGACACCATCGAGGCGGCGACGCCTTGTGCCGCGCGGGCGAGGACTAGCTCGAGCGGGTCGGCCGAGAGCGCGGCGCAGGCCGACGCGATACCGAACAGGGCCATCCCGACCAAGAACATCCGCCGGTGCCCGAACGAGTCGCAGAGCCGCCCGGCCAGCAGCAGCAGACCGCCGAAGGTCAGCGCGTAAGCGGTCACGATCCACGAGAGGCTGGCTTCGCTGAACCCGAGCGCGTGCTTGATCTGCACGTCGGCCACCAGGATGATCGTGATGTCCACGGCCAGGATCAGCTGAGCGCTGCAGACGATCGCCAGCACGACGCCGGCCCGGCCGCGGATGCCCTGCTGTGCCGCCTGATCACTCACCGAACGCGGTCGGCGGCGACGTCGGCGGCGGCGGCGAGCCAGATCGGAACGGCCGTCGCCTCGTCGAAGGGCATCGGCCCGACCGCGACGTCACCTGACTCCAGCTGTCGCACCGTCGGCTGGTCGCCGCCGAACACGACGTGCGCGACGCCGGGCTCGCGTCCGGCCCACAGGGACGCGCCGCCGGGGACAGCGTCGGCCGAGCGGATCAGCAGGTCTCGGCCGGGGCCCCAGGTGACGTGCAGCCAGCCGTGGCCGTCCTCCACGACGGCCCCGTGCAGTGCCCCGCTGAAGAGCTCACGAGCGCGGTCAACCGACTCGACAGTGAGCCCGACCCAGGCCGCGGTGCGGGTGGGCTTCCCCGCCAGTCCCGGCCCGGCCGGGAAGCTGGCGGGTGGCAGCGTGCGGGCCAGGCCCAGGACTTGAGCGTCGTCGCTCTGCACCACTTGTAGCAGCGTCCCGATGCCGCACTGCTTGGGGTGCAGGAACGCTTCCCGCCAGAACGGATGGGGGTTGCGGCCGTCGAGGACGCCGATGCCGAGCGCGGCGATCTCTTCGAGCGCGGCGTCCAGCGATCGCACCTTGAACGTGATGTGGTGCGGGCCGGGGCCAGCCCGGTCGATGAACCGGTGCATGAACCCGTCCGAGGCGCTGCCCGGCGCGATCAGCTCGATGTTGATGCCCGGCGGGTACATCAGCTGGCAGGGCGCGAACTGGCCCGCGTCGCCGCCATGGCTCCACTGGCCGCCGAGGTCGACGGCGAACCGCCGGAAACCCTCCGGCCAGTTGCGCACGCCGACGGCGAGATGGTCGAAGTACACGGATGCGGGCATCGTTTGGCACCGTCCTGGTCGAGCGCGGCAAGGTCGTCTCCACCGCCGCGACGCGGAGCGGCGACGGTGCCCGGGTGTCTGCGGCGCAGCGAATGTTGAGACCAACAATAGAACAGCGTTCTCATAATGAACAGGCATCGCGGCGTAGTTTCACGATCACCGAGGGCATGGGCGTAGGCCGCCCGACTTGCTCCGTCATCGCTGGACACACAGCTTTAACTGGGAATCGGGTGACGATGGTCGGCCTGCGGAGCTGTTCGCAGCGGGTCTTGACTTACTCCGAAAACCGGCTGATCGTTGACACAAGCTAGATTGAGATTCTAAGTTGACATCAACCTCGGCGGCCCAGCGGGCGAACGCGCCGCGGGCGACGGGGCGAGGCAGGAGTCCGCATGGAATACACGGTCGTACTCACCGACAACCCCGCCCCGCATGTGCGCCGGGTGACACTCAACCGTCCCGAGAAGCGCAACGCGCTCAACTCCGTCCTCCGGCAGGAGATCATCACGGCGGTCCGCGAAGGCGAGACCGATCCGGACGTGCGCGTCACCGTCATCGCCGCGAACGGCCCGAGCTTCTGCGCGGGGTACGACCTGACCCAGAACGTCACGCAGGGCGGGTCGGCGGCGCCCGCGGCCGACTACCCGTACGCGGGCGCGGGCGGATTCCAGCGCAGCGTCGTCGACCTATGGACCAGCATGTGGGACCTCAGCAAACCGGTGATCGCGCAGGTGCACGGGCACTGCCTGGCCGGCGGGTCTGAGCTCGCCACCGGCTGCGACCTCGTCTACGTCGCGGAGGACGCCCGAATCGGCTACCCGGCGGTGCGGTTCGGTACGCCCGACATGCAGTACCACGCGTGGCTGATGGGCATGCGCCGGGGCATGGAGCTGATGCTCACCGGCGACTCGATGACCGGCGTCGAGGCGGCGGACTGGGGTTTCGCCAACCGGGCGTTCCCGGCCGCGGAGCTCGCCGAGGAGACGCTGCGGGTCGCCCGACGGGTCGCCAACATCCCCTCCGACGTCCTTCAGGTCAACAAGCGCACCATCCACCGCGCCATGGATCAGATGGGCATGCGCCAGGCGCTCCGGGCCGGCACCGAGCTGTCGATCGTCAACTCCCACAGCGAGGGCGGACGGGAGTTCATCAACAACATCCGCGAACTGGGCCTGACCGAGGCGCTGAGCATCCGTGACGCGTCCTTCCGCGACGGTCGGACGATCATCAGGCATCCTTCAAACTGAAATGATGTTTTCATAACATTCTAGCGACGGCGTCGTAATAGGCGGTCGTTCGATCGATTATGTCTGAACTCCGCTGCTCAATCAGCCTCTTCCTGCCGTAACACCATTGACACATCTGGATCAAATAGAGAACATGATTCTAACCCGACTGGCGACGGCTGGTCGCGGGTGATCCGGCAAGGACTCAGCCACCGGCCCAGGTGGCGATGAATAACCGCAATCTCCAGGAGGCCACCCGCGATGCGGAAGAATCTGCTTCTCCTTGTCGCCGCGGTCACGACTTCGCTCGTGACCGCGGCCTGCTCCGCCGGAAATCACGGTGGCGCCGCCGCCCAGACCAGCCCCACGATCACTCAGTCCAGTTCCGCCGCCGCGGCCACCAGTTCCGCCGCCGCGACCACAGGAGCCAGCTCAACCTCGAAGTCGTGCTCAGGCGTGAAGCTGCAATCGACGGACGTCGGCGTCACTCCGACGACCATCACGATCGAGATCATGGCCGACATCGGCGCCTCCGCGATCCCCGGCATGGCCGACGGGTCGGTGGCCGCGATCCAGGGGTGGGCGAACCTGCTCAACAGCGAGGGCGGCCTCGCCTGCAGGCAGGTGAAGGTCCGGGTGTTCGACTCGAAGATTGACCCCACCCAGTCCTCGGCTGGGTACCTCGACGGTTGCCAGAACGCGTTCGCGATGGTCGGCACGTACGCGCTCGCCGTCTCCGACGTCACCACGCTGGACAACTGCAAGAACAAGGCGGGCCAACCGGTCGGCCTGCCGGAGACGCCCGCGGTGGCATTGAACCCGCTGCAGGCCTGCAACAAGACCGATTTCCTGTACGGCAACACCGGCTCGCCCTGCCCGGCCGGGACCGGCACCCAGACCTACACCGAGAGCTCGGTCTACTCCCAGTACATCAAGCAGGCGCTGGGCACCAGCAGCGCCCACGGCACGTACTACGTCGCGCTCACCCCGCCCGTCATCGAGGACAGCGCGGTGCCGTCGTACCTCTACATGCAGCACCAGGGACTCAAGGCCGACCAGATGGTAGGGCTGCCGGCGACGGCGACCGAGGCCAACTTCACGCCCATCATCACCAAGATGGCCTCAAGCAAGTCGCAGTTCTACTTCTCCGACTCGGTGTTCCCCACCTTCCTCGAGGCCAAGGCCGAGGCCGCGTCGCAGGGCATCAGCTCGAAGGTGCTGTGGGTGTGCGAGACGACCTGCTACGACCCGGCCTTCGTCAAGGCCGGCGGGGCCGCCGCGGTCGGCACCAAGGTCGCGATCGACACGCTGCCGTTCAGCGAGGAGAACGTGAACGCGGAGATGAAGACGTTCATGACCAGCGTCAAGACTCCCGACTCGTTCGGCATCGAATCCTGGATCGCGGCGCGGCTGTTCCAGCAGGGCGTCGAGAACCTGGTCGCGGAGAAAGGCCCGAACGCCCTGACCCGGGCGAACATCCTGACGGCGCTGAGCCAGGTCAAGAACTTCACCGACGGCGGCATCATAGGGCCGGTCACGCCGTCCCAGCACACGCCCTCCAACTGCCTGGTGGTGCTGAACACCAACGCCGACGGCACCTTCACCCGGGTCTGGCCCGCCAAGGCGGGCACCCTCGCCTGCGGCACCTCCGGCACCATCACCGTCAACCCCCAGACCGCGTTCCAGGGCTGAGCATGCGAGCGCTGAGAAACCGGCGTTCTGTCGGTGCTGTCGTGGTGGCGGCGGCCCTGCTGTGGGTGGCTATCCGCTCATGGGCAGGGTCGCCCATCACGGTCGACTCGATCGGCCAGATGTTCATGTTCGCCCTGCCGATCGCCGGGATCTACGCCGTCCAGGCCACCGGACTGGTCGTCGTGTACTCCTCGACCGGCATCTTCAACCTCGCGCAGGGCTCGATCGGGATGTTCGGGGCGTTCATCTACTGGACGCTCCTGGTGCAGTGGCATCTGCCCGAGGCCCTCGCGCTCTTCCTCGCGGTCTGCGTCTTCGCCCCGCTGTTCGGGCTGCTGCTCGACGTCGTGCTGATGCGGCGACTGGCTCAGGCGACCGTGATCGTGAAGCTCACGGCCACCCTAGGCCTGTCGCTGGGCTTGCTCGGGGTGGCCAATGTGCTCTGGAACCCGGACTCGCCGCACGCGATCCCGAACATCTTCCCGCAAGGCGGCGGCCTCACCGCGTTCGGCGTGGTGCTGACCTGGCAGCGGCTCATCACGATCGGGACCGCGCTCGTGCTTGCCCTGGCGCTGCGCTGGCTGCTGTTCCGGACCAGGACCGGTATCTCGATGCGGGCGATCGTCGACAACGCCGACCTGGCCACGCTGTTCGGCATCAGGCACGGCCGCACCTCCGGGCTGGCGTGGATCCTGGGGTCGGTCTGCGCCACCGTGGCGAGCATCCTGATCGCACCGGAACTCGGCAACCTCAGCGCGCAGACGCTGAGCCTGCTCATCATCGACTCGTTCGCCGCCGCCGCCGTCGGCCGGCTGCGCAACCTGCCGATGACCTACGTCGGCGCACTGCTGCTGGGCCTCGCAGTCTCCTTCTCCAGCACGTTCCTGCAGTTCGGCGGGGACTGGTCGCAGCTACCCGCGGTGATCCCGTCGATCGCGCTGCTCGTCGTCCTGCTGTTCCTGCCCGAGCCCACCGTGCACGTCGGGCGGGCGCTGCGCACGTACCGGATGGAGACGGTGCCGAGCTGGCGGACGGTGGGCATCGCCAGCGCGGTCGTGCTCGTCGCGGTCGTCGCCTTCGGCCCGCTGCTTTCCGGCACCGTCATGCTCCAGCTGACGGTGGCGGCGGCGACCGGCGTCATCCTGCTCGGCATGGTGCCGCTGCTTGGCTGGGCCGGGCTGCCGTTCCTGGCACCGTACGGGCTGGCCGGGTTCGGCGCGTGGCTCGCGTGGCGGCTGCAGCCGGATCTGCCCGGCCTGGTCGGGATCCTGGTCGCCGGCCTGGCGACGGCGATGGTGGGCCTCATCGCCACCATTCCCGCCCTGCGGCTGCGCGGCCTCTATCTCGCCCTCGGGTCGATCGCGTTCGCGAACATCGCGGTCACGTTCATCTTCCCGCTGCCCTGGCTGCTTGAATCCGACCACGCGGTGGCGCCGCCGAACATCCTCGGCCTGAATCTGAGCAGCCCGTCGAGCTTCCTTATCTTCGCCACCGTCGTCTACCTGCTGCTCGCCAGCGGCATCGTCTGGCTGAGACGTTCCCGCTTCGGCCGCCGCCTCATCGCCACCCGCGACAGCGAGGCGGCCGCGGCCTGCGTGGGCATCAGCCTGGTCGAGACGAAGGCGATTGTCTTCATGATCGCCGGTTTCGTCGCCGGCGTCGGCGGGGCGCTGCTGGTCGAAGCGCAGCAGTTCGTCAGCGTCGACCAGCTGCCGTTGATCGGCGGTCTGTCGATTGTGCTGTCCCTCGTGGTGTTCGGCGTCGGCACCGCGAGCGGCCCGCTGGTGGCGGGCCTGATGGCCGCGGCGTTCGCGATCATCAGCTCCGACTGGCTGCAGGGCAACTGGGGCGACACGCTGACGGTGGTCGGCCCCGCGCTCGCGGCGCTCGGCCTGATCAGCCTGCCGCGCGGCGCCGTGCCGGAGATCGTGGCCGACGCCAAGGACCATCCGCTGCCCCTGGCGGCACGAGCCTCGGGGCTGGTGATCGGCGGCCTCATCGGCGTGGCGTGCCATCTGCCCGGGCTGGTCGGCGTGGCGCTGGCGGTCGCCGGGGCCGTCCTGGGCGGTGTGCTCGCCGGGCTGTTCTCGCAGCAGCGCAGCCGCTCGCTGGACGCGCTGGCCTGGCCGGACCCCCGCAGCGGCGGTCAAGGCGCCCGTCAGGCGGCCGTTCAACCGGCTGCGGGCATCGACGACCCGGGTCTCGGCCTGTCGCGCGATATCGACGAGCTGGTACGCGGTCAGCTCGACCAGGCCCTCGGGATCAGCACGGCGGGTGTGCGGTGACCGGCGCGACGGCAGCCCGGGCAGGTGATGACGCCGTGCTCGAAGTCGACGGCGTCTCGGTTCGCTTCGGCGGCCTCGTCGCCGTCGATGCGGTGTCGTTGTCGGTGCGGCGGGGCCAGATCATGGGTCTGATCGGGCCGAACGGCGCGGGCAAGACAACGCTGTTCAACGTGATCGCCGGGATCCAGCACGCGACCAGCGGTGTTGTGCGGATCGGCGGGCGCGACATCTCGCGCCTGCCGCCGCACCGGCGGGCGCGTCTTGGTATTGGCCGCACCTTCCAGCGGTTGGAGGTGTTCGGCACCCTGACCGTGCGCGAGAACGTGCTGGTGGCCGCCGAGGCACGCCGCCGCTGGGACCGCTCCGTCGACCCAGTGCAGGCGACTGAGCAACTGCTTGCCCGCCTGCACCTCGACACCCTGAACGCGGCCGTGGTCGACTCGCTGCCCAGCGGCACGCAGCGGCTGGTCGAGCTCGCCCGGGCCCTCGCCTGCGCTCCGCGCCTGCTGCTGCTCGACGAGGTCGCCTCGGGGCTGTCCACCTACGAGGCCGAGACGATGGCCGTCCTGCTGCGTGAGCTGGCCGCGGACGGCCTGTCGGTGCTGCTGGTCGAGCACGACATGCCGTTCGTGATGGGCCTGTCCGAGCGCGTATCCATGCTCGACCACGGCGTCGTCGTGGTCACCGGAACCCCGGCCGAGGTCCAGGCGAACCCGGACGTCCAGGCCGCCTACCTGGGTTCGCGAGAGGCAGTGTCATGACCGCCATCCTTGAACTGCTGGATATCAGGGCCGCCTACGGCCAGATCGAGGTGCTGCACGGCATCGACGTGAGCGTCGAGCCGGGCAAGGTGCTGGCCGTGCTCGGACCGAACGGGGCCGGCAAGACGACTCTCGTCCGGGTCATCTCCGGGCTGCTGAGGCCCATCCATGGCCGCGTGATCATCGCGGGCAGCGACGTCACCGGCGTCCGCGGCGACGCCCTGGCCCGTGCGGGCCTGTGCGTCATCCAGGAGGGCCGCGGCATCTTCCCGCGGCTGACGGTGGAGGAGCACCTGCGCCTGGCGATGCCCCGACGCGGCGGATCCCAGCTGCTCACCAGGGTCTACGAGCAGTTCCCGCGGCTGGCCGAACGCCCGCGGCAGGTCGCGGGGACGCTGTCGGGCGGCGAGCAGCAGATGCTCGCACTCTCGCGCGCGTTGATCTGGAACCCGCCGCTGCTGATCATCGACGAGCTGTCGATGGGGCTAGCGCCCCGGGTCGTCGAGCTCCTCTACGAGACCGTGCAGGCCCTCGCCGCGCAGGGCACGACGATCGTGGTTATCGAGCAGTTCGCTCACGACATCCTCGGGTTCGCCGACCAGGCCGTCGTTCTTCAGCACGGCCGGGTGGTGCGGACGGACACCCCCGCTTCCATTGCCAAAGACCTAGCAGAGCTGTACCTCGCCGCTACCCCTTCAGGGAGTTGAACCAGATCATGACCGCTGGACAAGCACAGGCAACGCCGGTTCCCCCCCCCCCCCCCCCCCCCCCCCCCCCCCCCCCCCCCCCCCGGCCGCCCCGACCGCAGGGAACACGATGACCGGCGCCACCCAGCGAGATTTCGGCGCGGAGCTCGGCAAGCTCCGCGCGAGCAACAACAGCGGTCCGATGGACCGCAGCGTGAGCGTGCTCGGCGTGCTGCTGGCCATCGTCGGTCTGGTCGTCATCCTCGTGTCCTTCATGCAGAGCAGGGGGTACAGCAGCATCCTGAACCAGATGGACGCGCTCATCCTGAGCCTGTTCGGCATCGGGCTGATCATCGTGGGCTCGGCGCTGTACATCCGCGGCGCGATGACCCGGTTCCTGCGGTACTGGCTACTGCGCATGGTCTACGAGCAGCGCGACCTGGCCCGCCAGTCCGCTTCCGCTCCGTCCGTGGACGACTAGACGAGTAGCTCCAAGGGTTCGGCGGAGATGAGGCGAGGGCGTCCAAGCTCGTTCTGTGACGAGCAGCCTGGACGCCCTCGCTACCGCACTGTCCGGGAGAACCGACTATTCCCTTACCTGCCGCAGCCGCCCGGCGCCGACAGGCGGCTCCGCGCCGCCGCCGCCTCATCCGGCGCTGCGCCCGCGTCCTGGCCGCCAGAACGCCGCTACCTGGCCCAGCCCGCCCACGAGGCCGAGACCGGCCCCGACGATCAGTTGCGGCCAGCCCCCGCCGAAGATGCCAATGACGTGGTCGACGGACCATTGCCCGGCGCCCAGGCCGCCGACGGCGATCGCGACCACGGTGAGCGTCAAGACGTACTCGTAGCCCTCACCGGGCCGGAAGACGAAGAAGCCGTTGCGTCGGTGCGCGGTGATGAACGCGACCGTCATCACGCCGACCGCCGCCGCGGCGGCCAGCGGGGTCAGCAGGCCGAGGACCAGCAGCAGCCCGGCGCCGAGCTCGGTCACGCTCGCGGCCCAGGCGTGCACGGTGCCCGGCCGCATGCCAAGCGACTCGAACCAGCGCGCCGTGCCGGCGATCTTGCCGCCGCCGAAGATATGGTTCCACCCGTGGGCGAGGAAGACGGCGCCGAGGAGCAGTCTCAACAGCAAGATGATGAAGTCAGCCGCGTATTGCGATCCGCCCGGCACGGTAGGTCCTTTCGTCGGGCTCGACGTTGTTAGCGCGCACAGCAGTGCGCAACCGCGGTGCGCACGGCACCCGGCTCCGCGCCAGGGCGCCGTGCGTCCGCTCTGCTGCTGCGCTGCTCAGGCGGCAGGCGCGTTGGCCAGCAGTGCCTCGTTCGGATGCTCGGGGAGCTCGGTTAGCGGCTCGCGGATCTCGGCCACCGCCGGGCCCAGGCGCGAGGCGGGGCCCGCCAGGGCGTCGAGGTCGAAGCCGTACAGGCCGGCGGCGTTGTCGGACAGCACTCCGCGCAGCTCGGCTTCCGGCCATTGCGAGAACAGCTGGCGGAGCGTGAGCGCGGTGTACGGGTACGTGCCCTCGTCGTGCGGGTAGTCGCTACCCCACATGAACTTGTCGATGCCGAGGATGTCGCGGGCCGCGATCACGTCCGCGGTGTGCGGGAAGCTGACCCCGAGCCAGACATTCTGCCTGAAGTACTCGGTGGCCGACTTCGGCAGCCGGTGCTCGGGCTTGAAGCGCAGCTCGCCGATCGCGCCATTATCGCGGATGCTCGCCAGCATGCCGTCCCACTGCGCGAGCATCGGCGGGAGCCACGCGCAGCCCTGCTCGGTCATGACGAACTTCAGCCGCGGGAACCGCTCGAAGACCCCCGACAGCAGCATGAAGAACAGCGGTCGCCGCGAGTAGTGCGAAATCTCCGTGAGCATGATTACCGCCGATGACGGCAGCGGCGCGTAGGCCGGCGAGCCCTGGCCGCCGTGACAGTTCAGCGGCACCTCCAGGTCCTGGCAGACCGCCCAGAGCCGGTCGTAGTCGGGGTGGTTAAGCGGCTTGATCCAGTCGACGTCCGGCGGCACGGTCGGCAGCAGGACGCCACCGCGCAGGCCGTGCTCCTTGATCCAGATGACGTCTTCGATCGCGTCGTCGATGTCATTGAGGAAGATCTGGCCGATGCCAGCGCGCCGCTCCGGGTGACGGCCGCAGAAGTCCTCCAGCCAGCGGTTGTGCGCCTGGATGCCTGCGCGCCGGTGCTCGTACTCGTCGGGCTTAGGCGGCCGGGCGAACAGCACGAAGCTCGGAAAGAACGGCGGCACGGTGTTGGGGAAGATCACCTCGCCGACGACGCCGTCACGGTCCTGCTGGGAATTGCGCATCTCGTCGTCCCAGTTGCGCAGGCGACGGTCGTCTCCCAGGTCACTGAAGGGATTGCGGTACTTGCCCCGCCAGGCGTCGAAGTCCTCGCGGAACCCGGGGTCTAGGAACTCGCGGTACTGGGCGTGGCTGCCGCCCGCGTGCGTGTCCGAGGAGATCAGTGTGTAGCGGTCACCGCTGCTCGTCTGCCGACTCATTGCGAAGTCCTCCTATTACGAGAATCATGTTTCACTTTAGATGTGAATTACGAGTCACGCAAGCGGATTGAACGATCGCCCTTCGGGCATGTTTCTGCCTGTCAATAGATGATATTGTCAGTATGTAGCCTCATGCTAGATCCGCTCAGTACTGAAACGTTGTTCAAATCGTCATCTAGCGAGGCCGCGATCTTCCGCCTTCAGCGGCCGGTCGCGAGCCCGGGGTCGCGCCCCGCTCA
>Ga0302325_10004209_pt1 | contig 33335 bp, 22 predicted proteins | sample Palsa_T0_2_FD_201948 | JGI IMG/M metagenome (GOLD analysis project Ga0302325, IMG submission 201948) | Peat permafrost microbial communities from Stordalen Mire near Abisko, Sweden - Palsa_T0_2 | ecosystem: Environmental > Terrestrial > Soil > Palsa > Peat permafrost | place: Sweden: Abisko... | reverse complement strand
CACCCTCGCCGGTCGCGCTGGCCGCGATCCGCCGGGGCTCAGCGGTGTCCCTACCCGTGGCGCGCTGGGGCGTGGCGATGATCTATGACGTCCCGGGGCTCCGCGTCCGCCTGAAGCTCGACGGTAAGACGCTGGCCAACATCTTCACGGGCAAGGTGACGACGTGGGACAACCGCGAGATCGCGCGTCAGAACCCGGGAGTGCGGTTGCCCGCACTCGCGATCAAGGTCGTGGAGCGCAAGGATCCGAGCGTCGAGACCGAGCTCCTGACGAGATACCTGGCGGCGTCCTCGAGACATTGGCGGCGCAGCATCGGCGTCGGCGATCGCGTTCGGTGGCCCGGTGGGACGGCCGACGTCGGCGATGCGAACGTGGTCCGATCGGTAGCCCTTGTCCGCGGCGCGATCGGCTACACCGAGCAGACGGAGGTGCTCCAGACCCGTATTGCCGCGGCCGCGCTGCGGACGACCTCCGGGGCGTACGTCGCGCCGACGCTCAGCTCGACCACCACCGGCACCTACCCACTGATCGCGAACGCGTACGTGCTCACCTATCGCGACCTCTGCGATGCCGGTCTGACTGCCACCGAGACGGACGCGGCAGAGCGATTCCTGGCCTATCTGCTCGGGCCGGGGCAGGGGGTGGTCAAGCGCCTGTCGTTCTCGCCGCTGCCCGCTCGTGTCCGGGCGCGTGCGCTCGCGGAGGTCCGTCGGCTGACGTGCGGATCACAGCCGATCGCGTGACATGGGCGCGCGCGCTTGGTCAACGATCCGGGCCGCTGGGACCTGCGCCTGCGCGATCACCGCGCTCGCCCTGACCACCGCGCCGGCGGCACTGGCCCAGGGCCTGATCAGCCAGCCGGTGCTCGGGATGCCGGCCACGCAGGTGAAGGTGATCGGCGCCTCGCCTGGAGAGGCTCCGGGAGAGGTGTGGGCCGAGGGGAAGGTCGGGGCCGTTCCGGCGACCGTCGGCGGCCAGTCGATCTCGAGCTCACAGGTCCTGATGCGCTACACGAGCGCCTCAGGGAGCTGGCAGATATTGCCAGTCGACGATGCCCAGGGAAATCAGATCGTGTCTGCGTGGAGCGCGAGCGAAGTCACCGCCGATGGCGGGGTGGTGCTGATCGGAGAGCAGCCGGCGTCGAGCACCGAGGAGATCGTGACCCGCGATTCGGGCGGCGTGTTCAGCCAGGCGCCGGCGCCGCCGTCGAGCGTGCTGCTGCCCGGCGAGACCCTGTTCTCCGGCAGCCCCACGATGGGCTCGTTCGACGATGGGACAAACGTCGATGCCCTGATCGCGCCCGCATCGGAGAGCTCCACCAATCCGGGGGTGCTCCATTACGTCGGGGGGGTGTGGTCGCGGGAGATGATCTGCGACCCCTCCACCAACGCCGGCGACTGCAAGCCCTTCAACCTCGACGGCGGGACCTTGACCCCCGAAGCCCTTTCCGCCAGCTCGCCGACCAACGCATGGCTGCTCGTGCAGACTCAAGCCAGCGGGAGCACGACGAAGCAGTTGCACCTGTTCGAGCGTGAGACGGATCCGAGTGGAACCCCCGTGTGGGTCGACCAGACGCCGCCGATGAACTGGCTGCTCGGAACGGGTTCCGAGCCGTCGGGCGAGGCCGAGGCCGTCTCGCTCCCCACCGGGCCCGTGCTCACCGCGAGCGGCTCAGGGGTATGGGTCGACCTGAGCCTCAGCGGCACTCTCGACGGTGCCTTCAGCTCAGGGAGCGCGAGCGTGTTCGTCACCCCGGCCGCCACCGACGGGGTTGCCGGCACCTGGTGCTATCCGACCGACCTGTGTGCGGGCAGCCTGTCACTTGGTGGTGTCCTGCCCACGGGCTATGGCAGTATCGCCTGGCCCGGGTCGAGCGCGACCGATCCGGGAAGTCGGCTCATCACCGGGCTGCAGGAGGCTGCGGTGCTGAGTCTGGCCGCCGGCACCGAGTCGTTCACCCACCTGGCGACGATCGGGGATGCGACCGGAGTCGCCGCGGGCGGCGCTACGTTCGGGCCGGGGGGCGAGACCCTCACCGATGGTGGAACCCCGGGCGGAGCCGCGTTTACGTCACTGGCCGACGGCTGGCTCGGTGTGGGGGGATCGGCGGACGGTGACGGCGTGCAGGTCGCCCACGTCACCGATTCGCCGGGCGTGGACGTGCTCACCTCGTGGCCCGTACCCTTCCGTAGACCCCTGCTCGCGGTGACGACTGAGCCGGGGACGACACCGGGGGACGGTAACGCGGAGGCCCTGGCCGTAGGCGCCGACGGCGAGATCGCTCGTTACCACCCCGGGCTGGGCTGGGTGCCGGAGTTCATCTACAGTTCCGCCGGCGTGGTGCAGACACCGACGCTCAGGGGCGTCGCATGGCCTACTTCTGAGCGCGCCTTCGCGGTCGGGGACGACGGGGCGATGTATGTGTGGGAGTCGGAGACCGGCTTATGGGAGCCTGATCCCGCCAAGCCGCTCAACTTCGAGGCCAACCTGACCGCGATCGCGTTTTCGCCTACGAACCCAGACATCGGTTACGCGGTCGGGAAGCAGGGGGTCTTGCTGGCCTACAACAAGACCTGGACGCAGGAGACATTGCCCGCAGCGGTGGCAACAGCGAACCTCACCTCGGTGACGTTCGCCGGTGACGAGGCGATCGTCGGCTACCGGATGGTCAACCCGGCGGGCGGTGAGGATGGCGGGATCCTCATCAACGACGGCTCGGGATGGACGATCGATCCATCCGCCCAAGCCTTGTTGGGGCCGCTCCCCTTGGGCGATACCGTGATCTCCAAGGTCGCCGGGCTCCCCGACGGCGGCGCGGTGGCGGCCGGTCCAGGGCTCGTGCTCGAACGCGACTCGGCGTCGTCCCCCTGGCGGTTCTCGAGCACTCCGCTCGCCGAGTCCGACGACGGGAATATAAGCGCGCTGGCGGCGATTCGGAACGGCCCGTCGGTCCAAGCCTTGGTCTCCCTCGACGACGACCCCGCGAGCGACCCGGATGAACCGGGAGGCAAGTTCCTCTACTGGTCGGACATCGACGACCCGCCACCGGTCGGGTTCGGGCAGCCGCCGCTCCTGATCGGGCCCGATCCGCTACCGAGTCGTGGCTTCCTGCTCCGGGAGACTGACTCGGGGTGGGTCGACGAGGAGCTCGATGACTATCCCAACCAGATCAACGCCGACGCCGGCCAGAACTTCGACATGGCCGGCTCGCCTGATCCCGTGCTCGCCCTCGATGTTGACCCCGCGGGTGACCAGGGCTGGGCGGTGGGCGGTCAGACGGGAGGGCCCAACCTCGAGTTCGGTGGCGATCCGGGGGCTGCCGAGGTGGTGCAGACCGCGGCCGTCCAGCGCTTCGGCGCGGGCCCATCGCCGCCGGCCAGCAGCAGCGTCCCGATCTCGACACCCAGCGGCGAGGCGACGTTCGCGCTCGGTGGCGGCTCGGGCTGCGCTAACGCGTGCGCCGACGGCGCCGCCCAGAACCTAGGTCCCGACGCCTGGCTGGCCGCCGCGATCAGCCGCGCGAATCAGATAAGTGGTGTTCGCGCGTTCCTGTACGCGGGCCAGCGTAACGCGGTAGCCGCCGGGCCCGACCCGAGCGCGTTCAACCGCGAGCTGGCCCGCTACGACGAACTGCTCTCGAGCGGCGGCACCCTGCCGGTCTATGCGGCCGCCACCGCCGCCGACGTGTCGTCCGCCGCCGGGGGACCGGCCGACTTTGTCCAGATGCTTGGGGCCCACGCTCCCGGCGGCACGGTGCCGCCGGGAACCTCGCCCCCCCCGGCCGGCACCGCCGCGTACTCATTCGACTCCTCCGGCGTGGGCGGCACCGTGCGCGTGATCGTTGTCGACTACTCGTCGGGTTCGCTCTCCTCCGACGGGCAGCTCGCTTGGCTCGCCTCGCAGCTCGGGAGCGCGAGCCAGGCGGGCATCCCGGCCATCGTCGTCGGTGCCGACGACATCGTCGACCCATCCGCGTCCAACGCCGCTGCCGACGCCGGTGCCGTGCAGCAGGTGCTGCTGGCGGATGGGGCGTCGGCGTACCTGTTCGACGACTACGACTCCGACGGCGTGGGTCAGAACGTCTCTGAGACGATCGGGAGTGGTGCCGACACGATCCCGGTCTACGGCACCGGGACGCTCGGCTACGTCACGCCTCCGCAGACCTTCGCCCAGCAGCAGGCATTCCTGGGTGCGAGCGGCTTCCTGCTCGTCAGTGTCGACACAGCGCAACGCAACACGACCACCAACCGCGCGCCGGTGAGCGCGACCCTGATCCCCAACGCCGGCCAAGTCGCGCTCGACGCGACCGACGGTACCCTGTTGCGGCGAAGCCAGGTCGCCCTGTTCCAAGGGCTGGCGCGGCGTCCGGTGGCAGGCGAGGAGTTCATCGGCGCGGCGGGCGTCGTCGAGGGGCCCGACCCCTATACCGTCCTGCCGGAAACCTGCCTCGGCAGTGACTGCGGACAGTTCATACCGCCCGCATACGCGTTCACCTCTTCGGACCCAACGATCGGCAATTTCGTCGAGCACGACCCCAACTCGACCAACCCCCGCCAGATCCTCCTGGGCGCCAACGGCCAGCCAATCCCTGACCCGAGCTCGGGCCTTTTCTGCGCCTTCAACCCAGGCACGACAACGGTGAGCATATCCGCGGGCGGGCTGAGCTACTCGCTGCCAGTGACCGTCCAGCAGGGGAGTGTCGAGGAACCGTGCGGGACGGTACCGGCCAAAACCGTGATCGTACCCGTGCCACCGACCAAGATTCCTCCGGTTGGTCCTCAGCCCAGGCAACCGATCACCCCCAAGGTGCGGATCCCAGTGCCGCCGCCGCCCGTCAGAGCATCGCCGCCTCCTGCGCCGGCGCCGGTGCCGAAGTCGCTCGCCTTGACGACAGAGCCGACACCACTGGCCCCGGCGCCCTTTGCGCCCAGGGTGATCGTTCCGGTGGCGACGTTCACCGCTCGTCCGCTCCCCCCGATCGGCTTCGGGTCGGTGCCCGCTGCCGTGCCGCTTTCGGTGCGTGTCCCGCAGGAGGAGAAGAAGGAGGAGGAGGCGGTCGAGACTCAGCAGAGCTTCGCTGCCTATCACCCCGACGATCCGGGTCCGCTCCTGCCCGGGCTGGCGCTGCTGATCCTGGCGCTGGGTGCGGGGACCGGGGGAGTGGCGCTAGGGAGCCGCCGGAAGCCTCGCGGCGGCCCGTCGTTCGCGCGTAGTGAAGTCAGGCGCACGCGCGACCGATGGTGACGGCCTGCGGGTGTGACCGTCTAGCTCGTGGTCACGTTTCCCCCGCCGGCGCTCGCGCTCGCGCTCGTCCCGACCATCACCGCGTGGAGCGCGAGCGATGTCGGCCAGCGCTTGGGGTTGAGCGGAAGCTTCAGCGTGTGCCGGCCTTTGCCCAGCACCTTGCGCTTGGTCTCGCCCACGGTCCTGCCGTGACGGCGAGCGATGAGCTGCACGCGAGCCTTCGCGGTGAGCGTGAAGGAGAACTCCAACACCGTGCGGTCGATCAAGCGCGTGTGGTCGTGCGTGACGAGTGGCCCCGTCGTCTTCTTAGTCGGCGGCGGCGTGACCGTGGTGACCGGTGTCGGAGGGGTGAGCGACTGCCCGAGCTCGACGGGCGGGATCACGGAGGGAGTGCCGCCGTCGGGCGGACGGTAGGTGATCACGCCGGCGAAATTGGGGTCGGTGTCCTGGGTGAGCTGAGTACCGTTGGTGAGGTGAAAGAGCCACCCCTGCTGCGTGGCAACCCAGCAGTCGGCCGGCGCCGGGCACGCGATCGCGGTGGCAGGTCCCGACGGCGCGACGCCCTGCGGGAGGCCGAGGATGTCATCGTCGGTGACCGCGGCGCTCGTGACCGCGCCGCCTGGGCTTTCGTTTACCGCCACGCGCAGAACCTCTGCGTCGCTGTCGTTGCTGGTCGGCGAGGCGACGGCGATCCAGGCGGCGTCCTCGTCCGGCTCGGCCGCCACGGATTGGCTGACCGGTGTGATCCCGGTTCGAATCGTGGTGTCCTGGTTGGGCCAGCAGCCGCTCGGCGGGGGCGAGCCGCTGGGGCACTGCGGCACGACGCTAGGCGAGCCGCCCACGACCTGGGTCCAGGTTCCGTCGGCGTAGCGGAGCACGATCGCCTGCGCCGAGCCCCCGTCCGAGAACGTGTAGCTCGGATCGGCGCCCGCGACGGCCCATAGCTGGGGATCCGCGGCGCCCGCGGCCGAGTCGCTGCTGAGATCGAACCCGTTCAACGCCTGCGGGGGCACCGTCCCGGTCGCGCCGTCTGAGCCGTACTGCGGCAGCGGCGGGCAGAACTGACCGCAGCTCGGGTCGTTGTTGTCAGGGTAAAGGTTGTGGAATGGGTTCGTCGGGTCGTCCGGTGCGATCACGTGCAGCACCGGTACGTAACCGGGGCCGTAGGGGACCGGCGGGTCGGGCTGCAGCTGCACGCTCTCGTAAACCTGCCCGTTGTAGGCGGTCATGGACGCGATCTCCTCGTCCTGAACGCCGTCGTACTGAGTCAATGCGGTGCCGTCCCAGTGCAGGTGAAAGGCCCCGGAGGAGTCGACATCCCCGCCGAACCAGCAGTCGTCGGCCGACCCGCACACGGCCGCGTTCATCTGTTGGAACGAGTCGGGCTGGTCGAGCGGCATCGCGTAGGAGCCGACGACCTGGCCGTTCAGGAAGTGACATAGCGAGAGGTTGTCGAGCGCCGAGGCCCCGCCGGAAGGGAGTACCTGACCCGGACGTTGATCGGCGATCGTCCAGAATTCGTCCGGCCCGGCCCAGGCGATCCGCCCGTCGGTGCCACCGCACACGGTCGAGAGCTGATGCCAGTCCAAGCCGTTGTAGGCATACAGCCCCTCGGGCACGATCGCATTGCCGGCGGTGATCAGCAGGCCCCGGTTGGGCGCCCAGAACTCGATGTCGCCGATGTAACCGATGGGGACCGGATATGGGGCCGGCTGCGCGCCGAGGGGCGTGGCGGGAGGCTGTGCGGGCGCCGATACCCAGGATGCCCCCTCGTCGGCCGTCGTGGCTCGCGCCGGCCCGGCGGCGAGCCCGAGCCCGAGCGCGCACAGGGCTACGGCGATCAGCACACCGAGCCAAGCTCGCACGCCGGTCACCCGGCGCTCCGATCAGGACGCAATGAGCGCGCCCGATGCGCCCGGTGCGAGGGCCGTTCGTAGCGCAGGTCGACGGGCAGGCTCTTCACCAGCGTCGGCCGCCCGGCGGCGGTGAACGTAACCTTGACGACCGCGTAAAGGCCGCGTGCGCGTTCGATCAGCGGTGCATAGCGAGCTCCGGGCGAGAGCCGCAGCTCGACGACCGCCGCGCCACGGGCAGTGGTGGCGGCACGGGCGATCGTCCGCCTGCTCACGCGCTCGCCGCTGCCCGCACCCCGGCGCGAGCGGCGCCCCCGGTCGGCTCGCGGGCGCCGGGCCCGCGCCGCCGTCGTGTGGGTGCGGGTCGGCACCCCGGCCGTCGCGGTCGCGCTGACGCGGCCGGCGCCGGGGACGCTGACGGAAAGGAGCGCCGTGCCGTTCCTGACCGACTCAATGGTGGCGCTGATCAGCCAACCGGGGACTATGAGCGGGTTCGGTGGCAGCGCGCTGATCTCCGACTGTCCGGGGATCGCCGGTGGGTTCAGCTCCGTGGTGGTAAACACTTCGAACCCATCCGGAACGTCGCTGAGCGCGCCGTAGACGAGGTTGGTCGCGGCCGACGCGAACGCGATCGGTCCCCCGCCGGCACTGAAGGACGGCGCGGTGACGGGGCCGTTCGCGGGCTGGCCGTCGTAACCGATGCTCGCGACCTGGAGTGTCCCGTCGGCGAGATTGGCCACGTAAAGCTGCTCGGACTGGACCTCGGTCAGCTGTGGGGTTATCAAGGCCGGCGGCGAGTACGGGAACACGACGCGCTGGGTTACGAACGCGACCCGGTCCCCTTCGGGCGAGATCGCCAGGTCGTCGATCTCGCCCGCCAGCGAGTCGTTACCGAAGCTCGAGGTCGCCCACTGGGTCAGTCGCGTCAGCGCTTGATCGCGGCTCAGCCCGGACGCCATGTCGACGACGAACGCATTAGTGGTCTGCGTGCCGCAGCCGTTGACCCCGCACTGAGGATCCGCGCCGCTCGACGGCTGGGTCGAGAGGATCGCGACGGTCTGCCCGTCGGCGCTGAGCTGCGGCGTCGCGTCCTCGAGCGATATCCCGCTCGCGACCCCGATCGGGATCGACGCGACAAAGCCGCCGGGTGCGAACAGGTCGCCGTACTGCGGCCCCTTGAAGGGCGGGGTCGGCAGCGCGGTGGGGTCGTACCAGGTCGTGTCGAGCGGGCCGACGCAGCCGCCGGGGCAGCCGATCGGGTCGTCTCCGCCGATGACGCGCCGGATCGGCGCCGCCCCGCCGTCAGCGATGCGCCGCCAGAGCGGCTCGCTGTAGTCGAACGGGTTCGAGGGCGGCGCATCTCCGACGGGCGCCGGGGCGCTCGAGGCCGGCGCCTGCTCGGGGATCTCGATCCCCTGCCACGCCACCGTGCTCCCGTCGGCGCTGATCGCCGCCGTGCTGTCCGGGTCGGCGAACAGGTGCTGCTGGCCGGCGCTGTCGTCCTGGCCGCCCGAGAGGTCGGTGAGTGCGGCACCGTCCGGGACCGGTTCGGGTGTCGAGGAGCCGATCGACGCCATCGTCTGACTGACTAGCACGGTCGTGTCGGTCGACAGGTAGCGGACGGCGACCTGCGCGGGCTGCGGGGTCGTGCCGGGAACCAGGTTCGGGGATGGGCCGTCGACCGTGAACGCCACCTCGTTTCCGTCGGCGCTGAGCGCCACTCGGGGGGCCGCGGAGGAGCCGCCGCCGACGCAGTTCGTAGCGTAGGTAAGGGGGATCGGCGCTCCATCGGCCTGCTGGCCGGTGGCGGCCGACGCGAGGGTGAAAGCGCTGGCCTGGGGGGTCACGGGAGGGCTGGCGGACGGAGGACCCATGTCTCGAACCCAGACGTTGGGGCATTGCGCGCCCGCGCCGGTCGCCGGGGTGGTGGCGGTGGTCGTGAAGCTGATGAACTCGCCGTTGGCGCTGATCGACGGCGCGTTGGCATCGCCGAGGGCGACGAGATCGAGCGCGCCCGTCTGGAGATTCTTGCGCCAGATGCCCTGCTCGCCCAGGTAGGAGCCGACGAACGCGACGTAGTCGCCGTCGGCTGAGATCGCCGGCTCGGCGCCGTAATCGACCTCGATCGTGGTGGAGCCGGAGATCAGCGTGTCGGTGGTGAAGTCCGCACGAGCGGACCCGACAGTGCCCGCGCCCGCGACGACGAGGGTGAGGACGAGGAGTCCGGTGACGCGCCGCAGACCCTTCATCTCGCCTGCACCCAGAGGTGGTGGACGCCGCTGATCCCGACCTTGCTCTCGCACTGGACGGTGATCCGGTAGGCGCCCGGGGTGGGGTACCGGTGCTCCGCTGTCACCTTGCCCCGTACCCGGGGACCCGCGTCGCCGAACGAGATCACCGTCGCGTGAGCTCGCACCCCCGACGCGTCGTCGTAGACTCGAACCAGGATCCGGTCTCCCGAGAGGGCTCGCACGGCCACCTGCGGCGGATCAGGGTCGACCATGAGCTTCGCGACAGGGCTGACGGTCTGCTCGCCGGCGCTGTCTGTCGCGATCACTCGAACCTCGTGTATTCCCTGACCGAGTCCGCTCGGCGAGAAGCGGTAGGACAGGCCATACAGCCCGCCGGCGCGAACTTGGCCGTCGACGAGCACCGAGTAGGTGACCGGCCCGATCACGTCGGTGGCCGCCCCCCAGGTTATGCGCTCCCCGTTCGGTCCAACCCAGCTGAGGGGCGCGAACACGTAGAACTTGTGCGGTGGCGCCTGCACGTCGGCGACTGCCACCTGCGTGGTCGAGCCGAGCCCCTGCTGGAATGCGATCAGCCCGTCGCCCTCACCTGACGGGCCGAGGCTGAGGCTGGTGATCGGGCCGGACACGGGCGCCGACAGCGAGGCGGTCTGGTAGCCCCCGTCGGGAAACTGCTGGCGAACGTCGACCACCGGCAGTCCGGCGGCGCCGACGGCCGGCCAGGCCGCGGCACCGCCGCCGTCCGGGTCGAGCGTCGCCAGCGCGGGATCGCCGTCGGCGGATCCGAGTGACGCCGGCGCACCGGCGCTCGTTTCGTTGCCGCTCACCAGGTTCGTGGAGCCGTCGTCGGTGAATCCAGCTTGGAAGTCCCCGTTGTTGTCAACCGCGACGCTCGGAGCGCCGACGCTCGCCCCGCCGGCGACTGGGACGGCACCGGTGAACTCAGCAGCGCCAGAGACGTACTGCGAGAGCAGCGTGTTCACGAATACATGCGGCGTCGACAGCGGGGAACCGGCGCCGCCCTGGAGCCGGAACGCGACCTTCGCCTCGTCGTAATCGCTGAGGCTCACCGCCGGCGCGTCGGCATCGACGGTCACCGGCTGCTCGTTGATCGTCTCAGGGCTGACCTCGAGGGCGTTGCCGACCGTAGTCCCGAACAGGCGCCGCGCCCAGATTCGGGCGACCCCGTCGATCGTCGGCTCCTGCCATACGACTATGCCGCTTCCGGCGGGGTCGATCGCGATCGTCGGCGCGTTGCTCGCCGAGGGCGGGCGCATGGTCACCTGGCCCGGCAGCTCGTTGACCACCCCCATCGAGTTCCAGAACAGACCGTTGAACTGTGCGACGCGGACCTCCATGAGCTCATCGCCGGAGCGCAGCTGCGCGGGCGTCCCGGGCGGCGGGAAGATCCCGGGCAGGTAGGAGTAGGTGACCACCCGGTAGACGACGTACGCCACTCCGTCGGGCGCCATCGCCAGCGACGGGTACACACCGCTCCCGTTGCCGACGTTGTCCGGGTCGACCTCGACCACCGGCCCGAATCCGTCAGAACCAGGCTGAAGCACGGAGGACACGAGCTGATAGACGGTGGTCGGCGGATTGCCATCGGTCGACTGCGAGATCCACGGCTCGACCCACACGACCAGCAGCCGTCCGCCATCACCGGCGGCGATGGCGGGAAAGGTGGCTGGGCCCGGTTGCCCGGCGTCGACCTGGATCGGCGCACTCCACTGCCCGTCGAGAAACCGGGACACGAACACGTGCGGGACCCCGCCCGCAAGCGCGCGCCAGACCACCCCACCGCTACCGTCGGGCGCGATCGAGACGTTCCCGACCGAGAGGACGCCGGCGCTCGGACCCGCGACGTCCGTGACCGGCGTGATCAGGGCCTGCGCAGGAGCCACAGGTCCGACGCCCATGCCAAGGACAGCGGCCGCAAAGGCGAGCAGCTGGCGCGACACGAGCCGCCGCACCCGCGCACCTCTGCGACTCATGGTCGGCCGAGCGCATGAAGCTATGACAGCTGCCCGGGCCACGGCCGACGTAGCCGTTCCGGCTCGTCTCAGGCCGAGCACGGCGCGATGATAGTCCACCCGTGACACACCCGCCAGCAAGTTATCGCTTGGTAACACGGCGTTGACACGATCGCGGAGGGTCCGGCTGGTAACACTATGGTTACATCTCAGCGGTAACAAAAAGGCCACATCCCGGATACGACCCGTTGGCACGGCCGGCGCCCGCAATGGTCTAGCTTCGCCTTCCGCTGGGCACTAACAACATCCCCCGGAAGGGGCCGAACAGAGAGGGCATTAATGCCTAAGAGTCATTGGCTCAGGCGTGCGGGACTTCTCGCGACCTGCCTGGGCGCAACCGCGGTAGTCGGCGTAGCGCCGGCGGCGGCCAAATCGAAGGTTCCAGGAATTAACATCTACGGAATGGGCTCGTCGCTCCAGGGCGTCGCGCAGATCGACTCAGGTGTCAGCGGGACAGCGTCGGACGGCGGGTCGTGTCCTGTCAGCGGTTGGCAGGGCTGGGTCGCGGACTGGCGCTGCACGGCGGCCAACCAGTCCGGTCTCAGTAACCCGGGCGTCAGCGCGACGTACACGGTCAAGAGCAGCGGCCAGGGGCTCGCCGAGTTCGGAGATGCAGCGAGCACTAGCTGCACGTCGACGGCGGGCGCGCTCAACCTGGACTGCGATCCGACCGCGGACGGACAGACCACGCCGGAGCTCGACGCGTTCATCGGTACGGACGACCCGCCGAACTCCACGGATCTCAGCAACGGCGAAGCGGCGGGCGGTACGGGCCAGATCACGGTTCCGATCCTCCAGGCGCCCATCGCGATGATCCTCAGCCTGCCCGTGGGGATCCAGGTCGGCACCGACGGTAAGCTCCAGCTGACCGCGGCAAGCATCGCCGAGCTGTGGGGTAGCGCCAACGACGGCACCGAGACCTGGTGCACGCTGCTGTCACAGGCCGGCCTGACCAAGATCACCAGCGGGACCCCGACCGCGACGGAATACCTCGACAAGACCAACGCCTGCAACGCCACCATCACCCTGCAGGCCCGCTCATCTGGCTCCGGCACGACATACAGCTTCCGGGGCTACCTATACGAGATCGATCAGGATCTCGGCCTGAGCGACTATCCGTATACCCTCGTGACCGACGGCCCGAGCGATTGGCCCGTCACCGTCAACGAGACGGGCAACACCTCGGGCGGGAACCTGGTGGCCGACACCACCGCCACTCCCGGCTCGGCCGGCTATGCGAACCTCGCCGATGCGGCGCTCGCTTCACCGGCGTATACGGACGAGGTCACGACGGCCAAGACGGGTGGGAAGCACCAGATCGCGTACGCGCTGGTTCAGAACAACCTGAACGACGGCTCGGCGCCGAACTTCGCCTCGCCGAGCAACAGCAAGGGCACGGTCAACGTCTACACCGGTACCGACATCTCGATCAACCCGAGCACGTGCACGCCGCCATCGACCACGCTGGCCGTGGGCTGCTGGGTCGTGCCGAGCTCGGCCGAGGGCCCGTGGAGCAGCACCTCGTCCACGACGCCGGGGACGATTCCGTCGGACCCGGACGTGTACGACCACGGCGCGACGAGCACCGGTAAGCCGTCGAACACGTACCCGATCGTCGCCGTTTCCTACGATGTGGCTTGGCAGAATTACTCCGCCGCGCCGCTGACCGACGAGTACGACGACTCGAGCTGCGGTACCACCGGTGAGACCTGCGCGACGGATGCGGGCAACTCCACGGTGAGCTACATGAAGTACCTGACCGGTACCGGCCAGACGAACCTGGCGTCGGGAGGGGTCTACTACGGAAAGCTGCCGTCTTCGATCCAGACCAAGGCGAAGGCGTTCGCCGCGGACATCACGCCGTAATCAGTAAGTCGTATCGCTTGCGGCTCGCCGTCCCTCTCGAGGGACGGCGGGCCGCGGCGTTTAACGCGGCGGAAGTTGTGGCGATCTCGTGATCACGCCTTCGCCACAACTGGGGGCAGGTGCGGGGCTACTGTGAGCGTCGTGGGGCACATGCGCGTGAGCTCGATTGTCCGGGCACTGATTCTCGGGCTTTCGGTCGGCGTCGTCCTGCTCGGCGCTCGCGCGCTCCCCGCCCGCGCGGCCAACGGGCCCCAGTACGGCTCGATCGGGCCCTACGGCGAGGCGTGGCGCGGCGGAGGCTTCGACGCGTGCTGGTTCGACAACGGCCTCTACGACGGCGATGGCTTCACACACGGCGTCGCCGGCTGCACGGCTAACGAGACGCAGCCGGCCCCTGGCCAGTTTGTCGACCCCGTCGGCTTCACCGTCGACACTCAGGACGCCACCGCCCCCGACGACACCGCTATCTATGTGCTCGATCGCACCAGCAACCTTCCCGCCGACAGCGGCTCGGGGAGTCCGGTCGGCACCACCACCTGGCGCCTCCAGAAGCTCGACGACACCGGGCAGGTACTCGGCGCAGACGAATTCAGCCTCCCGGACCAGGCCGCGGGCGCCAACAGCCCGAACAACGGGATCTTCAATTACGAAGTCCTCGGTCTGGCCGTCGACCCGACCGAAGGCGCTGTCTACGCGCTGGTGACCGCCTACGACGACAACCAGATTGTGAACCTTCCCTACGACTTCACGAACGACAACGGCTACACGGGCATCGAGTACGTCGAAGAGGTCCTGGCTTGGTCGACAGCCCCGAACGCCTCAAAGCAGATGGTCGCTCCCCCCTGTCCGGACCACGCCACGGGTGTCCTGACGTGCCCGGACAAGCTCTCAATCGGAATCGACGGCTACCCCACCCCGGGCGCCCTGAGCACCCCGGCGGAACTGAGCCACAACTCTCATAGCGGCGCACCGGAAGCGCCTGAGTCGGGCGGCATTCCGGAGATCATCCAGCCCGAGGGGCTCGCGCTCGACGTGACCGGCGGCAGCGACTACCTGGCGGTCGAGAGCGCCGATGACACGGGAACGCTAGCCGCGCAGGCCGGGATCGCCCAGGTGTGCGCGAGCGCGAGCTGCTCGCCGTGCCCGTCCAACATCGCCCAATACTCATGGCTCACGTGCGCGGACTCGAGCGCGACATACGGTGATATCCGCCTACAGTGGTCGGCCAGCCAGCTCGACACCGACACCTCCGGCGCGGCGGGCGAGTCAGATCTAGCCCCCGACGGCATCTCGACGGTTCCCGCGGGAAGCTCCACCGCTACCCCCGGCAGCCTGACCGTGCTCCTCAACGAGGAGGAGGATTTCACCGGGGGTGCGAGCACGTTTCCCACGCCATCCGACATCGACGTCAACGAGGTGCCCGCGGATCTCACCAGCGCGCCGGTGAACCAGTCGTACAACGCGATCACCGTCGCATCGCTCTCTGGTACCGATGCCGACGACGCCGACATCGACACGTCCGACAACGACGTTGAGCTGCAGGGTGGGGATTCGGACAGTATCCTCAGCGGTAGCTCTTCGCCGACCGCCGACGCGATAGTCGCGAGCCCGCAAGTGGTGCCCCTCTCGAACGGCCTCTATGCGGGTGATTTCGAGCCCGACCCCGCCGGCTCGACGGACGATCCGCAGGCGCCCGCGAATCAGCCCCAGCCCGGATTGTGGACGTCCGCCGATCCCGCCGTGCGCCTGCTCGAGCCACTGGCAGACGGGACGCTCTCAAACGATCCGAGCATCACCAATAACCCACCGCTGGCGACATTGTTCGACACGCTTGGGAATCCGACGACTAATGTCACCGGAACCACCGACGCTGCCAGCGCGTGCAACCTGTCCGACGCGGTGAGTAACGGGCAGACGGCTACCTACCCGTCGCTGGCTGCCGGGTCGAACGGTGCCCTGTGGGTGCTCACCCGGGGGTTTGACTCTTCCACCTGGCCGCTGTTCCATTTTGGGTCCGAGTCGCGATATGAAGGCGGCCGCTACCTGATCGAACTCGCGCCGGTACAGGAGCAGCCCAGCGCCGAACCATGTCCGGGTCCCTCGGGCACGTTCACCGTCACCCCGAGCGGTGACACCGTCGCGCAGGCGGCGACTTCCCCCGTCGATGTCAGGGTCGGCACGCCCGTGGCCTTCGACGCCTGCCCGCCGGCCACCACGACCGACCCGGTGTGCCCGCCCACGGCTCCCGCAGGCACTCCGGACCTCGGCATCAGCAGCCTCGGCGCCGCGACAGCGCAATACACGTGGGACTTCGGCGACGGAACAAGCCAAACCGTCGACAGCCAAACCGACCCGGACACCGGCTACTACCTATGGCCCGACCCAACCATCACTCACACGTTCACGTCGGCCAGTCCAGAGGGAGACACCGTCACGCTCACGGTTCAGGGCGACTTCGGGACATACGTAGAGACGGGAACGGTCGACGTCGGAACCGGCTCGCTCCCCACCGCGTCATTCACCGACAGCCAGTCGAGCAGCCAACCGCTGACGGTCAACTTCGACGCCTCCGCGTCGACGCCGACTTCCGGAAATAACATCCTCAATTACCATTGGGACTGGGGCGACGGGCAGATTGACGACACGTCGTCGCCCACCGATACGCATACCTTCCCGAGTGCCGGGACCTATACCGTCACGCTGTCCGTGCTCGACAGCGCCTACGCGCACAGTCCCCCTGGATCCGAGGCCGTGACAGTGGTGGCGCCCCCACCCCCGCCCCCGGCTGGGCCGACACCCGAGGTCACGACCACCGGCACCGCCTCGACTCCGCCCCCGCCGGGCCCGCCGGCGGTCGTCGCGAGGGTCGAGTCGAAGACCGCAGTGCACGGGCGCGTGCTCCTGCTCCTCACCTGTCCGACGGGACAGATCTCGTGCGCCGGAAGCGTCGAGCTGAAGACCACGCGGCCAGTCGCGGTCGAGGCAACGAGCAAGAATGGCAAGGAGAAGCGCGAGCCCAGGCGCGTGCTCGTGCTCGGCAGCGCGTCGTTCAAGATCACGGGCGCCGAGACCAGCCTGATCGGGGTTCGCCTCTCGGCCGAGGCGCTGACATTACTGAGCAAATCGCGCGGAGTGCGGGCGATCGCGCTGATCACGGCCACCAACCCCGGCGGCAAGAGACACTTGACCTCGGTGTTGCTCACCGTCCGGCCGGCGACCAAGCGCTGAGCGCGCCGTAGTTCGCCGCCGAGCGCCGCGCCGCCGCCGCCCTTCCTACGTCCGCCTTACACACCTCTTGCGGCGCGCTTAATCGGCGCCCCGATGATGCTCTCACGCACCACCCGACCCGTAGCTGGAGACCGAATCATGCCCGCACCCCATTCCTCGCAGCGACGCGCCCTCGGCGGCCTGGCCCTCGGCGCCCTCGGCGCCGTCGGTGGCCTGGTCGTAGCCGCCGGCCTGTATGCAGAATCGATCCGCGTCCCCGACCAGCCCTGATCTCATGAGCGCGCTCAGCAACGCAACGCGCCATCGATCGGACGGGGCGCAGGCTCCCTGCCTGCGCCCCGTCCGTGGCACCCACCCGGGAACGCGCCCCCAGGTTGAAGTTGTCGTCCCCGTCTATAACGAAGATTCCGTGCTGGAACTTTCGGTAATCCAGTTGCATGGTTTTCTGCATGACAATCTGCCGTTCTCCTGGCAAATCGTGATCGCGGACAATGCGAGCACCGATCGGACGCTCGAGATCGCCCGCCGGCTCGCCCATGAGCTCGACCACGTCGCCGTCCTGCACCTGTCCGAGCGGGGTCGGGGTCGAGCCCTGCGCGCGGCCTGGAGCGCCAGCGAAGCCGACGTTCTCTGCTACACGGACGTCGATCTCTCGACCGATCTGCGCGCCCTCCTTCCCCTCCTCGCTCCCCTCATCTCCGGGCACAGCGACGTGGCCATCGGCACGCGCCTCGCTCGCGGCGCGCAGGTTACCCGCGGCCCCAAGCGAGAGCTGATCTCGCGCGCCTACAACCTCATCCTCCGCGCCGCCCTCGGCGCCCGCTTCAGCGACGCTCAGTGCGGCTTCAAGGCGATCCGCGCCGACGTCGCACGCCAGCTCGTTCCGCGCGTGCGCGATGAGGAGTGGTTCTTCGACACCGAACTGCTCGTGCTCGCCCAGCGCGAGCGGCTGCGGATCCACGAGGTCCCGGTCGACTGGGTCGAGGACTCCGACTCGCGCGTGGCCATCGTCTCCACCGCCGCCGCCGATCTCCGAGGGGTCGGGCGCCTGATGTGCACGAGCCGGGTGGCCCGCTTCGCCGCGATCGGGGTCGCGTCGACGGTGGCCTACGCGGTGCTCTATCTATTGCTGCTCGGACCCTTTCCCGCCGGCGCGGCCAACGTGATCGCGCTGGCCCTCACCGCCGTGGCGAACACGGCGGCCAACCGGCGCATCACCTTCGGGCGACGAGGCCGGGCCGGGGTGTGGCGCGATCAGATCCAGGGGGCCTTCGTCTTCCTCACCACGGTGGCCATCACCAGCGGCGCCCTGCTCATCCTCGACGGCGTCGACCGCCGTCCCGCGCGCGCGCCCGAGGTTGCCGTCCTCGTGGTCTCGAGTACGCTCGCCACCGTCGTTCGCTACCTCGGTCTGCGCTACTGGGTGTTTGCTCCGCATAAGCCCGCGGTCACCGATCAGCCGCTTTCTTAGGTTGCTCTGAGCTTCCTCGCCGAACCTGGACATGACGCGGGACGTCTCGCCATGACCACCGACTCGTATTCAGCCCCCTGGCCACGCCGCCTCCGCGCGGGCGCCCGGCGACCCACGCGCCTGTTCTCCCGCACCGCCCAGCGCGTCATCGCCCGTCCCGAGCTCATCGGAGTCCTCGCCGTCGCCGGCGTCCTCAACCTGTGGGGGCTCGCCATCAACGGCTGGGCGAACACCTACTACGCCGCCGCCGTGCGCTCGATGAGCACGAGCTGGCACGACTTCCTCTTCGCCTCGATGGATAAGGCCGGCCTCATGACGGTGGACAAGCCGCCGCTGGCGCTGTGGATCGAGGCCCTGTCGGCGCGGATCTTCGGCTTCCATCCCCTGAGCGTGCTCATCCCCGAGGCGCTCATGGGGGTGCTCGCCGTCGGCCTGCTCTACGACCTCGTCCGCCGCCGCTTCGGCCGCATCGCCGGCTTCGTCGCGGCACTGGCGCTGGCGACGACGCCGACCACGGTGGCGATCTCGCGACATAACAACCCCGACGCCCTGCTCGTCCTCCTCTGCGTCGCCGCGATCTGGTTCTTCGTGCGTGCGCTCGAGGATGGCCGCACGCGCTGGCTCGTCCTCTGCGGCCTGTGCGTCGGGCTCGGCTTCGAGGCGAAGATGCTGGTCGCGCTCGCCGTCGTGCCCGGCATCGCCCTGGCCTGGTTCTGGGTCGCGCCGCGCGGCCGCATCGCCGCCGTGCGCCAGCTGCTGATCGGCGGCGCTGCGATGCTGGTCGTCGGCCTCGCCTGGCCGCTGCTCGTGATGCTGACGCCGGCGGCCGATCGACCGTGGATCTCGGGCACGGCCGACAACAGCATCTGGTCGCTGATCTTCGGCTATAACGGCGTCGGCCGCCTGGCCGGGCAAGCGGGCGGGCCGGGGGCGATCGGCGGCGGCGCCATGTTCGGCGGGTCGACGAGCCCGTTCCGGCTGCTGGGATCGGCGCTCGGGGATCAGGCTGGGTGGCTGCTGGGCTTCGCGCTTGTGGCCGGAGTGGCGCTGCTGCTGAGCTCGCGACTTCGCCGACGCGACGCCAACACCGGCTGGCTGATCGCGGTCGGCGGGGCGTTCGCGACGACGGCCGTCGTGTTCAGCTTCGCGAGTGGGATCTTCCATCCCTACTACGTCTCTCTCCTCGCCCCCTTCACCGCGGCGCTGATCGGTGCCGGGGTGGGGTTGATCCTCGCCGACGGGCGCCGCGCGCGCGTGATCGCGCCACTGGCGATCGCCGCCGGCGCGGTCACCGAGGCGATCGTCCTGCACGAATGGAGCGGTCAGCTCTCATGGGCGCTTCCGGTCGTCATCGCCGTCGGCGGCGCAAGTGCCGTGGTGCTGGCGGTCGGCGTGGGCGGGCGCGTGCGCGTGGCCGTGCTCGGCGTAGCCCTCGCCGCTCTCTTCGCCGCGCCCGCGACGTGGGCGGCCGAAACCATCGGTCACGCCACCAACGGGACGTTCCCCACCGGCGGCCCGGCCGCCGCGCTCGATGCCGGCGGACCGGGCGGGTTCGGAGGCTTCGGGGGCCGAGGCGGGTTCGGGGGGTTGGGCGGCCGAGGCGGGTTCGGGGGCCGAGGCGGCTTCCCCAGTGGACATTCGTTCGGTCGTGGCTTTCTCGGTGGCGGCGGGACATTCGGGCCGCCTGGTGGGGCGCCAGGCGCCTCGGGCCGGGGCGGTGGCTTCGCCGCCCCGCGGGCCGGTGGCGGCAGCTTCGGCGGTGCCGGCGCCCCCCGGGCCGGCGGCACTGCCGGCGCGCAGGCCCTCGGCGGCCCGCAGGCGGGGGGCGGCTTCGGCGGCGGCTTCGGCGGCGCCTTCGGGGGCGACACCGCCTCGCTCCAGAGCGCGATCGCCTATGCCAAGGCCCATGGTGGCGGCACCATCGCCGTCGAGAGCCAGAGCACGGCCGCGGCGGCGATCCTCTCCTCGGATGCCGATGTGGCAGGAATCGGCGGCTTTTCCGGTCGCGAGAGCTCGGTGAGCGCGAGCTGGGTGGCGATGGAGGTCGCCTCCGGCCGCCTGCGTTGGGTGCTCGCCGATGGCGGCGGTGGCTTCGGTGCCCCCGGCGACACGCGGGCGGGAAGCCAGGCCGCAATCGAGATCGTCGAGAAGGCCTGTCGCGCCGACACGATCACCGGGACGAGCGGCTCGCGCGTGACCTTGTACGACTGCAAGGGCCGGGCGTCGGCGATTCGCCAGGCCGCCAAGGCCGCCACCCCTGCGACGCGCGCCAAGGCCGCGACGATCTGACGCTCATCTGACCGGTTTGGCGTTACCGTGCCGATAACGCTGGTCATGCGCGTGTCCAAATCCCTCATGCTCAGGTGCTTGCTGCTCGCCGGTGCGGTTGTGCTGCTCGGCGCCCCCGCCGCCGTGGCCGACGCGAGCACGAGCACGAGCACGAACTGGTCGGGGTATGTGGCCCACGGGGTGCGCTTCCGTCGCGTGACGTCGCTATGGACCCAGCCCACTCTGACGTGCACACCGGGTGACCGGTCCTACTCGGCCGTGTGGGTCGGGCTCGGCGGCTACAACCTGACCTCGAAGGCGCTCGAGCAGATCGGCACCGAGGCCGACTGCAACACGAAGGGGAGGGAGATCTCGACGGCGTGGTTCGAGCTCGTTCCCGCTCCTTCGAGGAGCCTGAGGATGATCGTCCACCCGGGCGACTTGATGGCCGGACGCGTGACGGTGGTCGGCAACCAGGTCACGCTTGTTCTCAGCGACCGCACCCGGCACAGGACGTTTACCAAGAGCGTTACCGACTCCACCCTCGACGTGACTTCGGCCGACTGGATCGTCGAGGCGCCCTCCGAGTGCGGTGGCGACGGCTCCCAGTGCCAGCCGCTGACCCTCGCCGACTTCGGTTCCGAGACGTTCGCACGGGCGCGGGCCGAGACCGCGTTGGGGAAGAACGGACCGATCTCGAGCAGGCGCTGGCGGACGGCGGTGATCACCCTGTCCCCACCCCGGAGCGGGCGCCGGTTCAGCGGCAACGAAGGCGCCGGCGAGGGAGAGTCCTCCCCGTCACCGCTGAAGCACGCCGGCACCTCGTTCAAGCTCACGTACTCCCCGATCGCCGCGCCGGTCGCCCCCGTGCCGCAGCCGTTGTATGCGGGCGACGCCCGCACCCTCCAGCAATATCTAGGCGAGCCGCGAGCCACTCCGTGACGGCGGCGGTGACCGCCACCGTGCTCCGCAACGCGTGATCGCCGGGGACGGCGATGACCGTCCGGTCCTGACCGCTCGGCGGCATCCCGAAGGGGTCCTTCTCGCCCTGCACCACCAGGGTCGGGACGGCTACCGCGTCGAGCTCGCCCAGCCGGCTCTTGGTCGGGTCATCGCCCCGGCCGGGAGGGTGGACGGGGAAGGCCAAGCACACCACCGCGACCGCCCCGACGTCCGACGCCGTGCGGCAGGCCACGCGAGCGCCGGAGGAGCGCCCGCCGGCGATGACCGGGAGCCCGCGCAAGGCGTCCTCGCGCAGCTCGGCGAGGACCGCCGTCCACGACGCGTCGAGCTGGCGTGCGGGAGCGGGCGAGCGGCGACCCGCCACCCGGTAGGGCTGCTCCACCAGGGCAACGGCGATATCGAGCGCCACCGCCGCTTCGGCGGCCGCGACGAGGTCGGGGGCGGTGACGCCGCCCCCGGCGCCGTGCCCGAGCACGAGCGCCGCGACCGGGCGGTCGACGGGATGCAAATGCACCCGAGCGGGGCCATAGGGCGTGTCGAGCTCGAAGCTCAGAGTCCCGCGGGGTGACGCACGACGAAGCCGGCGAACTCGCCGCCGCCCTGCGCCCAGCGGGTCCCGTCCTCGGCCAGCGCCACGGTGTCGAAGCGCCACCCGGCCACCTCCATCCACACGTGGCCGTCGCTGGCGTAGACGGTGATCCAGCGGCCGGGACCGGGCTCGCCCCAGCTCTCGAAATCGCCCGAGACCATCGGCGCGCTCACGAGGCCGGCGGCGGCGAGGGCGTAACTCACCGATCCCGAGCAGTCGTATCCGTCGGCCTGGAAGGAGGCGTGGCCGCCGCCCCAGATGTAGGGCAGCGTGGCGATCGCGTTGCCGGCGGCGATCACCTCGCGTACGGCCGCGGGGGCGCCGGGGGGCGGCTGCACCATGCCGCCGGTATCGACGGCGATACCGCCGATGCCGGCGTTGCCCGTCGCCGCCGCGGCGGCGGCCTGCTGCGCCGCCTTGGTCTCGAGCGCGTCCAGGTGGGCGTTGAGCGAGCCCAGCCGCGCGGCGTTGCTCGCGCGATCTCCGAGTGCCCTGATGCGCTCGCCCAGCAGGGCGTCCTGGAGGGCGGCGACCTGGTTTCGCTGCGCGAGGACGACCGCGGTGAGGCGCTGGTCGCGGAGCTCGAGCTTCCCGAGCGCATCGGCCTGGCGGGATACTTCAGCGCGGGCGATGCGGGTGCTGTCGACGATCCGCGCGTCCTGGTCGCCGATCGTCCTCAGGAACTGGAGCTGCTCGAGGAGATCGGGAAAGCCGTGCGACTGCAGGACGACGGTGACGAGGTTGGGCGCGTTGCCCTCGTAGTTGGCGACGAGGTTCGAAGCCAGCGCCTTGGCAGCGCGCTCGAGCAGGTTCTCGAGATCGAGGAGGTGGGTACGGGCCGCCAGGAGCTGCGTCTGGACGGTTCCCAGCTGCGCCTCGCGCCGGGCGAGATCGGACTGGAGCGCGTTCAGGCGCCCCTGGGCGGCCCGGAGCCCGCCCGTGGTCTGCTCGATCTTCGTCGAATCGGCAGAGATCGCCGACTGCAGGGACGACTTCGCCGACTGCGCGGCCTCGATCTGATCCTGGAGGCTGGCGGCCCCGCTCGGGGCCGATCCGCTCGCGAGGATGGCGACGGTGGCCGCCACCGCCCCGGCCGCACCGGCGGTGCGGAGGATCCAGGGATGGCGATGGCGGAAGCGCATGGGGGGACTGACACGGCCGACCAAGATCGCACGCGTAGGGGCGCGCGGACGACCCGTCCCGCAGGTCGTCCCGTTGCGATCTAAAGCCAGCCTCCGGCGGCGTTGGAGAAGCTCGCGGGCACCCTAACAAGCCGCGTCGCCTTCAGGGCCACTGACCCCGCGCATGCAATAAATCCTGCAAACGACGGAGTTCCGGATTGGCATGCATGCGCCGCTGGACGACTACGCTGCGAGACCCGAACACAAGCGAGGACCCATGACGAAGGACCAATGGACCGAGGTCGACCACTACATCGAGCCGCTGCTCCTCCCCGAGGACGCGGTCCTCGAGGCGGCGCTGCGCGCGAGCGCGGACGCGGGCCTGCCCGCGATCGGCGTCTCACCGCCCCAGGGGAAGATGCTCGAGCTGCTCGCGCGCGTGCGGGGCGCGCGCCGGATCCTCGAGCTCGGGACGCTCGGCGGCTACAGCACGATCTGGCTCGCCCGCGCCCTGCCCGACGACGGTCGCCTCGTCACCCTCGAGCTCAACCCCGCCTACGCCGAGGTGGCCCGGGCGAACATCGCCCGCGCCGGACTCGAGCACCTCGTCGAGCAGCGCGTCGGGCCGGCGATCGAGACGCTGCCCCAGCTCGTGGCCGAGGGCGCCGGACCGTTCGACTTCATCTTCATCGACGCCGACAAGGCCAGCTATCCCGACTACCTGCCATGGACGCTCGAGCTCTCGGCGCCGGGGACGGTGATCGTCGCCGACAACCTCGTCCGGGGGGGCGCCGTGCTCGAACCCGCCGGCAATGACCCGAGCTCGCAGGGGAGCCGGCGCTTCACCGAGATGCTCGGAGCCGAGCCCGGCGTCAGCGCGACGCTGATCCAGACCGTGGGGAGCAAGGGGTGGGACGGGTTCGCCCTGGCCGTGGTAAGGGCATAGTTATGTGACTTTTCTCAGCGTGCGCTTTAGGATGTCGAAGCACGTGACCGCTGCCATCGCCGTCGACGCCTAGCTGCCGAGAGCGCGGTGTTCGGTCGGCGCAAGCACAGGCGTGCCGCCCCTAAGACTCTCGGCGCGCCCTTCGGACCGCCGCTGATCTCACTGTCGTCCCGACGGCGGCGTAGGAGCACCGGGAGGCTGGCCTGGACCTCGGGTCTGACAGTGGCGTTGCTTCTGGGCGGACTCGCGGTCGACGTCGCCGCGCACCGGCGCAGCCACGCGAAGAGCGAAGCGCACCGCAGCATCTCCGCACGCCGCCGCGCGCGTCCCGGCGCGTCGCTCGGCAGCAGCGCTCGGCGAAGCGTCCCCCCGCCGATCGAGACGCGCGTGCGCGCGAGCGATCCTTTCACGACGCCGGCGGCCCGCGCCGCCCTGCGCACGCGCGACGGCACGATCACCGCCGCGGTGGAGGACACCAGAACCGACCAGACCTGGCTCTATCACCCCGGCGCACGGGTGCAGACCGCCAGCATCATGAAGGTCGACATCCTCGAGACTCTCCTGCACCGGGCCGAGATCGCCCACGTTCCGCTCAATGACGACGAGACGGACCTCGCTCAGGGAATGGTGGAGAACAGCAACGACGACGATGCTCAGGATCTGTGGGACCTCATCGGCGGTAGCAGCGCGGTCGCGGCGTACAACCGAGAGGCCCGCCTGACTCAGACGGTCCCGAACCCAGAGGGCTATTGGGGGGAGAGCACCACATCGGCCGCCGACCAGATCATGGTGCTGCGCCAGCTCGTCCTGGCCCACGGCCTGCTCGACCGGGCATCTCAGGATTACGAGCTCGGCCTGATGGAGAACGTCGAGGCTGACCAGGAGTGGGGCGTCAGCGGCGGCGTGGCGAGCGGCGTGAACATCGCGCTCAAGAACGGGTGGGTGCCACTCACGAGTCCCAGCAACTGGGAGGTCAACAGCATCGGCAGGGTGAAGGGAGACGGACGCATGTATCTGATCGCGATCCTCACTGCTCATGACCCAAGCGAGGGCTACGGGATCGACACGATCGAGGGCTTGTCCAAGCTCGTCTGGGAGCAACTGGCCGAGAGCCGGAGCATGAGAAGCTAGGACATACCGCTGGAGAACGCGCTCAGCTCGCCGCCGGGAGCTTGCGCGCCCGGCGCTCCATGCCCTTCCAGGCGTCGCCCTGAGAGGCGACCCGATCGGCGGCGTCGCGCACGGTCCAACGGTCGGGCTTGAGCTTCGAGTCCGAGAGCTCATCCCACTCGATCGGCATCGCCACCGGGGCGCGGGGCCTTGCGCGCACCCCGTACGGGGCGACGGCGTGCTGGGCGTAGTTGATGCGATTGACGTCGAGGTAGATCCGCGGGCCGCGGTCGGCCCGGCGCCAGGCGAGCGTGAGGCGCTTGGTGTCGGCGGCCACCATCGCCTCGGCGAGCGCGCGCGCATAGCCGTGGACCTCGCTGAAGGAGGGCCCGCGGCGGAGCGGGCAGACGACGTGCACTCCGCGTGAGCCGGTAACCATTGCGTAAGGGGCGAGTCCGGCGTCGCGGAGCCTGTCCCCCGCATCACGGGCGGCGGCGCGCACGGCGGCGAAGCCGATCCCCGGAGAAGGATCGAAGTCGAGGATCAGGCGGTCGGGCTTGCGCGGCTCGTCGGCCCGCGAGAGCCATGTGTGCGGGGTGACGGCGTTCTGGCCGGCGAGATAGACGAGGGTGGCGGCATCCTGGGCGAGCACTTGCGTCAGCGTCCCCCCCTGCTTGGGCACCTTCGCGGTGACGATCCAGTCCGGGAAGTAGCTGGGGACCTCCTTCATGAAGAAGCCGTGACGCTCGATTCCCTGGGGGAAGACCTGGAGCGCGAGGGGACGGCCGCGCACGTGGGGGAGCATCGACGGCGCGATCGCCCGGTAGTGGCGGACGAGGTCGAGCTTGGTGATGTCCGGGTCGCTGAAGAGCACTTTCTCGGGGTGGGTGATCTCGATCTTGCGACGGCCGATCTTGATGGTCTCGGTCATCCTTCGCGCACCACCTCTCGGGCGGACTTGTCCTCGCGCAGGCCGAGGAAGCGAGGGTGGCGCAGGCGCCCGGCCCGGGTCCACTCGCTGAAGCCGACCTGCGCGACGAGCTCGGGCTCCGCCCAGGTGACGCCGCGCTCGCGGATCTCCGATGCACCGGCGAAGGGCGGGGTCTCGCGCCGGCGCTCGCGCAGCCGCGTACCGAGATCGCGCAGCGTCGCCTCGTCGAAGCCGGTGCCCACTTTCCCCGCGTACCTGAGCTTTCCATTCTCGTAATAGCCGAGGAGAAGAGCCCCGAACCAGGTGCGCGAGCCCTGGGGCGCGGTGTAGCCGCCGATGATGAGCTCCTGGCCCTGTTCGCACTTTAACTTCAGCCAGTCGCGCGAGCGCTTCGCCGTGTAGGGACTGTCGGCCCGCTTGGCGATCAGCCCTTCCCATCCCTTGCGACATGCCTCCTCGAACAGGGCCGTGCCGTGCTCGTTGCGATGGGGTGTGAGGCGCACGCCGTCCCTGTAGGTGAGCGCCGAGCGCAGCAGCCGCTTGCGCGCACGGAGCGGGAGTGGGCGGACGTCGTAGCCGTCGAGCCAGACCACATCGAAAACGTAGTAGAAGACGGCGACGGGGTGCTGCCCGCGCTGGGCGAGCCGCGCGAAGCTCGTCCGTGCCCCTTCGAAGGCGACGATCTCGCCGTCGACGGCGAAGCGCTCGCAGGGCTCGGCGTCGAGCGCGGCGGCGATCTCGGGGTAGCGGCCGTTCATCGAGAGATCATTGCGGGACAGGAGCCGCGCGTGGGCTCCGGAGCGGATGGCGATGCAGCGGATCCCGTCGAGCTTGCGTTCGAAGATCCAATTCCGGTCGTCGAAACGCTCGGTGGTCAGTACCGCCTTCATTGCCGTGGCGTGCTCGGGGGCGGGGGCGGGCAGCGCCTTGGTCCGATCCTCCTCGTCGAGGGCGTCGAGGGCGGAGCTCACTTGGTGCCGTCCTCTGCTTCCTCCGCGGATTCCTCCGCCGCGACCTGCTCGACGGTGCGCCCGGTGATGACCGACTCCGGCTCGGTGCTCTCGGGGTTACGTCGGGCGTCGGCGCCCTCGTCGCGGCGCTTGATCATCAGCCACTGGGGCTTATCGCCCCCGCGTGTGCGCTGGAGCGTCCATCCGCCCTTGAGCTTCTCACCCTCGAGCCAGACCTTCACGTGCCCGGCCTCGATCGCCTCGGCCATCGAATGCTCTTCGTCGAGGTTGCGGTACGTGCCTCGGTCCCAAACGATCACGGACCCGGCGCCATAGTTGCCCTTGCCGATCACGCCCTCGAAGTCGCCGTACTCGAGCGGATGATCCTCGACCTCGACCGCCAGTCGCTTCTCGCGCGGGTCCGCCGAGGGTCCCTTGGGCACTGCCCACGAGCGCAGGGTGCCGTCGACCTCGAGGCGGAAGTCGTAGTGGAGGCTCGAGGCGTCGTGCTTCTGGATCACGAAGCGGGGCGACTTGGAGGATCCGCTGTTTGGCGACCGCGTCCCCGTTACCCCGGGTTCGGTCGTCTTGCTCGCGTCACGCTTATCGCGGTAGCGCCCCAGTCGGTCGGCCATGCGGGGGTAGCTACCCGCCCCGCCGACAGCGCACTCGCCGGCGGTGCGTCGAGTCAGCCGCGACGCGGACGCGGACGTGAGCGCTGGGAGTCCCGTAGGACGGGGGCGATGCACCATTGTGGCCTGCGCAGGACTTGCACCGAGACGCTCAGCGCGCCCACGAAGAAGCACAGCAACCCGCTGACGAACACGACCAGCTCGAGGAACAGGTTGCCGGTGCCGAAGAAGTAGTCGACGTCAACACCGATGACGAGGAAGGTAATGGAGACCACGGCGGTCGGGCCCATCCGCTGGAAGTTGAGCCACCCCGCGTCGGAATAGGACTTGCTGTAGTTCCTCGGCTGCTCACCGTTGCGCCACAGACGCCACATCAGGTAGCCGGTCCGGGGCAGGAGCAGACCGAAGAGCAGGAGCACAGCCCACGCCACCACCCCGCTCACCTGTGCCGCCGCATAGCTGCTCATGACTGAATCTCATCAAAGGTCGCTGGCCAATGAGTCCACGAGCCCACCTAGCAGGTCGCCCCCGAGGCCGCCGGCCGCACCGCCCGCGGCGGCGCACAGGGGGGTGATCGGAGCCAGGAGGCCCGACGCCGCGCATGCCGTGCCCCCGACGGTCGCGCCCACGTCACCGCCGACAGCGGCGCCGACGCCCTGAGCGGCGGACCGGCCCACGTTCTCGCCGCTGGCGATCCTAATGCCGGCGTCGAGGACGCCGCCCGCGCCATAGCCGAGGAAGTGCTCGCCGAAATTGAGATCTGCGGCCAGCCCCGACTCCGAGTCGACCACGTTTCGTATCTCCGGGGCGAGGTCGTCGGCGCGCTCGGCCGCGGCCGCTCGTTCCCAGGGCCACAGGGCCGGATCGTGAGAGGCGTCGTATTCGGCGTTGTACTCCGCGGCCAGGTTCTGGACCTCCTCGCGGGCGGCATTGAGGTTCCCACCGGCGACCGAGGTCCAGAAGCCGGCGAATGCGCCCGTGGCGCCCCCGTACAGGTCGATGGGCAGCTCCGATCCCCCTGCGAGCGGCGACGGGAACGCCGGTCCGGCTGCCAGCGGCGGGGGAGCGACGCACAGCGGGTCGAGGCTCCCGGTGGCGGTCTCCGCCGCCTGGATCGCGTCCTCCCACGCCTGGCGCCCGCGGGCCTGCCAGTGCGCGAGCTGATCCTCGTCCTTCGTGAGCGCCTTCTGCGCCGCTCGTTCGGCGGCCTGCGCGCTGCTCAGCGCGCTCTGCGCCGAGCTCAGCCGCGAAGCGGCCGCCGCCGCCGTTGCGGCGGCGCCATGGCCGACCACGTTCGCCGCTTGGACCACACCGGTCTCGGCCCCGGTGACCTCGGCCTCCGCGGCGGTGACCGCCGCCTGCGTCGCGGTCAGCTTGGCCTGATCGGTGCGTGCCTGCTCGAGCCAATGCTCGGCCTGCGAGAGTGCGTGCATGCCCTCCTGCTGGGCGCGCTCGAGCTCGCTCGAATACCGGCGGAGCGAGGCCGCCGCGCTACGCGAGGTGCCGGCGGCGCCCCGGAAGTGCGCGGAGACCATCCCTGAGAGCGCCTGATAAGAGCTCGCCGCGTCGCCCTGCCACGTCCCCGCCAGCGAACCGGCAGTGCCATCGATCGTCGTTGCGTGCGAGTCGAGGCCGTCCGCGAGGTCGGAATGCCAGCTCGCGGCCGCGGACAGCTGCCCGGGATCCCCGGGCGCGACCCTGACACCCGTGTCGGTCGGGAGACTCATTCCACGCCTCGTTCCGAGGCGTCGGCGATGACCGTATCGGTCAGCTCGTAATCCGCCGCGGCTCCCAAGACAGCCGCTGCGAGGCGATCGCCCGAGAGCGCGAACTCAGGCAGCACCTGCGACCAGCGGCCCATCAGCCCTTCGACGGCGCCCGCGGCAGGGGTGCCGCTGGCCGCCATCCCGTGGGCGAACGAGCCCTGGTGCAGCTCGGCGACCGCCGCAGAGATGGCGCCGAGCGGCAGCGAGGCGGCGGACACTGCCCCGGGGGTGACTTGGAAACTCGACATGGCTGGGAGTATGTGGCGCCGTCGGGGAGCGGGCAATACCCCTTGGGTGTGAAGACCGCCACCCCGTTGGGGTCACCACTCGTTTCCCGCGAGCCGTGGCGCGCTTCGGCGCAGCCGGCCGGACGCAGGATCGGGCGTGCCCTAGCGAGAGGCGCGGCACGCCCGGCGAGCTACTCCGTCTGCCTGGCCAGCAGCGCCAGGAAGCGCTCGATCCGCCCGCGCTCAGGGTCGGGGAGCGGCCCGTCCATCTCCAGGAGCAGGGTCATCGGCCGGCGCTCTCGCGCCCAGGTGCGCTCGGCGTCGGTGAGGCCCTCTGCCACCCACACGAGCGGGAAGGACTCGGCGAAGGCGATCACCGTCTGGGCCTGCTCGGCGGCGGTCTCCTCCTGGCGCACGATCGCGACGGTGACCAGGTCGAGCGCATGGGCGGCGCCGTTGATCGCCTCGAGGCCTCCGTCGTCGATGAGGAGCGCGAGGTCGCCGTCGCGCAGCGTCTCGGCCGCCCAGCCCGGGGGCGCCCCGGCGAGCGCGGCGGGAGTGCACACCATGCGGAAGATCGGGGCCATGGGAGGGACACGCTAGCTGCTCGGGGCGGCTCCGGCACTCACACCGCCCCACGCCCGCCCGGGCCCACACCCCCGGCCCGCCAGGGACCCACACCCTCGAACCGCCGGACCCGCCCGGTACCGTGCCTGCATGGCATCGATGGAGCTGGTCCCCGGGCGACCGAATGTCGAGCTGCGCCGCGACGGCGACGGCGAGCCGTTCGTCGTCCTCGCCTTTCCCTACGAGCGCGCGCTCGTGGAGCTGGCGCGGACGATCCCGAACCGGCGCTTCGACTGGGACACGCGCGAGTGGTCGGCCCCGGCGGATGACTGGGCCGGGATCAAGGTCGCCGAGGTGCTCGAGCGCTACCCGGAGCTCACCGCCGACGAGGAGGTGGTGGAGTGGCTAGCCGGGGTCGAGCGGCGCTGGCTCGGATACGTGCGCACGACGCGACACGACGGCCGGGGGTGGTGGGTCCTCGAGACGCGGGCGGGCCCGGTCCCGGAGGAGCTGCGCGAAGGCGCGGTCGAGCGCGACGACGGACGGCTCCTCGTCCCCCTGACCCGCGCGGCGGCCCGCGCGCTCAGAGATCAGCCCTCGGCGCGGCTGGACATCGCCGCCGAGCGGTGTGCGCAGATCGTCGAGATCGGAGGCTCGCCGCCACCCGCCAGGCTGGTGCACGCGCGCACCGTCGACGGGGAGCAGCTACGCCTCGAGGTCCTCTGGGATCCCGACATCGGGTCGGCGTTCGCGCGTCTACGCGGGGCGGAGGGCGGACGCTCGGTCCCCCTCGATCCGTGGCTGGCCGAGAGCCTCGACGAGTTCGTCGCCCGCCACGAGGTCGAGGTAACGGGTCTCGCGGCGGCCGCGCTGAGCGCGCTGGTCTCCGAGCGCGAGCAGGCCGCCGCGGCCGTGAGCAAATCGCGCGCCGACCACGCGGAGCCGATCGCCGCCACCGCCGCCGTGCTCGGCGGCGAGCTGGCGCCCTTCCAGTGGGCCGGGGTCCGCTACGTGCTCGACGCCCGCCGGGCCTTCCTCGCCGACGAGCAGGGCCTGGGCAAGACGGTCGAGGCGCTGGCGGCCCTGGAGGCCGACGGCGCCTACCCGGCCATTGTCGTGTGCCCCGCCTCGATGAAGCTCGGATGGCAGCGCGAGGCCGAGCGCTGGCTCCCCCACCGCGCCACCGTAGTGGTCGAGGGCCGGCCCGCGGTCCCCCCCGCCGGCGAGATCACCATCCTCAATTACGAGATCCTCGCCGCCCACCGCGAAGCCCTCGCCCGCCGCCGGCCGCGCGCGCTCGTCGTCGACGAGTCCCACTACTGCAAGAACCCCCGGGCCAAGCGCACCCAGGCCGTGCGCAAGCTCGCCGCCTCGGTCGCCCCCGACGGCCTGCGCCTCGCGCTCACCGGCACTCCGGTACTCAGTCACGCCGACGAGCTCATCTCCCAGCTCCGCGTGATCGGCCGCCTCGAGGACTTCGGATCGGGAGCGCGCTTCTCCAATCAGTTCCGGGGCCGCTTCAGCGAGGAGCGCCTGCACTGGCACCTGCGTCGCCACTGCTTCGTGCGCCGGCTCAAGGCCGACGTCCTCCCCCAGCTTCCCGCCAAGCGCCAGGTGGTGGTTCCGGTCGCGCTCACCAACGCGACCGAGTACCGGCTCGCCGAGAAGGATGTGATCGAGTGGCTGCGCACCCAGCCGCTGGACCTGTCCGAGCTCAACGCTCGGATCGCAGCCACCCTGCGCGCCGAGCGCCTGGCCCAGCTCGGGACGCTTCAGCGCCTGGCCGCACGCGGCAAGCTCGCCGCGGCACTGGCGTGGATCGACGACTTCCTCGCCTCCGGCGAGCCCCTGGTCGTGTTCGCGCGCCACGTCGAGGTCCAGCAGGCGGTGCTCGCGCGTTTCCCCGAGGCGCTGCACCTCCTGGGCGCCGACTCGCTCCGCGACCGCGAGGCGAGCATCGCCGCCTTCCAGGATCCCGGCGGCCCCTCGCTGATCATCGGCGCCACCCGGGTGGCGGCTCAGGGAATCACCCTGACCCGGGCCTCCAACGTCGCCTTCCTCGAGCTCGAGTGGACCCCGGCCATGCACGACCAGGCCGAGGATCGCTGTCACCGGATCGGACAGCGCGACGCGGTCACCGCCTGGTACCTGCTCGCGGCTGGCACCATCGACGAGACGATGGCGCGCCTGATTCAGAGCAAGCGCCAGCACGTAGCGGCCGTGACCGACGGTCGCATGGGAGGCGACGACGGTCTCGTCAACGCCGTCGTGCGCGAGCTACGCGACGGGCGCCCGTTCCAGCATCTGCGTATCGTTGCGCAGCCGGGGTAGAACAGCACACTGTTATGAACTTCCACGCCGGCCTCGAGGCTTTCGACAGCTACCAGCAGAGCCATCGCTGGCTGGCGGTGCCCTTCGCGGTCATCCGGAAGTTCTCCAACGATCAGGCGGGCTCGATGGCCGCCCTGATCGCCTACTACGGGTTCTTCTCGCTGTTCCCGCTGCTGCTCGTCTTCGTCACCGTGCTCGCCTACGTGCTCCACGGCGACCCGAGCGCGCAGGCCTCGGTTTCGAAGGGGGTCCTGAAGCAGCTCCCGATCATCGGCCCGCAGATCCAGACGAACATTCACGCCCTTCACGGCAAGGCGAGCACCCTGATCATCGGGATCGCCGGATCGCTGTGGGGTGGGCTCGGCGTCACCAACGCGAGCCAGAACGCTTTCAACAAGGTCTGGGCCGTCCCCATGAAGGAGCGCCCGAGCTTCATCCAGACGCGGCTGCGCGGTCTCGGCGTGCTCGCGCTCCTCGGGGTCCTGTTCATGATCTCCTCGCTCGCTTCGGGCCTGGTCACGGGCGGACTGGGCGGAACCGCGGCGGTGATCGGGGGAATCGCGATCTCGCTCGTCCTCAACGTGCTCCTGTTTCTGGCCGCCTTCCGCATGCTCACCTCGGCCCAGGTCGCTACCGGCTGCCTGATGCAGGGTGTGCTCGTCGCGGCGGTCCTGTGGGAGGTCCTCCAGATCGTCGGAGGCATCTATGTCGGCCACGTGCTCCGACACGCCAATGCCACCTACGGGGTCTTCGGCGTCGTCATCGGCCTGCTCTCGTGGCTCTACCTTGGGGCCCAGGTGACTCTCTACGCGGCGGAGATCAACGTCGTGCGGGCGCGGCATCTGTGGCCGCGCAGCCTCCTCCACGACCCGCCGACGTCCGGCGACGAGGAGACCCTCACGGCGATCGCCAAGGTCGAGGAGCGCATCCCCGGCGAGCAGATCGACGTCAGCTTCAACACCCAGGCCGACGGCATACCCCCCCAGGCAC
>Ga0302325_10004208_pt1 | contig 33347 bp, 17 predicted proteins | sample Palsa_T0_2_FD_201948 | JGI IMG/M metagenome (GOLD analysis project Ga0302325, IMG submission 201948) | Peat permafrost microbial communities from Stordalen Mire near Abisko, Sweden - Palsa_T0_2 | ecosystem: Environmental > Terrestrial > Soil > Palsa > Peat permafrost | place: Sweden: Abisko... | reverse complement strand
AGAGCAATCCACGGTTTTCCCCAATGCCCCGGTCAGCCTAGTATTTCCGGGCGACGCGGGAGCACCGCGGGGCGTGAATTTCCCGCAGACCAAGAATTTCGGGCCCCGATTCGGTTTCGCCTGGGATCCTAGAGGCGACGGCAAGACGAGTATTCGGGGAGGCGGCGGTATCTTCTACGACGTGTTGAAGGGCGAAGACAACTTGCAGTTTAACGGACAACCACCTTTCTTCAGTTCCGCGGGACTTTTCTTCAATCAAGTCGGCCCGGGGCAAACTGGTCCGGTCGGCTCATTTGCCGATCCGTTCGGAGTAGCCGGCGTACCCGATCCATTTCCGTCAACGCCTCCTAGCCATAACCTGGATTTTGCGGCCGCAGGATTTCTTCCGCTCAATAGCGGCGGATCGGTGTACTACGTAAATCCGCGCCTTACGACGCCCTATACCTACCAGTATAATTTGAGCCTGCAGCACCAATTCGCCACGAACCTGGTGGCGGAAGTGAACTACGTCGGCAGCAGTTCGAAAGGGTTAACGGCCCTGGAAGACGTAAACCCCTTCATCCTCGGCACCGATACGCGAGTACTGAACGCAATCCCCCAATCGAATCCTGGTATCCAAGCCTATTGCGCGGGCGACGCTGCGGAGTGCCCGTTTGCAACCGCACCGGAATTTAATAACGTGGGATTTGCGAACTACAACAGCCTGGAAACGTCACTCACGCGCCAGGCGATCGAAAACCGCGTAATCGGCACCACGTACTTCACCCTGGCATACACCTACGGACGGGGCATCGACACTTCGTCGGGTTTTCGAAATCGTAACTCTCAGGTGCCGTTCTATAACATCCAGCAATTCCGCGCGGTTTCGGACTCGAACGTGACGCACCGCGTGACCTTGAGCGGCGGTTGGGATCTACCGTTCGACAAAAAATGGGAAAACGGTCCGCAGCGGCTGACCAAGGGCTGGAGCCTGTACCCGATTTTCACATGGAGGACAGGCTTCCCCCTGGACCTGCCCGCAGATTTTGCCGACCGGTACGATCCCACAAATCCTGGGCCTTCTGGCGCCGGCGATCCTTACATCGTGAACGCATTGTTCGCCCCGGGATATACCCACATACAACTCGAGAATCCAAGGGCGCCCGGCAATTACTACTTCAATCCCGCGGGAATCGACGTCAACGAAGCTGATTACGCGACCGCTCCGGCGCAATTCGCGAAGTACGGCCTGCCGAGAAATTTCTTCTATGGTCCGGGCCGCGTGAATCTCGACCTGGCACTGGCGAAGAAGACGGATATCACAGAAAGACTAAATCTGGAGTTCCGCGTCGAAGCGTTCAATCTGATGAACCACGCGGAATTTTCGAATCCTGATGTCAACCCGAACAGCCCGACCTACGGGCAAATCACGAGCGATATTCTGGATTCAGCCCGAGTCGTGCAACTCGCGCTGCGTTTGGCGTTTTAGCTCGCGAGGCATCAGGCCGTCAGGGGAGGTTCTGCCTCTTTCCCAACCTACCCTGATGCGAAGCGCATTGGCGATTCTGATCGCAAACCCCGCGCCATTCATCCCCATTTTTCCAGCCCGAGACAAGACACCTGAAGTGGATTCGAGTGAATGACTTGGAGTCAAGAAAATCGGATGCGGAAAAGAAGAGCGGCCGGTGGGGGTTCCGGCCGCTCGTGGGCATGGGGTGATGGAGGTGCAGACATTCGAAGCGCTTGGGGGCAGCCTCGAATACAAAGGCAGAGTGCCTGTGGGCTTTGGCTGGGTCGATAGGCCAGTCGGTTCATTTGGTCCCCGTACGAAGGTACCTGCGGGGCGCTTCGCGGCATTTTCGCTGCACTCGGGCCGGCTCTCAACCGATTGAATGACCAAGGCTGGGGTGTTAGTCTCGCGGAAGTAATCACCCTATGGTGGGCGGACGCGCTTGCCGAAGGACTACCTGCCCAACCTTGAACGCCACCGGAACAAAACTCGAACGCAGAACGGCCGTTGCAGCACACTCCTTGTCCGCGGTGCGGCAGCTCTTGAACGAATTGGGCAGCGCGCGAGGATTGGAGGAGCTGGCGGCACGAGGGCCGAAGGCCCACTTGGAGCGGGAACTGGGCCTCGGCAGCCTGGAGCGAGTCGAATTGATGCTGCGCCTGGGCGATGCCTGTGGAGTGCGTTTGCCGGATCGCGTGGTCGCCGAAGCGGACACCATTCAGGATTTGATCGACGCGATCCTGGCGCAAAATTCTGGCGGCCATGGTCGCGCCCACGATAACAGCTCTCCGGCGCACATCGCGTCCCCTGGCGCGGATTCTCCGGCCGCTCCCTCCCTGCCTCGCCCTGAAATTCAAGAACAGATTCACAGTGCGACCACGCTCACGGAAATTATCCGGCTGCGGGGCAAGGGGGAACCAAATCGCGTACACGTTCAGGTGTACGAGGAAGACGATCAGCTTCGGACCATTACGTTCGGAGATTTGTACGAGCGAGCCTCGATCGTTGCCGCCGAACTCCGGAAGCGCGGGCTGGAGTCCGGCCAAACCGTTGCCATCATGCTCCCGACGTGCGCGGACTTTTTTTATACGTTTGCCGGAATTTTGCTGGCCGGCGGTATTCCCGTGCCGATTTACCCGCCGTTTCGCGCGGACCGCATCGCGGAATACGCCACACGCCAGGCAAACATTCTGCGGAATGCCGAGACGCGGTTCTTGGTGACTTGGCGGCAAGCCGAGAATCTCGCGAAACTCCTGCAGCCGCGCGTGCCGAGCCTACGCGAAGTGTTGAACGCGCAGAAACTGGCCACCGCGCCCACGTCCGCTTCTCCAGACGGCGCACCAATAACGCAATGGCGGCCCGTGGAACATTTGTCACATCAAGCTCGTGGCGAGGATATCGCGTTCCTGCAGTACACATCCGGTTCGACGGGCGATCCTAAAGGCGTAGTGCTCACGCACGCAAATCTGCTCGCCAACATTCGATCGATTGTCTCGGGCCTGGAAATACGCCCCGACGACGCCTGCGTTTCCTGGCTGCCGCTATACCACGACATGGGATTGATCGGCGCGTGGTTCGTGCCTCTGTTTATCGGTATTCCGCTGATCGTGATGTCGCCTCTGGCGTTTCTCAGCCGGCCGGAACGCTGGCTGCGCGCGATTCAGAAGCATCGCGCGACGATCGCGCCCGCGCCGAATTTTGCTTATGAATTGTGTGTGCGCAAAATCGCGGATAAAGATTTGGAAGGGCTCGATCTGACTTCTTGGCGCGCTGCGACGAACGGCGCGGAACCCGTGCGTGCCGAGACATTGCAACGGTTTGCGAAACGCTTCGCGCCCTATGGGTTCAATCCCAAGGCGCTGATGGCAGTCTACGGGCTGGCGGAAGCTTCGCTGGCGATTTCGGTGCCTCGCCTTGGCGACGGTTACAAGGTGGACCGCATCGAGCGTGCAGCGTTCGAATCCGAAGGCCGCGCCATTCCGGCAGGCGCCAGCGACTCCGCGCCACTGGAATTCGTGAATGCCGGCAAGCCGCTGCCCTCGGTCGAAGTGCGCATCGTGGATCCTGCTGGGCGCGATTTGGGCGAACGCCAGGAAGGGCAGTTGTGGTTCCGGGGCCCCTCGGCGACGAGCGGCTATTATCGCAATTCCGAGGCGACCCGCGAACTGATGCGTGATGGAGATTGGCTCAATTCCGGCGATCTGGCGTATTGGGGCGAAGGCGAACTTTACCTGACGGGCCGCGCGAAGGACGTCATCATCAAAGCCGGACGCAACCTGTACCCACACGAAATCGAGGAAATTGCGGGACGTGTGAAAGGCGTGCGCGCCGGCTGTGTCGTCGCGTTTGGCGCACCCGATGAGCGGACCGGCACCGAGCGGCTGATCGTTGCGGCGGAAATTCGCGACCTCGGCAACGCGAAACAGATCGAATCCGACATTTCGCGTGCGGTTGACGAAGCGTTGGGTTTGCCGCCGGATGTGATCGCGCTGCTCAGGCCGCAATCCATTCCCAAAACTTCCAGCGGGAAATTGCGCCGGAGCGATACACGGCAGTTGTACTTGGACGGAAAGCTCGGCAAGAAACAGCCATCCGCCTCGATGCAAATTGCGAAGTTGGCCGCGCGTGGCGCCGGGCCACGCGCTTGGACGCTGGCAAAGGACACACTCAATCGCGGAGTGGAGGCTCTGTATGGGGTCTACGCGCTCGCTGCGTTTTCCGTCGTGCTGATTCCTCTGTGGATTCTGGTTCTGTTGACACGCGATCCGCAACGAGTCGGGCGGTTCGTGCATACTGGAGCGCGTTGGATGCTGAAGGCTGCCCGCGTCCCGATTCAAGTTGTCGGCGGTGAAATTCTAAGCGAACGAGTGAAGACGGGGCCGTGGATTTTCGCGCCCAATCATTCCAGTTTCGTGGACATCTTGGTATCGCTCGCCTATCTGCCCGCGGATGTGAAGTTCGTAATGAAAGGCGAGGTGCGCGATATGCCATTCATCAGCACCTTGGCGGCGCGCAGCGGACAGTTTTCATTCGATCGCAACGACCCGCAGGCGCGCATCCGGCAATCGGAACAGGTGAACACCGCGCTGAGACATGGCGAATCGGTCGTAATTTATCCGGAGGGTACCTTCACGGCGATGCCCGGAATCCGTCCATTTCAATTGGGCGCGTTCAAAGCGGCCGTCGATACGAAGCGTCCGATATGCCCCGTATCCGTGCGCGGCGCGCGCCAGATCCTCCGCGACAAAACCCTGCTGCCACGCCTGGGAAGAATTACAGTTACGTTCAGCCCTCTCATTTTCCCGGATGCCTCGGCTGGGGATGACTGGCACGAGATCGTGCGCTTACGTGACACGACGCGGGAAACAATTGCACGAAATTCCGGTGAGCCGCTGCTTTAGGAAGTCATGGTTGGTCCGGAACGAAGTTCACGGTGATCAGCGGCTCTACTGACACCGACGGTTCGAGCAGGTTCCCGTCTCGTGCGCAAAAACCACGGAAGAACCCCGATACCCGCCAATTCCCGGAGCTTAACTGGCCTCGTTTTCTGCACTTACGAACTCGTGCGGAAAATGCATCGCTTTACGCGTGTCCCGCGTCTAAAGAAATGTGATTTTAGAGGTTGCGGGGTCTGTTTAGGTAAGTCGGAGGCATCATGAGCAGGAATTCTATCGAAACGATTGGCGTGCGTTACACCGCCTGGGCTGCGCTGAATCGCGATCCGCTCGAAGACCGTGTTGAATTCACGTGTCCCCAATGCGGAGCGAAAGGCACAAAAACGGCCCGGCGCCCCCGCGCGGCCTATCACTTCACCGATGGGTTCGTGCAGGACCTCGAGGGCGAAGCAGCGACTTGCCGCGATTGCAAACATTCACTTCGCGTTGCTCCGGTCGTGATGTTGCACGATCAGGATGAGACGCGACGGTTCAAGGCGGTTTTTGAACTCGAGCCAGTGTCCAACAACTAAACGTAAACACATAACGCGCTGTCACTCATTGCCATCGGTGTTCGTCCCGAGCAACGAAAACAAAAGGCGGAAGGAGACCATCTCCCTCCGCCTTTTTCATTTCGTGTCCGTCCCCGCGCGCCCTTGTTAGGTTACCGCCAGCGATCGCGATAACCACATTCGTATCGGACGCGGGCGAGTTCGCGACGCTCGAAATTGGCCTGGCCACTGTAAAAGCCATGGCGCGCGACGGCGCGATTCAGTTCAAATCGTTCCTGGGCGATGCGGCAGCGGTACGGCGCGCCCGCTGCCTGCGCGGCGCCGGTGCTGCCCAGCAACATCAAACCGCCCAGTGCAATTCCCCAAAACACGTTCTTGAATGAAAACGTGCTGAATAATTTCCCAACCATGACGACCTCCGCGGCAGCACGGAAACCTGCTTTTTCCGTGTGGCTGCCCGCATCGGCTGCGGATTCTTTCTTAATCCGCCACCTGCCAAAGAAACACTTGGCCAGTTGTAAAGTTGCTAGGGGCGCATCACGTTTGGAATCAGCTGATGGGGATGTTTTGGCGGCTCGCCTTCGGAATCGAGAATCAGGTGGTGCGCTTCAAGATCTCTGCGCACGTGCGCGAACGCTTCATCGACCGTGTCGGCAAACTGCAGCAGCTTGTATTCTTTCTCGTTGATCATTCCGGTGCGAACCATGTGACGCCAGTTCAATACTTGGTCCCAATATTTCTTGCCGTAAATCAAGATCAGGTGGTGCGACGACAGTTTGTTGGTCTGCAGCAGCGTGAGCATTTCCCACAATTCATCCATCGTGCCGAAGCCCCCGGGGAAAACGATCAATGCCTTCGCCATTTGCGCGAACCATAGCTTACGCATGAAAAAGTAGTGAAAATAGAAATTCAGATCGGGCGAAATATAGGGATTCGACGATTGTTCGTGCGGAAGTTGAATGCTCAGGCCGACCGATGGGCCGCCGGCCTCGGATGCGCCGCGGTTTGCTGCTTCCATGATGCCCGGACCGCCGCCGGAGCAAATCACGAACCTGCGCGGCTCGGTTCCGAGAGTCATGGCCCAGGAGGTAATGCGATTCGAGAGCTCGCGCGCTTCCTCGTAATAGCGCGACATGTGTACCAAAGAACGCGCTGCCGAAATTTTGGTGCGCCATTCCGGCGTTCGTTTCTTGGGCGCGTTGGTCTGTACAGCTCGCAAATGCGCGAGCGCTTTTTCGCGCGACTGCACGCGCGCCGAGCCGAACATCACGATCGTGTCGCCAATATTTTCTTGCCGCAGGCGCGCCAATGGGTCGAGATACTCAGCCAAAATTCGCAAGGGCCTTGCCTGCAGACTTTCCATGAACGACGGGTCTTGGTACATCAAGTCGGGCACCAGGGGGCCTTTGGCTGGCGTCCTTCGTCGCTTTGCTGATTGTTTTCTCACTCGCTTCCTCTTTTCCACTTCGTCTCCTCACCTGTATACGAAGCTAGCATTTTAGGAGAAGGGGTCAGTGGAACGCTAGCGGGCCGCGCGGTTACTAGTGCGGCCTAAGCAACGCCCGTGTACCCCGCCGAATCAGATACACTGCCGCCGTTCCCGGTTTATGAGCATCGTATGAAAATCGCATTGCGAAAGAGCTATCTTGCGGGGGAGACCCCGGGTTTTTCGCGCCTGGCCGTCGCGCTGTCTTTCGCCGGCGTGCTGGTTGCTTCTTTCGCCGCGAATGCGCCGTCCGCGTTGTGCCAGGAATCGCCGGCCGGTCCTTTGCACGCCAAACCCGGCGTGCAACCGGAGCCGATGCCTCCTGCCGAGCAATTGAAACATGCGATTCGCGTGCGGGTGAACCAAGTGACCACGCCCGTAATTGTGCGCGACGCTTCCGGGGAGATGGTGTTCGATTTGAAAGAGCCGAATTTTAAGGTGTACGACAACGGAACCGAACAGAAGATCGATCATTTCGACGTCGGCGGCGATCCGCTTTCGATCGTTCTGGTGATGGAGGCCAGCTCGCACATCGCTCCCATGTTTCCAACCATGAAACGCGCCGGAATTATTTTCTCGGAAACCGTCATGGCCCAAACATCGGAAGCCGCCGTCATCAGTTACGACAGCACGGTCGATCTACGCTCGAAATTCTCCACCGATACGGACGCCGTGCGCGACGTGATCGAGCACCTGCCCATTGGAGTGGACGACTCGTTGCTCTACGATGCCATGGCACGCGGGATTTCGATGCTCAGCGAGCGGCCCGCGGTCCGGCGACGGATCATGCTGGTGGTGGGCGAGGCCCAGGATTCTGGCAGCGAGGCGCGCTTAGGCGAAGTACTGCGGCAAGCGCAGCTCGCCAACGTCACGATTTATTCCATTGGTTTAAGTAGCACAATGGCCGATCTGCGCGCCAAGCCCGACCACGTGAATGACAATCCGGATTTGCTGGCGCTCGCGATCTGGCTGGTAAAGACCGGCAAGAACGCATTGACGCCCAATTCGCTCGCAGTGGCGAGCAAAGCCACCGGCGGCTTGCATATGAATCCGGTGAGGGACCGCTCCATCGAGAAAGGAATGGATGCCATTGGCGGGGAGCTGCACGCCCAGTACACGATCAGCTACCAGCCGTCCGGTGAGGACCCCGAGGGCTACCACGAAATCAATGTGCTGGTGGACCGCCCAAACGTGACCGTTCGCGCAAGACCAGGCTATTACATCGCCCCGGCGGAGTGATCCGAATCTATTTCGAGCCAACGCTCGGGTGCGCGCCTTCCGACTCGACAAACTGCGCAAGGGCGCCGCCAAAATCCATTCCTCGGCCTACTTTTTTTCGGGTTCGGGTTTTTCGCCGCCCGCGACGGAGACGGCTTCCTCTTCTTCCAGAATGGACGCGGCGGCGGCGATGCGGTCGCCTTCATCGAGGCGCAACAGCCGCACCCCCTGCGTGGAGCGGCCAGCCTCGCGGATCTCGCCGGAGTGGACGCGGATGACCTTTCCGTGGCCGGTGATGATCATCACGTCGGAATCTTCGCGTACCTGCAGCGCCGCGACGACGGGGCCGGTGCGGTCGGTAGACTTGAGGTTGATCACGCCTTTGCCGCCGCGCGATGTAACCCGATACTCGGCGAGTGGGGTGCGCTTGCCGTAGCCTTTTTCGGCCACCGTAAGCATCAGGGACGTGAGCGATTCGCGAATCTGGTCGCTTTCGAGTTCATCGAGGTTTCGCGTCTGCGTTTTGAATTCCTTCTCGATGATTCCGAAATCAGGCTGAACCGCGTCCATGCTGACCACGTAATCGTCTTTCGCGAGATCCATGCCGTTCACCCCGCCGGCATTTCGGCCCATCGAGCGCACTTCGGTTTCGCGGAACAGAACGGCCTGGCCATCGTGACTGGCCAGGAAGATCATCTGCATGCCGTCGGTAAGTTTCGCGCCGATCAGCTCGTCCGCGCCGTCCAGATTGATCGCTATGATTCCGGAGGGTCGCGGATTTGAAAATTCCGCGAGGCCGGTTTTCTTTACCGTGCCGTTTTTCGTGGCGAGGAAGACGTAGCGGTCGGCTTGCTCCAGATCGCGCGCCGGAACCACCGCCGTGAGTTTCTCATTTTCCTGGAAACGCACCAGGTTGCCGATGGCTTTTCCCCGCGTGGCGGCGGCCGCCTCCGGAATTTCGTAAACCTTCAGCCAGTACACGCGCCCCTTCGAAGTGAATAGCAAAATGTAGCTGTGCGCCGAAGCGATGAAGAGGTGCTCGACGAAATCCTCGTCGCGCGTCTTCGCCCCGATGCGGCCTTTGCCTCCGCGCGATTGATGGCGATAGACATCCACCGAAGTCCGCTTGATGTAACCCGAGTGGCTGACCGTGATCGCCATTTCCTCGTCTTTGATCAGGTCTTCGAGCTTGATTTCCTCCACGCGATCCACGATCTGCGTGCGGCGCTCGTCGCCATAATCCTTCAGAATTTCGCGCAGCTCGGCAACGATGACGGCCTTCAATTTCTTCTCGCTGGCCAGAATCTCGCGCAGCTCGGCGATACGGTCGCGAATCTGCTTCAACTCGTTGAGGATGTCGTCGATCGAAAGCCGTGTGAGCCGGTGCAGTTGCAATTCGAGAATAGCGTCGATCTGAGGAAAGCTGAGTCCGACGACTTCCGCGGCTAAGCCGTACTTCTTGTTGCTGAGTTTTACACCCGCAATACTTTTTGCTTTGCCGTCTTCGGAAATCGAAATCTGCTTATTGGCGAAGAAATTGTGCAGGTTTTCGCGGGCGTTCGCGCGGCTGGACGATCCGCGGATCACTCGAATTACTTCGTCCAAATAATCGAGCGCGATCTGATAGCCGAGCAGAATGTGTTCGCGTTCTTCCGCTTTGCGCAATTCGTACTGCGTGCGCCGGCGCACCACATCCATGCGGTGCTCGATGAACAGGCGCAGCATGTCGAGCAGGCCCAGCTCGCGCGGTTGCCCCGCCACGATGGACAGCAGAATCATGCTGAAGGATTCCTGCATCTGCGTTTGCTTGAAGAGGTGCGCGAGAATAATTTGGGGCTCTTCATCGCGTTTCACTTCGATGACGATGCGCATGCCCTGGCGGTCGCTCTCGTCGCGAATATCCGCCACGCCTTCAATTTTTTTGTTATTGATCAGTTCCGCGATGTGCGTGATCAGGCGCGCCTTGTTGACTTGGTAGGGCAGTTCGGTAACGACGATGTCCTGGCGGTCTTTGCCACGCTGCTCGACGGCCACCTTGGCACGAACCTGGAAAGACCCGCGGCCGGTCTTATAAGCCTGCTCGATCCCATCGCGGCCATAAATGTAGCCAGCCGTCGGAAAATCAGGGCCCGGAACGAGCTTCATCACCTTTTTCAGCGTGGCGTCGGGTTCTTCGATCAACAGGATCGCGGCTTCCACCACTTCCTTCAGATTATGCGGCGGAATATTCGTGGCCATGCCGACGGCGATGCCTGACGAACCATTGACCAGAAGATTCGGTATACGAGTGGGAAGAACGACGGGTTCTTTTTCGCTCTCATCGAAATTGGGAACGAAATCGACGGTTTCCTTTTCGATGTCGGCCAGCATCTCCTCGGCGATTTTCGAAAGCCGTGCTTCCGTGTACCGCATCGCGGCCGGAGGATCGCCATCGACCGAGCCAAAGTTTCCTTGGCCGTCCACGAGTGGGTAGCGCATGTTGAAATCCTGCGCGAGCCGCACGAGCGCGTCGTACACCGGCGTGTCGCCGTGCGGATGGAATTTGCCGAGGACTTCGCCGACGATCTTGGCGCATTTGCGGTAGGACTTGGTCGAGGTAAGACCGAGCTCGTACATGCCGAAGAGAATCCGGCGATGCACGGGCTTCAGCCCGTCGCGCACATCGGGCAGCGCGCGGCCGATGATTACGCTCATCGCGTAATCGAGATACGATTTTTTCATTTCCGATTCAATGTCAACCGGAGTCGTTATCGACTGATTCAGTTCGTCCGCCATTCGTCCCTCGTCGTAAGTTGTGTGCTGCCGATTTCTTAAAGAGTTCGTGCCACGACGTAAGCCTTCACTGTTTCGAAAGCCGTTGCGTTATTCGAAAATCGTTGCGGGCCGAAATGAGCTTCTAATTCACGCATGAATGCATCGCACTTTGCCTGCGTCGCGCACTCGAACGACACGCCCTGCTCGTTATTCGGCTCATCCGTGGGATTCGCGCGAAAGTCCGAACAACTCAGCCCGCGCAACCCCGGCAAAATTTTCCATACGAGTTGAAAGTTCAAAGGTTTAGATATCCAGGTTGACGACATCGAGCGCGTTCTCTTCGATGAACTTGCGGCGCTCTTCCACGTTTTCACCCATCAGCGTCGAGAAAATGGATTCCGCGGCGACCGCATCTTCCAGGCGCACCTTCAGCAGCGTGCGCACCTCCGCATTCATGGTGGTGTTCCACAACTGCTCGGGATTCATCTCGCCCAAACCCTTGAAGCGGGTAATCGTGAAGTCCTTCTTGGCGTCCTCCAGAACGTAGTTCAGCACGTCGGTCGAATCCTCTTTCACCACTTTTTCGCTGCCGTGAGCGATCGTGAACGGCCCCCGGTTGAGGTCAGCGATAGCCGAATGCAACGCGCGAAGGCGCTTATATTCGGCGGTGGATGCGAGAGCCCAGTTAATGCGGCGCTCCGATCCATTCTTCAGCACGAGTTCGTGAAGGCTGTGTTCTTCGTCGAAGATAAATTTCGCTTCCACGTCGAGTTTTGACTTCTCGATGGCCTTCGCGAGCTCCTGCAACTTTTTCTTGTCGCCGAAATCCGTCTTCTTGTCGAGTTCGCTTTCCGCCAGCAGCTCAACGAGTTTCGGCTCGCGCAAACGGCGTCCGAATTTCGCCGCCACCTGATCGTATTCCTGAATGTTCAGCAGGAACGTGGTGAGGTCGCCGCCCTCAATGGACTTGCCGTTCTTGCCTTTCACGGAATGCTCTTCCGTAGCGCGCTTCATTACTTCGCGCGCAAATTCGCCCTCGTCGCGAATGTAACGGTCCATTTTGCCGCGTTTCACGCGGTACAGCGGCGGTTGGGCGATGTAAATGTGCCCCCGCTCGATCAGCTCGCGCATGTGGCGGAAGAAAAACGTGAGCAGCAGCGTGCGAATGTGGCTGCCGTCCACGTCCGCGTCGGTCATCAGAATCACTTTGTGATAGCGGAGTTTGTTCGCGTCGAAATCGTCCTTGCCGATCCCGGTGCCCAGCGCCGTGATGATGCAGCGAATTTCTTCGTGACCCAGCATCTTGTCGTAGCGCGCTTTTTCGACGTTGAGGATTTTGCCTTTGAGTGGCAGGATGGCCTGGTAGCGTCGGTCGCGGCCCCCCTTGGCCGAGCCGCCGGCAGATTCACCCTCGACCAGAAAAATCTCGCAGCGCTCCGGATCGCGCTCCTGGCAATCGGAAAGCTTGCCCGGCAATCCACTCGAATCCAGAGCTGATTTGCGGCGGGTCAGTTCGCGAGCCTTGCGCGCGGCTTCACGTGCCCGCGCCGCGTCAATGCACTTGCCGATAATTTTTCGCGCGATCGAGGAGTGCTTGTCGAAATACTCGCCAAGCTTTTCATTCACCATCTGCTCGACGACTCCCTTGATGTCGCTATTCAGCTTGCCTTTGGTCTGGCCTTCAAACTGCGGCTGGGGAAGTTTTACGGAGATGACGGCGACGAGGCCTTCGCGCACGTCGTCGCCGTTGATCGTGACTTCGTCCTTCTGTTCCTTGAGCATGCCAAACGAACTGGCGTAGTAGTTAATCGTCCGCGTAAGAGCCGAACGAAAACCGGAAAGGTGCGTGCCACCGTCCACCGTGTTGATCGTGTTGGCGAACGCGAAAACATTTTCCGTATAGCTGTCGTTGTACTGCAGCGCGATTTCCACTTCCACTTGATCGCGTTTGCCCTCGATGTAGAGCGGCGAATCGTGCAGCACGCCCTTGCCTTTGTTCAGGTGCTTCACGAATTCCGCGATTCCACCGGTGTAGCGAAATTCGGCTTTCTTGCCGCTGCGTTCGTCGTCCAGGGTAATTTTCAATCCCTTATTCAGGAAGGCCAGTTCACGCAAGCGCTGCGCGAGAGTGTCATAGGTATATACATTCGTCGTGAAGATAGAAGAATCGGCGTGGAACGTAATTTTCGTGCCGGTCTTGCGGGTCTTGCCGGAAGCTTTCAATTTTGAAGTCGGAATTCCTTTCTCGTACGATTGCTCCCACACTTCGCCGTCGCGCCAAATTTCAAGCTCAAGCCAATCGGAAAGCGCGTTCACCACGGAAACGCCGACGCCGTGCAATCCGCCGGAAACTTTGTACGTGTCGCTATCGAATTTACCGCCGGCGTGCAGCACGGTCATCACGACTTCGGCGGCAGGCTTTTTTTCCGTGGCATGCATGTCCACCGGAATGCCGCGCCCGTTGTCGATCACGGTGACGCTGTTGTCTTCGTGCACCGAAACGTTGATCTCATCCGCGAAATTCGCCATCGCTTCGTCGACGGAGTTGTCTACGACTTCCCAGACCAGATGGTGCAATCCCATCTCTCCCGTCGAGCCGATGTACATCGCGGGGCGTTTACGGACCGCTTCGATTCCGCCCAAAACTTTAATGGAAGTTGCGTCGTACTTGTGCCCGGCGGCTTTGCCGCCCGCGGTTTCTTTTTCGGCCATGAGTCGTGCTTCTCCTCAGACGACGTACATACGCGTGCGTGTAGCCAAACTCGGGAAGGCGGTCGCGTGGATTTGCCGACACTTGCCTTGCCCATTGGTCTCGTCTGCTCGAAAAATCGGCGGATTTTCCGCCTGATTCTCGATGGCGCTCAGCGGCGCCGGTGAGACTCGAAGGGTTGCGGCCCCATCCCGTCCCATTCCGAAAATTCGGGGAGACGCGGCGGAGCTTTCGTTTTTCCCCTGCGGAAAGGGGAACATCCTGCACCAAATTTAGCCCTCCACATCCTGGCGCGGACGCGGGAAAATGGGCTGTTTGGGGCCGAATGTAGTGCCGTTCAGGAGGATCCTTGAACAACTCGATTCTACCTAAACAAGGCCAAATGCACAAGGCAAAACTGGATGTTCGACATGCATTTATCGCTATTTATTTCAGTGGTTTATGAGGAAATCGAGAACCCAACCAAGACCCAAGATGGGAAGCGCACAACGGGGCAAAAGTAGTGGAATTAAATGGCCTCTTGAGGCAAATTTAGACCGTCAAAGGTGTACAGCCTCGAGGCTCATTACGATCAGATTCGCATGGGCATTACGACGTAGCGGTAGCGCGTTGATTCGTCGCCTGTGGGGCGCAACTGGCCTGCTGACTGTTCGTCCTTCAGCTCAAAACTGATGGGGCCGTCGGCTGCTGCTGCAAGGAAATCGAGTAGATATTGCGCGTTGAACCCAATGGAGATCGTGTCGCCTTTGTATTCCTTCTCGATGACTTCCTTCGCTTCGCCGTACTCCGGGCTCGACGACGAAAGTTCCAGTCCTTCGTTCGAGAGCATGAACTTTACGGCATGCGAGCGCTGGTCGGCGAGCTGCGCCACGCGACGGAGAGCGTCCTGCAACTCAACGCGCTCGAGCAGTAAGGTCTTGTTCGCGTCGCGAGGCAACACGGCCTCGTAATTCGGGAATTGGCCGGTGAGCTTGCGCGAGGTCAGTAGTCGCCGGCCAACCTGGAAAAACAAATGACTTTCGTCTTGGGCGAATTCGACTTGCACGTCGTCGCCCGCTTTTCCCACCAGACGCTGAATTTCCGTCATGGCCTTCTTGGGGACCAGCACGCGCGTCTCGGTGGTGAACCCCTCGAACTTGTGATCCGTCTCGACCATGGCCAGGCGATGCCCGTCCGTGGCCACCATCGCGAGCGATCCGGGCTTCAGCACCAGCAGTGCGCCATTCAGCGTGTAGCGCGACTCTTCCAGTGAAATCGCGAACGTGGTCTTGGCGATCGCGGCAGCCAGCAGGCTCGCGGGAATCTTGACCATCGCATGCGGAAACGCGGGAAGCGCGGGGAAATTATCCTTCGACATGCCTACCAGCTTGTAATTCCGCCGGTCGCTGGTGATGTGGACCCAATGGTTTTCCTGCAGTTTGAATTTGATCTCGCCGTCTTCAGGCAGCAAGCGCAGCAATTCGAAAAGTTTCTTCGCGGGGATCGTTCCGGCGCCTTCTTTTTTTACCTTGGCGTCACAGGAAGTTCGGATGCTGAGCTCAAGATCGGTCGCGGTGATGGTCAGCCGGCTGCCCTTTGCTTCCACGAGCAGATTCGAAAGAATCGGAATGGTGGTCTTGCGCTCGACGACGCCCTGCGTCATTTCGAGTTCGTCCAGGAGATCCGATCGCTTTACGCTGAATTCCATCTGGGACAGTCCTCACGATGCCTGCGTTGAATTTTGCTGCGGCTACTGTACTGCTTTTCTTTAACTGATTAAATACTATAACAAACCCCGTCGCCGTCGCCGCACCTGTGGATAACGCGCAAAACTCGCCAACCTGAACAGGCCGAACACGTTGAAGGCCCCCGAAGCCTTGTGGATATTAGTCGGTTGCTGTGCGTAATCTTCCCGGCAAATCAACCCGCGGGTCAGCGCGAAATGCTTGCACAGGGGTTTCACAGGGCGATTCTCAGGCGGGCCGCAGGGCGACACTTAAATCTAACCGAATGAGTCGAGTAGCCTGTTGATTTTCTTGTTCAAATCTTTATCGGTCAGGCGCTGGGTCTCGATCTTGTTTATGGAATGGAGCACTGTGGTGTGGTGCTTGCCGCCGAACTGGCGTCCAATTTCTGGAAGCGAAGCGGAAGTGAGTTGCTTCACCACGAACATGGCAACTTGCCGCGGAAAAGCGATCTGTTGTGAGTTGCTGCGCACCTTCAGATCTTGGGCGCGCAAGCCAAAAACTTCCCCGACGCGCTTCTGGATCTGTTCGATAGTTACCTTCTTTTCCTGCGTGTCGATGATGTTCTTTAGAACCTGCTGCGCGGTTGCGAGATTCACCGTCGCTCCGGTGAGCGACGCATAAGCCATCAAACGCGTGAGCGCCCCCTCGAGCTCGCGAATGTTCGACTTGATCGCCCGGGCTATATATTCCGCCACGTCGTCGGGGAGCTGCACGCGCTCGCTTTCCGCTCGCTTCTGCAGAATGGCGATCTTGGTTTCGAGATCCGGCGGCTGAATATCCGCAATTAAGCCCCACTCGAAACGCGAACGCAGCCGTTCTTCGATCGAGGAAATTTCCTTGGGCGGGCAGTCCGAAGAAATAACAATCTGCTTCTGCTGGTCGTACAGCGCATTGAACGTGTGAAAAAATTCTTCCTGAGTCCGCTCGCGCGTGGCGATGAACTGGATGTCATCCACCATCAGGACGTCCATGTTGCGGAAGCGGTCCCGGAAGGCCGCCATGCGTTCGAAGCGGATCGAGGCGATTACTTCGTTCGTGAATTTCTCGGCGCTGATGTACGTCAGGCGCAGCGCAGGATTGCGGCGCTTTAGCGTGTGGCCGATGGCCTGCATCAAGTGCGTCTTGCCCAATCCCACTCCACCATAAAGAAAAAGCGGGTTGTAGGACTTGGAAGGCTGTTCCGCAACGGCCACCGCCGCGGCGTGCGCGAATTGGTTGGACGCGCCTACGATGAACGAATCAAAGGTGTATCGCGAGTTCAGTTGATTCGCGACGGCATCGAAGTCCAGCTTGGCTTGCGGATTTGGCGCGGCGACTTGCGCCGGCTCGGATTCCGCGCACACGAACTCAAGTTGCGTTTGCGGCTTCCCAATTTCGGTCAGGACGGCCTGCAAGAGTTGGCCGTAAGTTTCCGTGAGGCGCTTGCAGAACAGGCGAGTCGGTACGCGCACCGTGAGATGGTCGCCCTCCAGCTTGTCCATACGGGTGGGACGGAACCAGGTAGCGAAGCTATGCGGATTTACGCGGCGCTCCGTGTGCTGGAGTATCTTATCCCAAAGGTTCATCGAGCGAGTCAGCCCTTATCGCGATTTCCACCGAAGTGGAAATGCTGTGGAAAATACCGCCTTCGGCAGCGGTCAAATTTTGGTCTGGCCTTTCAGGTCAGATGTTACGGCAACGCGCCCCCGCGTTGTAACACCACATGAACCGTCGCGGCTTAAACTGCGCAAAACACGCGAGGCGGGATTCTGCCTAAACGAAACGTCGGTAGCAAGAGAAAACTGTGTGAGCGATGGAGGCGCTCTCCACAAATAATTCACAAGATTTCCACAACGCGATTTTCGCTTGCAAATCGAAAATTTGCGCAAAGCAGTTAGCCGGAATCATTTCGCCCGAATTTGCGAATCAAAACTTGGGAGGCGCAGCCTTGCAGCGAATCACTTTCAGGCATGCCGCGGCCTACTGCGAAATTGCCCCACCTTGCAGCGAAGCACCGGAAGTGCGCACGTCCGGCCGCGCAAATTCGTACACGCCGCGCGAATCGGACGCCACGATGAGCCGGTCCGCTTCCACCACGATTGCGCTCGTACGCAGCGGCGTGCCTTCAGGAGTAACGATGTAGTACTCACCGAGGTACGCTCCATTCTTGTCGAAATGCACGAGCACTCTGCCAATGGCCGCCCAGATGTCCCGCGAGACGGGGTCGACGCCTACGGCCGTGATTACGGGCTTTTCATTGGAAGGGGTTCCGAAGCGATCGAGATTCAATTTCACGGTTCCCGTGAAGTTGTACGTTTCCCGGCCGAAGCCGCCGTGCGGACCGCCGAAGCGTTCACCGAAACGTCCCTCGCCGCCGCGAGGATCGCTGCCTGCCGTCGCGCCGCTGGTCGGCGTCGAAATCGTTTTCAAACTCGAAGCGCTGATCCCGGAAAGATTCGGAGTGGTCTCCTGAGAAAAATCGCGCGAAAAAAATCCTCCTCCTCCGATACCGCCGGCGATGTCCCCCCCACCTACGCGTCCAAAACCTCCGAAAAACCCGGCGCCGCCAAGCGTTCCCGGTCCTCCAAACCCGCCGCCCGCTCCTCCAAAGCCTCCGCCACCGCGTACACCCAGTCCTGGAGCGCCGGCGCTGAAATAAGCTGCTTGGGAGTTGTCGTTCGAATTGGGCGCACCAAACGGATCGTCTGATGACAAGTCTTGAGCGTTGAATTGTAGGTTTGTCCCATCGCTAGAAGCCTGCCCCGACTTCCCGCCGTCGCTTGAATCCGATGATCCCGACGAGCTGCCGGTCGCTCCGGAGCGCGCCGACTTGCCGCCGAGGTGTAGGTGCAAAGTATTTCCTTCGTACGATCCTTGCGCGGAAACCGTTCCGCCACCCGATATTGCTCCAGCGCCGCCCCCACCAGGGCCCGCTGCTAATCCCGTCGAAAGAATATTATCGGCGGCCGATTGCGATGTAGCGGGTCCGGCCCCCGTGTGCGAGAACAGGCCCGGTGACAATCCGCCGCCGAACTGAACGTCCCCTTTATTGCCGATCGTGGCCCATGTATTGTAAGAGTCGGAAAAATCGACTTCCCTAAAATTAAATCCAACCTGGACGCGATCGTCCACCGACGGACTTAAATTCGGCTCGTATCGGCTGGCGTCGAAGCGGGCGTCGGCGGCGGCGTAGCCGAAGCGGTCATACTTGCGGATGAGGGGATCCGGCAGGGTGACGAACGAAAAATAAATGTCACCGTTACCGTCGCCGGAAACCTTTCCCAGGTTCTGCAATTTCTTCGGGTCCACCTCAATGCCGGCATCCGCGGGATCGCCAAAGCTGCGAATCAAGGCTCCGTCGTCGTTGCGAATTTCGATTAGGCGCTTCGACCGCAACGTGGAAACCGCGAACTGATTGTCGGGAAGCGCGACGACGCCTGTGGGCGCGAATACCGGGACTTTCGCGACAAGCGCCCCTTCCGGTGAAAATATTTCCACGGCATTCGCGGCGCGGTCCGCGACGAGAATGCGTCCGTTCGTATCGAGGTCAAAGTCCACCGCAAATTGAATTTTTGCCGTCGCCGAATTGGCTTGCGGTATTTGTCCGATTCGCCTGCGCTCGGGGCTGAAAATCAAAATTATGTTTGCCGGGGTCGTGAGCACGTAGTAGCGCCCCGCGGAGTCGCGCTTCATCGCCGTGACGCCGGCTGTAATTTCCGGGAAAACCCGCGAACGAGACGGGACGGCGGTGACCAGCCACTGCGCTTGCGTGGGAGACGGCTGCAGAGAGCCGAAACCTGCAAGAAACAAAATTACAGGGGAAGGCGCCCACCACTTCCACCCGGCACGACGAAACATGTCCCGACCCCCGCCCCGCGAAGCGTATATGCCTTCGGATACGTGTAATGCAGCCATGGTTGCCCAAAAGTTCCAAAAATATGGGACGGGACAGGCTTCTCGACAACGGTGCGCGAATTATAAGCAATGCGAGGACGTGGTCAGTCGAGGCGAAAGTTTACACGCTCAATGGACCGCGCCAGACCGGTTGTTTCGTCCACGTCGATTTGGACCGTGTTCATCTGAATATCGTTTTCGGCCACCACGAACTTCTTGGGCATTGAATCCAGAAAGCGCTGCACGATGGGTTCCTTTTCCATGCCGATAACGGAATCGTGCGGGCCGGTCATCCCCACATCCGTGATGTAAGCGGTGCCGCGGGGAAGAACGTGATTGTCCGCGGTTGCGACGTGGGTGTGCGTGCCGAGAACGGCGGAAACCTTGCCGTCGAGAAACCAGCCCATGGCTTGCTTTTCAGATGTCGCTTCGGCGTGCATGTCCACGACGATGACTTTCAGTTCAGCAGGAAGAGCCGCCAGCTCCCGTTCGGCCGTGCGAAACGGATCCTCGAGCGGCGTCATGAATGTGCGGCCCTGCAGATTGAGCACCGCGTAGGCCACGCCGTTTTTTGCCTGACCCACGTAATGGCCCTTGCCCGGCGAGCCGTCCGGGAAATTGGCGGGACGGATCAGGCGCGGTTCGTGCGGAAAAAAATCGAAAATTTCCTTGCGATCCCAGATGTGATTGCCCCCGGTGATTACCTCGGCGCCCGCGGCGAATATTTCTTCGGCCAGCCGAGGCGTGATCCCGAACCCTGACGCGGAGTTTTCACCGTTGGCGATACACAGATCCACGCCGCGCTGCGAAAGGATGTCCGCAAGGCGGTCATGAACAATTTTCCGGCCGGGCGATCCCACGATGTCGCCGATGAATAGAATTTTCACTTGGGTGTTGAACCTTTCAGCGGCGTGCCATGCAAAAAGAAACGGAGCGGTCCACTTCGCCGTGCGCAGCTAGGTCCTGAACCCCACGAATAGGTGGGTGCCCTGCGCCTGCTTTCAGGCTATCCGCCGGCCGAAACCAGCGGACGTGCACAAGGGCAGGACGACGCGGACTCCCTGGGATCCAGTGTTGGTTCAAAAGACCATCGCGACGTCACCTGCGTCGCAGGCCATTCCGCACCTGATTGTAGCAGGAATCCGGAACGGCGAAAGTCCCCCGGCTGTGGCCCGGTCCGCAGTGCCGTTCGCACCGCCGCAGAGCATGAGTCTAAAACAGAAACTTGAATCCCAGTTGCACCAGGCGCGGCGGTGCCGCGCTCACCACTTGCCCGAATGTTGACCCGACGTCGCCGATGTTTCCATCCACGGCCAAGGGCCCAAAAAACTGCGCGTGATTGAAGACGTTGAAACCTTCGAGCCGGAACTGCAACGACTTGGATTCCGTCAGCCGTACATTCTTGAGCAGCGCCATATCGAAGTTGTTCATGCCCGGACCGTAGAAGTAGCGCCTCTTCGCGGTTCCCGGCGTGCCCAGAATATTCTGACTAAACAGCGCGGTGTTGAAATACGAATTCCCGTTGCGCGGATTGCTATTCAGATTCAAGCGACCCGGCGCGACATCGGGCTCGTCGATGCCAAAATTATTGATCCCGTTCGGCTCCGCTCCGAGGAGTGAATTATCGCCGTTGTTGACGAGCGTCACGGGAAAGCCGCTGCTGAAGTGGGTGATCCCCGCGAGAGCCCAGCCTTTGGTCCAGCGGTTTTCCGCGCGAAACAAACCTTCCACCGGAAGTTGATACGTATAGCTCACCACGAAATTGTGCTTCACGTCGAAGGCCGATATCGCCTTACTGAGCGCGGGATCGATTGGATTCACTTCCTCGCCGAGGCTCGAGGATTGGTCGAGCGATTTGCTGAAGGTGTAGCCTGCGAGAAGATCGAGCCGCTTGCCGGTGTGGTGCAGCGTCACTTGCAGGGCGTTGTAGTTCGAATTGCCGATCGTCGCTTGATTCGTGTTGCTGCCGAAATTAGAGCTGAACGGCTCTCGCGTCCCATTGATCGTCTGCCCGGCGGCGGTCACATAAACACCATCTTCGCCAAAGGGGCCGCACGTGGCCGTGCCCGGCGCCACGTTCGCGGGATTGCTCAACTGAAGGCACAGCGCCGGATTACCGGGATTATTTTCGATGAGCACGGGCAGGCGGTGCGCCTGGGTTCCCACGTAGTTGACGCTGAAGACGGTATTTCCGTCCAGCGCGCGTTGAATCGACAGGATGTATTCTTCGGTATACGGAATGCGGTTGGTGGTCGGATAGGCCGGTATGCCGTCGATGGGTTCAAATTGCGACCAGTCCACGCTGGAATCCGGATGCTTCCGCGTCGCGCCCAACGATGCGAGTTGCGCCGGAAACTTCTGCCCGATATCCACGCCTGACGCCGCCGTGATGAAGGGATTGGCGAACAGCGGTGGGCCAGGACTGCTGTACGTGGTTCCGTAGGGGGCGTTCGCGCTCAATACGCCGATGGTGAGCGCTTCGATCGCGGTGTAAAAGGTTCCGAAGCTGGCTCGAACGCTCGTTTGTCCCGGGCCGCCGATGATTTTGCCGAGCCAGCCGTCTCCGCCGACGTTTGGTGAGTAAGCCAACCCGATGCGCGGCGAAAAATCCCGATTTCCGGGCGGCGCCAGCGTCCGTGAAACTCCAGGGTCGGTCGGAAACAAGATGCCTTCCGGCGCGCCCGGGAACACGACGGATTGCTTGCCCGCCTCGAAGACCGCAAGTTGATTGTATTTTTCATACCACGGTTCGATGCGGTCCCAGCGCAGCCCGTAATTGAGCGTGAGATTCGATTTGATGCGCCAGCTATCCTGGGCATACAGGCCGACGTATTTGTCGCGGCCGTAGAACGGTTGCAGTTGACTTTGATTGTATTGGCTCGGAATACCCAGCAGGAAATCCGCGAAATCCACGCCCGTCTCGCTTCCAAAAAACAGAAACGCTCCGTTAAACTGCGCGATCGGAAAGGTATTGATCTGATCCCAATGGAATTCGCCGCCTACCTTCAGGCTGTGGTTTCCCAGAATCTTCGAAAAATTATCCAAAAACTGGTACGTGTTGTTGGTCTGCTGTAGCTGGTTCGTATTCGTTCCGATCGAGAAACTGTTGAAGCTGACGCTTTCGACACCTTCGGTCTTGGGAGCCAGCGGAACGATTCCCGTGAATCCCTGCGAAGCCAGCGTGACCCCAACGCCGCCCTGCTGCTGCCCCAGATCCGTCGCGTCCCGCAGATAGCTGAAGTGAAATTCGTTCAGGGCCGTGGAGCCGAAGGGTTTTGTGTCTCCCAGCTGCAGCAATTGCGCGCGGCCTACGTTTAGGGCGTTGAAGCCTGGCACGTTTGCGCCGCCTTGCGCCACCGGATAGGGGTTGTTCTGGGAGAAATCGTCGAGGAAATAGTAGCCCGAGAGCATGCCCCAGCGTGTGCTGCCGTCGAGGCGGATCGCGCCCTTATCGTCACGCAAGAGCTGGTTGAACGCCGACGTGGAAAAAGTAGTGCCGGAACTGGTGGGATCAGGAATGTACTGCAGCAGGTTCTTGCCGGGCGTCGACCACGCGTTTTGTGGAATCGAGGCGTTGGGAAAAACGCATTGCGACGAGCTGATGCATCCGGCGGTGTAGTACGGCTCGCCGGAAGCGACCGGGTAGCCCAGCCGGCTACTCAGTTGCGAGGCCCAATACGGCCCGCTGACCGTCGAACCCACAAACCCGGGAACCTGCGAAAAGTCGCCGGAACGCTCGGCGAGCGAAGGAACAGCAATGTTACCCGTGTCAACGCCCTGCGTTAAACGCGTCCCCTGGTAATCGACGAAGTAAAAAATCTTGTTCTTGCGAATAGGCCCGCCAAAGGTTCCCCCGAACTGATTCTGATCGAATCTGCCGCGCGAATCTGAAAAGTAATTGCGCGCGTCCAGATTCGTATTTCTCAGGAACTCGAAAGCGTCGCCGTGGACATCATTCGCGCCGGTTTTGGTCACCACGTTGATCTGGCCGCCGCTGAATTCGCCATATTCGGCGTCAAAGTTGGATGTGACGATACGGAATTCCGCAATCGAATCCAGATTGGGAACGATTGCAGTTCCCATGTTTACGTCCTCTTCCGCGTCGCTCCCGTTCACGATGAAACTGTTCGCAAATTCCCGCTGCCCATTGATCGCGATGGTTCCCGGGTTCAGGTTGCCGGAAGGCGATAGCGCGGCCGCGCCGACATCCTGCACGGTCAGCGACGTAATCGACGTGGAGGGCGCGACGCCAGGCTGCAGCGCCAGCAAATCCGTGAAGCTACGGCCATTCAAAGGCACCGCCGTCATCTGCGCGCCGGTGATCACTTCGCCCAGTTGCGTGCTGGAGGTCTCCACGTGCGCCGCCGTTTCGTCTACGGTCACGGTTTCGTTTTTTCCGCCGACTTCCAAAACCGCATCGACCAGCGGGGCAGCGTCCGCGTCCACCACAATTCCATTGCGCCGATATGGCTTGAATCCATTGGCCGTGATTTCGAGCTCGTAGCCCCCAACCTGCACTTCAAGAAAGGAATAGACGCCCTTGTTGTCGGTCGTAAGGGTCAGGCGGACTCCCGTAGCGGAATTTGTTATCGATACGGTTGCCTTCGGCACGACGGCACCGCTGGCGTCCTTTACCGTGCCGGAGATTCGGCCGCCGCCGCCCGCCCAACTCGACGCTGCGAAAAAATGCATAGCCGCGACGAGACAAAGAATGCGGCGAAAGGCGCGGGCCCGAAGCAGAAACATCAAGTCTCCTAGTTGCAACTTTGTATCAACTGAAAATCCACTGTAAGCTACTTGAAAACGAGTGTCAACTGGGAATTTGTTAAATTTTGTGAATATCTCGATACGGCTTGAACGAAACGCTTTCCGATTCGGGGTTTTCTAGAAGTGAAAGCCGACCTCGGCCGTCATGCTGCGCGGCGTGACGTAGTGTGTGCCGCTGAACGTCGAGAGGAAGTTGTACACAGCCTCCTTGTTGGTCACGTTGATCGCAGTCAGTCGCAGGCTCCACCTATAGTGATCCCCGTGGAATAGGTTGTCGTCTCCCACCGCGACGTCGAACAAACTGCGAGGCGCGACGCGAGGCGGGTTGTGGTCGTCATTCTCCGTGCCAGGCGCCGGAATTTTCAGGTAGATCGAGCCGTATTCCGACGACGCGCATGACCCCGTCGGGCTGATCGGAGTTCCGGTCCGCTTCGTCGTGCTCGGGGGGGTCGCAAACACCCCGCCGCAGAACAATCCAGCCTGGAATTGCTGGTCCGGCGATAATCCGGCGACGCTTACGAAGCCCGGATTTTGGAGACCCGCGCAGTTTCCGCCATCGCAGGGAACCGGTCCTGCGACGAGTCCGCTGTCGTAGCGCCAGTTGAAGCCAAGCCACGGCGAATTCTTGCGCGGCTGATATTGCAGGTGCGCGGTTGAATTGAAATGCTCGTCGTGATCGATTCGGAAAGGGCCGACGGCGGAAGGAACTGCACCGACGCCCCCAATTTGCGGCGTGAAAAATCGCGCAGCGACGCTGGACATCACCACCAGCGCTGTGAGCCCGTGAAACTTCGGCATGCTCGCGCGGATTGCGTAGCCCGGGATTTTCGAATTGTTCCACTCGATCGGAAATGTGATCGGCGTGGCACCCAGAATACTGAAGTCGTACGCGTTGTGCGTGTATTTCCAAATGTATTCCCCATCGACTACCAGATACTTTCCGAAGGCCTGTTGGAACCCGGCGTGAAATTCGTTTCGGAAGCCGGGTTGCAGCGGCGTTGCGGTTCCCGACGTGCAGCCTTCGCCGGTCGCCGCGAACAGCGCGCCGACAGCGGGATTCAAGCATCCGAGGCTCGAAAGAATCAGGTTTTCGTTGAAAGGAGTCTCCAGGGTTCGTGCGTATGAAAGACGAAGAACCGTGTTGGTCGGTTTGATGCTATAAGCCAGACCCAATCGCGGTTGGGCCTGAGTGGCTTTCGATAGCCCGTTGTAGAGATCGCCGCGGATACCGACATTGAACGTCCAATCTCCCGTGGTTATGGAATCCTGAACGTACATCGCCAGCTGCTTCACATCAGTGTGGCCGGCGAAAACGGCCTGCGTGCTCGTGCTCTGCCCGTTCGGGCAACCGTCGCTTACCGGTAGCGGCGCCGTTCTGGTCAGGTCGTAACACCCGAGGAGCGGGACAAAGGCCCCAACCGATCCTTGTCCAGTGTTCGGTTGCAGTGTTCCAGTGCATTGCGTCAGGCTTGTTACATTCGGATTGGTATACGGAGTGAGATCCGCATTCAAGCACACGGCGTTCAGAGTGGGATCGACGATCCCAAACGTGTCGTTCTCGTTAAGGAATGTCTGTTCGTAAGTCACTCCCGCCTTCACGTTGTGAATGCCTTTGACCCAGGAAACCTCGCCACGAATCCCGGCGTTCGTGAGGTTCCTCGACTGGCCGGCCGTTTCCTGTTGAAGATCGGACGGGCCCAGATCGGCGAACGGATTGCTGCTGGGGTAATAATTGAATTGATCGCGGCGAACGAAAGCGCCGAAGGTCAACACGGTCGAAGAATTGATCAGCCGCGTCCACGTAGGCGCGATGTTGAAAGTTCCGATCTTCGAGCGCTGGTCTGCGGGACCCACGACATTGCCGTTGGGATCGAGGCCGCCATTGTTGACGACCACCCCGAACCACGGCGAGGCGTACTGCGCATCGAATGAGTTGGGCGTCTGGAACCATGACCGCGTATATCCGAGGTTCAGGTGCAGTGAATCCGTGGTGGAGAGTTGATAATCCACACGGTCGAACACATTTTCTTCGTTTCCTTTGTCGTGCATCACGCTAAATTCCGGTCCATCCAGGAACCGCCCGCTGTTCAATCCGCTGGCCGCGATGAAATTGCCCCACTTCTCTCCGCCGTAAGCGAGGTCGAAGCCAGTCTCTGCCGTTCCGAACGAACCGTACGACGCCGTGACGCTACCGCGTGGGGTTGTGACGCCCTGGCCGGAGCGGGTCGTCACCTTGATTACCAGGCTGGTCTTGTCGCCGAATTCCGCAGGCGGCGCGCCTGAAATCACTTCTAGCGACTGGATCGAATCGAGCGGTATTTGATTCGAGAACACCTTGCTCTGCTGGTCGGTGATGGGCTGTCCGTCGACCGAGAATGAATTTTCCGCGTGGTCCCCGAGGCCGTGGAAGAGTCCGTTAGAATCCGCGGCAACTCCCGGCGTCGAAAGCGTTACGAGCGAACTAACCGAAGAAGACGCGCTTTCGAGCGGAAGCTTTTCGAACAAGGCGCGATCCACGTCGGTGTGAAACGTCGAATCGTTTTCGAGCAGATCGGACCCGCTCTCCACCGTTACGGTGGATGAACTTCCGGCGATCTGCAGACTAATTTTCAGTTCGACAGGGACCGACGATCGAACGTCCACGTCCTGAACGTACGGAGCAAACGCCGTAGCCGTGACCGTAAGGTGGTAAGGATTGAACGGCACATTGGGGAAACTGAAGTTTCCCGAAGCGTCTGTGGTCGCTGACCCTTCGAACCCGCTGACCGGGTTATGCATCGTGACCGCCGCGTTTGCCACCACGGCGCCCGATGGATCGGTCACCGTTCCTTGCACGTTCGACGCATTTCCCGTCTGCGCCGAGCTGGCGGGTGCGCCACTGAGAAACGGTAGGACAAAAATCAAAACCCCCAGAAATCTAAATAGAAATCGCATGAATGGTTCTCCCCTTATGTAGGGCGGCCCGGACGCCTGAAGCGTCAGCCGCTCGAAATAATTTATGAATGGATGTGTAGATACACGCGCGCTGGGACAACGCGGCTCGCGTTAGGAAATTGGATTTTCAGGGAGAAAATGTTAGACAGGAGGGGCGCGAGGGCTTCGATGCGTGCAGAGTGTTTCAAACTCGATTGTTTTTTCGTCCGCGCCCACGAATCGGGCGACCGGAACCGGCGCAAGCAACGCCACCTGCGCGCCAGCCTGCGGCACGGCGATGTGGCTAACGTGGCAGACCTGGCAATGCTGCTCGTCCGACTCGTGACCGTGCCAGTGCCCGGCCGTTTGCATGGCAAACAGGCCCACCGAAAGAATTAGGGCTACGGCCAGTAATCGCGACGCTATACGTGTTTTCATCTTAAATTCTGCAAAACGCCCGCCGGATCCTTCCATGCCGGCGGTCACGCTCGAGTTTCAAACTTACACCTGCAAGACGTCTCCGTCCCGCGCTACCAACTCATACAGAACCGGGTTCACGAAAAATCCCAGCACCAGGCGCGAAATCAATCCGGCGACGATCACGATCGCAAAGGGTTTTTGCGTATCCGAGCCGATCCCGGTGGAAAGCGCGGCCGGTAGCAAGCCGAGACACGCGACGAGCGCGGTCATCATGATGGGGCGCAACCGGAGCAACGAAGCCTCGCGCGTCGCGGTGCGAATATCTTTATGTTCGAGCCGTAGCTTGTTGATGTAGGACACCAGGATCACCGCGGTCTCCACGGAGACGCCCATCAACGCGAGCAATCCGAGCAAGGACGAAACGCTGAATGGCGTATGCGTCAGCTTCAGCGCGATCAGCGCGCCCACGGGCTCGGTCATCACCACGCCGAGGGCGATCGTCACCGGGAATTTGAAGTTTCCGTACAGCGCGAAAAGAATCATGAAAATCAGCAGAACTGCGAGTGGCCCGATGATCAGCATCTGATGCCGCGCCTCGACGAATTCGCTATATTCGCCGCCCCAGCTCAACCGGTAACCCGGCGGCAAGGATTTTTGCACGTCCACGATCGCTTTTTGTCCCGCTTCCACGGCGCTGGCCAGGTCGCGCCCTTCGATGCTGTACTGCACCCCGATATACCGCGAATTGTTTTCGCGATAGATGAACGATGCGCCGTTGCCTTCGCGAATGTCGGATAGCTCGCTCAGCGGAATCTGTTGGCCGGTTGGCGTTCCGACCAGCAAATTTCCAATTTGCTGCGCGTTCTCGCGGAACTCCGGCCGCATGCGCACCACTAGATCGAATAGCTTTTCGCCTTGGATGACCTGCGTCGCGGCTTGTCCTCCCACGGCGGCCTGTACCACGCCCTCCACGTCAGCGACGTTGATTCCGTAGCGCGCAATCTTGTCGCGATCGACGTCTACCAGCAGGCTAGGTTGCCCCAACTCGCGCACTACCGTGAGTTCCGTGAAGCCCGGAACTTGCGCGAGCCGGCGTTTGATTTCCAGCGCCTTATCCTGCAACACGTTCAGATCGGGCCCATATACTTTCACGGCCAGCGCGCTTTTCAACCCCGTCAGCGCTTCGTCCACTGCGTCTTCCGCCGGTTGGGTGAAATTGAAAATGACCCCGGGGAACGCGGCAAGCTGGCGTTGAATGTCTTCGGTCAATTCCGCCTTGGTGTGGAATTTCCCCATTTTCCAGGTCGAGTCCTTATATGGCTTCAGCCCCACGTAAAATTCGCAATTGAAAAAACCGGTCGGATCCGTGCCGTCATCGGGACGACCCAGCTCGGATCCAACGTCGGTGACCTGCGGATATTTACTCAAGATATCGCGGATCTGCGGCGCAAGCTTGGCGGCCTCTTCGTAGGAAATCGTGTATGGCATGGTGGCGCGCACCCATAGTGCGCCTTCATCGAGATGCGGCATAAATTCGCCGCCGATGAACGGGATCAGCAATAGCGTGGCGCCAAAAATCAGCGCGGCGATAAAGATCGTGGATTTTGGCCGGTCGAGGCACCACGTCAAATACCCTTCGTAACGCACTTTGACCCACTCGAACACTCGGTTGCGTTTTTCGCGGACGCCATTTTTGAACCAGTACGAGCACATCACCGGCACGAACGTGAGCGTCAGCAGCAGCGCGCCAACCAGCGCCACGGACATGGTGTCCGCCATCGGATGGAACAATTTTCCGGAGGGGCCGCTTAATGCGTAGATCGGAATGTAACCGGCGATGATGACGGCGACGGAATAAAAAATCGGCCGATCGACGTCTTTCGCCGCGGCGAGGATTACCTCTTGCAAGTTGTATTCTTGCCCTTCGCGTAAACCCAGCTCACGATAAATGTTCTCGACCATCACGAGCGTGCCATCGATGATGATTCCGAAATCGATCGCGCCGATGGAAAGCAAGTTAGCCGCGACGCCGTGCGCGTGCAGAAAAATGAACGAGAAGAGCAGGGCCAGGGGAATCGTCAAGGCCACGATCACCGCCGCGCGCACGCTGACCAGGAAGAAAATCAGCACGATCAGCACCAGCGTCATGCCCAGCACCATGTTTTCTTCCACCGTATCGATGGTCAGCCGCACCAAATCGCTGCGATCGTAGTACGGTCGGACCTTCACATCCGGCGGCAGAATGTGCTCGTTCAGCTCCTTGGTTTTTTCTTCCACGCCCTTCAGGACGTTCTGCGTTTGATCGCCCCGCAGCATCATGATCACGCCTTCGACGGCGTCATCATTCTTGTTAAACCCAAACTGTCCAAGCCGTGGCGCGTGCCCGATCACCACGTCGCCCACGTCGCGCACATGCACCGGCACACCGTTCTGCGAGCCGATGATCACGCTGCCGATGTCCGCCTCGTCCTTAATCAACCCGAGGCCGCGCACGTAATAAAACTGCCCGCCCTGCGAATAAAATCCGCCGCCTGTATTCGCGTTATTAACGGAAAGCTGCTGCAGCACTTGCGGCACGGTGATGTGATAACCGTAAAGCCGCGCCGGATCGAGCAGCACCTGGTACTGCATCACCGTGCCGCCGAATCCCGAATCGTCCGCGACGCCGCGCACTTGCTTGTATTCACGCTCGATCACCCAGTCTTCGAACGTCTTCAGTTCCTGCGGCGTTCGGTCAGGGCTTTCCAGCACGTACCGGTAAACCAGCCCCGAGGGGCTGGACAGCGGCGCGAGAGTCGGCGTGACGCCCGCGGGATACGCCACTTCGCTGAGCCGCTGGAACACCACCTGTCGCGCGAAGTAATCATCGGTATCTTCGTCGAATGTCAGAATCACGTCCGAAAGGCCATACAGCGAAATCGAGCGCTGGATGAGCATTTTCGGCACGCCGTTCATTTCCACTTCGGTCGGCAGCGTGACCAATCGCTCGACTTCTTCCGCCGCGTGGCCCGGCCACTGCGTGATGATCTCGACCATCGGCGGCGAGAGATCCGGATACGCATCGACGGGCATGCGCTGGAACGATATCGCGCCTCCGACCGTGATGAACACCACCAGCATCAGGATCAGAAATCGTTGCTTCAGCGCGAATTTGACTAAGCCATGGATCATTCTTGAGCCGTCACCCTATTGTTGAAACGAATTTGCAAATTGCAAAAATACCGCGCCGTTGCCGACGACCTTGTCCCCGGGCGCGAGGCCCTTGGTGATCTGCGTCTGGCCTCCCTGGCTGGGGCCGATCTCCACGGACCGCCTTCCAAACTGATTCGAGCCCGTGGCCACATACACGAAGGGCTGATTCTCGTCGTCCCGCAGAACGGAAGCGTCCGGAACCGCAATTGCGTTCCGCGTGCTTCCGGCGTTGACCGTCGCGGTCACATACATGTTGTTTTTCAGCTTCTCACCGGGATTGTCGACCACGATGCGCGCCTGCAACGTCCGCGTCGTGGGATCTAGCGCCGGCGAGATGAACGAAATTTTCCCGTGGAACGCGCCGGGATAGGAATCGGTCTGTACTGTAACGTCGTCGCCCACTTTCACGTCCGCCAAATCGCTTTGGTAGATATTCGCCAGAACCCAGACAGAACTCATATCCGAAATGATGAAGGCCTGCGTCACGCCCGCCTGCAGCAATTGCCCGGGCGCCACGTCGCGTTCCACGATTTCGCCCCCAATGGGCGCGTACAGGGGAATCTCCGCCGTTGGGGATTTTTCGAGTTCTTCCGGCTTCGGTATGCCCAGAATTTTCAATCCGAGAAGCGACGCGTTCAGATCCGCCTGCGCCTGAATGCGGTCCGATTCGGCCGATAGCAGATCCCGCTCGGCAATCGCATGATGTTCGTAAAGATCCTTCGCGCGATCATAGTTTTTGTCCGCGACCCGGAATGTATCCCGTGCCTTCAGGTACGAGGCAAACAGTAGCGAATAATCCGGGCTGCTCACCTCGAGCAGCGGCTGCCCTTTCTTAACAAGCTGTCCCGGCACCGCCAGCAGCCGGCTCACCGGTCCGCCCACTTGCGTAATCACCGGCGTGGTGTTGAACGCGTTGTAGGAGACCGCGCCCGTCAGTCGTAGCACTCGCGGCAGGTTCGACGGTTCGACCGTTACGACCTGCACATGCGACATCTGATCGGCAGGGATCGTGAAAAGCCCGGGCGTCTGGCCCTTGGCTTCCGTCGAGGAGAATGACGTCATCTCGCTCGCACCTTTGTCCGCGTTGCACGCCGCGAGCGTCAGCGTCACCGCAACCGCGATTCCCAATTGCGCCCCGCGGCGTTGTCGCCTCGAAAATCTCCGCGCCATTTTCATCATTGCAGGCTCCTGGTTCCGACGGCTTCGCGAAGTTGCTCGACCGCCGTCAAATACGCCGCGAGCGACTGCCGGTAAGCCAGCTGCGTTGCGCGGTAACTCCGTTCTGCATCCAGGAAATCCAGCAGGCTGGCCGCGCCCCGCTTGTAGGAATATTCGGTGATGTCGCGCGTCTTTTGGGACGCGTCCAGATAGCCGCCGCGGTACAACGAAATGATTCCATCGTTCTCGCGAACGCCCTCGTACGCGTTCAGCACATCGCTGAGCACCTGGTCGCTCGCCGCCAATTGCAATTCCTGGGCTTGGTTGATCGCGTAATTCGTTCTGGCGATTTCACCTTGATTTCGGTTGAAAATCGGAATCTGCAAGCTACCGAAAAAAGATGCCGCGCTGGTATCGCTCACGTGGTCATAATTCGCGGTCCCCGTGATGTCCACCTTGCCGTTCGCCTTCGCCAATTCGTACTGGCTCTTGGCCGCCGCCACTCCCAACGCGGCCGCCCGATAGTCGGGCCGGTTTTGCAACGCCAGCGCCTGCAGGTCTTCGAGCTTTATCGTCACGGCCTTGTAATCGAAATCCGCGGTCACATCGAAATCGTCGGGGACCGACTGGTATCCCAGAAACTGGCGCAAGCCCACCAGCGCCTGGGTCTTGGCGAGCTGCGCCATCGAAACGTCGCTTTGAAATTGTAGCAACTGCAATTTTATCTTCAGGTAGTCGACTTCGCTGATGTCGCCCGCCTTGTAGCGCGTTTCGCTGATGTCCACGGTATTCTGAAAACTCTTCATGTCCTGCAGCGCCAGGTCGAGCGTGGACTCGGCGAGCTGCACGGTGAGAAATTGCGAAGCCACATTGAAAGTCAACGTCCGTTCGTTGTCGTTTACGGTGGCCTTGGTTTGCGCGGTAGTGTCTTCGGCGGCCTGCAAGCGGTGCTGGCGCTTTTTCCCGCGTTCAAACAGGTAGGAGAGGCCCGCGTCAAACTGCGCGGTCGTATTGATGTAATCCGCGCTGAATTCGTTCGGCTGGAAAATCGGCAGAAACTGAGCGTCCACGGTGAGCACTGGGTTCGGGCGCAGGTTCGCCGTGATTTCCAGGGCCTGGTCCTGCTGGATTGTCGTTCGCGCGGCTTTCAGAGCGTGATTGTTTTGCAGGGCCTTCTGGATCGCTTCGTCCAGCGAGATGCGCACCGATCCGTGCACCTGCCCTGAGGGTACGTTTTGCGGCGACGTCTGCTGTCCAGCCTGCGGCGCGGCCGGTGCGGCGTTCTGTTGCGCAGGCGTCTTCGGCTGTTCCGGCGTCTGCGCCGGCAAGGCCTGAGGCGATCGCGTTTCCTGCGGCGTCGCGGGTGCGGGCGCCGTTTGCGCAAAAGCGCTCGGGCCGAGGCAAACAAATGCCGTTAGTAATGCCAATGGAACTGGATTGATCGCCATAATCTTCAACCTCTAAAGGGAAACAGGTAGTCAGTCGGAGTGCTGCGAACAGCACGAGTGATCACGGAAAAAATTAAGCAGAGGGAGGAGCGCGGGCAGGCAGACGAGGCTCGAGCGGACTGGGGGCAAAGCCCGGTTCTCGCAGCTCAGAACTCACGCCCGTTTGAGCCAGCGTCGTGGTGCAGTGATGCAACAGCGGTTGCACGATGGGCTGGTGGCTCAGATGGCAGATCGAACAATTTGTGT
>Ga0302325_10004206_pt1 | contig 33352 bp, 23 predicted proteins | sample Palsa_T0_2_FD_201948 | JGI IMG/M metagenome (GOLD analysis project Ga0302325, IMG submission 201948) | Peat permafrost microbial communities from Stordalen Mire near Abisko, Sweden - Palsa_T0_2 | ecosystem: Environmental > Terrestrial > Soil > Palsa > Peat permafrost | place: Sweden: Abisko... | reverse complement strand
GATCTGCAGCTCACCTGCAAGAAGAGCTGGTACGCGAACTGGAACGACAAGACGATCTGCGAGGAGTTCGAGCCTCCGTCGAAGTGCGTCGGGAAGCTCGAACACAAGCGGTTCTGCGTCGACGAGTACGAGTACCCGAACAAGAAGGGCGAGCGGCCGCGGGTGATGTTCAAGTTCCACGAGGCGCAGCGGCTGTGCGCCGCGGAGGGCAAGCGCGTCTGCACCGAGACAGAGTGGACGACCGCGTGCGAGGGGCCAGAGCACAAGCCCTATCCGTATGGCTACGAGCGGGACCCGAAGGCGTGCAACGGCGATCGCCAGTACATCGAGCCCAAGGTCGTCGCCCACGATCGCAAGGGCAGGCCGATCATGGCGTTCGCATCGAGGCGCGCCAAGGTCCAGTCGGCCGAGCTCGAACGCCTCTGGCAAGGGGTCGAGAGCGGCTCGCAGCCAAAGTGCGTCAGCGATTACGGCGTCTACGACATGCCCGGCAACGCCGACGAGCTCGCGTCGAGCGAGACACCAGAGCCCGCGAGCATGTTCGACAACGTGACGACCGGCGGCCCCTGGCTCTACGGCGTGAGAAACCAGTGCCGCCCCAAAATCTACACACACGACGAGGGGTTCTCGTATTACTACCTCTCCACGCGGTGCTGTGCCGAGGCCGACGGCAAGCCCACCGATCCGCGGGCGCCCAAGCAGATCCGGCGCAAGGAACGGTGGCGCCCGTGACGGCGCACCCGGAAACGTTATAAACACAACGCATGCGCATGACTCCTGGCCTCGCTGCCGCGCTCGCGGCGGCGGGCGCGATGGTCGCCGCGGGCGACGCGCGCGCCGTGGGGACGCGGACCTTCGAACTCGATTCGCTCGAGAAGCTCTCCGGCGGGGACCTCGCCGGGGTGGCCGTCGGATCCGACGGCGTCGTGCGTGCGGGGATGACGCTCGGCGCCGTCGCCTTGCCACCGGACACCGGGACGACGGCGACGTGCGCCGTGACGCTCGCGGACGGCACCATCCTCGTCGGCACCGGCCCGGCGCGGGGCGGCAAGATCGTTCGCATCGCGGGCGGCGTGGCCACGGAGTTCGCGGACACCAAGGAGAGCGCCGTGAACGCGCTCGCCGTGGACCGGGCGGGCAACGTCTTCGCCGCCACGACGAGCCCGCGCATCTTCAAAGTCAGCCAGGGCAAGGCCGAGGTGTACACGACGCTCCCCGACGTGGGCAGCGTCCTCGCGCTCGTCGCGGACCGTGCCGGCGTGCTCTTCGCCGGCACCGCCGACGAGGGCAACGTCGTTCGCGTCGAGCCAGGTGGGGCGTCTTCGAGCGTGTACTTTCGCACCGACGACCCGTTCGTCGTCTCCCTCGCCCTCGGCGGCGACGGCGCCATCTACGCGGGCACCGGCGGGCGGGGGTTGCTCTACCGCGTCGGCGCCCCGGGCCGCGCCACGGTCGTCCACGACTTCCACGGCGAGGACGTGCGCGCGGTTGCCGTCACGGCCAAGGGCGTCGTGTTCGCCATCGCCAACGAAGAGCCGGCGGCATCGACGACCGACACCTCGGAGTCCTCGTCGCACCGGACGTCGAGCGGCCGCTCCGCGCCGGGCCCCGCCACGACCCCCCGCACCAAGCCGGGCAAAGGGTCACTGTGGCGCTTCGACGCGCAGGGCCGTCCCGAGCGGATGATGCACCACGACGATTTTCACTACATGTCCCTCGCCCTCGACGACCAGGGCGTCCCCTACGTGGGCACCGGCGCCGAAGGGCGCGTGTACAGCGTCGACGACGCCCACACCGTCTCGCTCGTGGCAGACACCGACGAGCGCCAGATCGGCGCGCTCGCCGTGGCCGGCCGTACGCGCTTCCTTCTCGGGAGCGATCCGGCCGTCGTGCACCCGCTGCTCTCGGTAGGAGGGCCGGACGCGATCTGGACGAGCAAGCCGCTCGACACCGGACTGCGCGCGCGCTTCGGCCACATGACATGGCGGAGCACCGGGGCCACGGAGGTCTCCACGCGCTCGGGCGACACGCACACGCCCGACGGCACCTGGAGCGCGTGGAGCGCCGCCATCCCCGAAGGCGGCGCGACGTCGAGCCCACCCGGACGCTACGTCCAGATCCGCGCTCGCCTGAAGGAGGCGACGGCGACGATCGCCGACGTGACCGTCGCCTTCGCCACGGAGAACCTCCGCGCCGTCGTCACCGAGATCGAGGCGCACGATCGGGCCATCGCGGCGCGCGACACGAAGGAGGGCATCGTCGCGAGCGGCGGCCCTCCGCCCAAGCACGAGAGCGTGGTGCACCTCGCGTGGAAGGTGGATAACCCCGACAGCGACGAGCTCCGCTACCGGGTCGCGTTCCGGCGGGAGGGACAGGGACGGTGGCTGGAGGCCACGCGCCCCGAAGACATCCTGACGAAGCAGGAGCTCGACTGGGACACCGCCGCCCTGCCCGAAGGCAGCTACCGCGTGCGGGTCGAGGCCACCGACGAGATCGCGAACCCTCCCGCCGACGTGACGCACCACGCCCTCGAGAGCGCGCCGGTCCTCGTAGACAACACCCCCCCGGTATTCCGCACCATCACACTGACCGGCTCCCGCCTGCGCGCCGAGGTGGTAGACGGCGTCGGGCCGATCGCTCGGGTCGAAGTGGCCGTCGACGGCCGGCTCGACTGGCGCCCGCTCGCGCCTATCGACGGCCTGTACGACACTCCCGCCGAAGGGATCGATACGGACCTTACGCCCCTACTGCCCGCCGGCCCCGGCCCGCACCTGATCGCCGTGCGCGCCTTCGACGCTGCCGGCAACTCGGTCGTTCGCGACCTCGAATTGCCGTAAGAACTGTCGCACATCCAGACGTCCGCGACACCGGCGTCATGGCTCGAACGCGGGGTGATAGCGCGCTCCTGTAGCGATTCCGCGGATCTGCAGCCACAATTGTCTGGCGGGCACGATCCGTGTACCCGCTGTCTCGTTCGGCGCTGGCTGGCGCCGTCCGGTTCTCTTCTTCTTCGGCTTGGTGGTGATGGTTCGCTCGCTTCGCCTCGCTCTCGCTGGTCTCGTCGCGCCCGTGTGGCTCGCCGTGGGCTGCAGCGTCTCGTTCTCCACGAACACTGGCGCCTCTTCCAACACAACCTCGCCGCCCTCGGTCGTACACCCCTTCGAACCGGACGCGTCGGATGGGGGCGGACTCGGCGCGGTGGCGGAGCCCGCCGAGACGGCAACGGTGAGCGCGACGCAGGGCAGCCCCCTCTGCAATGCGTCGTACGTCGGAGGTTGCTATCCCGACTTGCCGACGACGGCGCAAGCGTGCGGTGTGGTTGGCGAGGGCGGCCTGGCCTCGGAGGGGGGCACGAGCGACCTCGCCGCGGAGGGCGCCGACACGCCGCTCGCTTGCCACGTGGCGCCCGAGGGGGACGCGGGCGACGCGGGCGTCGCGCCGGTTTGCTTGCCGGCGGGGATCGGCGTCGACGACAGCCCCTGTTTGCACGGCACCGACTGCGCGGCGGGCTTCGAGTGCGTACAGAACGCTTGCCGGCACTACTGCTGCGCCGGCAACACGTCGTGCACCCTCGCCGACTTCTGCGACGTCCAGCCGATGACCAACGGCCCGGCGACGCTGGTCCCCGTGTGCATCCCGGTCGAGCAGTGCGTCCTGCTCGCGCAAGACACATGCCCCTCCGGCCAGGCTTGCCAGGTCGTGCGCGAAGACGGCACGACGAGCTGCGTGACGGTCGGCCCCGCGCAGCAGGGCGCGGCGTGCGACGTCGAGCACTGCGCCGCGGGGCTCGTGTGCCTCGGCGCGATCGGCGCGCGCACCTGCTACACGCTGTGCGACACGACGTCGATGGCCCAATGCGCGGCGGGCCAATCGTGCACGGGCGGCCTCCCCCTCTTCCCGAATCCCGCCGTTGGGTGGTGTCACTAGCGCAGCGACGTCATGATGGCGTCCGGCCTCTGCTGTCATCCTGAGAGGCCGTGAAGAAACGCGGCCCATCGTATCTGCGGTCCCGCCGTCCGCGGACAGCAGCGCGCGAAGGCTTGACGGTGGGTCGAGGCTGAGTCGCCCTTGCGGCGAGCGATTCGTGCCTGGCACGCGGCGTGGATTGCAGTCGGGCATGGCATCTTCGGAAATCTGCGACACGGGAGAGCCGTGGATCGGGCCACGCGAACGGGCGCTCGCCATCGGCGTCGAGCACCTTGGAGACTCCGACCTCCTGGCCATCCTGCTCGGCACGGGGTGCGCGGGGTTGCCCGTCAGCGTGCTGGCCGCCCTTCTTCTCGAGGAGCACGGGGGCATCGGCGGCCTGGCGCGTGCGGGGATCGGTGAGCTCGTGCAGCGTGCGGGTGTGGGCGCGGCCAAGGGCGCGCGCGTCGCGGCGGCGATCGAGCTCGGGCGCCGGGCCGCCCTCGCGGCGTCGCAGCAAAGCCCGGTGCGCATGCCGGATCGGCGCGCCGTCGAGGCCTGGGCTCATCCCCGGCTCGCCACCCTCGACCACGAAGAGCTCTGGCTGCTCGCGCTCGACGGGCACCATGGCCTCCGCGCCGCGCGCCGGGTCGCGTCCGGGGGCATCCACGGCCTGCATGTCGCCGCGCGCGACCCGCTACGGATCGCCCTGCGCGAGGGCGCGAGCGCGTTCGTCCTCGTCCACAATCACCCCAGCGGCGACCCGTGCCCAAGCCCCGAGGACGTGTCCTTCACGCGCTCCCTTGCCGATGCGGCCGCCCTCGTCGGCACGCCCCTCCTCGACCATGTCGTCGTCGCCCGCCGCCGCTCCAGTTCGATGCTGGATCTCGGGATCTTCGCGCGCTAGGGGGCTAGTTCCACTGCGGAAGTCGCCGCCAAATTGCTGTCATCCCGAGGGCGCGAAGCGGCCGAGGGACCGCACGTGCACCGGTGCGGCAGTCACGGCCGATTGCGTTGATCGAGGGCGTGAATCGTGACTGGAAGGAGCTGTCGCCTGGCGCACTCCCATGAGGTCCGTGGGGTCCTTCGGCCGCTTCGCGGCCGAAGGATGACAGCTGTCATCCCGAGCGCGGCGAGGGACCCCATCGACGACGCCCTTCCGCGCTCTCCCTGGGGTCCTTCGCTTCGCTCAGGATGACAGTAAACCTTCTGCTCATCACGACGGCGCTGCACTGGGCTTAGGGTACGAGCGCGGCTTCCATCGTGGCCGGCGGGGTCACGGTGGCCGGCACCGTGAAGAGGGCCTCCAGGTCCGCGGGCTCGTAGAGGTAGGCGTAGGCCGCGTCGCTCGCGAGGACGCGTTTGACGTAGGCGCGCGTCTCGTCGAACGGGATTCGCTCGACGAAGATGTCGAACGCGTCGGTACCGCGGGCCTGGAGCCAGCGGCGCACGGCCCCACCCCCGCTGTTGTATGCGGCGATCGCGAGGGCCGGATGGGCGGGAAAGGCCACGCGCAGCGACGAGAGGAGCCGCGTCCCGAGGGCGATCGAGACGTCGGGCCGCCGCAGCGACGGCTCGTCCCAGGGCCACGGCGTGTCGCGCGCCACGAGGCGCGCGGTCGGGGTGATGAGCTGCATGAGTCCCACGGCGCTCGCCGAGCTTCGGGCGTCCGGGTCGAACGCCGACTCCTCACGCATCACCGCCCACGCGAGGGCCGCCGACACATGGCTCGATTCGCATTCGCGCGTCACGAAGGCGTTCCAGGGCCGTGGGTACGCGACCTCCCAGGCGAAGCGCCAGCGCCCGGCAGGCCAGTGCGACCGGTAGTCGACGAGGCGTCCTCGCGCGAACGCATGCCCCACGTCGGGAGCGCCCGCGCGATCGTAGAGCCACGCGAGGGCCCAGAGCACTTCGGGATCGGCGCCTTCGGCGGCGACGCCGCCCACGACGGCCTCGTGGCGGGCGGCGTCGATCTCGCCAACCTCGAGCAAGCGCACGATGCGCTCGAACACGGGCGACGAGAACTCCGGATGATCCCGCGTGAGAAACGGGCCGGCCGGCTCGCGCGCGACCGCATCCTCGAGCGTCGAACGGGCGAGGCCGTCGTCGAGCGATCGCAAGCGCCCGAAGGCGAGGAGCATGTAGTAGTCGAAGGGCTGATTCGCGACGAGGGATGCATAGCGGCGCTTGGCGTCGTCGATCTCGCCCGCGAGCTCCGCCACGCGCGCGCGGAAGTATTCTCCGCGACCCGCCGAGCCGCGACCCGCCGACGCCGCCGGACCCGTCGCCGGGTCGACGGCGAGCATCCGGTCGAGCGCCGCCCGCGCGCCGTCGACGTCGTGTCTCTCCAGCTTGGCGAGGCCGACACGGAACATGGCCTCGCCGCGCATGTCGCCCTCGGGGTACACCTCGGGGATCGACGAGAGCATGGCGAGCGAGCGAGCGTCGTCGCCGTCGTCCTCGAAGACGAGCGCGCCGCGCAGCCGCGCGTCGTCGGCGAGGCGGTGCTTGGGAAAGAGCTTCTCCACCCGCTCGAAGCGTGAGATGGCCTCGGCGTGGCGGTGCGCCGACGCGCTTGCCTTGCCACCGTAGTAGAGGGCCGTGACGAGCGCGTCGTCGTGCCGGCAGCGTGCGATCGCCGTTCCCCACGCGTCCGCCGCGATGTCGGCCTTGCCGTGAGCGGCGGCCTGCGAGCGGACGATCGACGCGCTGCACGCCGTGGCTTCGTGGTGCTGCCGCTCGCGGCGATCGCCGTCGGTGCGAGGCGGCGGGCCGACGAAGGGCGGCAAGGCCTCCGCGACGTCGACCGCCCGCTTCGGCTGAGAGGCCTCGAGCCACGCCTGCGCCTGACGCACCTGGTCCTCGGCCGACAGCGCCGGCGGGGCACGCCGCCTGAGCGCAGCGGCCGCCCGCTGCCGCAGGTCCGCGACGCCAAGCTTGTCGGCCGAAGCCGGCGCCTCGACGAAGACGCGCGTGGCGCGATCGAGCGCCTCCTGCGCGTACGACGCCGGCGGCCCCTCCACGCCGTCGAGCAGCGCCGTCGCGAGTTGCACCGAGAGATCGACCCAGCGAGGCCCGCTCGGCCTCGACGTGAGAAGCGAGCGCCACAAGGGCACCGCCGAGGCTCGGTCGCCCTTGCCCGCGAGCGCATCGGCGAGCACCAGCATCCGCTCGTCGCGAACCGGGACGTCGTCGTCGGAGGTCGTCGCCGCCTGCGCCGTCGCCTGCGCCTGCTCGAACATCCCTCCTCGAACGAGCGCCTGAGCCTCCCGCAGGGTGGCGTACGTCGCCAGCGCGCACGGCGCACCCGCGTCGTCGTGCCCGGCGGCGACGCGCTCGAACGCCGCCGCGCCCTCGCTGCCCTCCCCGGCCGCCAGGTGCAGGCGGCCCGCAAGATACGTCCATGCGCACGTCTGCGACGCGTCGAGCGGCGTAGTCTGCATCACGCGCTCGATCTCGCGGGCCGCGTTGGCGCCGTCCCCGGCCTCCTCGAGAAGGTGCGCCTGCGCCAGACGCGGGTCGTCGAGGACGACGGCCATCGGGGGCATCCCCTCGTCGATCGGCGGCGGCTCGGGCGGCGCGGTCGGCCCCGGTGCGCTCTGCGCGGATGCCTGCACGACCGCCGCGCCGCCGAGTCGACTCCCCGGCCCAACCCTTTGGCATGCGAACACCAGCAGGCCGCTCGCCGCGACCGCCACGCCCGCGCAGCACCAGCGCGTCACGTCCGTCACCCTTTGGGACGCCAAGCCTCCCCCGACGCCTCCTCTTCCGCCGCCTCCACAGTCGCGCGGCGCGCCGCGTCCCATCGTGCTCGGTGCTTGTCGACGACCCCCGCCTCGGCGCGGCGCTCCGCCACCCGACGCTGGGCGCCCGACAGGGCGTCGCTCGCCTTCGCCTCCGCCGCGCGGGCTTGCTCGAGGCCGGCCGCCAGCGCGTCGCGCTCGACCGCCGCGCGAACGGCCCACGCGTCCGCGCGCGCGAGGTCCGACGCGCGAAGGTCGCCCTTCTCGAGCGACGCGCGCTCGGCCGCTTTCACCACCCGCGTGCCCCGCTCGTGGTCGTCCTTTCGGGCCTGCGCCACTTGCCTCGTCTCAGCCGCACCCTCGCGCACCCGCACCGCTTCGGCCAGAGACCTCGTCGCGGCGTCGACCCCGTAACCGCGCGCCTGCGCCAGCGCCTGCAGCGGGTACTTGCGCGGCGACATCGGCCACGAGCATAGCGCCGTTTCGCCGTCAGGAGACCATTCCGGACCACTCTTGAAGCGACCGGACCCGCACCTCCGGGTCGGCCTGGGCGGCCTCGAGGGCATCGCACGCCGCCAGCGCCGCGGCGATCGTCGTGAAGTACGGGATGTTCGCGAGCAGCGTCTGACGCCTGAGCGAGAAGCTATCGCGCACCTCCTTGCCCCCGATGGTCGTGTTGACGACCATCGCGATCTGGCCCCCGCGGATCGCGTCCACCACGTCCGGCGAGCCTTCGTTCACCTTGTTGACCACCTCGACCGGCACCCCGGCCCGGCCCAGCGCCGCCGCAGTGCCGCGCGTGGCCACCACGTCGAACCCGAGGGCCGTCAGCCGGCGCGCGATCCGGATGCCCGCGGGCTTGTCTTCGTCCTTCACGCTGATGAAGGCGCGCGCCTTGCCGTGCCGGCCGCCCGGCGCCACGAGCTCGATTCCGCTCGCGAGCATCGCCTTGCCGAACGACGCCGGGAACGACTTCTCGATCCCCATCACCTCGCCCGTCGAGCGCATCTCGGGCCCGAGAATGGTGTCGACGCCAGGGAACTTGGCGAACGGAAAGACGCTCTCCTTCACGCTCGTGTACGGCGGCGGCGGCGCGTCGTGGATGCCCAGCTCATCGAGCGTCTTGCCGACCATCACCATCGCCGCGATCTTCGCGAGCGGCCGCCCCGTCGCCTTGGACACGAACGGCACCGTGCGGCTCGCGCGCGGGTTCACCTCGAGGATGAACACGTCGCTCCCCTTCACCGCGAACTGCACGTTCATCAGGCCCACGACGCCGAGCTCCAGGGCGAGCATGCGCGTCTGCTCCTCGATGCTCGCGACGATGTCCGCGGGCAGCGAGTGAGGCGGCAAGACGCTCGAGCTGTCGCCCGAGTGCACCCCCGCCTCCTCGATGTGCTGCATCACGCCGCCGATGACGCAGCGCCTGCCGTCCGAGATGCAGTCGACGTCGACCTCGATCGCGTCCTTGAGGAACTCGTCGACGAGGATCGTCTGCGTGCCCGCCTCGCGCGCCGCCTCGAAGGCCCTCGCGACGAAGACGTCGAACTCGTCGCGCGTGTAGGCGATCATCATCGCGCGCCCGCCGAGGACATAGCTTGGCCGCACGAGGACCGGGAACCCGAGCCGCTCGGCCACCGCCGCCGCGCCCGCCGCCGACGTCGCGATGCCGCTGCGAGGCCGCTTGAGCGCCAGCTTGGTGAGCACGTCGTCGAACCGGCCGCGATCCTCGGCGCGATCGATCGCGTCCGCGCTCGTCCCGAGCAGGCGTACGCCGCGCTGCTCGAGCGGCACCGCGAGCTTCAGCGGCGTCTGGCCCCCGAACTGCACGATGACCCCCACCGGCTTCTCTTCGTCGACGATGTTGAGGACGTCCTCGAGCGTCAGCGGCTCGAAGTACAGCCGGTCCGAGGTGTCGTAGTCCGTGGAGACCGTCTCGGGGTTGCAGTTGACCATCACCGTCTCGTAGCCGGCCCCGCGCAGCGCCATCACCGCGTGCACGCAGCAGTAGTCGAACTCGATCCCCTGCCCGATCCGGTTCGGCCCGCCGCCGAGGATGACGACCTTGCGCTTCGCCGGGTCCGGCGCCGCCTCGCTCTCCGTCTCGTACGTCGAGTAGAGGTACGGCGTGTGCGCCACGAACTCGGCGGCGCACGTGTCGACCCGCGCGTACACGGCGCGCGTGCCCTGCGCGAGGCGCATCGCGCGCACATCATCCTCGCTCTTGCCGGTGAGCTTGCCGATCTGCGAGTCGCTGAAGCCAAGGCGCTTGGCCTCCCGCAGGATCGGGCCCGGGTCGCCGCCGCACTTCTCGAGCCGCTGCTCCATGTGGAGGATGCGGCGGATCTGCGCGAGAAACCAGGGGTCGATCGCCGTCTTCGCGTAGAGCTCCTCGTCGGTGAACCCGAAGCGCATCGCGTCGACCAGGTAAAAGAGGCGGTCGGCGCTCGGCGTCGCGGCGAGCTTCTCGAGCGCGCGCCGCGTCTCTTCGTGCGTGCCGGGCGGCCGGTCGCGGGGCGCCTCGAGCTCGGGGGCCTCCATCGTGAGATCGCGGTGTCGCTTGGGCTCGGCGAGCGCCCGGTAGTCGACCTTGCCGAGCAGCGAGCCCAGCCCGTCGCGCCCCGTCTCGAGCGACCGCGCCGCCTTCTGCAGCGACTCGCAGAACGTCCGCCCGATGCTCATCGCCTCGCCGACGCTCTTCATCTGCGTGCCGAGGGTGGTGTCGGCCCCCGGGAACTTCTCGAAGGCGAAGCGAGGCCACTTGACGACCACGTAGTCGATGACCGGCTCGAACGCGGCCGACGTGCGCGTGATGTCGTTCTGCAGCTCGTCGAGCGTGTAGCCCACGGCGAGCTTCGCCGCGATCTTCGCGATGGGGTAGCCGGTGGCCTTGCTGGCGAGCGCCGAGCTGCGAGACACTCGGGGGTTCATCTCGATGACGTGGAACTTGCCGGTCTTCGGGTCGACCGAGAACTGCACGTTCGCGCCGCCCGTCTCGACGCCGATCTCCGTCATGATGGCGCGCGCCGCGTCGCGCAGGCGCTGGTACTCGCGGTCCGTCAGCGTCATGGCGGGCGCGACGGTGATCGAGTCGCCCGTGTGCACGCCCATCGGATCGATGTTCTCGATCGAGCAGACGACGATGAAGTTGTCGGCCCGGTCACGCATGACCTCGAGCTCGAACTCCTTCCACCCGAGGACGCTCTCCTCGATGAGCACCTCGTGCGTCGGCGACTGCGCGAGCGCCCAGGCCACCTTCTCGTCGAACTCGGCCTCGGTGTAGGCGATGCCGCCGCCCGAACCGCCCATGGTGAAGCTCGGGCGCAGGATGGCGGGGAACCCCGTGCTTTGCACCACGGCGCGAGCCTCGGCGACCGAGTGCGCCGCGCCCGCGCGCGGACAGGTGAGCCCGATCTTCTCCATCGCGGCCTTGAAGAGGGCGCGGTCCTCGGCCTTCGCGATCGAATCGGGCTTCGCGCCCAGCATCTCGATGCCGAGCCGCTCGAGCACGCCCTCTTGCCCCAGCTTCATCGCGAGGTTCAGCGCCGTCTGGCCGCCGAGCGTGGGCAAGAGGGCCTGCGGACGCTCGCGCTCGAGGATCGCGGCCACCGTGCGCCACTCGAGCGGCTCGAGGTACGTCCGGGTGGCGAGCTCCGGATCCGTCATGATCGTCGCCGGGTTCGAGTTGACGAGGATGACCTCGAACCCCTCCTCGCGGAGCGCCTTGGCCCCTTGCGTGCCCGAATAGTCGAACTCGCAGGCCTGCCCGATGACGATCGGCCCCGCGCCGATGAGCAAGATGCGCTGGAGGTCGGTACGGCGGGGCATCGCAGACTCGCGCGAGCGCTTTAGCAGCATGGGGCGCCGAGGGGTAGCCCCCGCGCGGCGTCCCCTGCGCGGGCCCTATTTGTCGCCCACGATGGCGGTGCTGAACTCCAGGTTCTTCTGCACGCGGGCGCGCTCGCTCGCCGGCAGGGCCGGGTCGGCGAGCAGGCGGCGGTTGGCGCGGATCGCGTCTTCGTGGCGGCCGACGTAGTACGAGGAGATGGCGAATTCGTCGAGCGCGCGCCACGCGTAGACCGCCTCGTCCGCCCAGAGCTGCTCGCCGACGGGCTTCGGGATCTGCACCGCGGCCGTGGCCATCACGTGCGCCAGCGCGAAGCGCGACTTGCCCCTGAGAAACCTGGCCAGGTAGCAGAGCGGCTCGGCGCGCTGGGGGCGGTACTCGTAGGCCCGGAGAAAGGCGGCGATGACGGCGTCGTCGCTGTGCTTTTGGCCCTGCCGTTCCAGGATGAGGGCTATGGCCAGGTAGGACGCCCAGGCCTCTTCGACATAGCCGCCCATCGTGGTCCGCCGCTCGTACACGGGCAGGGCCTCGTCGAAGCGCTCCGCGTCGCGGAGCGACTGGGCCAGATAAAAGACGCTGCGCGAGTTCTCCGGGTCGTCCTTCAGCGCGTTCTGGAGCACCTCGACGTCCCGCACGCGGCGCTCGGGGTCGCGCGAGCGCGCCCCGCCGCCGATCCGGTTGTAGACGAGGCCGGCAAAGCGAGCGGACTTGCGCCCCGGCAGCGTGACCAGCGCCTCGTGGAGGGCCCCCGCGTAACGGTAACCCACGTCGTTCCGGAAGATCTGCGTGCGGTAATACGTGTGACCGTGGTCCTCGATGCGAAGCTCGTACGCGTCGAGCAGCAGGCTGTCGGGCGAGAAGTCCGTGGCCACTTCGATCGTGTCGTCGGCGTCGACGACCAGCAGATAGTCGCCCTTGCCCGACGCGAGCGTGATGGCCTCCGAGCGGTTGTGCGCGAAGTCCTTCCAGGGCCGCTCGTGCAGCTCGCCGGGGACCCCCTCCATCGCGCGCCGGATGACGTCCTGCGTCCCGTCGGTCGAGCCGGTGTCGACGATGACCCAGTGCGAGACGATGGGCTTCACCGAGGCGAGGCAGCGCTCGATGACGTGCGCCTCGTTCTTCACGATCATGTTCAGGCACAGCGTGGGGGCGGGCCCCGCGCGAACCGGAGCCTCGACCTTGCCGTCCAGCCCCGTCGCCCGCAGCCACCGCGCCATCACGGAGGCCTCGTGATAATCCCTCGGCGGGGCATGCCAGCGCGGGTCGTCCGGCTCCGCGTAGGCGGCCCGGAACGAGGCGAAGAACTCGCTCCGGTCGGTGGTCACGAGGGGGCTCGCCACCGTTTCGCGCAGAGCCCCGACGTGGCTCGTGCAGAGCACGTGCACCCTGCGCCTCAGCGCCTCGGCGAGCGCCGCGACGATGCAGAACGTCTCCGGGAAGCGGTTGACATAGAAGAGACCCGCCGACGAGGCGATCTCCTGCACGACCCGATCGAAGGGGAGGCTGCCGAGGAACCTCACGCCGGCCCGCGCCAGCGCAGTCTCGTCGACCGCGTCGTAGCCGGGGGTGCACACGACGAGCTGCGCGTCGACGAACGCGGGATCCTCTTTGAGCTCCGTCCACGCCGCCAGCGTCTCGCGTAGCCCCTTGAGCGCCGCGCTCGCGTACACGAAGCGGTGCGGGTCCGCCCGCGCTTCGTGCGAGTAGACGCGCTCCGGCAGCATGTACGGGATGACCTCGGCCTTCCAGTTGTGCGGAAAGAGCGACCTTTGCCAGGCCGAGAGCGCGACGAGCGTCGCGTTCTTCCGGGCCTCGAAGTATGGCGCGAAGTGGTCATGCACCCTGCCCGGCGCGTCCGAGGCTGCGATGATGAGCCGCCCGCTGCGCATCCTGGGCACCTGCGAGTACCGGGCGACGATGAGGACCCGGCACATGAAGCTTTTCGCGAGCACGGTGCCACGGTTGGCGTATTCGACCCCCCGCTCGCGCATGGGGAGCAGGGTGTTGCACAGCACCAGGACGCGAAACCCACGCCTGGCGAAGCCCTCGGCCAGCAGGATGAACTCGAACTCCGACCCGCCGAGGCCTGAGTGGTCCGGCGTCGACCCGGTGTACGGCATCCCCACCGAGTCGAAGAGGATGACGTCGTAGCGAACCTCTTCGCTCATCGCCCCCCTGCGTCGGCCGCCGCCCCGACGTGAAAGGTCGTTACGCCGGCATCCGGTTTCGCCGCCAGGGATGCGAGCAGCTCCGGCAGCCGCAGGTCACCCGGGGCGATGGCCGCCAGTTGCTGGGCGTCGTAGCGCGCCTCGTCGTCGGCCCCGACAGAGTGGGTGAGGAGCGCGAGCCCGTAGCGTGCGTCCGCGAGCTTCGGGTCGATCGCGAGCGCGTGCAGGAACGCTTCGCGCGACCCGTGGTAGTCGCCGGCGGTGCGCTTCACGACGCCGAGGTCGTACGCGACCCGGGCGTCGTTCGGGGCGATCTTCGCGGCCTCGAGGATGGCCTCGCGCGCGCCCGCGTTGTCGCCCGTGTCGGCGCGGATCATGCCCAGGAGGAGGAGCGCCGGGACTCCTCGCCCGCCTTTGACGGCCTTCTCGGCGGCGACGAGCGTCTCTGGCGGCGCAGCGTGCTTCGCGCTGAGGGCCCAGGCCTTCGCGAAAAGCGCGTGGGGTTCGTCGGGGTACTCGCCGAGCACGTGGTCGGCCGCCCTTCGTGCGTCGTCCGTCCTGCCTTGACCCATGAGGATCTCGGCCGAGAGGCCATCGCGCCCCGGGCTCCGGCAAAATTCATCGTTCGCCGTGTGCCAGGCTCGGTCGTACTGCCCGCGATCCGCCTCGATCTCGGCGGCGCCGACGCCGCACTCGCACGCCTGATGGTCTTTGGCGGCGCACGCGAGGAGGGTCGCGTGAGCACCGTCCACGTCCCCGGCCGCCCGCTGGGCCTGAGCGTGGTCGACCGCTTCACGGCGCATGGCCATACGGTCAGCTGGGGTGGCCTTCACTCCTACGTCAGGCGATACGCGGCGGGCTGCGAAGAACCCCGCCGCCGCGAGGACCGCCGCACCTATCGTCACGCCCCAGGGGCGAAAGTCGTGTCGATCGTCCATGCCCTGACGGAAAAACTCTGGTGGTCTTGCCCTTCCGGCGCGCACCAGTGACGCGGTGCCGGGCAGGGCGCAGTTAGCATACTCCAGCGCACTCTCGGCGCGCTCGATTTGAGCGCAATCGTTCTTGGTTGTGGCGAAACAGTAATGTACTGTTGAGCCTTCGATGCCGACTAACCGGGGCAGAGCTTTCGTAGTCGGATGTTCGTTGGCGCTATTGATCAGCGGGTGCACCTCGCTCCTCGGCGACTTCCAGAGCGGCGGCACCAGCGACGCGGGGTCTACGAAGGTGGACGGCAGCGCGAGCAGCAGCGGTTCGGGCAGCGACAGCGGGAGCAGCGGCGGTTCGATGTCCTCGAGCGGGGCGCCGAACGACTCGGGGCTCGGGCCTGACATCGCGATCGCGCCCACGCTCCCGGGCAAGCCGGGCTTCGACCTCACGGCGGGTGGGAACACGAGCACCAGCACGAACTTCATCCTCACCGGCGCGGTGGGCGAGTTGGGCAGCAACTTGGTGAGCACGTCGACGAACTACAAGCTTCAGGGCGGCGTCGTCGTCGGGCAGCAGTAACGCGCGCGTGCGACGAGCGCGGGCGCGGGGTTTCGGAGACTCTAGGGAGAGCATGCACATGACTAGGCGGCGGCTGTTCGTTGGGCTGGGCACGGTGACGGTGCTCGTTTCGTTCGAGGCGCCCGCGAGCGCCGTGGACGTGCCGCTCTTCATGACGGAGCAGGGACGCCTCTTCGATTCGAACAGCAACCCCGTGTCGGGCAGCACCACCTTCACGTTCCGGATCTACGGGGCGGCGACGGGTGGGACATATATGTGGCAGGAGATCGAGGCGCCGATCAACCTCGACTCGGGGTTCTTCTCCGAGGTGCTCGGACAGGTCACGCCGCTCACGTCCGTGATGTTCCAGACGGCGGCGTTGACGGGGACCCCGCTCTATCTCGGGATCACGATCAACTCCGACCCGGAGCTGTCCCCGCGCCAGCCGCTCACGACGGTGCCGTTCGCGTTCGTCGCCAGCAACGTCGTCGGCGACATCTCGCCCCACTCGATCTCGATCGGTGGGCAGGAGATCGTCAACGAAGACGGCGGCTGGGTAGGACCGAGCTCGGGCCTCCAGGGGCCGGTGGGGCCCACAGGTCCGGTCGGAACGAGCGTCGTGGGCCCGACGGGCCCGACGGGTCCGGCGGGCGTCGGAACCGTCGGCGCCACAGGACCGACGGGCCCTCAGGGCCCGCCGGGTGTCATGGCCTTCGGCCAGACGTACTTCGAGGCCACGTACGACCAGAACTCGTACGGCATTGCCGTCACCTTCAACTCCGGCAACGCTTCGAACTGCCTGATCACGTCAACGGTCTCGACCGATCCAACCGTGGCGCCATACCCGACGAGCATCACGGGACCGCTTGGAGGCACGGACTTCATTGAGGTCACCGGCGAGGAGCAGGTCGGCACCGGGACCCCGTCGATAGTGTCTGGGTTGAACGGTGTCACGCCCTGGGTTTATAAAGATCTCTCTCTTGATGAAAACCGGGATTACTACTGGAATTTCAACGTCAGCTACGTTGTCGCGGTGAGCGCGAACACAGCCTATGGCTTCGGTTGCTACGTTTACCCCGAGGGTGACACCGGCACCGAGGTGTACGTGTATTGCTATACGACGGCGACGTGCTTCTAACAGCGTAGAGGCTTCGGTCAGTCGGCAAAGGGCGCGTCGGTCGCTCCATCGGAGATAGGCGCGTCGGAGGCTGCGTCCTCGGGTGCAACCGAGCCGGCCTCGGAGGGTCCTCCACCCGCCTCGACGCCGGCTTCGCCGCCGCTCGCTGAGCCTGAAGACGCGCCGGCTTCGCCGGCCGGGCTCTGACAGCTCTCCACCATGAGTCCCTTGAGGACATTCGCCTGCGTGCATGTCCCGCCGGCGAGGCACTCGGTCGACGCGGCGCAGAGCTGGACGTCGCCACCCGCGCAGCTCCCCGCGGCGCACGTCGCGGTCATCGTCGTGAGGTTCGCGCAGCAGATCGCGCCTCCGTCGCAGTCGTCTGCGTTCATGCATGTCAGAGGGGACGCCACGCCGCCGCTGCTGCTGCTCGACGAGCTCGACGACGACGAGCCGCTGTCCACGACCGCGCCGGGCGATCCGCCGCCGCCCGATGACGAGCTGCTGCAGGCGGAGACCAAGGCAAGCCCGAAGGCACCGACGTTCAAGACCAGGATGGGGGTTGCTGCGCGCATGGCATGACCTTGCTCTTTCGGGCGTCGAACGCGGCGTACCGTACCCCGGATCCCGCCAACTTCGGAAGACGGCCGATCAGCGCACGAGGAGGGCCGGTAGCGCGCCATAGAGCGACATCGCCAGGACCAACGGGGTCGCGAGGCTTCGACGCGACCCGCGCTCGGGCGCAGCACCCGCAACGCCTTCAGCGCGTTCAACCGTGTGCACTGCAACACGGTCGTAGCCGCGTCGAGACGCCGAGCGCGACGCGATCAGACATCGCACCGCCGTCACGCAAGGCTTCGACCTTCGGCACCGTCACTTCTGCGCGACGTCCCCGACGCGAGGGTGCGGCGGCGACACTTTTTTTGGACCGCCGAAAGAGCCCGGCGCCGCGGCTGTGCGCCAGCGCGCCCCTCACAAAATTGTTCCAGCAGAAAGTTCCCGCTCGCCGTTACGGCTTCAGCTTGGTAGTTAGGTTTGGCGGTTAGGCCGCAGGCGGTGTCCGAAACCGGAAAGGAATACGGTGCGCAAAATGTTGCGTGACAGACTCTATCCGCTGGGGGCACTTCTCGGCGCCGTTATGGGCGCCGCGAGTAACGCCGGAGCCAGTCAATCGTTTTCGATATCGCCATACGTCAGTTGCAACACCCAAGGAGTAATGGGGGGGTCGTGCGTCGGCACGTATGCGTTTGTTGATTTTTACGTTGCCGAAACGGACGCCGGTACGCCCACGTGGTCGACTTACGCGAACAATGTGACGGCCGTGAGAGCCTACGTCAGTATTCCCACGGGAGGCAGCGGAAGCCTGCAAACTTGCCTGTATACGCATACCAGCACCACGGCCAGTTGTGACTCCCCCACGGCTTGGACGAGCGGCGGAGAAATCGAGCAGACCACCTTTTCATCGTCCTGGCATAGCGACAACGGAACCGATTTTCCGACGGTAGCGGTCACCGTCACTGCCCCAAACATGGCGCCCTTCGGCACGGCGTACTTCTTTGGCATAAATATCTCTGGCACGTGACGAGCGCTCGTACACGTTCAGGCGACCACCGTGACGACTTCGATCCGAACCATCACAGCGCAGAGCATTCCGCTAGTGCTGACCGTGTTTGCCGGTGCGCTGGGCTCAGCGACGTTCGAGCACTTCGCGCACCCGGGACAGAGCCCTCATTCGAATTCGCAGGACTCCCGCACGACCAGCGTTGGGTCGGCCGAAGTCAGCGACCGTGATTATCAGACACGATTGGCGGATACGGAGCGGACGCGGGAACTGTATCACCAGCAGCTTTTGGAGAAGTTCGCCGCGGAAGCTGTTGATTCGGCGTGGGCGCCCACCGCGACGGAAAGGATTGGCGTCGCGCTACGCTCTAGCGCGACACGCGGGTCCTTTTCGATTGACTCGGTTGAGTGCAAAAAGACCATGTGTATCGCGGCACTGAATTGGACATCCTACCCCGCTGCGCAGAAGGATCTGCGCGTAGCGAGCCAGCAAGGTGTGCCGTGCGCTACCGAATTGCGGCTACCGCCGCCCGCCGATCCCGAGCGGCCATATAGTGCGACGCTGGTTCTTGAGTGTGGACAAATGCGCGCGGATGCCATGTAGGGCGCTAGGCGCCCGACGCGCCGGGTGATCGTAGACGAAGGCGATTGGGACGTCGTATGGAGGTGTTTCAATGAATCGGTTTGGCCTTTATCCATTGGCAGTCCTTGTTGGATCGATGGTCGGTTCCACGACTGATGCAAGGGCTGCGTCGTTCACTATTTCTTCCGCTCAGCTCTTCTGCGCGGCGGCGTACGTTCCGATGGTCGGGGCCACGACTTGCACAGCAAGCGCGGACTATGCAGACTATTCAGTGACGGACAGCGGGGGCACGAGCTGGAACAATTGGGGTTCCAAGGTTTCGTCGATCACCGCGTACCTGGTCGCCAGTGGCGGCTCACCAAGCGCCACCCTGCAGGCTTGCACGTACACCCAAACCCAAACCTCCATGAGCGGGGCCTGCAGTAGCAGCTCGTACACCGGAGGAGGCACTATATCGTTGACTAGCCTTACAACCTCTTGGGGGCTCGATACCGGTGGCACGGACTTCAACGAGCTCAATGTGAGCGCGACTTCGGGCAGTGGAAGCGGGGACTCGATCACGATTCTCGGCGTCGTTATTCAGGGCACATAACGGTCCCTGCTCTCGACGGCGTGAACGCACAGCATGGCCAAGGAGGATTCTGGTGAACTATGCCAACCGATTTTCGTGGGCGCTCCTTGTTGGGGCGATCCTTGGAGTGCCGGGCAGGGCCGAAGCCACCGCATTCACCGTCGCGTCGGGCCCGCAGTGTACGGCCACGGCGACTGGCGGTGTTGGGGGCACGTGCTCGACAACCACGAGCTATACGGACTATGGCGTGACTACCAGTGGGGATGCGGGTAACACCTGGAATACGTATGCGTATAACGTCACATCGATCACGGCCTACCTGTACGTTAATGGCGGCTCTCCGTCGGGGACTTTGACAGCTTGCAGCTACGATCACACCAGCACCTCGGGCCGGTGCACTGCGTCGACATACTCCAGCGGGGGCACCATAACGCTGACCTCCCTTACGAGCTCGTGGGGGATGGACAACGGAAATGACTTCAACGAAGTAACGGTGTCGGTGACGTCCGGGACGACCAACGGAGACAGCATTACGGTCCTCGGCGTCGTCATTGCTGGCTAGCCGACCTACCCACGACACTGAGTGGGAGCTCAAATATGTGCGGCTGGTGGGGCTCGCACTCGTAGCTGTTACGCGTGAAAGACTCGGGTCGTAGGGCTTGCAGGTGGACCCGCCGCTCGACCTTCGACGTCTGCCGGGGGAAGCTACGAGAGTTCGCGCGTCGGCCTTCGACGTCCGCAAGTCCCTCGTGGCAAGGCGCGCAGAGTGATCTCCTCCCCATGGAGGACCGGGACGATCGAACACGCGGTATGGCCTTCCAGCTCGATGACACGGCGGCCCGTCACAGCGGACAGCACGCCAGGACGTCGATCTCGTCACGGCTTCTTGCGATCGGCCTCGTCCTCACCGATGTCGTCGCGGACGGCTTGAACGAACGAATTGACCTGGGGCAACCGTCGCGGACGGGGCCACCCCGATCTTCGACGTCGACTCCGACATCTACAAGACCCGGATCGTACCCGTTCGGACGTCGGCCTCCGACATCTCCAAGACGGGGATCTCACACCCCGGTCGCCGACCTCCGACGTTTACGAGACCGGGATGGTGCAGCTCGGACGTCGACCTCCGGCGTCTGCATCTCCGGCGACACACGGCGAGCAGAGTGATCTCCTTCACCTGGAGGACCGAACGGTCGAACACGCACCGTGACCTCCCATCCCCAGCAAGCCGGGATATGAAGCTGGCGGGGCCGCCTTCCCCTTCTTGGTGATGGCCCCTACGCCCGACGCACTCGATCCACGTGCAGAGTATCTCGGTGGAGGACGAGCACGACGGCGTGCGCCCTGATAACCAACAGGCATTCGGTCGGGCCAGTGATGATCACGATGCCCTCGTGTGGGAAGCGCCCGACGGCGCTCGCAACCCTCGCGGCATGGTCCAGCGGGAGACGTCGCCAAGCGTCGAGGCGCAGGTCCCGACCACTCGACGCGAAAGAGGGTTTGCGTCATCCACCGCGGCGCAGGCGCTCGGCAAGTTCCGCCGCCACTTGCGCGTGCGGGATGCCGGGGCCCATGGCCGCGACCCGCGCGTCCGTCTCTCGCGTCGGGGCGATGAGCGCCGCCTCGTCCGGCGTGAGCGGTTCGCGGCGGATCTTCTTTCGCAGCGCCGCGACTTCGGGTTGCTCCGGACAGCCGGCCGCTTTCCATGCCTCGACGGCTGCGCGCTGCTGGACCGTCAGCGGTTCGAGCTCGTCGCGCTTTCGCGCCGGCTCGCTCATGCCCCAACGTTACCCGCGCCGGGTACGCTCGTCCAAGTCAGGCGTCCTCGTCACGGCTTCTTGTGATCGGCTTCGTCCTCGGCAATGTCGTCGCGGACGGCTTGGACGAACGAATTGACCTGGGGCGCCGTCGCGGACGGGGCGACCCCGGTCTTCGACGCCGCTGGCGCGCCATGCGTGGTCGCTGCGGCGCGCGCGCCTGCAGTTCCGATTCGCCGTGGAGGAGGTGAATCGCGGTCGACGGTGGTGACCACGGTAGCCGGTGGCGCGGGCGCAAGCGCAAGCGCGGGCGCAAGCGCGGGCGCGGACGCGAGCGCGGGCGCGGACGCAAGCGCGGGCGCGGGCGCAAGCGCGGGCGCGGACGCAAGCGCGGGCGCGGACGCAAGCGCGGGCGCAAGCGCGGGCGCGGATGCAAGCGCGGGCGCGGGCGCGGATGCAAGCGCGGGCGCGGGCGCAAGCGTGGCCGTGGGGGGTGGCTCGACGGACGACTGGGCGTTTCGAGCGGCTGGCTCGACGCCGACGCTTGGCCTTGGCGCGGTGAGCCGGCCCACGCTGAACCCGAGGGCGACCAGCAGAAACGGGAGGGCGATGCGGCGCGCGACGGCCGTCGTTTCACGAGGCCCGACCACCGCGGATGGGACGTGGAGCTCGGCCGGGGCATCCCGGGGCGCCGGCTCCACGGGAGGTGCGCTGTTCGCCGACGCGGGGACGACCGCCGGCGCGGCATCTACAGCAGGCGACGGCGGCTGAGGCTCGGAGGGTGCCAGCGCTTCAGGAACCGCGGCCGCCGAAGCGCCCTCCGCCGAAGCGGCCGGCGAAGCCTCCGCGGGCGCGTCCGCTGGTGCCTCGGGGACCGGCGGCTCTTCCGTGGCCGCGTTCCCGTCCTTCGCCAGGATCTCGGCCGACGGCACTCCTGTGAGCTCAGGCGCCGACTGGACGGCCAGGGCAGGAGAATCGGACGACGGGGGCGGGGCGACGGGATCGGGCTCCGCTGGAGCCGGCAGAGGCTCCGGAGCGGACATCGCGACAGCCGGGGGTGCCGTGGATATCGACGCCAGCGACAGCCTGCGCGGGGGAGGCAGAGGGGGCAACGAACTCGGGCGCGCGGCGCCGGGTGTTGCAGATGACGCCGGAGCAGACGGGCGAATGGACGGCGGAAGAGGGGGCGGCCGAGAGATTGTTCCGGACTCGGGGGGCCGCGCATCCGTCGTCCCGATCGGAAGCACCTCGGAGTCGTCCAGATCCGGGGCGGATCGACCGGGGTCGTCCATGACCGGATCCCGTTGCGGGGGCGGCGAGGCATCGGCGGGCGGAGGCGGGGGCAGCGCTGCCTGGGGTTCGGCAGCCGGAGCGGGCGCTGAGGCGTGGGAAACGAACGGCAGCGGCGCCATCGGGCCCTGCCCCGCGGCTCGAGTGGGCGGCCGGGAGGACCACCGGGACGGCAACGGAGCGATCGGCGGCCGAGAGGACTGAGGGGCCGGGCGCGGCACCGGGCGTACGGACGCGCCCTTTTGAGGGGCCGCGTTCGTGGGGGGAGCTTCCGGTGAATCCGAACGCGAATTCGACATGGGACCCCCTCGTATGCGGCTAGTTCTCCCACAAACCGGGCCGGGATTCCACCGCGAGGGGCCAGGGGCGAGCGTTGGTGATTCAGGTGCGCTTCAGGTGCAGCGGTCGCGGTCGCTCCGTCAAAGGCGACCTCGCCCTCGATATGCGCGTAGAGTCGATCGATGGACGACAATACGCGATCATCGGGGCAGAACAGTTCGTCGAGGGAATCCTGCGGCGTGTGCGGCGGGGACCGGCGGATCGGCAACTCGTTCGGGCTGACGACGACGTGCCCGAGCTGCCACGGGAGCGGCCAGCGCATGGAGACCACGGGCTTTCACGACGTGACGAAGACGAAGGCCTCGCACTACAGGTCGAACGTCGCCCCGTCCGCGGAGGCCAAGCCGCAGTGGCCCACGACGTTCGAGGGCGGGCAGCTCGCGAAGGAGATCCGCGAGAGCGCCACGTGCACGGAGGCGGTGAGGGCCAAGCTGCTGCGCGAGGTGATCGACTTCGAGGCGAGCCACGGCCAGTGCACCCAGACCTTCATCAAGAAGGTCCGAAAGCAGGTCCGGCCCCACCCGACGCCCTGACGCGGGCTGGCTGCTGCTGCGCCGCGGTGACGGGCAACCGAGTCCGGCGGACGGACGACGCGTTCGGATTGTGAGCCGGAGATCCCCTCGGGTGTGATAGTGCGTGGAACCACGCTGCGGCACGAAGCGTGCCCGCGCGGCTTGCAAGCAGAACATCCAAGGGCCAGGTGCGCAGATGACGAAGAACGTCTCGACTCAAGCAGACAAGGACACGAAGGCACTGCGCCAAGCCGGCCGATGGGCCGCGGTCGCAATTCTCGGCGGCGCCCTCACGTCCGCATGCAGCAGCAGCAGCTCCGGGAACAACGGGGGCGGCAGCTCCGACGGCGGCAGCAGCTCCGGGAGCGACGCGGCGAGCACGGGAGCCACCGACAGCGGCAGCAGCTCCGGGAGCGACGCGGCGAGCACGGGAGCCGCCGACAGCGGCAGCTCCGGCGGCAGCAGCAGCTCCGGGGGCGGCGGCAGCAGCAGCTCCGGGGGTGAGGGCGGAACCGTCGTCATGACGGGCGTCGGCTGCAACTCGGTGGCGCTCACCGGGTCGCCCATCACGCCGACCTCGTCGACCAGCACGGCCCCGACCCCGGCGGGCGGCGCGATCGCGAGCGGGACGTACGCCCTCACGTCGGCCGTCCAGTACGTCACCTCGCCGTGCGTTGCGAGCGTTTCGGGCGTGACGGTGCAGTCGACGATCGTCGTGAACGCGTCGTCCAGCACCGTGCAGGTGTACTCCGTCACGTCCTTCCAGGGGACCACCGAGGAGTCACGCTCGTCGGGCACCTACGCGACGAGCGGGACGGATTTGACGACCACGCCCACGTGCGGCGAGGACGTCGATGCGGGCGCGGGTACCCCGTCGCCCTATACGGCCACGCCGACCACCGTCACCGTGTTCAGCGTCGACTCTCAGGGCCTCGACGCCGGGGCGTGCCAGACCACCGTCGAGACTTACACGCAGCCGTAGCGGCAGCAGCGGCGGGGCCGCGACACCGAAGGCGGGGTCGCGGCGCTCACCACCCCTCACCGGGCTCGGGCACGTCCCCTTCGAGCAGCGCGATGTCCGCTTGATCGCGTAGCGCCTTGCTCCGCCGAAGGGCCGGATCCGCGGCCGCTCCTCGCTTCATCGCAGCGCGGTCACCTCAGGCCAGGTAGCAGCCCGCCCATCACCGGATTTTGGGATACGCCTTCGAGCGAAGGGAAAGAGGCGACGGAGAGAGCGGAAAGGCGTCGCCCGTCCGAGCATGTCATCGGCGCGCTCATCGAGGTGAAGCTGTCGGGCCTGCTTGTCGGGCTCCTGGTGAACTTCAACGTCCCCGCCCTTCGCCAAGGCCTGCGGCGCCTCTGGCTTTCCTCCCCCTCCTCTCCTCCTTCCCTCCCTGTTTCTCCCCTCACGACCCTGTTCGAGAAATCGCGATCGCTGATTTAGACTTGTGAGTCCATGGCGGGTTGGCGGGGCTTGGCGTGCGTTTGTCTCCTGGTCGGCTGCGGCCGTGCGCAAGTCCCCTGCGCGGTGCCGGCACCGGCGCCGGTGGCCAGTGTGAGCACCGGCAGCCCGCCGCCGGACCCTCCTCGCGCCTGCGTGCCCGGTCAGTCGATCGCTTGCGCCGGGGTCGCGGCATGCGCCGGGTACCAGGTGTGCCAAGTCGATGGACAATCGTACGGCGCCTGCGAGTGCCCAGCGCCGAAGCCTCCGCCGATCGTCGTGACACCGCCTGCCCCGCCGCCCCCGCCGCCTGCCCGTGACGCCCGGCCTACGCCGTGCACGCCTGGGACGTGCACGGTCACCTTCGCGTCCGACGCCACCTGGAGCTCCTTCGCCGGGACCCGATCACAAGACGGGGCGAGCTACTCCAAAGGCGCCCTCCTCGGGCCTGCGAGGCTTGTCTGCACCAACGAATGGGTGCCGCTCAATTGCCCTGCGGGTGCCCTCGTCTACCAGCACGCCCGCCCGCGGCGCATGCTGGACGACTCCGAAGGATCCCCTCCTCAAGGCTGGGCCGGCGGTCGCGCCATTCCGGACGCGGTTTGGATCTGGCGAGCCGACGTCTTGCCGTCGGCCGCGGCGCCATTCGGGGTCGCCATCCTCGAGAAGTCCTTCGTCGTGGGGCCCCGGCCGACGGGCACGATGCAGATCGCCGTGGACGACTTCGCCCAGGTGTTCGTCAACCGTGCGTCCGTGGGGTCGACCGGCAGCGTCGTCTACGAGGGCGTCGCCGGGAAGGCCCAAAACGTTCCCGCCGTCTTCGATCTCACGGCGGCGCTCCACGCCGGGTCGAACACGATCACGGTCGTGGCCCAGAACGGGCCGTTCGCCTGCGATTCAGCGCAGTGCCCTTATTCGCAGGATCCCGCCGGAGTGGTCTTCGGCGGGACGCTGCGCTGGTAGTCCGCGCGGCGCCATCGCCGTCAGAGCGCGGGCGCAGGCCGGACTCCGAAGGCGCTCGCGCTATCAGAGGATGAGTCGCCGAGACGGCGATCGCGCGGCTCTGCCGCCAAGCATCACGCATCGAGACGGTCAACCTGCCCGCTCGCGTTGCTACTTGCCACTGGACCGTGTCCATTCCGTTTGTTCGTTTGCGCACGAGCATCCGGATTTGCGCGGCGCATGCGCGTTCTCGTGCACGGCATGAGGCGTGCTCGGAACCCCAAGCAAGGAGGGAAGGAGCACTGCCATGATCTCTCGTCACGCCTCATCGGATGCCCGTGTATCTTCCCAGGATCGGGAAGCCGTTCGCCCACTCGCTGGTCTCGGCCGCCGTCGCGTCTGGCGTCGCCATTCGCTGCGGTGGCTCATCCCGTTCGCGCTCGTCTGGCAGCTCGGCGGCGACGTATCCGATGTATCCGCCGCGCCCGGCGACAAGACGCTGGCCGACTTGAAGACGCTCGCCGATCTGTCGCACCGATGGCAGGGCGTGTGGATCGTCCGCGATACCATCTATCCGGGATCGCTCCAGGTGTGGAACGTCGAGGGCGACCACGTGAGCGTGTACGACCCGAGGCGAGTCGGCGGCGGCGTCGACGAGGAGACGTTCTCGCTCGTCTCCCCGTGCCGGGTCTCGTTCACGCGCATGCTCGGCGACGGGTCACAGGCCGTCTTGAACTCGAACACCTTCGTGTTCGCGAGCGACGGCCTGCACGTCGGCAAAGCGTCGGCTGCGGGCGGTTTTCAGCACGGAGCGATGATCGACGTCTGCGTCGGCAACAACGTCTACGAATACGACACGCGCACGGACGTGTGCCAAAGGCGGCCCGCTACGGCGACGGAACCGGCCCACCCCACGCCGGCCAAGTGCTCCGTCGAGCGGGGCGAGCTGACGACGTCCTTCGTCGTGCAGCCGTCCGACGGGGGCGCGTCGGTCCAGTTGGACTTCCACGGTGGAGCGCTCCTCTCCGAGCGGCTCGCCGCCCACGTCGTCGAGCACACACCCACGTTCGACGGTGCGGTGAAACGGGCCGATGCGCTCGCGCGGTGAGCGGGGCGCGAGCGCGGCGGCCGTCGTCAGACGTGCCCTCGCTCACGAGGGCGCCATCGTCAACACGGCCCGGAAGCGTACGTTGCCGCTCATCATGCGGGCGTACGCTTCGGCAGCGCGGTCCAGAGGAAAGAGCTCGTTCATCGAGCGCACCTTCTCCAGGTGACTGAACGCGAGCGTGTCCTGTGCGTCGATCGACGTCCCCGCGTACCAGCCCGCGACCGAGCGGGATCCCCCGATGAGCAGCACGACCGGGACCTCCAACGGCTGTGACGGAACACCGACCACGAGCAACTTCCCGTGGACGCCCAGGCCTCCGAGCGTCGAGCTCATGGCCCGGGCGCTCGGGGCGGTGGCGAGCACGACGCTCGCGCCACCGAGCTTCGTGAGCTCGGCAGCGGCGTCTCGCTCCTTGTTGTCGATGAAGTACGTGGCCCCGAGCTCCTTCGCGAGCGGCTCCTTGTCGCGGCCGGGGGCGATCACCGCCGTCCGAAACCCCATCCTGGCCGCGTACTGCACCCCGAGGTGACCGAGGCCGCCGAGGCCCAGGATGGCCACGAGGTCGCCGGGGCGCGCGCCGCTGTTGCGGAGCGCGTTGAACGTCGTCAGCCCCGCACAAAGCAGCGGCGCCGCGTCGGACGCGGAGAGGGCGTCGGGGACCCGGGCGACGGCCTCGGACCGCGCAATCATGTACTCGGCATACCCGCCATCGGACGAGAGCCCCGTCACGCGGCCCATGCGGCAGGCAAAGAAGTCCCCGTGGCGGCACGCGTCGCAGGTCCCGTCGAATCCACCGTTGTACCCGACGCCCACACGCTGCCCCGGCTTGAACTCGGTGACCCCAACCCCGACCGCGTCGACGACACCGACGACCTCGTGCCCGGGGACACGTGGGTATTCGATCCCAGGAAAGACCCCCTCGACCGTGAACGAATCACTATGGCAAACGCCGCACGCCTCGACCTTGATCCGCACGGTGCCAGCGCTGGGCTCCGGGATGTCGCGCTCGACGACCTCGAGGGGGGCCTTGGGCTTCGACACCTGAACGACGCGCATCTTCTTCATGGAGGAGCTCCTTTCCGGGAACTCCGTGCATGCAGCGGGCCCCGCCGCGTCCGCCTCAGTAGTGATCGGCGTCGACGACCGCCTGCGCGAAGGCCTCCGGGGCCTCTTCCGGCACGTTGTGACCGATGCCTTTGAGGATCCGGTGCGAGTACTTGCCCGTGAACTTCTTGGCATAGGCGCTTCCGTCGGCGGCCGGGCCGTCGAAGTCACTCGCGATGCTGATCGCGGGCACGGTGATGACCGGGCCCTCGTTGAGCCGCCCTTCGAGCCCGTCGTATTGCGGATCCCCGGGCGCGAGGCTGAGGCGCCAGCGATAGTTGTGGATCACGATGGCGACGTGGTCGGGGTTGTCGAAAGAGGCGGCGGTGCGAGCGAATGTCGCATCGTCGAAGTTCCACATCGGAGAACAGTTTTTCCAGATGAGCCTCGCGAACTCGACCCGATTCGCGTCGTAGCCGGCCCGGCCCCGCTCCGTGGCAAAGTAGTACTGGTACCACCATCCCCATTCGGCCACCGGCGGCAGCGGCTGCGTATTGGCCTTCAGATTGGTGATGAGATATCCGCTCACCGAGACAATGGCTTTCGTACGTTCGGGCCAGAGCACCGCGATGATGTCGGCCGTACGCGCCCCCCAATCGAAACCGGCCAGGATGGCCTTGTCGATCTTGAGAGCATCCATCAAGGCGACGATGTCGACGGCGACGACCGCTTGCTGGCCGTTTCGGAACGTGTCTTTCGAGAGAAAGCGCGTCGTCCCGTATCCACGCAAGTACGGGACGATCACCCTGTACCCGGCCGACGCCAGCAGCGGCGCCACGGCGTCGTAGCTGTGAATGTCGTACGGCCATCCGTGCAGCAGAATCACCGGGCGACCACCGACCGGACCGACTTCGGCATATCCCACGTTGAGGACGCCCGCGTCGATCTGCTTCACCGGGCCGAGCGGCGCGACGGCCGCCTGCTTGCTCGAGCCCGCATCGCGTGGGGTGGCTTGAGCGGTTGGCTCCGTCGCGCAGCCCGAGACCGTGACAAGCGCTGCGACGGGCGGCAGCAGGGCCGCAAGGCCCCCGGAGATGGCGATAGACACGGCGGCCACGGCAGCGCGTGCGGCGCGCTCGACCGTCGACAACGCTCGATTGGACATCATGATTCTCGGTGCGCGTGATGAGCTGCGCGAGACGTCGTGTCAAGAAGCCTCGAGCGCGCGACGCGTCACCTCGGCAAGGACTCAGTGTTGCGAGGGAGCAGCCTTCTCGAGGCCTCCCTCCCAGAGAGACCGCGGGAAGCCTCCGCCCGCGATCTCGCGCGCGGCGCACTCGTACCCCTCCCGGAACATCGCTTCGTAAGATCGCCACTCGAGAATGCCGAACTTGTCCAATCGAGGCGTGAGGTAGAGCGCAGGCGGGTGGTTGGCGCGGCTCATCTCGGTCGTCCGCTGACTCCCCGTCAGGGTCGCGTGCATCAGCGTGTCGAACAGGGGCAGTCCGTCCGTGGGACTTTTGAGTCGGTTCAGCAAGCGGGCCAGCCCTCCTGGCGCAAGCTCGCGCCCGTGCCGCTGATAGGGAAAGACGTCGACGGCGATGACGGACCCGCGGCAACGCTCGGCCATGACGTCGATCGGCAGGTTGTCGACAAGGCCGCCATCCACGAAAAGATCCTTGAGCATCTGGTACGGCGGAAAGAGGCCCGGGATGGAGCAGCTCGAACGGATGGCGTCTCGAAGGCTGCCGCTGTCGTGAACTTGCGATTGCGCGCGAACGATGTTGGTCGCCACACAGAAGAAGGGGATCCAGAGATCGGCGATGGCGAGGTCTTCGAAGAGGCCCTCGAGCACGCGGTCGAGCTTTTTGCCGGCGAGGAGGGACTTGAACGGGATCGTGGGATCGTAGAGGGCGAATCGAGACGCAAAGAGCGCCCTCACCTCCCCCATGATGCGGTCCGCGTCCCATCCGCGCGCCAGGCCGCCGGCGAAGATCGCGCCCATGCTGGTACCGCCGATGGTATCGACGGGAACGTGGGCCTCCTCGAGGGCCTTGAGGACACCGACGTGGGCGATCCCGTACGCGCCTCCGCCGCCGAGGACGAGGCCCACCGGGCGGTCCAGCAACCACCGGGCGAGCCGTTGCGCGTCGCCGGTATCTCTGGCTCTTACGTGATGGAGGCGCGCGACGTTCGGCAGCCGTGCGTACGCCGAGCTGCCATGGGGCGGGTGGCTGGATTGTCGGTGTACGACGGCGAGCTCGAGGTGAGCGGATCGCTCTCCGAGCTTCGCGCCGCTCCACCAGTCGATCCCCTTCGCGGTGGGCGGGCTCTCTGCGTCGTCGAGCAAGACCATGATGCGGTCGGCCTGGCGCAGACAGAAGTCGAGCCACGAGGCGTCGGAGAGCTCGCATTCGAAGATCAAGGAGTCGCCCGGGACGTCGAGAGCATCGACCCATTCGATCAGACGGCCATAGGCGCCCTCGGTCCCCATTTCGGCTCTGCCTTCGATCGCCTTGCGAGCCTGCGGCGCCGTGAGGCGCGTCGTCGTGCGGAACCTCGAGAGCGCATCGGCCAACTGACCGCGGACGCGGTGCACCTCTTCGCCGCCGACGGCGAGGAGCGCGATGCTCCGGGGGAGGCGGTCGGCCTTGTGGCAAAACGACGCGAGGAAGTCGGGCGAACCAACCAGCTCGACGACGCGCGCCGCGACGAAGCGCGCGAAGTTCAGCATCAGCTCCGGATGGCGGGCCGTCAGTTCGTCGAATCGGGCGCGCGAGAGGAGCAGGAGATGGCTGTCGCGGATGGCGTGCAGGTCGAGCGGCGCAGGTCGGCCGCTCAGCAAGAGCGCTTCGCCCACGCTGCTCCCCCGGAAGTACTCGAACGCCACGTGGCGCCGCCCATCGGGCCCCACGAAGGAAGACCGGACGCCCCCCTGGACGACCAGGAAGAGCGGCGCTCCCGTCTCGCCCCGCTCCACAAGATGTGCGCCGCCCGGCACGTCGACCGACTCGAGGGCCGCATCGACGTCCTGCAATACGGCAGGGTCGAGCCCATTGAGAACGGGCCTCGCAGCGAGCAACTTGAGACGTTCGACCGTCGACGGCTCCGACATGAGTTGAAATGACCTGCCTAGGGCTCTGGGTACGCAAGCTCCATTCCGCTCACGGCCCTCGTCACAGGCGAGCCGTCAGACAGGCGAGCCGTCAGCAGGGCTCGGCCGCGACGATGCCCCCATCCCACTCGAGCTTCCACAGCGCCCCGTTCGACACGGGGCCGGGCGTCGTCCCGAGCGCCGTGCCGACTGCCGCCCGCATGGCGCCGCCATGGGCGATCACGAGGACCACGTGGCCCGGCTCCGATGCCAGCGCCGACGCGCGCCCGATGGCCGCTGTCACGCGCTCGGCGAGCGCTTCACGCGCCTCGCCTCCCGGGGGCGGCTTCTGCAGCCCGACCCACGCTTGCCACGCCTCGGGGTGAAGCCGCTCGCATTCTTCGCGCGTCAGTCCCTCGAAGAGGCCGAAGGTGCGCTCGCGTAGCCCCGGGTCCTCGTACGCGAGCTCGAGCCCCAGGACGGCCCCGACGATCGTGGCTGTCTCGCGTGCGCGCGAGAGGTCGCTCGAGACGATGGCCGTCACCCCCCTGTGGAGGAGCGTTTCGCCGAGGGCGCGCGCTTGCTCGCGACCGCGGGCATTGAGGGGGACGTCGGACTGCCCCTGCCACCGTCCCGCCGCGTTCCAGTCGGTCTCGCCGTGGCGGGCGAGGTAAACGATTCGGACCACCGAGGTGTCAGTATAGCGACGCGCCTTGGCCGCGCGCCCGCCGGCCGCCGCGTCTGCTCGCAAAAGTTGGCCGCACACCACGCGGCTTTTTACCTTGCTAGAGACAACATGGGAGAGGCCGCGAAGGGTTTGTCGTCCTCGCCGCCGGGGCTGGCGCCTCTGCTGCTCCCGCGGAAGCTCGGCGGGCGCATTTTGCTCAAGCTCGTCGCGCGCGGCGGGATGGGCGACGTCTACCTCGCGTCGACGACCGGCATCGAAGGCGCCGAACGAGCCTGCATCGTCAAGACGGTGCGGCGCGACCACATCCACGACGGAAGCTTCCTCGCGCGGTTCCTCGACGAGGCGCGCGTGCAGGCGCAGCTGCAGCACCCCGGCGTCGCGCAGGTGCTCGAGGCGGCCACCGACGACAACGGCGAGCCGTACACGGCGGTCGAGTATGTCGAAGGGCGGCCCTTGAGCGACCTGCGCCAGCGGGCCATCCAGATGGGAGTGCGCCTTGCGTGGGCGGACGCGGTCGCGGTGGCCCTCGAGGTCGCGCAGGCGCTGGCGCACGTGCACGAACGCTCGGGAGCGGACGGCACGCCGCTCGGCATCGTGCACCGGGACCTGTCGCCGCAGAACGTGATGGTGAGCTTCGCGGGCGAGGTGAAGGTCATCGACTTCGGTACGGCGCGAGGACATAACCGCCGCTGCCGCACCGTGGCCGGCGTCGTCTTCGCCAAGCCCGGCTACGTCGCGCCCGAGGTGGCCCGGCAGCAGGTGGGCGACGGCCGGATCGACCTCTATGCGCTCGGCGTCATGCTCTGGGAGCTGTGCGCCGGCCGGCGGTTCTTGACGGGCGACCCGCAGCGTCACCTCGACGACGCGGCGGCCGGAAAGCTCGTCATTCCCCCCGTGGCGGCGGACTGCGGCGCGCCTGCGGCGCTCGACGACGTCATCGCGAAGCTGACGATGAGCGACCCCGATGAGCGTCCGGCCCGCGCCGGCCTGGTGGCGGCGGAGCTCGGGAAGCTTCTCGCGTCGGCCCCTGCCGTGCCGGGGGCCGAGAGGGGCGTGCGGACTCGGATCGCGCTGGCGATGCACCGGCTGTGGCCTCACGAGCCTGCGCGTTCGCGGGCGGAGTTCTCGCGGCTCTTGCGCGAGGCGCGCCACACGCTCGAGAGTGAGACGCGATCGAGCGAGACCCCGGACGCGGGCCCCGTGAGCCAGGGGATCGCGCTGCGCATGGCGCCGCCCGACGCAGCGCAGCTGCCGGGGACGCCCTACCGGCTGGGCCGCAAGCTCGGCGAGGGCGCCAGCGGCGTCGTCTACGAGGCGGAGCACATGGAGCTGGGCCGCAAGCTCGCCGTGAAGGTCCTCGGCCCTGAGCACGCCGCGTCGCCCATGGCGCTGGAGCGATTCCGTCACGAGGCGCGGCTCGTCGCGAAGCTGTCGCACCCGAACCTCGTGCAGCTCTACGACTTCGGCAAGTCGCTCGACGGGCGGACGTTTCTCGCCATGGAGCTCTGCGCCGGCGAGACGCTCGACGCGCGCCTGCAGCGCGGCCCCATGGGCTGGCGCGAGGCCGCGCAGGTCGCGGTCGAAGTCGCCAGGGCGCTCGAGGCGGCCCACGCGGCCGGCCTCGTGCATCGCGACCTCAAGCCGCAAAATCTGATGCTCGCCGCCGCGCACGCCGGGCAGGCTCCAGCCGTGAAGCTCCTCGACTTTGGCATCGCCACGGCGCTGAGCGAGCCCGGCGCGAAGCCGTCGACGGAGAGGGAGCGGGCGCTGAGGGGCTTCGCGATCTTCGGCACGCCCGAGTACATGGCGCCCGAGCAGGTCGCGGACGACGCGGTCGACGGGCGGGCGGACATCTATGCGCTCGCGTGCGTGCTTTACGAGATGCTGACGGGCTCCCACGCGTTCGAGGGGGGATCGAGCGTGACGGTGATGGGCAAGCAGCTTCGCGAGACGCCGCAGCCACCGCGGGTGCGGGCGCCGAAGCGGCCGATCCCGGCGGCTGTGGAGCGGGTCGTGATGCGGGGGATGGCGAAGGACAGGGAGGCGCGGTTTGCGTCGGCGGCGGCGATGAGGGCGGCGCTGGAGAAGGCGCTGGGCGAGCGGGGGGTGCGGGTTGCCGCGGTGAAGAGGGTGGTGAGCGCGGTGGGGATGGTCGCG
>Ga0302325_10004205_pt1 | contig 33358 bp, 32 predicted proteins | sample Palsa_T0_2_FD_201948 | JGI IMG/M metagenome (GOLD analysis project Ga0302325, IMG submission 201948) | Peat permafrost microbial communities from Stordalen Mire near Abisko, Sweden - Palsa_T0_2 | ecosystem: Environmental > Terrestrial > Soil > Palsa > Peat permafrost | place: Sweden: Abisko... | reverse complement strand
TTGCTGATCGAAGGTCCGGCAGGCGTGGGAAAAACGGAAAGCGCGAAGGTCCTAGCGGACGTCTTGGGCACGCGCCTGATTCGCTTGCAATGCTATGAAGGGCTCGATGCCGCGAGCGCGCTCTACGAGTGGAACTATCCCAAACAGCTGCTGCGCATCCGGCTGACGGAGGGCGCCCCCGGCAGCACCCTCGAGCGCGAAGCGGAGATCTTCAGCGAGGCATTCCTGCTCAAGCGGCCGTTGCTCGAGGCGATCACGCAGGAAACGGCGCCGGTGCTGCTGATCGACGAGATCGACCGCGCGGACGAAGCCTTCGAAGCCTTTCTGCTCGAATTGCTGGGCGAGTTTCAGGTTTCGATTCCAGAGTTTGGGACGGTCAAGGCGCGTTCGCATCCGGCGGTGATCGTCACCTCGAACCGCTCGCGCGAACTCTCAGACGCACTGCGCCGTCGCTGCCTGTATCATTGGCTCGAGTATCCGGCACGCGAGCGAGAGGTCGAGATCCTGCGGGCGCGTGTGCCCGGCATCGACCTGAGGCTAGCGGAGCAAATCGCGCACTTCATGGAGTTTCTGCGCGCACAGCCGTTCGAGAAGGTGCCCGGCGTAGCCGAGAGCCTGGACTGGGCGCTGGCTCTGGTGCGCTTGCACGAAGCCGCCCTCGACGAGCGGACGCTCGAACTCACGCGGGGCTGTATCCTCAAAGTGCAGCACGATTGGGAGTTGCTGCAGGCGCAGCGCTTACGCTACGTGCCGCTGCTCGGGGGAACGAGCGGCACGGAGCCGGCCGCGCTCGAGCCCGACTACGGCATCGGATCGGTGCGTGCGCGCCGTGGCTGAGCTGTCGACCGAACTCTCGCGCCGGGTTCTGGAGTTCTTCGCGCTGCTGCGCGAGCGGCACGGCTTCTCGACCGCACACCGCGAGGCGCACGATGCGCTGCGCGCGCTCGACCTGCTCGGCGTCTCGAATCGCGCCCGCGTTCGGGCCGCCCTGCGCACGGTCGCGTGCAGCTCGCCCGAGCAGATCGCGGTCTTCGAACAGGCCTACGACGAAGTCTTTCTGGCCAGCGGCGGCACCGAGCAAGGCTTGTACGCGCCCCGGCATTCGCGGCCCGGCGAGCCGGGCGAGCAGCGCGCGGACGCCCCGAGCCAACAGCGCTCGAGCGAACCGGACGCCGAACCCGAACAGGCTGAGGGTTCGGCCGGCCCAGCGCGCGAGCGCCGTCTGACCGACGACCAAAGCGACGCGGCCCAATCGTGGCTCGCGATGCTCGCCCGCTATAGTCCACAGCAGGCGGCCGGCGAGCCGCCCGCGATCGCGCTGCGCGACCTCGAGGCGATGGAATCCGCCGCGCGCAAACTCGTGCGCAGCGTGCGCCTCGGGCGCGCCCGGCGCTGGACGCCGCAACCGCACGGATCGCGCTTCGACCTGCGCCGCACGCTGCGCGGCAGCCTGCAGACCGGCGGAGATCCGGTCGCGTTACACCGTCTCGGTCCGCCGCGCCGCGCGCCGCGTTTCGTCTTGCTTCTCGATGGAAGCCGCTCGATGGCCGAGCATGGGCTGCTCTTGCTGCAGTTCGCGTATGCGCTCGGCCGCGCGACCCGGCGCGCGCGCACCTACGCGTTCAGCACCGAACTGTGCGATCTAACGCGCACGCTCGAGAAAGCGCGGCCCGGCGCCGAACTTCCGATCCTGGGCGAGTCGTGGGGCGGCGGTACGCGGATTGGTGCCAGCCTGGCCCGTTTCGTGCGCGAACATGCCGCGCGCGTTCTCGACCAGCAGACCGTGGTCATCGTGGCCAGCGACGGCCTGGACGCGGGCGACGCGCCCCAGCTCGAGAGTGCGATGCGCGAGATTCGACGCCGGAGCGCCCGCGTCGTGTGGCTGAACCCTCACGCGCGCTCGCGCGGCTTTACGCCGACCGCGAGCGGAATGCGATCGGCGGCGCCGTTCGTCGACCTCCTCGACGCAGCACTGGACGCGGCCGACTTCGAGCGCGTCGCGGTGCGCTTGGCGCGCGCAGGCCGCAGTGCGTGAGATCGTCTATGTCGTGCTCGCGGCCGGCGCGTCGCAGCGCATGGGCTTCGCCAAAGCCGTGACGCCGCTCGGGGGCAAGTCCCCGCTCGAACGTTTGGGCGCCGTTCTCGAAGGCCGCGCGGTCACGATCGTGGCGGCCGAACCGCTAGCGCCGGCCTGCTCGCTTGCGATGCCGTGGGCGAGCGTACTCGTCAATACCAGGCCGTTCGAGGGAATGTCGTCCTCGCTGCTGGTCGCGCACCGTGCGATCGCTCGCGGCGCAACGCTGGCCGTGATGCTGGCCGACAAGCCTTTCGTGCAAAGGCAGACGCTCGAGCTGTGCGAGCGCGCCCTGGAAGTCTGCGCGGCGTGCGATGTCTTGTATCCGACCGCCGCGGGCGAACGCGGTCACCCGGTCTACTTCGGTCCCGCAGCGCGCGCGCGATTGGCCGCGATCCCCTCCGGCGACACGCTGCGCGCCGTGCGCGACGACCAACGGCTCTCGGCGCTCGCGGTCGAGTGCCAGGATGCCGGCGTCCTGATCGATCTCGACACGCCCGAGGCTTGGCAGGCGGCGGAGCGGCGCTTGCAGGACGAGTCGTCGGTCGAGCGCGAGGCGCGCCGGCATGCGTGACGTGTACGCGGCCGTGGCCGGCTGGATCGCGGAGCGAACGCCGTATGCCATCGCAACCCTGATCGACGTGCGCAACGCGGCGCCCGCACCGCGCGGCTCCTCGATGGCCGTAACCGCGGGCGGAACGATTGCCGGCGACATCGGGGCGGGCTGCTACGAAGGCGAAATCGTCGAGGCCGCGATTGCGACCGCGCGCGACGGCCGCGCCCGGGTGCTCGAACTCGATCTCACGAGCGACGATATCATCAGCGGCGGCAGCGGTTGCGGCGGCTTCTTGGAGGTCGTCACGTGGCGGCCCGCGGCGGGCTTCGGCGAGGTTGCCGCAGCGATCGCCGCCGGACGCCGCGACGTCAGCTTTCGGATCGCTTACGAACGCAACGGCCGCGCCGCAAACTTCGAGGCCACGATCCCCGCGCGCCGGCGCTTGATCGTCGTCGGCGGCACGGTGCTCGCGCAAGAGTTGGCGTCGATCGCAACGCGGCTCGATTTTGGCACGCTGGTCGTCGACCCGCGGCCGGCCTTTGCCACTGCCGAACGCCTGACTGCGGTCGAGGAGATCGTCGTCGGCTGGCCGCAAGACGTCTTGCCCGCGCTGCTGACGGCCACGAGCCCGCTCGTCGTCATCTCGCACGATCCCAAGCTCGATCTGCCCGCCTTGCGCGCCGGTTTGCAGAGCGATGCGCCGTATATCGGTCTGCTCGGAAGTCGCCGCGCCCAAAACGGCCGGCGGCAGATGCTTGCGGCCGAAGGATTCGATCAGCGGGCACTGGCCCGGATTCATGGTCCGGCCGGCCTCGATCTCGGCGGCGTCACGATGGCCGAGACCGCCGTATCGATTCTGGCGGAAATCGTCGCCGACGCACGCGGCCGTGCCGGCGGCTCGCTGCTCCAGCGTGAAGGCGCAATCCACAACACCGAACGCAGCGCGCACGCCGCCGGCCGCTGACGCAGGGGCGATGGAAACCCCACGGGTCGCGGAGTCCGAGGCGGCGGCGAAGGGCGCGCTCGCGGGCGATCCGAGCGCGCAGCTCGTGATGGCGCTGGGCCGGGCCTACCATCAGGCCGGTGTTTCGTCCGATCAGCTCGAGGATCTCATGAGCGTGGCCGCCCGCTCGCTCGGGCTCGAATTGCAGGTCACGGCGCTGCCGACCAGCATCACTGCAGCGATCGGTCCAGGCGACGCGCAACGGATCGTTCTGCTCCGCCTCGAGCCCGGCGCGATCGACTTGCGCCGGCTCTCTTTGCTCAACCTCGTGTTCGAACGGATCGTACACCGCCAGACCTCGCCCGCCACTGCGACGCGCGAGGTCGAGCGCATCGCGGCCCTGCGGCACGACGCGCGACCCTTGCAAGGCGTCGCCGCCTACACGCTGCTGTCGCTCGGTGCCGCCGTCATCTTAGGCGGTCACGAGCAGGAGAACCTCGCGGCCGCGATCGTCGGTCTTGCCGTCGGTCTGCTGTCGGTGATCGGCCAGCGTAGCGCCACGGTCGGGCGCCTGTTCGAGGTGCTGGCCGCATTCGTTGCGACCGCGATCGTGACGCTGTACGCCGCCGTCTTCCACCCGCTGAACGTCTACGTGCCGCTCGTGGCCGGGGTCATCCAACTGCTGCCCGGCTTGCAGCTGACCTCGGCGTTGCACGAGCTGGCGTACCGGAACCTGGTGGCGGGCACGGCGCGCCTGGGCGGCGTGCTGATGACCTTACTGTCTCTGGGGTGCGGGTTCGCGCTCGGCATCTCGATCCTGGGGCCGGGCCAGATGCACGTCGGCGAGATCGCGTTCAACCCGCTGCCCTGGTACGAACTGACCCTGGCGGTGCTTGCGATCGGTACGGCGGTCGCGATTCTCGAGAACGCGCGGCGAATAGACTATCCGCTCGTGCTTGCGTCGTGCGCCGTCGCGGAGGTTTCCTATCGCTTGTTCGCCGCGCTACCGGGCCACCAACTCGCGACCTTCGGCGCCGCGCTCGTCGTCGGGCTGTTGACGAGTGCGGGTGCGCGGCTCGCGCGCTTGCCGCAAGCGGTGCTGTTGGTGCCGGGGCTCATCATTTTGGTTCCGGGCTCGCTCAGCTACGAAAGCGTGCTCTACGTCTTGCAGAGCAACGCCTCGGGTGCCGTCGCGATCGCCGTCAACTCGGTGCTCGCGGCCGTCGAGATCGTCGCAGGTTTGCTCCTCGCGCAACTCTTCTTGACGCCGTCGCATCGGCACGACGATGTTTAAACCCCCGCAGAGCTAGGTGAAGCGGCCACGCCCGCCGCGAAAGGAGCGACCATGGAACTTCCGGTTAAGGCGCAGTTTCCCAAAGAACAGAACCAAGACGGCGAATTCGTTCGCCAGGACGACGCGTTTCGACAGTGGGTGACCGACGACGGCAGCTCGCCTTTTCCGGTCGAGGCAGGCCGCTACCATCTGTATGTATCGCTTGCCTGCCCGTGGGCGCATCGAACGATACTCGTGCGGGCACTGCTGGGCCTCGAGCGCGCGATCGGGATGACGATCGTCGACCCGATCCGCGACGAACGCGGCTGGTCGTTCGGCACCGCGCCCGGGCTCGAGCCAGACCCGATCAACGGGTTTGAGTTCTTGAGCCAAGCGTATCTGCGGATGGATCCGGCGTACCGCGGCCGCGTCACCGTCCCCGTGCTATGGGACAAGAAGACGAATCTGCTGGTCAGCAACTCGGACGACGACATCATGCGAATGTTCGAGACCGTGTTCGCGCCGCTTGGCAACGGGAAGTACGATCTCTATCCGGCGGCATTGCGCGCCGGTATCGACGAACGCAACGACGACGTTTTCGCGAACGTCAACAACGGGGTGTATCGGGCCGGCTTCGCAACCTCGCAGCGGGCCTACGAACGAGCCGCCAAGCGGCTCTTCGCTTCGCTCGACGGGATCGAGGAGCGCCTCGCATCGCAGCGCTACCTGTTCGGGCCGGCCTTCGTCGAGACGGACCTGCGCCTTTTCGTGACGCTGATCCGTTTCGATGCGGTCTACTATGGGCATTTCAAATGTAACTTGCGGCGCATCGTCGACTACCCGAACCTCTGGGGCTACACGCGCGACCTCTATCAGGTTGACGGCGTTGCGGCGACGGTGAACTTCGATCACATCAAACGGCACTACTACATGACGCACCCCGAGATCAACCCGACCCGCATCGTGCCGATTGGACCGATTCTCGAGTTGAACTCAGCGCACGGGCGTGAAACGCTCGCTGCGGCGCCTGCGTTGCCCCGCTGACTGCGGGGACAGAGGAGCATCTCATGACCGTATCGATCCGCCCGCACTTTCGTCGGCTGCTCGCCTGGGGCGCTTGTACGGCCGTGTTTGCGCTCTGCGCGCTGCCTGCGGCCGCCCAATATACCCTTTCCGAGGGCACGCAGATCAACGCGGTGCTGTCGTCGGGCGATATCGACACCAAGAGCGCGCAGATCGGCGACGCGTTCACGATGGACGTCGTCGCACCGTACCCGAACGGCGACGCGAACTTCGCCGGCGCCGTGATCCGCGGGCACCTGAGCGAGGTCACCAGGGCCGGACAAGGCAAGACCGCTGGGTTGAAACTGGCCTTCGATTCGATCGTCTTTCCGAAAGGCGATAGCTCGCCGCTGTCGGGAACGATCGTCAGCACGGCGGCGAAGCCCGAGAACACGACCGCACGCAAGGGGCTGGCGGCGGCGATCGGAGCAGCGATCGGCAGCCAGACGATTGGCCGCATCATCGGCGGTTCGGCCGGCAGCGTGATCGGTCTGCTCGGTGGCGCGGCGGGCGGCTACCTTTACGCGTCCAACGACAAGCCGAACCTGGATTTGGCGAAGGGCACGTCGATCAGCATTCAAACCTCGGCCGACGTCGAGATCCCGCGCCGCCAAGCGACGCAGTAGTTTCCCGCTGCCCGCGACTCGTTGCGTACGCGCGTTGCGACGGCTGCGCTGCCGCGGGAGGCGTCGATGCCTCGCGCGCGAACGCGAAGCAGCAATGAAGCGCCGCCCTCTGCTCTGGTCTCGCGCCGCGATCCCGTCGAATGCGGCGCGCGTTTTCAAAGTCGCATCGCTCGGCATCGCGTAGGGTGGCCGCAGTTTCCGATTTCGACTTGACGACGGCGCTCGGCGACGGCATCGTGCAAATCCGCTTGCCGATGGCCGGCAATCCGATGCGCTACGTCAACGGGTACCTCGTCGAAGAGCCCGACGGCTACACGTTGATCGATTGCGGCTGGAAAGCGGACGACGTTCTGGCCGCCCTGCACGCGGGTCTGGCTGCTGCCGGTGCCGCGCTGCTCGAGGTGAAACGGCTGTTCGTCACCCACTTCCATTTCGATCACTACGGCCTGGCTGCAACCTTACGGCGAGCCGGTGTGGGCGAACTCGGGATGCACCGGCTCGACTGGCAGTTCGTCTCGCTGATTCTGTCCGACCCCGTCCGCATGGACAACGCTGCCGACGAGTTCATCGCGCGCAATGGCTTGCGCGTCGAGGCCCTGCTCGAGGACGAGATCGACCATCACCGGCGCAGCGAGCTGAGCGAACCGACGCGCGCGCTCGAAGACGGTGACCGCAGCGGCCGTTTGCGCGCCGTCTGGACTCCCGGTCATAGCCCGGGACACCTCTGTTTCGTCGACGAGCGCAGCGGCAAGATGTTCACCGGCGACCACGTCTTGGATCCGGTTACGCCGCACGTCGGCATCTGGCACGCGTCGCGCGGCGACGCGCTAGGCGAGTACAACGCCTCGCTGCGCAAGGTGGCGGCGATCGGCGCCGCCGGCGTCCTCCCGGCCCATGGGGAGCCCTTCCCCGACCTCACGCGGCGAGTCGACGAGTTGCTCGCCCACCACGAAGTCCGCGACGCGGGCGTGCTCGCGGCCCTGCGCGCCGGCGCTCGCAACGCCGCCGAGGTCGCCCGTGCGCTGCCTTGGACGCGCCGCAACAAGCCGTTCTCTGAACTGGAAGAACCGCATCAGCAGTTCGCCGTGGCCGAAACGATCGCGCACCTCGAGAACCTTCGCGCTCGCGGCCTCGTCCGGCGCGACGACGGCCTCGAGACGATCGGCTACGCGCTGGCCTGACGCCGGACGGTATCCGGTGCGTTACTGCGCAACGACCGGAGGCGCCGCGATGCGGCGGCGCGCGGCGTCGTATTCGCGCGCCAGCCTAGCGACCAGTTCCGCGGCCGCCGGCACCGCGCGGACCGCGCCGATGCCTTGCCCGCAACCCCAAATGTCGCGCCAGGCTTTGGGTCTCGCCTCCCGTCCGCTGCCGAAGTCCATCTTCGGCGGATCGCTTTGCGGCAGGTCATCGGGGTCGAGCCCCGCGCGCAGGATCGAGGGCCGCAAGTAGTTGCCAAAAACGCCGCTGAAGCGATCGGTGTAGACGATGTCGGCGGCGCTCGAATCGACGATCATCTGCTTGTATTCGGCGGGCGCGTGGGCCTCACGCGTGGCGATGAAGGCCGAGCCCACGTACGCGAAGTCCGCCCCGGCGGCCAGCGCCGCAAGCACGGAGTTTCCGTTCGCAATCGCGCCCGAAAGGGCGAGCGGACCGGCAAACCAGGCGCGGATCTCTTGGATCAGCGCGAACGGCGAGAGCGTGCCGGCGTGGCCGCCGGCGCCGGCGGCAACCGCGATCAAGCCGTCGGCGCCCTTCTCGATCGCCTTGCGCGCGAAAACGTCGTTGATGATGTCGTGCAGCACGACGCCGCCGTAGGCGTGGACGGCCGCGTTGACGTCGGGGCGTGCCCCGAGTGAGGTGATGACGATCGGCACGCGGTGCCGCACGCAGACCTCGAGATCGTGCTCGAGCCGATCGTTCGATTTGTGGACGATCAGGTTCACCGCGTAGGGAGCGGCGGGCCGCTCCGCGTGCGCTGCATCGTGGTCTGCGAGTTCGCGTTCGATGCGCGCGAGCCACGCCTCGAGCAGTTCGGCCGGCCGCGCGTTCAGCGCGGGGAACGCTCCGATCACGCCCGCACGGCATTGCGCGACGACCAGCTCAGGCTGCGAGATGATGAACATCGGCGCGCCGATGACGGGCAGTGCCAAGCGATCGGTGGAGAGCACGGCGGGAAGCATCGGCGGGACGTTAGTCTCGCTGCGCAGCCGGGCCTCTCTCCAAGTGGGCCGTGTCGTTGAGGCGCAGCAGCAGCACGTTGCCGTTGGCGACGCGCACGGAGTTCAGCGACGTGTTGCCGATCGGGAAGAAGAAGTCGCGCGAGATGCCCAGCAGTGCTGCGAAGTAGGCGTTGATCGAGCCCGCGTGCGAGACGATGGCGACGTGGCCGCCGGGATGGGCGGCCAGGATGTCGTCGACCGCCGCGCCCATGCGCGCGCGCACCTGGGCGCCCGGCTCGACCTCGGGCACCGCTCCCCACGAGCCGTCGCGCAAGGCGATCTCGGCCAGCATTTGCAGGCGCTCGCGCACGACGCGCGCGCGCTCTTCCGGCGCCACGTGCGCGACCGACTCGTCGCCGAGGTACACCTCGCGTACGCGCGGGTCGAAGCGCACGGCGAGTCCGGCCGCGCGGGCGACGGTCTCGGCCGTCTCCTTGGCACGCAGCGTCGGGCTCGCGTACACCGCTGCAAGCTCGACCGTCGCGACCAGCCGCTGCGCCAGCGCCTCGGCTTGTGCGCGCCCTTTCCGGCTCAAACCCAGCACGTCGTAGCCCGAGTCCGGATCGAACGCGTGGCCGGGCTCCGGGATCGCATCGCCGTGCCGGATGAAGTGCAGGGTCGTTCTAGCGCTCATGACCGAGCGTACTTAGAAGGCTTAGAGAACGGGAACCTCCGAAGGGGAGGCGATGAGCGAATCGACCATCACGGCTTTCAACGATCTTGCCGCGCTCGAAGCAGCCGTCGGCGCCGGACCATTCCGCAGCCCCTGGGTCAGCGTGACGCAAGCGATGATCGACGAGTTCGCGCAGGTCACTGGCGACCGGCAGTGGATCCATCTCGACGTCGAGCGCGCGAAGCGTGAATCGCCCTACGGCACGACGATCGCGCACGGGTTCTTGACGCTCAGTCTGCTCTCGCAGATGATGGCGGGCGCGGTTGCGTTTCCGAATGCGAAGATGGGCGTCAACTACGGCTTCGAGCGCGTACGCTTCATCGCTCCCGTTCCAGCGGGTGCCGAGATCCAAGCGTCGTTCATGCTGCAGGAAGTCAAGCCCGCCGACCCCGGCGTGCAGTGTGCTTGGGCCGTCGAAGTTCGCTCCCGCGACGGCGCCAAGCCGGCACTGGCCGCCGTCTGGCTCTCGCGCATCGTCATGTAAGCCGCTTCGTGGCGCTGTGCCACCCAGCTGGCACACCCGCGCGCGATACTGGGTCGAGGGAGATACCGTGAAACGCTCGATCCGCAAAGCTGCCAGCCTGTTCGACGCTCAAGTCCCGGCCGTGGCCGACGCCCGCGCCGGCCTCGAAGCGAAGGTCCGCGCCTTCGCGCGAGCCGTTGCCGACCGGCACCGGGCCCGCCCCGGCGACCTCGAGCAACTGCTGGTTGCTCTCCACGGCTACTACCGCGGGCTCGCGCTCTTCGGCGATGTGCCGCGCCTCGACGAAACGCTCGTCGCGCTGGCCGTGGCCGAATATCGCGCGGCGCGCGCCGGCCGCCGCGCAGCCTGATGCGAGCGAGCGTTAGGCCGGCGGATTCGGGTCCGTAAGCGGCCTTGCGGAAACCGGCGCCTTCCTGGCGCGTTAATAAGGGTGTGAAGATTCGAACGCTGACGGTTCTCGCTTGCCTCGCCGGTCTGGCCGCGCTGTTCTCCGCGAAGCAGGTGCTCGTGCCGGTAGCCGCCAGTACGCCGGCTCCCGCGCAGCTCGAGACGGCAGTGTTGGCCGGCGGCTGTTTCTGGGGTATGGAGGGCGTGTTCGAATCGCTGCGCGGCGTCACGAACGTCGTGTCCGGGTTTTCCGGCGGCTCCGCTTCGACCGCGCATTACGAAGTCGTCAGCACGGGAACGACGGGACACGCCGAGTCCGTCCAAATTACGTTCGATCCGGCCCGCATCTCGTACCAGCAGTTGCTCGAGGTATACTTCACCGTCGCTCACGATCCGACCGAACTCAACCGCCAGGGGCCTGATGAAGGGACGCAATACCGCTCGGCGATTTTCTTCGCGAACCCCGAGCAGCAGCGCGAAGCGCAAGCTTTCGTTCGCAAGCTAACGGAAGATAAAGTGTTCTCGGCTCCGATCGTTACGCAAATCGTCCCGCTGCAGGCGTTCTATCCCGCCGAGGGCTACCACCAGCATTTCATGCGCGAGCACCCCAACTATCCGTACATCGTATACAACGACGCCCCGAAACTGGTGCAGCTGAAGAAGCAGTTCCCGCAACTGGTCGCGCAGCAATAGGCCGAGCGGTCAGGCGAGCCGGCTAGGTTAGGCTTTCTCTTCCGCTGCCGCCGTGGAGTTGGGCTTCGATCTGCTGCTGGCAGGCCGGGTGCCCGCAGCCGCAGAGGACGTTCTGTGGATCGCGCCCCTCCGGGGACGCGCAGTGATCCGAGCAGGCCGCCACGGCCAGCGGCACCTCGCACAGGCAGGCAAGGTGCTCGCAGCGCGCCATTTCTTCTGTAGCCATCGTAGCGGACAGGACGTTAGCGACGCGTGCTCGGGAACCTCCGGCCGCCTCCGTGTACCCGGCAGCGCCGAACGGGCGCGGCCCGGAAGGAACGCGAACGCCTTGGCGCATGCAGCTCGCCGACTACCCCGGGTTTGCCTCCTTGTCGCCGGACTTGCAGAGACTGCTGCTGTCCGCCGAAGCCGGCGAGCACGAGCAGCGCCCGCTCTTGCTCGGGCGCGTCGCGGACGTGCTCAACGTCTTCATCGGGCTCGACCTGCTCGAGTACGTCTTCATGCCGCCGGCCGAGGACGGCCCCCAAGGGGTCGCGATCGACCTGATCGCTCCGGTCCCCGACCAGTCGGCGATCGCCTGGTTCGCGATCGACGAGGCCGGCTATGACGAGTATCGCGATGCGGTAACGCTCTTCGGGGACCTCACCGACGTCCTGAACCCCCCAATCGTGCTCGACGTGGACGACGGTCTAGGCGATGGGCTATAATGGGCGGCGTATGACATCTCAAAAAGCGGTGCAGTCATAGCCCGCGGCAGTTTCAAGACCAACGGCAGCAGCAGCCGTCCCCGCCCGGCGGCCGAGGAACCTTCCAAGGAAGCCCCCCTCGAGCTGTTCGGCACCATCAAACAAGTCTTTCCGAGTACGACCTTCGCCGTCGAACTCGAGAACGGCCAGACGATCCTGGCACACATCGCCGGACGCCTCCGGCGCCACCGCATCAAGATACTCCCCGGCGACCGGGTCGATCTCGAGATGTCCCCCTACGACCTCACCAAGGGCCGCATCGTCTACCGGTACCGCGCCGGCGAAGCTCGCCGCTCCTAAAAAGCCGCGCGTATTTCGCGCAGGGCGTCGTTGCCGGAGGGCTCATGTGCTTACGCACACATCGCCCCCCGGCGCCGTGCGAGCTGGAGGCGAGCCTGCCGATGCAGCCATGGATGGCGGCCACATCGGCTAGCCCTGCACGAAATCCGCACGACTTTTAGCCGGTGGCTAGCGGGCCGATTCGCTTCGCTCTCGGCCGGCTTGCGGTTTACCGCTGCCGGAGTGCCTTGCGTCAGCCTGCATGAAATCCGGACGCCTTTCGACAGGCTCGTGCATCGCTGGGCACGCGGCAAAGGGATGCGTGGATTTCGTGCGGGGCTAGGCGCCGGGGCCCGATGTGTGCGCATGCACATGAGGGCCCCGGCAACGACGCCCCGCGCGAAATCCGCGCATCTATTCTACAGCGGCGGGGTCGTCGGAGGCGTCGGTTACTTCGGTGACTTGGGCGGCGCCGTGGACGGTTTCGGTGACGGGTTTGCCGCCGGGCCGGATCGGGTCGCTCACGACGGTATAGTGGTTGTGACCGTGGCCGTGGCCGCCGTCGGCGTGCAGGGTTCCGGCCAGGATGCGGCCGTCGGCGAGCGTCAGGCGCACGGGCTTGCCGAGGAACGGCGCGATTTCTTCATCCGTCATTGATCGTCTCTCTTCCAGAAAAGTGGTTGGCGAGAACCTAAGGCTACCCGAAAATGCCCCTGGCCCACGAAATCGTGGGTGGTACGTTCAGAGTGGTTCGTCCTTCTCGCGTGCGGCGTAGGTTTTCGGGTCGAAGTACCAGTCGGGGAGCGTCTCGGGGAAGCTGATGTCGCGGAACATATAGTCGACCGTCGAACCGTCGCCGGTGTAGCCGTCACCGACGACGCCGTGGATGTCGGTGACGATCGGAACGCCTTGCAGGTTGCCCATCGTGATCGTGAAGGTCACGCCGTACACTTCGCTCGTGCCAAGGATGAACAGTTTGTCGGTGGCCACGAGTTTGCGCAGTTCGAGCGTCGCCTTATCGGCCCAAATCTCGCGCAGACGATTGCGATCGGGATCGCGGATCGGCAGGACCGTCAGGTGCAGTTGGTCGCCGACCGTTTCGACGTTGGTCACCCGGTAGTCGAACTCGCCGACCGTTTGCACGACGCCGATGACGGGCAACGCTGACTCCTGCGCTTCGGGCGTCGGCACGAACGAGATCGGGTGCGGGTGGAGCGGCGCGGCTTCGAAGACGTCGGCGGTCGGCGGGCCTGGATCGCGGTCCTCGTTGAACGCCGGGCGCTCGAAGGTCATCTGGCCGCGGTTGATGCTGCGGTAGACGCGCCGGGACAACGCGGCCTTGTCGAGCGAGCGCAGCCAAATGTGTTCTTTGTAGCTGTTCGCGTAGTCGGGATAGCCTTGCTCGGTGAGCTGTTTGCGTTCGATCGTGTAGACGACGTAGGGCGGCGGCGGCCGGTGAGAGCGAAACTTCGCGCGGATCAATCCGAGCAGGTGCTGGGGCGTGATCGGCGTTGCGGTCGGCGCCGGCGCCGCCAGCGCCGCAACCAGAAGCAAAGCAAACATGGGGGCGGCTTCGCCGCTGTGGGCGGACTGCCCGTTAAGGTTGTGGAGCGGTCCTTGCGAGAAGCGGTTTGAGCTGCGCGGGCTGCCGGGCGGCGCGGGTCGAATGCGAGTGTTGGTGGAGTGGATTCGGTTCGGCGGCCTCGACCGCAGCTACGGGGCGCGCACGATCTTCACGGGTCTCGAGGGCGTGCTTCGCGACGGCTGCAAGGTTGGACTCGTCGGGCCCAATGGTGCCGGCAAATCGTCGCTGGTGCGGATCCTCGCCGGCCGGGAGGAAGCCGACGCCGGCAGCGTCGTGCGCCGGCGCGACGCCCGCGTCGGATACTTGAGCCAAACGGCCGCCGAGGACGCGAGCGCAACGCTGCGCGAGCTGCTCGCGGCGGCTTTTGCGTTCGCGCACGCGCAAGAAGCGCGGGTTCGCGAACTCGAAGCGGAGTTGAGCAGCGCGGCCGAATCCGGCTACGCAGAGCGTCAAGAACGCTTGCTGCTAGCCTATGGTGAAGCGCGCGAAACATTCGACCGTCACGGCGGCGCGGCCCACGATCGCCGCATGCGCTCGATGCTCGCCGCGTTCGGGTTCACCGAGGCGGACCTCGACCGCCCGGCGAGCGCGTTTTCCGGTGGCCAGCGAACGCGCGCCGCACTCGCGCGCATGCTCCTCGAGGAGCCCGATTACATGATCCTCGACGAGCCGACCAATCATCTGGACCTCGAGACGGTCCGTTGGCTCGAGACCTTTCTGATCGACGACCCGCGGGCAACGCTGGTCGTTTCGCACGACCGCTACTTTCTCGACCGGGTGACAAACGAGATCTGGGAACTCGACGGCGGCACGCTCGCTCGCTACGACGTTCCGCAGGGCCGCGCCTACCAGGCCTACGTCGAAGAGAAGGCCCAGCGCCGAGAACTCGCGGCGCGCGATTACGAGCGCTATCGCGACGAGCAGAAGCGTCGCAAAGCCGTCGTCGCCGAATTGCGCACGCACGGATCGCACAACTACGCGCAGGTTCGCAGCCGCGAGAAACAGCTTGCGAAACTCGAGCAGGTCGAGGCGCCCCGTACCACGCAGCGAGCAATCGCGGTCAAGCTCGAGGCCGCGCGCCGTGCGACCGGCGGCCTGGCGCTGGCGACGCGCGGCCTCGGAGCGGCCTACGCGCAACCGTTGTTCGCAAACCTCGACCTCGAGGTCGTGCGCGGCGAACGAATTGCGATCGTCGGGCCCAATGGCGCAGGCAAGTCGACGCTGCTGTCGGTCCTCGCCGGGCGTCGTCTTCCCGATGCCGGCAGCGTGAAGCTCATGGAGGGAGTGACGACGGCCTACTTCTCGCAGGATGCGTCGGACGAACTGCCCGCCGGCTGCAGCGCGGTCGAGGCGGTGCTCGATGGTTCGTCCATCGTCGTGGAGGAGGCCCGCTCGCTGCTGGGCAGGCTGGGCCTCGGCGGTGATGCCGGCGACAAGGACGTCGGCGCGTTTTCCGGCGGCGAGCGGCGCCGGATCATGCTCGCGCGGCTGATGGCGCGCTCGGCCGATTTGCTGTTTCTCGACGAGCCCACGAACGATCTCGACATTCCGAGCCGCGAGGCGCTCGAAGACGTACTGGCTTCGTACGGCGGCGCGATGCTGGTCGTTTCGCACGACCGTTATCTTTTGAGGCGCTTGGCCGAACGGGTGATCTGGCTGCACGACGGGCGCGCGACGACGATCGACAACGGCTACGAGCGCTTCGAGTTTCTGCAGCGCGAGCCGCAAGCGCCGCAGCCGAAGCCCGTGCCCAAAGCGCCGGCGCCGGCTGCGCTCGAGCGCGAAGTGCGCTTGGACCGCGAACGGCGGGGGCGCGAGCTTGCGGCCTGCGAGCGCGAGGTCGCGCGACTCGACCAAGAGAGGGCCACGCTCGAGCGCGAATTTGCAGATCCCGGAATCTACGACGATCGAGCGCTAGTGGCTCGTCTCGAACGAGATCTCGAAGCGGCACGAGCCGCGCTGGATGCGGCCTACGAACGCTGGGAAGCGATGTTGGAAGGAGCGCAGTCGTGACGATTCCGGGCGAGTTCATCAGCGTGCGAGCAAACGGTCTCGACTTCGAAGTTCTGTCGGCCGGCGAAGGCGACCGGCTGGCGCTGTGCCTGCACGGCTTTCCCGAACACGCGCTTTCCTGGCGCCACCAGATTCCGCTCTTGGTGTCGCTCGGCTACCGGGTCTGGGCGCCCAACCTGCGCGGCTACGGCAACACGACCCGGCCGCCGAACGTCGACGATTACACGATTGCAAAGCTGCTGGACGACGTCACGGCGCTGATCGATGCCTCCACGGCAACTTCGGTGACGCTGATCGGCCACGATTGGGGCGGGGCGCTATGCTGGTTCTACGCGATGCGTCCGGCTCGCCCGGTCGAGCGGCTCGTGATCATGAACGTGCCGCACCCGAAGCTCTTCAACAAAGCGCTGCGCTCGTCGTGGCGTCAACGCCTGCGCTCGTGGTACATGCTGTTCTTCCAACTGCCGCGCCTGCCCGAATGGGCGCTCGGACGCGACCATGCGCGATCGATCGGCGAGATGTTTCGCCGCAGCGCGACCGACCCGTCGCGTTTCGGGGACGACATCATCGCGGTTTATCGCGACCAGGCCAGCCGCCCGGGCGCGCTCGGCGCGATGATCAACTGGTATCGTGCAGCCCGCCGCGGCCGGCCCGCGCACGCTCGCGCGCCGACGCCGCGCATCGAGATCCCGACCCTGATGTTGTGGGGCGAAGCCGACACCGCGCTCGGTAAGGAGACGACCTACGGAACCGGCGCCTACGTGAGCGACCTGAGGCTGCACTACCTGCCCGGCGTTTCACACTGGGTGCAGCAGGACGCGCCGGAACGCGTCAACGAGCTGCTCGGCGCGTTCCTCGCGCCGGCCGGCGTTCGTGCGGCTCAGGCCACGTAGCGCACGCGGGTCGCACCGACGCGCTTCGTCGCCGTCATTTCGCCGGGACAGGACGCCGTGAAGACACCCGAGGTCGGCGCGACGTCCGAATAGTCGCGGCCGACCGCGACGACGATATAGCGCAGGTCGACCGGGTTGCCATGGGTCGGGTCGTAGGCGAGCACGAGCGTGTCGGTTCCGGCCTCCACCAGCACCTCGACCCAGGCATGGGTTCCGCCTTCGCCAACGAGGTGGCCCGAAACGTAGCGTGAGGCCAGGCCGCAGCGGCGCGCCAGCGCCAACATCACGTGCGCGCTATCCTGGCAGACGCCGCGCCGTTGTTCGAACGCCTTCGCCGCGGGCGTTTCGACGTCGGTCGAACCAAACGCATAGCGGATTTGGGCGTGCACGAAGCCATTGATCGCCTCTGCCAGCGCGCGTTCGTCCGAATGACGGGCGCGCAAGGTTTTCGCAATCGAGCGCATCTCGGCGTCGCAGGCCGTCAGCCGGGTCGGCTCGTGCCAAGCGGGATCGTTTCGCTGGTCGTGCGGGAGTCGATGCTCGGTGCCGCGGGCGCGCGTCACGACCGACCAGTGCGCGAACTCGATCGCGCGCTCGATCCGGCGTGCGAAAACCGTGGCGACCGGGTTCCCGAAGATGTCGAAGGCATCGTGGGTCACCGCGTGCGGCGAAACGTCGAGCCGGGAAGCGATGCGGCGCTGGTCGCCGTGCTTCGGTCGCGGCACGACCATCAAGCGGTGGTGCAGGTCGGCGATCGGAACCGGATAGTCGTAGCGGTAGCGCTGATGAACCATGTAGGTGGCTTCCAGAACGTCCGCCCACGCGACGGTGTCGTCGTCGAGTGGTTCGAATTCGGGGATGTCGTCAGACGAGAGAGCGTGCATCGTTCTCCGCGCGATCGGCGCGCACCGTCATCGAGTCGAGGTTGGAAAAACCAAACGTCGTCAGCATTGCGACGTCGAGCGCGTCACGGCCGCGGGCAATCGTGACGCGGCCGCGGCGGCGCGCGTTGTTGCGCGGGTCGAAGATCCACCAGCCGTTGCCGAGATACGCTTCGAACCAGGCGCAAAAGTCTTGCGGCAGATCGGGCGGTGGTACGTCGATGTCCGGCAGGTATCCGAACGCGTAGCGAGCCGGGATGTTCAGCGCGCGGCAAAAGGTGATGGCGAGGTGCGCGAAATCGCGGCAGACACCGGTTCCGCTTGCGAGCACGTCGACGGCCGTCGTGGCCACGTCGCTCGAGCCGTACGCAAACGAAACGTTGGCGTTGACCCAGTCGCAAATCGTGGCCACCCGCGACCAGCCGGGCGCCACCTCTCCGAAAAGTTCCTGGGCGCGCCCGTAGAGAGAGTCCGACAGACAATAGCGGCTGGGCAGCGTATACACCAGCGCGTCGTCGGGCAGGTCCGCGACCGGGCACTCCGTCGCGTCCGGCGCGGCGGGGTCCAAGCCGGTTGGTGTCACTACGAGCGCGTCGTACGAGACCGTGCAGGTTCCGGCAGGCAAGGTCGTTCGCCGGCAGACGTTGCCGTATAGGTCGGTGTAGTCGCGGTACCCTACGAAGGGGTTCGTGTGCCAGCGCTCGTCGAGCGTGCGCTGCGGGGCGCGATCTTCCGGGCGTATCACGAAGACCGCGGGCGTCTCCTGCGGTGAGGTTAGCCGGAAATCGGCACCGACCCGCAGTTGCATTGATTGCATTGGCCGTTAAGCTGCGGCGCAACGCCTAGAGCGGCCTTTTACCGTTTGGCCAGCATCCGCAGGTTCGCGACGGCTCGTGGTCGGAAACGAGCCGCGTGAGTGAAGATCCAAGCGCGCCGCGCGCCGTCGTTCCCGGCAGCGAACGCACGGCTCCGGCCGGCGCGAAGGCCTCGGGTGCCCCCGACCCGAGCGAGCGGATCACGGTCACAATCGTGGTCCGGCCGAGAACGGGGCCTCGGGCTAAGACCCGCGAGGTCGCAGTGCACGGGGCAGGACGGCGGACCTACCCGGACCGCGCAGCCTTCGCTGCGCGCTACGGCGCCGATCCGGCCGACGTCGCGGCCGTCGAACGCTTCGCGCTGGAGGCGGGAGCGATCGTGCTGGAAGCAAGTTTGGCGCGCCGCAGCATCTTGGTGGAAGGCACGATCGCGGCGTTGGCTGCGGCATTCGAAGCCGAACTGAGCCTCTATCTCCAGGGCAAGGCCGAGTTTCGCGCCCGCACCGGGAGCCTGACGGTGCCGGCAGTGTTGAACGGGATCGTCGTCGGAGTGTTCGGCTTGGACGCACGGCCGCAAGCGCGCACGCATTTCCGGCGTGTTGCGCGGCCCGCTGCGGCGGCGGACACGTCGTACACGCCGCCCCAAGTCGCACAGGCATACGCGTTTCCGGCTGGCGACGGGAGTGGCCAGACGATCGCACTCATCGAACTCGGCGGCGGCTTCGCGCAAAGCGACCTCGATACATATTTCTCCGGCCTCGGCATCGCGACGCCGAACGTCACGAGCGTTTCGGTCGACGGTGCGCTAAACGCTCCAACCGGCGACCCGGACAGCGCCGACGCGGAGGTCTTGCTCGACATCGAGGTCGCCGGTTCGATCGCTCCGGGGGCGAACATCGTCGTGTATTTTGCGCCCAACACCGATCAGGGATTTCTCGACGCGGTCACGACGGCGATTCAAGACACGCAGAACAAACCCCAAATCGTTTCGATCAGTTGGGGCGGCCCCGAATCGACCTGGACCGCGCAGGCCATGACGAACTTCGACAGCGCGTTCGCCGACGCGGGCACGCTCGGCGTTACGGTCACCGTCGCGGCCGGTGACGGCGGCTCGAGCGACGGCGTCTCGGACGGCTTAGCGCACGTCGATTTTCCGGCTTCGAGCCCGCACGTACTCGCCTGCGGCGGTACGAGCCTAGAAGTGAGCGGCGCGACGATCGCAAGCGAGGTCGTGTGGAACGACGGCGCCTCCGGCGGCGCCACCGGCGGCGGCATCAGCGACGTCTTCGGACTGCCGAGCTGGCAACAGGATGCGGACGTTCCGCCGTCGGTCAACCCGGGCGCGCGCGTGGGTCGAGGCGTCCCGGACGTTGCCGGCGACGCGGATCCCGACACGGGTTACGACACGCTGGTCGACGGTTCGAGCGGCGTCATCGGAGGAACGAGCGCCGTCGCTCCGTTGTGGGCCGCGCTCGTCGCGCGCTTGAACCAGCACGCTGCCCAGCCGCTCGGCTTTCTGAATCCCTCGCTGTACGCGAACCCGGCGGCCCTCAACGATATCACGAGCGGAAACAACGGTGCGTACAAGGCTGGTCCCGGCTGGGACGCATGCACCGGGCTCGGCAGCCCGAACGGCACGAAGTTAGCCGCCGCCCTGGGCAGCGCTACGCCTGCGCCGGCACCCACACCGAAAAAGCCAAAAAAACCGAAGAAGCCAAAAAAACCGAAGAAACCGAAGAAACCGAAGGATCCCAAGAAATCGAAGGATCCCAAGGAATCGAAGGATCCCAAGAAATCGAAGGATCCCAAGAAACCAAAGGACGCAAAGAAATCGAAGGACGCAAAGAAATCGAAGGACCCGAAGAAATCGAAGGATCCGAAGAAATCGAAGGACCCGAAGAAACCGTAGAACTCGAAGCGCTAGGCTCCGCGGTGTTCTAGGGTCTGGTCCGGCTAGCCATCGACCTGCGGCGCTCCCGCGGCGGGTCGATCGATGGCCGCGGCAGAGCCGGATTCTTGGCCCGATCGAGCCGGCGCCCGAGCGCCTTCTCGATCTGCGCGAAATACTTTTCCTCGTCGGGAGCGACGAAGGTGATCGCGTCGCCGGTCGCCTCGGCGCGAGCGGTGCGGCCGACGCGGTGCACGTAGTCTTCGGGGACGAGCGGAACGTCGTAGTTGACGACGTGTCCGAGGGCTGCGATGTCGATGCCGCGCGCGGCGATGTCGGTCGCCACCAGCACGCGATACTTGCCGCGCTTGAAATCGGCGAGCGCGCGCGTGCGCTGCGCCTGCGAGCGATCGCCATGGATGCGTTCGACCGCCACGTTGTGCCTTTCGAGCTTCGCCGCCAGCCGGTTGGCTCTGGCCTTCGTGCGCGTGAACGCGATCGCGCTATAGATGTTCGATCCCTCCAGCAGTGCCAGCAACAGGTCGGGCTTGCCCTGCTGATCGATCGAGTAGATCGTCTGCGTGATGCCGCTCGCCGGCGCGCCCTTGGTCGTGAGGTCGATGCGCACGGGATCGTGCAAGATCTCTTTCGCCAGGGTCGCGATCGGGTTCGGAATTGTGGCCGAGAACATCAGCGTTTGGCGCTTCGCCGGCAGCTTGCGCAAAATGCGGCGCACGTCGGGCAGGAAGCCCATGTCGAGCATGCGGTCGGCCTCGTCGATGACGAGCAGCGTGATGCCGTCGAGGCTGGCCGTACCTTGGGTGAGGTGATCGAGCAGCCGGCCGGGCGTGGCGACGATGACGTCGGTGCCCCGCCGGAACGCCGTAACTTGCGGGCCGAAACCGACCCCGCCGTAGACCGCGGAAACCTGGACACGGGTGTGGCGGGCGAGGGCTCGGAGGTGTTCGGCAATTTGGGCGGCGAGTTCGCGGGTCGGCGCCAAGATGAGCGCGCGCGTTTTCCCCCGCGGCAGGTCGATCAAGCTCTGGAGCAACGGCAAGCCGAAGGCGGCCGATTTGCCGCTGCCGGTAGCGGCGCTGCTCAGCACGTCGCGCCCCGCGATGGCGGGCGGGATGGATTCGAGCTGGACGGGGGTCGGGCGGCTGAAGCCCAGGTCGCGGACCGCGCGCAACAGTTCCGGCCGTAGGCCGAGGGAATCGAAGTTCGTTATGATGATGGCGTGCTTTCGAGAGTGCGCAATTCGATCGCACTCGAAAGATCGCGCCTGGTAATGACTCCCAATCCTCTCACGCCCGGCGCCGGCCGTCAAATGCCTTTGTCGGCCAGAGCCTCACCGCGCTCGATCAGCGCCGTCACCCAAGGGGCCATGCCGCGGAAGCGCTCGTCCGCCGTTTGGCCCCGGAAAAAGCGCGCGTAGATCTGCTGCGCGATGACCGCATAGCGGAACAGGTTAAAGGCGTGATACCAGGGGGCGCGCGAGCAGTCACGGCCGGTTTGTTGGGCGTAACGCTCGACCATTTCAGCCCGGGTCGGAAAACCCGGCGCGTCGGTCGGCATCTCGCTCTGGCTGATCGGGGGCGGGTCGCCCGGCTCGCGCCAGAGCGTTATAACGTTGCCGAGATCGGCCAGCGGGTCGCCGATCGTGCACATGTCCCAATCCAGAAACGCGACCAGGCGGCTCGGATCGCCGGCGGCGACGATCGTGTTGTCGAGCTTGACGTCGTTGTGCACGATCGCGGGCGGACCCGACACCGGCACGTCCTTGCGCAGCATCGCGACCAGGCTCGACGCATCGGTGCGATCCGGTGTGTGGGCAGCGTCCCAGCGCTCGATCCAGCCGCTCAACTGGCGGGCAAGGTACCCCTCGGGCTTGCCCAGTTCGGCCAATCCGACGCTTTCATAATCGACGCCGTGCAAGGCCGCTAGCGCGTCGATGAAATTCTCGCCCAGCCGGCGGCAGGCGGCCGGATCGGCTGTGAGCAGCTCGGGCAGCTGCGTTCGGATCACGACCCCGTGCTTGCGCTCCATTACGACGAAGTCGGCCCCGATCACGTCGTGGTCGGTGCAGAGCGCGAACGCTTGCGGTGCGAGTTCGAAGCGGACGAAGAGCTTGGACAGAACGCGGTACTCGCGTTTCATGTCGTGGCCGCCCTTGGGCAACGGGCCGAACGGGGGCCGGCGCAGGACGTATTCGCGCCGGCCGAAGCGGATCAGGTAGGTGAGGTTCGCGTGGCCGCCGCCGAATTGGCGTAGCTCGAACGGTCCCTGGGTCTCGGGCAGGTGAGCGCGCAGGTACGGCTCAAGCCGCTCGGTGTCCAATGCTTCACCCGGGCGGACGTCGATCGTGTCGGTCACGCCGAACCTCTTGACGCTGCGAGGCGGGAACTCTTTGCGGACCCCGCGGGCAAAACTCCCCAATTATTTGGAAATTGTAAAGTTACTCGGCTCACAGTGGCTGGCCGCGGGCTCGTTTGCGGGCCGTTTCCGTTCGACACTACCTCCATGGCGTCCGATTCCCGCAGTGTCCTGGTTGCCTTTGCCGGCCTCGTGAGCGGGGGTCTTTTCCTCACGCTCGCCCTGCTGGACGGTCAACAGCTACCGGCACTCGGGGCGCTCGGCATGCTGATCTTTTGCGGCAACGAATTCGTGCGCCGCGCCGACTTCGACGCATTGTCGTAACCTAACGCGCCTCTAATGATCGGCCGGGGGCGGCGGCAAGGGGTTAGGGAAACGAACCGTGGCATGGTTGCGCGCGTCCGTTGTTGGATCGCTACCGGCGCCGTTCTAGCAGCGGCGCTCTTGACGTTGCCGCAGGCCGCGGCTGCCGACCAGCGGTCGTGGTTTTCGCGCGCCGTTCCGATGCGCCTCATGGCGCTGGGCGATTCGCTCTCGAACGCCGACCTCGCGCGGCTGCTGGACGCCGGCGGATATCGCTTCGCGATCGTCGGCCGCTCCCGAGGCCGAGCTTCGCGAGATTACGTGATCCGTTCGTTTTCGCCGGACCCCGCACCGCAACTGTACGGTGTCGTCACGCGCGCGGCGATCGAACGCTACGATCCCGACGTGATCCTGCTCATGGCGGGCACGAACGACCTCTTGCGCGTGGCCGAGCGGAAGCCCGGATATACGCTGTCCAACGTCGTCGAGGGCATGAACGCGCTGCTGGCTGAGATCTTCTACCTGCGGCCGCACGCGAACGTGATCGTCGCGGGTGCCGTAGACGGCCCGCGGCTCCTGGCCTGCGACGTCGTCGATTTCGACGGCATCGACGACGAAAACGGCTGCGGCAAGAGCGCGCGGCCGAGCCTGACCACGCTCGTGGCGGCGTACGCGGCGCGCGATTTCCACGTCGTGCTCGCAGGAGGCATGTCGATCGCCGTCCCGCGCGACAAAGCACATTTCCCGGACGGCGTTCACCCCAGCGGCCGGGGAAGTTCGCAGGCGCTGGCCCGCGTTTGGATGGACGCGATCGCGCACGAAACGACCGACGACACACTCGCCGCCGGACGATAGCGGCGAAGGCCGGGCCTCCGTCGAAGGAGCGGCCCCTCATGATCCTGCCGAACGATATCGCTCCGTTACCGCTGTTCGCCGATCTCGATGGTGAGATGCTGGGACGCATCGCGCATCGCTGCGCCGACGTCCGCGCCAAGGCCGACGAATATCTCGTGCACGAGGGCGAGATTTGTAACTTCTACGTGCTGCTGTCGGGGCGTCTCGAGTTGACGAAGCGGCTGCAAAAGATCGAGCCCGTCATGGCGGTTCGCCGGGCGCCGGGCGACTATTTCGGCGAAGTGCCGCTGTTGATGGGATCGCCCGCGATCTGCAACCTGCGGGCCGTGACGCCGTCTCGATTGATGTCCCTTGCGCCGCAGGATTTTCGCTGGCTCTACCACGCGGCACCGCCGTTCGCGGCGAAGTTGACGCTCACGATGCAAGAGCGCCTGGCCGGCATTGCGGAGGTCGCGGCCCAGGAGCCGGTCGCGCAGGCCGTCGTCGTCGGGCGCTGCCTCGACCGGGCTTGTCACGACATTCGCGACTTTCTGGCGCGCAACCACATTTTGTTCGAGTTTCTCGACGTCGACGATCCCGAGGCCGCACGCGCGATCCCGGAGTTCGGTGAGTATCGCGATGCGTGTCCGCTCGTCTCGGTCGTAGGTGGACCGCTGCTGGTCGCACCCAGTGTCCGCCGGCTCGCGCAAGCGTTCGACATTCCGACAGAGGCCCGGGCGCCGGACTACGACCTGGCGATCGTCGGCGGCGGGCCGGCGGGCCTCGCGGCCGCCGTGTACGGGGCCTCGGAGGGCCTGCGCACGGTGTTGTTCGAGCGTGAAGCGCCGGGCGGGCAAGCCGGCACGTCGTCGCGGATCGAAAATTATCTCGGGTTTCCGACCGGCCTCTCGGGCGACGACCTGGCATCGCGAGCGATCGCGCAAGCGAAAAGGTTCGGCGCCGAATTGCTCGTCACGCGCACGGTGACCGGCATCCGGCCGCGCGGCGACGGTTCGCACCGCGTCGAACTCGACGGCGGCGACTACGTCGAGGCGCGCGCGGTGGTTCTCGCGAGCGGGGTTTCGTGGCGCACGCTCGACGTCGAGGGGATCGACCGTTTCGTGAACGCCGGCGTGTACTACGGCGCGGCTCGCACCGAAGCTCTGGGCGTGCGCGGTCACGACATCTACCTGATCGGGGCCGGAAACTCGGCCGGCCAGGCCGCAATGTTCTTCTCGAACTACGCTCGGACCGTCACGCTGGTCGTGCGCGGCGACTCGCTCGCCAAAAGCATGTCCGATTATCTGATCAAGGAACTTGCGACGCGCGACAACGTTCGCTACGAGCTGCGCAGCGAAGTCGTCGCGGCGTACGGCAGCGACCATCTGGAAGCGATCGACGTACTCGACCGCGACAGCGGAGTTCGTTCGCGGCGCGAAACGAGCGCGGTGTTCGTCTTCATCGGGGCCGACGCGCAAACGGATTGGCTGCCGCCGGAGGTCCTGCGCGACGAACGCGGATTCGTGCTGACCGGCGTACGGATGCAGCGCGTGGCCGGTTCGGCTTGGCGCGAGCAGCGCGACCCATATTTCCTGGAAACCAGCGTTCCGGGGATCTTCGCCGCGGGCGACGTGCGGGCGTACTCCGTCAAACGATGCGCGGCCGGCGTCGGCGAAGGCAGCATGGCGATCGCCTTCGTTCACCAGTCCCTGGAAGAAAGAGCGACACTCCTAGCTCGTTGAGCCGAGTGCCGCAGTCCGGCTGCGAGCCGCGCCTCAGACGCGAGCGCCGCGACCGGTCAGCAAGTTTACCACCAGCATGATCACGGCGATCACCAACACAAGATGGATGATCGAGCCGAGATGGAACACGAGAAAACCGAGGAGCCAAAAAACGACTAAGATTGCGATGAGCGCCCACAAGAGCCCGGCCATAAATCCCTCCTTGCGGCGTGTCGCCGCGCGCGTTACGGTCCGTTATACCGCAGGCGCATTGTTTCTAATCAGTTTGATTGGAGTCGATCATGGACACCTGGCGTAAGGCCCTTTGGCAGGGGCTAATGAACGGTTCCGCGTCGCGCGACCGCAGCGGCGCTCCCCGTCCGGAGACGATCGGGTTCACGGGCTCCATCGCTCAAGGGCTGTACTATCTGGGCTTCGAAGTCGCGAACGCCATCGTCTACGGTGCGCGCAAGTAACCGGACAGATCGCCCGCGCTGCGGTAGCGCGTGACCAGCCCATGCAAGATGCGGGCGGTTGCCCCCCAAATGTGGATGCCGCCGTGGTCGAACAACCAGGTCGGGACTTGGTAGGTGACGCCGCCACGCTCGACGGGCTCGATGCCTTGATGCAGGGCGCCGGGCTCGTAGAGCGCCTCGAGCGGAATCTCGTGGACGCTTTGCGTTTCGCTCGGATCGAAGGCGAACGACAGCGGCGGCTCGAGAAAGCCCACATACGGCGCCACCGTCACCGATAGAGCCAGCGTTACCACGTCGTCCAAGCGGTCGACGATCTGCACGCGCTCGCGCGGGACGCCCAGTTCTTCTTCGAACTCGCGCAGCGCTGCGGCTCTCGCGTCGCGATCGGTGGGGTCGATGACGCCGCCCGGAAAGCCGATTTGGCTCGGATTGCGGCGCAAGTGAGCGGCGCGGCGCACGAACACGACGGCCGGGTCGTCGTAGAGTACGATGGGGATGACGACCGCGGCGTGGAGCATCGTGCGCGGATTCTGGAGGGATGTCGCGCGTCCCCACAAATCGTGGCCCGGTGCCCCGGCTCGCGCTAGTCCTCGACGTCGCGGCGATCGTCGCGGCGGTGGCCGTCGTCGCCTTCACGCCCTCGCCGGCCTGGATCGAGCTGCACTATGCGAACGGCGCCTATCCCGACATCGACCGCGCCGTCCGTACGATCACGGGGCCGCTGCCCTTCTGCCTCGGCGACGTGCTGTTCGTCATCGCCGTCAGTTGGCTCGTGCGCTACTGGATCGTAGCCTTCCGGCGTTCTCGGGACGGTTGGCTGCGGAGGCTGGGACGCCTCGCACTGCGGACGCTCGGGATCGCGTGCGCGATCTTCGTCTGGTTCATGTTTTCCTGGGCATACGATTACTCGCGCGTCCCGCTCGCCGACAAGATTCCGGTCCACAACGAGCGCACGGACGAAGATTCCGTCGGGCGGTTCGCCGACCGCGTCAACGACGAACTGAGCCGCGATGCCGATGCCGCGCACGCCGACCGGCTGGACGACGCGGCGATGGCACAGCGGCTGTTGCCGAGGTTTACCGCCACGATCCATCGTTTGGGCGATCGCGCCGTCTTCGCGCCGCCACGGGTCAAACCGACGCTCTTTCAGCCTCTGATGCAGGCCTCGGCAACGACCGGCTTCACCGATCCGTGGACGCACGAGGTCAACGTCGATGCGTCGCTATTCTTCTTCGAGCGGCCGTCGGTATACGCGCACGAGTGGGCGCACCTGTCGGGCTTCAACGACGAAGCCGAAGCAAATTTCATCTCGGTGATCACCTGCACGACCTCGCCCGACCCACTGCTCAAGTACTCGGGCTGGCTGCTGGTGTGGGAAAACCTGCCCCAAGACGTCCACCTGACGCACACGATGGGCAAGACCGCGTACGACGACATCGCCGCGATTCGGGCTCGCTATCTGCGCAACGTCAACAAACAGGTCGAGACGGTAAGCCGCAACGCCTACGATCGATACCTGAAGTCACAACACGTCAAAGCCGGTTACGCCAGCTACCACCTGTTCATCCGCTGGATGACCGGAGCCGACTTCGACCGCGAGGGTCTGCCGCTCGTCCGGCCAGGCGTCTCCTTCGGGTCGTGAGCCGGGTCACGTCCGATAGCCGTGCCGCCAGGCCGAACCAGTAAGTATGCCGGCACAATTGAAACTCGGATTGGGGCGCATTCTAGCCGCCCGCCAGGGCTTGCTCGACGCTCGCACCGCACGCACCGAAATGCTGCAACGCTTCCGAGCGTATGCGCGAACCCGGCTCGGCGAGTTTGTCTCCAACGTGGACCCGATCACGGGCATGCGGATCGTCGAGTTGAACGCCGAAGGCAGCAAGACGACCGGCGAAATGGCGATCGTGCTCGCGTTCTTCGAGGGCACGCGGCTGCGCATCGGGGTCGACCCAACGGCGCGCCTAACCGCCGAAGCGACGCCGCCCGAGCTACTGCCGCCCATGGCGCGCGTCTTGGACGTCGAGGTCTCAACCGATCTTTCGCGCGCGGAATTGATCTACGAACCGAAAGACGCGCCGGCCGGCACCCGGCGGAGCGTCGATTTGACCGACGTGCTGGCGGCCTTGATCGACAACGCCGCGCAGCACGTCGAGTCGATCTTGCGCGCCAACGCGCCGCCGGCGCGCGCCGCGGCCGCCGCTGCCAGCGCTATCCAAGCACCGCCGCCGAAGGCTCCCGCACTGAGCTTCAGCCCCGGCTAGGCCAGGCCGGGGCCGCGCGGGCGGCTTGCGCGGTAGGTTCAGGTTGGCTCGACGCGCGAACACAGGCCGCATGCTGCCAACGCTGGTCCTGGCCGGAGGCCTGGGTCTCGTCCCGAAACCGCCGTCGCCGTCGCCGGCTGCCGCCGTCACGTTTACGACCAGCGACGGCGTGACGGTCTACGCCGATTCGTACGCCGGGCCGTCGCCGAAGGCGCCGGTGATACTGCTCTTCCATCAAGCGGAGTCGAGCCGAAACGAATACGCTCCGATCGCGCCGCGCCTGGTCGAGTTGGGCTACAACGTGCTTGCAGTCGACCAGCGCTCGGGCGGCGATCTCTATCCGCCCGCGAACGAAACGGTCCAGCACTTGGGCCGCAGCGCCGACTACATCGACGTACTGCCGGATATGAACGGCGCGCTTGCCTGGGCGCAGCGAACGTATCCGGGCGCGCCGGTCATCGCTTGGGGCAGCAGCTATTCGGCCGCCTTGGTCTTTGCGTTCGCGGCCAGTCACCCGCGCGATCTCGCCGCGGTGCTCGCGTTCTCCCCCGGAGAGTATCTGCCCGACAAGGGCTTCGTGAACCACGCGGCCCGGCACGTCCGGGTCCCGGTTTTCATCGATTCGGCCAGCGTCCCAAACGAAGAGAGCGCGGCGCGCGCAATCTTTCTTGCCGTGCGCTCGCGCCTAAAAGTCGACTACGTTCCGAAGGCCGGCGTCCACGGTTCGTCGACACTGCGCGACGATCGTGATCCCGGCGGTGCGGCCGAAAACTGGCAAGCCGTCACGGATTTTTTGGCTCGCCTCCACGCGGCCGCGCCGGCAAAATCGTAAACCCCACCCGCCCGCGCGCGAGCGGCGGGCCGGCACTGAAATGCACGCTCGAGGTACCCGAAGGCGAACTGGCTTCCAGCAGGTGCGCTCCGGCGCGCAGCGGCACGAGCGCGCTTCCGGACCTTCCCCGCAGCGGCCGGCCGTCCAGCGTAACCAGCGCCGGCTCGTTGCCAGCGATCTCGACCTGCAGCGACGCCGCCGCGTCCGCTACGAAACGGTCGCCGTCCGCGGGAAACAGGATGCGGGTCGGCAAGCGCGTGCGTTCGGGCTGCGAAACGAGCCACGCGTCGTACGTGCGATCGGGAACGCGCGCCGGCGGCGTGCGCGCGAGCAGAGTTCGGTCGACGGCATCGAGCCATTCGGTGACGATCGCGCCGCAGCGCCGGTCAGGCCGGGTGCCGGTCGTGGCGCACATGCGCTCGCGCTCGTAACCGGCCGGCGGCGCGAACGGTGCGGCATCGCGGTTCTGATAGAGGTGCAGCATGATCCGGTTCCACAGCGGTGCGGCCCCGGTCACGCCGGAGATGCCGCGCATCGGGCGGCCGTCGAAGTTGCCGGCCCAGACCGCGACCGTGTAATCGCGCGTGAAGCCGGCCGTCCAGGTGTCGCGAAAGTCCGACGACGTTCCGGTCTTCACCGCCGCCGGAAACGGCAACGAGAGGATCGAGTTGGTGCCGAACGCGGCCGCGCGCGCATAGGGATCGGCCAAAACGTCGGTCACGAACGCCCAAGCGGGATCGCCCGCCGAAACGGCTGCCGGGCTCGGGCCGGCTGCCGCGTCGTCGAGCGTCGTGCGGAGCGCCGTCGCAGTCCCGCCTCGCGCCAACGTCGCATACGCTCGGGCCAGCTCGTAGAGCGACACTTCGCCGCCGCCCAGCGTCAAACCGAGGCCGTAGTAGTCGGCGCTCCGAGTCAGGTGAGTGAAGCCGAGCGCGTGCAGCCGGTCGAGAAACGCCGCTACGCCGACGCGCGACAGGACGCGCACCGCGGGCACGTTGAGCGAGTCTGCCAGGGCCAGCCGAACGCGGACCGGTCCCGCAAAGCGTTGCGAATAATCGGTCGGTTCGTAGATGCGCGCTTGCGGCAACGCATAGGCGACGGGCACGTCGGCGAGAATCGTCGCCGGCCGTATGGCGCGCCGTTCCAGCGCGAGTTCGTAGAGAAACGGCTTGAGGGTCGAGCCGGGCTGTCGCAACGCCTGCACGCCGTCGTTGCGACCCAAACGGCGGTCGTCGAAATAGTCCGGCGAACCCGCGTAGGCCAGTACCTGGCCGCTCTGGTTGTCGATCACGATCGCTGCCGCATCGCTGACGTCGCTGCCGGCCAGCCGCGTTACGACGTCGTCGAGCTGGCGTTCGACGAAGCGTTGCAGACCGCGATCGAGGGTCGTTCGCACGCGCGCGCGTCCCGGTGCAACCTGTGGAGCGAGAAAAAATAGGAAGTGTGCGGCCGCCAGGATCCCGGCGGCGCGCGGCTGCAGCCTGAGCTGCTCGGCCGCCGCGCGGCGCTCGGTTTCGGCGTCGATCAGGCCCGCGGCGCGCATGCGCGCGAGGACGAATCGCTGGCGCGCTCGCGCGGCGGCCGGGTGCAGGTACGGATCGAGGCGCACCGGGTCGTTCGGCAGGCCCGCCAACAGCGCGGCCTGCGCCAGATCGAGGTGGGCCGCGGCGAGGCCGAAGTACGTGCGCGCGGCCGCCTCAACGCCGTAAAGGTTCGATCCCATCGGCGCCCGGTTGGCGTAGGCCTCGAGTATCTGCGCTTTCGAGAGGCCGTTTTCCAGCCGTTGCGCGATGACGAACTCAACGATTTTGCCCCATGGGCCGCCGTCGACCGCAACGAGCTGGCGCGCGAGCTGCATGCTGATTGTCGAAGCGCCGCCGGGCAGCCGCCGTGCGATCGCGGCCGACGCGAGCGCGCGCAGGGTTGCGGCGGGATCGAGTGCGCCGTGAGCGGTGAAGCGCCGGTCTTCGGTTGCCCGCAAGGCGTCGAGAAACGGCACGGCGATGCGTGCGAGGGGCACGGCGATCGTGTGCCGTCCGTCGCGCCCGAGCACCGTCCCGAGCGGCGCACCGTTACGGTCGACGAAGGTGAGCGCGCGCGCGTCTTGCGGCAAATCCGCAACGCCGATCGGGCGAAAGGCGAAACCAAGCGCAGCGCTCGCGAGTGCAAGCGTCACCGTCACAAAGAATCGCCGTCCCGCGCTCGAAGGGTGAACCGTGACGATCGACGTGCGCCGTACTGCAACGCTCATATTCGCGCTCGTCGCGGGCTTCGCCGCAACGGCTTGCACGTCCCGGACGCCGCCCAGCGCGGAAGCCAGCCCCGCGGCGACGCCGCTGCCGCCGGTATCGGCGCCGCCTAAGGTTGCGAAGCCGGACTGGATCGACTCGATTTCGCCGACGGGCCAAGCGGCCGACGGGGCGCAGGTTCGCGTGCGCTTCAAGAACGACTTGGTGCCGATCGAAGCGCTCGAGTCGCCGGACCGGCCGCTGGTGCTGTCGCACTTCGTGCTCGAGCCCGCGCTACCGGGTCGCTTCGTCATCCTAACACCGAAAATGGTCGGTTTTCAGGCCGACGTACCGATCCCGCACGCGTCACGCATCAAGGTCACGCTGACCGCGGGCCTGGCCGACCGCGCCGGCCACTCCCTTACGGGGGACTATGCCTGGAGCTTCACGACCGAACCGCTCGAAATCGCTAGCATTCCCAACGGCGACAACGGCAAGTTCCAGCCGCAGAATCTGATTCCGACGATCTCGATCGGCACGAGCGACGCGGTCGACCCGGACTCGCTCGTGGCCCACGCGCACCTGGTGGATCCGAAGGACCCCTCGAAGGTCGTGGCGCTCGAACTTGCGCCTTCACCGACGCCCGACCCCTCGGCGCAGCCGGGCGAACCCTCCGACGCGAGCGGTCCCGCTTCCAGCGACACCAGCGCCAGTTACACACTCGTCCCGCAAGCTCGGCTGCTCACGGCTACCACCTACGCGATCGTGATCGATCCCGGCGTCGCGCCGCGCGACGGCAACCTGCCGACCACCAAGACCTATCGCGGCGCGATCCAGACCTACGGCGCGCTCACGTTCGAAGGCGTCGGCTTCGACCACCAGTCCGGGGATCGTTTTGCGGCCGGTCAGCCTTCGATTTCGTTCTCGAACGACCTCGACCCCGACAGCGCCAAGAAGGCGATCTCGCTTTCTCCGGCCCCGAACCGGTCGCTGCCGTTGCTTCGGGTCGACTCGGGCGGCAGCGTCGCGCTCGATTCGGACGCTCTCGCGCCCGCCACGACCTACACGTTGAAGATCGCGGCATCGCTGACCGACGTCTTCGGCCAGCAGCTCGGCAAGGACGTCACGGCAACGTTCGCTACCGGCAACTTGTCGCCGGACATTTGGGCGCCCTCGGGCTTGAGCATCTTTCCGCCGCTGCGCGGTCTCGCGCTCGACGTCTCCGCGACGAACCTGCCGCAACGCGTCTATCGCGCGGCCTTCGCGAACGTGCGGCCGACGGATTTGATCGACAAGGATCTTAGCGACGATACGAGCGTCCGCGCCCTCTTGCCGGCAGAATCGGCGTGGCCGGCGGCCGCCATCGATCAACCGCCGAACCAAGAGCTGACCGCGCATCTGCCGGTCGCCGCGCACCTCGGCGCGCCGACCGGGATGTTCGTGTACGGCGTCGACGCTCGCACGGTGCGCAGCACGGACGGCAGCGGAACGAACGGTTGGATCGAACCGGTCTACCTCGGCGCCGTCGCGCTGACCGACGTCGGAATCTTCGCGCAGTGGTTTCCCGGCGGTGGGATCGTGCGCGTGCAGCACCTGGGCGACGGCTCCCCGATTGTGGGCGCGCAAGTCGACGTCTACGAGTCCGATACGGAGAGTTACGGTACGACCAAGCCCGCGCCGAATCTGACCCCGTGCGCGCACGGCACGACCGGAGCCGACGGCGCTTGGGCGCTCGACGGCGCGGCCTTCATCGGCTGTGCGACGACGGCGACCGACGCGACGCAGGCCCCGCCGTTGCTGGTGATCGCGCACGACGGCAACGACTGGTCGTATGCCCGCACCGCGAAGTATGGCAACGGCTACGCGTACGGGCTCTACGGTGAGGGCTGGTCGGCCGGGACGCCGGTTGCGCTCGGCACGCTCGTCTCGGACCGCACGCTCTACCAGCCCGGCGAATCCGCCAAGTTTCTCGGCGTCTCGTACTTCGAGAAAGACGGCACCATCGGCCGCGGCAGCTCGGCTTCGTTCGACTTGCAGATTACCTCTCCGAGCGGCGCCGTCACGAAACTCGGCAGCTTCACGCCCGACGCGTTTGGGGCGTTCACGGTGCCGCTGCAGATCGCCAAGTCCGCCGAGATCGGCTATTGGACGATCCAGGCGAACGGAACGGGCGGCGAGGCGCTCCAGGGCGATTATCGAGTTGCCGAATTCAAGCCGCCCAACTTCAAAGTCGA
>Ga0302325_10004200_pt1 | contig 33374 bp, 31 predicted proteins | sample Palsa_T0_2_FD_201948 | JGI IMG/M metagenome (GOLD analysis project Ga0302325, IMG submission 201948) | Peat permafrost microbial communities from Stordalen Mire near Abisko, Sweden - Palsa_T0_2 | ecosystem: Environmental > Terrestrial > Soil > Palsa > Peat permafrost | place: Sweden: Abisko... | reverse complement strand
CGGTGCGCCGTAGAGCATGCCCGCGAGGAGTATGAAGTGAGTGAGCGGCGGGCGTGCACAGCATGATTCGAATCAAGATTACATTTGCTGCCGGTCACACCGTGGAAATCACGGTCGAACCACGACCTTAGAACATAGCTAACAATCAACGCCCCGACTTCTGTTTCAGCAGGAGTCGGGGCTAACCCAAAGCGCGGACCAACCCACGCCTCAGACTGTGAAAGTCTATTTTGGCTGGTTTCTCCGCAGAATGCAAGGTAGTGGTGCAGTTTGAATTTCCACAGGCTAGCATTCGGAACGGCCTGAGCATGCTTCGCCAGCCGTTGCTGCAGACTCGTCAGCGACCAGGCGGCCGAAAGAAGGCACCGGATTACCTTCCCGCAAGTCCTGTCTAGTTTTCTTCACTCTGCAAGAGGCTCAGGCGATAGCTGTCGTCCATCTCGAGGCTTGTGCTTTCGTGATGCTGTGCTTGATGTTCGGATGAAACTTGCCGGAAGAGATGATCTCCTCGAGCGATTTAACGGGCGTGTTGCCCGTGGCAAGATAAGGGTTGATTGCCGGCTTAAATTCGTACAGATGAAGGCTGATATCAGACGTAGGCTTTCCGCTGTCGAGATCTGGGGTGTTCAGCTCGACTACCGTTGCGCCAGAGCTCTTCAGATCCTCGACCGTCATAGCGATGGGTATAGGCCATGGCTCTTCCGAGCTGCCGCCGCGTATCCATCGTACTGGTGTGGCGAAAATTGTTTCGCATTGACACGAACAGCGACGGAGGGGGACAATGGCAGCCGTTCTTTCGGGGTCAAAAAGGAGATCCCAGCTTAAATCATAAGAGGAGGTTCGTGTGACCAGACTCACGCTGGTTCTTTCCGCTCTTCTTCTCTTTGCACCCGCCCTATCCGCCCAGCAGTCCTCAACTCCACCAGCACAAAAGACTCCGACGTACGCCGCGATCCCGGTGGAAGCCGCCAAGCAACCGAATCCGGTCAAGTCCACGCCCGAGTCCATCGCCCTCGCCAAAAAGTGGTGGACCCTTGATTGCGCAATGTGCCACGGCAAAGATGGCGACGGCAAAGGCGAAACCGCCAAAGACATGAAACTCACGCTAGCCGATTTCACCGATTCGGCTACTCTCAAAGACCGCACCGACGGCGAAATCTTCTACATCATCAAAAACGGCCACGAGGATATGCCTGCGGAAGGTCAGCGGATCAAGCCGGAAGAGAATTGGGACTTGGTCAACTACGTGCGCTCGCTCGCCAAGAAGAAGCCCGACAGCGAGCAGAAGCCGCAATAGAAACGCGCGTGGGATACCTGATTTGCTTTGCCGCAGCAGACTGTATCCACTTCCATGCCGCACGACGGTCCGCGTCCGAAACGCCCTCCCTTCAACTGCTTGAAGCGTGCGACAGCGTTACGTACGTGAGAGGCGTTTTCCAGCGGCTCTTTGCGTTGCTTCGGGAAAGCGAACTTAGTTGCGGATATCCGATCACGAGCTGGCTTGGTTAGGCGACCGAGAACCGAGGGGCCAATGATAGCTGCCCTCATCGGTATTTGAGCACTCAGCATCAACCTGTACATCAACTGTCGCGAAAAGTGTGCAAATTTGACTAGTGGGTCAGTATGATTTCCACAGGTCGTGATTAGTGTTGCGCTCGGCCATGCAAATGTCGGACACTGTCTCCGTGGTTATCTGTCCCCACTGCAAAGAGAAAACCGAAATTCGCTGCGATTTTGACTACATCGAAGCGGGCAGGTTCACTTGCGAAAACTGCCACACCGAGTTCCTGATTATTGACGATGTGCCGGTGATTTGGGAATTAATATCAACAGCGGAATCGAACCCCATGACCATCGGCAAGCGCAAGCGGATCGAAAAACATCGCAACAAGTAGCCTGTGGAAATCATACTGACCCACTACCAGAATTTTCGGTAGTGTCTGAAAAGTGCGTTGGTGGAAAACTCCAGGACGCTTGCGTATCCCCCAGCCCCATCGTATCGTTAGGGCATGGCATCGAATCGCGCTGGAACTCGCCGCCCTGAAAAACATGATCGCGGAAGCCGATCTGATTCTTGAGACCATCCCAGACGTTGCCAGAAAACCGCACTGCCCACGGCGCAAGCCCCATGCTTCCCGCGCCAGATGCTCGTCAATTGTGCTTCGGAAGCACAAAACGCTACACGCGTGTTTCATGGGGCGCTAAGGAACTTCGGCAGGTTTTCTGCTGCGCGGCCCATGGAGCGGGCAAGGCTTAGTTTCGCGACGTTGTGGGCGAACACGCTGTTGATATAGTCAAGCTCAGCGCCCGCCAGCGCTTCCTGCGATTGAACCAGTTCAACGCTGTCGGCCACACCTGCCGCGAAACGCTGGCGCGTGAGATCGAGAGTCTCCTTGGCGACCTGCGCATTCTTCTGCGCCACCTCCACCTCGCTGGATGCCGCCTCTAAGTCGAGATAAACCTTTCGAATTTCGCCCTCTACTTGCAGTTTGAAATCTTCGAGTTCGGCGCGTCTTTGCGTTAAGGTGGCGTCGGCTTGCTCGATATTGCCGCCTGTCCGGCCACCCTCCCAGATGGGGAAACGCAGTGTCCCAGTGACTGAGAACGTACCGCGAGATTGGGACGGATTGGTTCCGATTGCTCCATAATCGGCGTTCACTGCAAGCGAGGGCAGTCGTTCAGAGCGCGCGGCAGACCGCGCTAGCTCGGCGGCTCTGACCTGAGCCGCCGCTGCCTTTAGATCCGGACGTTGCTCGAAGGCCTGTCTGAATGCGTCCTCCATGGTAATCGGCGGCGCAGCCGAGAAAGTAACGTCATCGGAGAGGTCGTACTGATTGTTGGGCGGCAAACCGGTCATCCGCGCCAGGTTGATCTTCTGCTTCGCAAGATCGTTCTGCAGAGAAGTTAGTCGCTGCTGTTGGGTGAGAGCTTGCACTTGACTGCGATCGACATCCACTTGAGCCATTACACCTACAGCTCGTTGCTGGGATGCTTGCTGGTAGAGAGCGTTGGCTGTTTCCAGTTGAGCAAGGGCTGATTGCACTCTGGCTTTGTCGGCAATGACCGAAAGATAAGCGCCCCCGACCGCTAATACTACGAGATCGCGAGAATCCTGCGCCGAAAGTTGGTTTGCACGGAAGCTTTCATCGGCCGATTTGTAGTTTTTCCACGCTGTGAGATCCACTACGGTTTGCGTGAGACGGGCCCGCAAGTCAATGTAGTTGTAAGGCCCCAAAATCGATGGCAAATTGAATCCTGGAATCTTCAGCTTCAAGCCCTCGGCTGCCAGGCTGGTCTGCTGGACAGTTTCGGCCAGATCGCCGACGAGGTTGGGGAGTAGTACGCTGCGTGCCACGCGCGTCTGCCCGTGTGCCTGACGCACTGCTTGGGCGAGCCCAACTGCTCCCAGATTGTACTCAAGGCCGCGTCGGATGGCGTCTCGCAAAGACAACTTGCCGGAAAACGGCATGTTGGAAATACCGGATGTACTGCCCGAGTAAGCCCCTTGAACTTGAACCGTGGGATTGAGTGTGTTGACGGTGGTCGCTACTCCCGGAGTGGATGACTGCGTGGCCGTCACTGAGCCACTCTGACTGCTTCGCCCCGACAGCGGCAACTGCGTTGCTTGCGTGCCCTGGGATTCGGACGGCGCCGTCTGGGCAAACGCGTTTACAATGCACAGGCTGAGCAGGATCAATGTTGCACGCGTCTTCAGGCGACTCGTCAGGGTGTTCGGTTTCCTCATAGACAATTGACCGTGCCTTTCTTTCCTAACTGAGTTGCTTGCCAAATCGCCAGACGCTGAGCGAAACCAGGACGATGGTAAAAATCAACAAGGCCAGGAAATTGGGCCACAACGCGACGATCCCACTTCCTTTGAGCATGCCGCTGCGGGCGATGGTCGCGAAATGGTGAATGGGATTGACGATCGTCAAAGACTGCATCCATCGCGGCATCGCTTCGACAGGATTCAGAGCTCCCGACAGAGATGACAACGGGGGGTTGATGAAAAAGGCAGTCAACTGCGCTTGCTGCGCCGACTTGCTGAAAGTTGCAATCACCGTGCCAATACTGATTCCGGATAAAATACACAACATGCCGCCAAACAAGACGTAGGGCAAGCTGCCGTGAAACGGGATGTGAAATGCGATTTTGAGCGTCGCAACGCACATCAGCATCATGATGCAGAGCAAGGCAAATAAGGGCACGATCTTGGCGATGATGATCTCGGTCGTGCTTGCGGGAGACATGAGCAGTTGCTCCATCGTCCCGGTTTCGCGCTCTCTCACCATCGCTGCGGATGCAACCAATGAACTGTTCATAATCATCAAGAGACCGAAAACACCGGTCGCAATGAACCAGGAATCAATCAGGCCTGGGTTGTAGACGTAAGCCGGCATCATTTGCACTTGTCCTCGGCGGTTTATCTCGTACGCGGCAACCTGCTTAAGGCTGGCATGAATGCCCGTGCTCTGCAGCCCGGCGGTGTAAGCTTGAATGATGCCTTCCGCATAAGCCTGGCTGATGGTGGCAGTATTCGCGTTCGTGGCGTTTAGCAGGAACTGGACCGTGGTTGAATGTCCGCGGTGCAACTCGCGGGCATAATCGTAGGGGATGACCACTCCGGCATCTACCCTGGACTGACTGATCGAATCTCCGAGTTTATCTGCCGAGAAATAGTAGCCTCCAAGGCGGAAGCTCTCGCTCTCAGTGAGGATCGCGACCAATTCGCGGCTCTCCGGTGTATTGCTTTCATCGACGACACCGAGGCGAAGGTCTGACACCATCGCGCTCAGCGCGAACCCAAACAGCGTCAGTTGCAAGACAGGAGGAACAAGCAAAGAGAGCATCAGACGGCGGTCGCGCCGGATCTCGTTGAACTCTTTGAGGACGAGGGCGCGGAACCGTTGATTTAAGACGTTTTGAAAGGGATTCGTCATTTGGCTACGCTTTGAGCTGCATTCGGCGCATGCTATACCATCCAGTTCCGTAGAAAAGTGACCCGATGATGCCGATGATCGTCACCTTCCACCAATCAGCAGGCCAGCCGCCGCCTTGGAGGAGCGCATCCCGCACGACCTCGATGTAGTACCGGCCCCACATGACGGTTGAGATCCAACGCAATCCAACAGGGATGTTCTCGATGGGAAAAATCAACCCGGAAAGCAGAAACACCAGGAGAAAGCCACCGAGGGCCACCACTTGCATCGCGGCGACCTGGCTCGGAATCGTCGCTCCTACCATGATTCCAAAGGCCGCCACGCAGAATGTATAGAGAATTGTGGCGACGATAAAGGGGGTTGGGTCGCCCGCCAGCCCCAAGCCAAAATATGTAAACAGGAGCACGAGCATAACTACACACTCGGCGAGCCCGACTACCATGAAGGCAAGAATCTTTCCCAGCAAGAATTCGTGCGCGGAGATGCTGGAGACATAAACTTGAAGAATTGTCTTCAGCTCCGATTCTTTTGCCATGGCGAGAGCAGCCAGCAAAGGAGGGAACATCGAGAGTCCCAGCACGAAGATCCCTGGACCATAAAATTTCTTGGAGGAGAGTCCTGGGTTGTACCAGAGGCGGATTGCGGTTTGGACCAGCGTGATGCCTTGAGTGTCAGCGATACGTTGATTGTAGGCACGCGTAATTTCGTTGGCATAACCCGCCGTGAGTCTTGCGGTATTGGCGTCAGAGGCGTCCAGCAGCAATTGAACGGGAGAATTCACTCCTCGCGCCATGTCTCTTCCGAAATGGGGCGGAATGATCAGGACCGCCCGAGCCGCGTTTGAGCTGAGAGCGGCTTCGGGTGGTCGATCAATCGGCCAGGACACGACACTAAGACTCATGGAAGCACGAATCGCGTCCACAAAATCGCGCGAAGCGGGCGAATCGTCAAAGTCCTGCACGATGATCGGAAGATTGTTTACGGTCAGCGAAAGAGACACGCTCATCAGGAGCAACAAAACCAGAGGAAGCACCAGGGCGAGAGCGAGCGTCCGCCAGTCACGACAGATCTGAGTCAGCTCTTTGCGGGCTTGCGCAACTACACGTCGCATCGGGTTCGCTCCTTCTTGTTCATTCCTCCGGTGCAGCTTTTCCCTGCTGGCGCGCTTTTTCGATCACGTTGATGAATACGTCTTCGAGCGAAAAGGGGGTTTCACGCGCGCTGATTACTCTGATTCCATTGCTTTCAAGCTTCTCTGTCGTGGTCCGTTTGCCTGCCTCAACATCTTCGTCCGTGACCACGTGAAGGCGATCGCCAAACAGGGAAACTCGCCAACGCTCGGTGTCGCTCTTCAGCACGTCGGCGGCGTGTTGCGGCTGGTCGACGATGAATTCAAGTAAATGGCCGGTTTGCGCGCTCTTGATGCCGCTCGGAGTTCCTTGTGCCACCAGTTCTCCCCCGGCCATAAATCCCAGGCGGTTGCATTGTTCCGACTCCTCCAGGTAATGCGTAGTCACAAGAATCGCCGTGCCTGCATCTGCCAAGCGGTTGATCATCACCCAGAAAGCTCGCCGGGCAAGAGGATCAACCCCAGAGGTGGGCTCATCGAGAAAGAGCACGCTCGGTTCGTGCATAATTGCGGCGCCGAAGGCGACACGCTGCTTCCAGCCTCCAGGCAGACTGCCAGTGATCTGGTCTTCCTTCCCTTCGAGCCCCGAGAACGAAACCACCCAGCGGATTTTCTCGTCACGCTCAAGCTCCGGCACGCCGTAGACGCCGGCGAAGAAGTTGAGATTTTCCCGGATGGTCATATCGTTGTAGAGCGAGAACTTCTGCGACATGTAACCGATCTGCTGGCGAATGCTTTCCGAGCGGAGGTTGCCCTGCTCGCCGGCCAGCCGCATGCTTCCGCTTGTAGCCTCAAGTAGTCCGCACAACATTCTGATCGTGGTTGTCTTGCCAGCGCCATTTGCGCCCAGAAGGCCGTAGATCTCTCCGTAGGGAATCTCAAGACTCACATTCTTTACCGCAGTGAAGCTTCCGAATCGTTTCGTCAGATTGTCTGCTCCGACCGCGATTTGGCCGCGCAGGTTCAAGTGGTCGTGGCGCCCGGGAAACGGTGGATTCTTCGAGTCTTCGCCTAGACTTCGCAGGCCGGCAACGAACACATTCTCGAGAGTGGGCTCATCGATGCGAATGTCGCTAACGTGCAGGCCGGCTTTGCTGCAGAGTTCTTGAACGATTTGGCGCGCTTTGTCCGGGTCACGTGCAAGAACGTCAAGACGATCACCAAAACGTTCGACATCCATGATGTCTTTCTGCGCACCGGACACTTCTGCTAGCACGCGCTCGGCTTCGCTCAAGTTGTCGACTTGGACTTCCACTCGCTTGGCGCCCAAACTGTCTCGTAACTCGGCCGGAGTGCCGATTCGCTGGATCTCGCCTTTGTGAATGAGCGCGATCCGATGGCACCTCTCGGCCTCATCCAGGTATGGCGTCGAAATCAGGATAGATAAGCCTTCGGCGGCCAGATGCGCCAGCGCGTCCCAGAACTCACGCCGTGATACTGGGTCCACCCCGGTCGTCGGTTCATCGAGCACGAGCACGCGAGGTTGAGGCACCAAGGCGCAAGCCAGCGAAAGTTTCTGCTTCATTCCGCCGCTTAACTGCCCAGCCAGGCGGCCTGAGAATCGATCCATGTCGAACATCTGCAGATACTGGCGACCCCGTTTCACGATGTCGTCGGATGCGACGCGGCGCAAATCGCCGATGTAGCGGATGTTTTCGATAACCGTAAGATCGGGGTACAAGCTGAATGCTTGAGTCAGATAACCTGTCTGGGAGCGTGCCTCGCGCGCTGGCTGGCCAAAAACCTCAGCCGATCCCGAGCTCGCTTCCATGACCCCGGCGAGAATCTGGAACGTCGAGGTTTTTCCCGCACCATCGGGGCCGATCAAGCCGAAGATCTCGCCTTTGCCCACCTCAAAACTGATTCCGCGAACGGCTTCTAGTTTGCCGTAACGTTTCCAAAGCTCGCTGATTCGAATGGCACTCGTGTCCGAACCATCGGAACCAGGTTTGGAAGTTAGCGGAGTGGAAGTCGCGGTCGTCATTTGCGCTTTTCTTCGGGCCACTGGTCGCCTGCAATTAGGATTTCTCCGTCCGAAGGCATACCCGGTTTGGCGTACCCCAGGGCTCCTTTCAGCTGCAGCTTTAGGCCGACGACTTGCTTCACGCGGTCGTCACGGAAATAGGTGTTCTCTGGAGTGAACGTCGCTTGCGGGTCGATGCGCGAAACGTATGCGTCGACCGGCTGCGTGGGATTCGAATCAAGATACACGTGTGCTGCCTGGCCGACCTTGACCTTCCCGATCTGTCCCTCAGGAACAAAACCTCGCAGATACACCTTGCTAAGATCCAGCAGAGTAATGACCGGCGTTCCTGCGGTAATCACCTCTCCCGGCTCTGCCACGCGGGTTACCACCGTCCCGTCAAAGGGCGCTTTCACAGTCAGATCCTGGCGATTTTCGCGCGCCTCAGTGAGCTGCGCCTGTGCCTGACCCACGCTGGCCATCGCGTCGGCAATCGCTGCCTGCTGCTGCGCCAGTTGCATGTTCACTCCGGCTACGCGGCGTTTGGCGCCGGCCACAGCCGCCGCCTGTTGGTCCGCGGTTGACACTGCCTGTTTTCCTTGACGCTCGGGCACGGCTCCAGATCGCGCCAGTCGCGTGTATGCCTCCTTGTCGAAGCTGGCAATGTCCTGGGCGGCTTCTTGCTGGACAACGTTCGCCTCTTCCTGCTGCAACTGTTCATTCAGGACCGCAATCTGATCGCGCGCGGACCTGGCCTTGGCTTGCGCTTGCTGAACTTCGGCTTGTGCTTGCTCTATGCGTGCCCTCAATTGCTCGTCGTCGAGCACGGCGATGATGTCCCCCGTGGATACACGGTCTCCCTCGCGCACTCGGATTTCGAGAATACGGCCGCTCGTCTTGGGGGACACTGCCGAGTCGTCACCTTCGATTCGCCCGCTGAGCGGCACGATGTTTGCTGGTAGCGGGGGAACGTAGAAGAACACTCTCCAAACGCCAAATCCGACGGCCGCGAGGATCAGAACGACAACCACCGGAACAATGATTCGACGGGCCATTGAGCGAGGCGGCTTCGCATCGGCAGGCGCAGGTTTTGGTTTTGCTTGACCTCGCTGCGCTGCCTCAGGGGCGGATTGCGGGTTTGGTTGCGTTGGGTTCGCCGCCGCAGACGCAGGTTGCGGATTTGGTTGGGGCGGCTGCCCTGCCACAGGAGCCGGTTGCGGTTTCGTTTTTGCTGGCTGCGCTGCTACAGGAACAGATTGCGGGTTTGGTTGAAGTGGCTGCGCATTGGAGCCGTTGCTCCCCAAGGCCGTAATCGCCGCATCAAAAGTCTTGGCTTCCTTCTGTGCTCGTTCCCGCTCTTGCTTCAATTGCTCGACTATTTCAGACACGTTTTCCACCACCGGCGCAACCGCAGGTTTTGGTTCTGGTTGAACTGGCTGCGCAACCGCAGGGGCAGATTGCGAGTTGGGTTGCGGTGGCTTCGGTGCCGCAGGCGCAGACTGCTGGTTTGGTTCGGGTGGCTGACCTGCCACAGGAGCCGGGTGCGGCTTTGTTTGGGCTGGCTGCCCATTGGAACCATGACTCCCCAAGGCAGTAATCGCCGCATCAAAAGTCTTGACTTCCTTCTGTGCGCGTTCCCGCTCTTGCTTCAATTGCTCGACTATTTCAGACACCTTTCGCACGACCGGCGGAGGCGCAGGTTGCGGCTCTGGATGGGGTTCTGGTTGCGGTTGGTCCTGCTTTGGAAGTTCTTGAGGCCTGTCGATCACCAGTTGTTCCGTCATTTCTCACCTCGCCTGCTCGACACAGTACCTCGTCGATCACCAGAATTCGCTTCTCGAAGATATGCCAGCGAAAAGTCCCCAGTATGCTTAGCGATCCGGTCCACCTGCGCTTGTGTCATCTCTAACTCTGGCCAAAGTCGCATCAGGAGAGGACCCGCCAGAATGTAGACGAGAATCTGTCCCATGATGCTGTTTACACACAGCCGGGTCTTCTCATTCTTGGGAGGCAAATCGATGATCCTTCCGACCAATTCGAGCAGTCGCTCGTAAATCGGCCGGGTTACTTCATTGACGATTCGCGACAGCGCCGGCGTGGGCTGTACAAGTTCGTGCATCACGATTCGAAAGTGCAAGTCCTGCAAGTCGGGTCTGGTCACGCTCTGTAGGCGAGCTCCAATGACAGCCCGCAAGATGTCCTCTGGAGGTGCATTCTGATCAAGGGCACTGTTGATCGCATTCACTCGGGCCGCCCGCACCAAATTCTGCAACACCTCGGTATACAAACCTAGTTTGCCGCCGAAGTGATAGTTGACCGCTGCGATATTGGCGCCCGAGCGCTTGACGATTTCCCGCACAGTGGTCGCGTGATAGCCGCGCTCGGCGAAGACCTGACCGGCGGCTTCCACCAGCTTCTCACGTGTTGAAGCAGCAGCCCTGGGCGCCGACACCCGATGCGTTTGCCTTCGAATTTGTTTCGACGGGAACATTAAACAACGGTCTTAAACGATAGTCTGAAACATAAGTTTGAATCTCACCGAGGCTATCTTGTCAGATTCGTGACCACGAAAGATGTTCACTGTTGCTCATAATCGTGCGAAAACCGCTTGATTCGAAGGGGGTTGCCGGTTGGCTAATCTGCGGATCCAAAGGATTGGAAGGTGACGACTAGCGTTCGCATCCTTACAAGACAGTTGGCATGTGGGATCGACGCGATCTTTCCCGGTTCAACACGTCTGCCTGTGTTCGATCGGATTATTCCTGGCAGGAATAGCAGGGAAGAAATGGAGCACACAGTGGGACAATAATTGCGACGACTTTTGACTAGCATCAGGTTTCCCAGCAACGATACCGGGTACACCTTTACGTCCACGTTCGATTGGCTCGACGACGTCCTGAACGTGAGCGGTGATGCACTGTGGCCCCCTCCGTCGTGGCTTACTTCCGGCTGTAGCCCTCGATCTTTGGGCTGATTGCTGCCAGGTCGATTCCCGTATAGCGCCCGCCATATTCGACGTAGCTTCTGAGGAGGCCGTCGCGGAAGTCCAGAACCATAGAGTCCTGCATTTCCACGTGTTCTCCCGCCGGGCCATTCCGGGCTGGTCGGTGCTGGTCTCATGCCGCAGGAACTCCACTACCAAAACGTCACCGGTTCCCATGGAACATTTATCAATCGCTGCCGTCCAGGGCTGGACCGCAAGATATAGCCGACTACGACCAACAGTTAGTCTCGCAACTGCTCCAAGAACTGGACGAAGAACGCTTCGAACTCATCAGCCCTCGGAAGGGACCGCAGCGTTCCACACTGAATTGTTATTCGCCCCCGCGAAGCCGAACAGGCTGGAACGTGGCACAAAAGGCTTTCTTTGGCTGGATTCGACGTCGCGGTTCGAGAGGGCAGTCTTCGTATCAGCCCCCATCTGCACAACAGCCAGGAAGAGATTGCGCAGCTGGCTGAAGCGTTCTCAACCTAGATCCGGGCGGGTTTGCCCCGCTGCATTACGGATTCTGAAGGCGACAAGAAACCTGCTCCCCCTCTAATCGGCCTTTAGTTTGAGGCACTGGCATCCGGCGACGATGGCTGCCCATGACTTAAGGCTGTGCCGCAGCATTCCAGCGTGTGACTCCCATTTTTTTCTAACTGAAGACTCAGACGGCCTCAGCTTGACTACGAATCCAAACCGTCTCGCCGACCATGCTAACTCGAGAACCACCAAAGACTGCGCTGCACCGGATCGCGGCGGCGGCGGCAATCTATGGAGCGCTCGACGAGCAATCGAGCGATTGTATCGACCGCGACCCGGCATGAATTCAGCACAGAGAGGCTAATACTCTTGCCGCGACCGCAGGACTCGGGAACGACACCGACGACAATAACTTCGGACGGGCCGTGACCAGCCAGTTTCAACTGCGCCAGCGACTCCCGAACTCCAGGGTCATGCGATGTCAGACGAAGCTGAGCGTGAGAAGACCCAAGATCATCTTCGCCGTAGACGCACAACGTTCCGGGCTTTTCTTCTATATGCGGATGAACAGCATCTGCAATTACAACCAGATCCGCATCGTACAAATACGGCGCGAGATCCAGTCCGGGCGTGCCGAGATCGAGAATCTCAACATTCGAATCGCACTCGTATAGGGAACGAAACATTTCGATCGCCAACGGACCAAAGCCGTCGTCGCCAAGAAGAACGTTGCCGAGGCCGACAACGGCGATTCGACGAAGAGGGCGCCCCGCGGTGGTGTTAACAAAACTCGTGCTCATAAGACCTTCACCCGCGCGATCTCTCGGCCGCTCGCATCGAGCGTATGACATGCGCACGCCATGCACGGATCGAAGGAGTGTACCGTGCGGAGTACTTCGAGCGGCTTCGCCGGATCAACCACTGGGTTAGAAATGAGCGAGGTCTCGTACGGTCCGGGAACGCCTTTCGCGTCGCGGGGACTGGCGTTCCAGGTGGTCGGCACAACCGCCTGGTAGTTGGTGAAAGCCCCTTTGTCGATGATCACCCAGTGAGAAAGAGCGCCGCGTGGCGCTTCATGCATACCGACACCCTCACACTCATGCGACGGAAATTCGGGTGGATTGTAAGTGGTGTCGTCGCCCTTGAGAATGTTATCGGTGAGCAACTGCCAATGCTGGAGTGCCAGGTCGGAGAGCATGGTAGAGCGAATCGCGCGGGCAAGGTAGCGTCCCATGGTCGATTGCAGGTCCTCTGGGGCCAAATTGAAGCCGGGTGTGCCGGATTCATGGACCGAGGAAATTGTCTTGAAGGCGGTGTCCGTCCATTTGCGCGTGAGCGGATGGCCGGATGCGTAGCCGACCAGAACATTCGCCAAAGGACCGACCTGGATCGGTTGACCGTTGTAACGCGGCGCTTTTACCCAGGTGTATTTTTTGTCGGCTTGGAAATCGGTGTAGTTGGGGTCGCTCTCACCCTTCCAGGGTGTCTGCGCACCTTCGCCTTTGTACCAAGCATGCGTAACATCCTCGGCAACCGCTGAGCGGAAGGCTTGGTCACGCCAGTTTTGAATTCGTTGTACGGAAGCGAGATCTCCATTCATGATGAGGCCGCCGGGAAGATCGAGTTTCGTGGCCTTTGCATCCGTGGGAAGGTCCGGGACTGCAAGATAATTGGCGACGCCGCGTCCATAACGGAACCACTCGGGGTAGGAAGCGGCGAGCAGACAGGCATCCACGAAATAAGCCTGCTGCACAAATGGGATCAACTCCTGTAGCAGAGATTGCAACATCCCAAGCCGGTCCATATTAAAAGTCGCCAGGCTGTTGAGGTTAATTGCATTCATCACGCCGCCAACCGCGAGGTTCTGGATATGCGGCGTTTTCCCGCCAAGAATTCCGACCACCTGACATGCTTTGCGCTGGAATTCCAGCGCTTGCAAGTAGTGAGCAAACAAAATCAGGTTCAGTTCCGGGCTTAAGCGCATCGCCGGATGGCCCCAGTAGCCGTGAGAAAAGATGCCGAGCTGGCCGCTGTCAATCATGCCCTTAACCTTGTTCTGAACCGCCTCCAGTTCGCGGCGCGAATTCCCCGGCCAAGTGCTGTAGCCTTCTGCGATGGACGCTGCGCGTGCAGGATCCGCTTTGGGAATGGTCGCGATGTCCACCCAATCGAGAGAAGACAGTTGATAGAAATGAATGATGTGGTCGTGCAGGGCGTGCGCGATGAGAATCAGGTTGCGAATGTACTGGGCGTTCGCTGGAATTTCCAGCCGGAGCGCATCTTCCACGGCACGCACCGAGGCGATGGCATGAACCGTGGTGCAGACCCCACAGAAACGTTGGGCAAAGACCCAGCCCTCGCGCGCATCACGCCCGCGCAAAATCGTTTCGAGTCCGCGCCACATGGTGCAGCTCGCCCATGCCTTCTGCACCTTGCCGCCATCGACCTCGACGTCAATGCGCAGGTGACCCTCGATGCGAGTTACCGGGTCGATAGAGATGCGGGCCATCGTGTTCCTCCTTGTTCCGTTTTCGGCGCCGAATTAGCCGCCGGGCGGCGCCAATACCCAAGTCTGGACATCTGATTCCACTCCTCAACCGCTCCCGGCAGTACAGCGAAATATTTCACTGCCAGTCCGAATGCGACGATCCCCAGCGCGATGTATCCAATGCTCATCAGCACTTCGGGCAAAGAGGGGAAATAGATCGCTCGGTGAGCAGGCGTAAACGCGATAGTGGTGGGAACGAAACGGTAAAACCCTCCGCCTAAACATGCAAGGGTGGCCATCTTGAGCACGGCTCGCGGCGTCTGGCGTACGGCCTTACTACGGAGTGCGACCGCTGGAATAAGGATGAGCGTGGTCTCTGCCAAGAAGAAGATGCTCATCGTGTCGAACGCGAACGCGGCCCGTACCTGTCCACGCCAGATGAGATCTCCGGCGCGAACAGCTAGAAAAAGGAAGCATGCGCAGGACAACAGGTTGCCCAATTCCATCAACACTCCCAAGTCGAGCGGTCGGGAGTAGCGAAGACTGGCAATGAGAAGCAAAAAAGTCACGAAGCCCAGCCCGCATAAACCGGCAGCCAGCAAGTAGAACAATGGCAGGAACGGCGTCTGCCAGAGCGGATTGATCTTGGGGCCAGCCAGCAGCAGCAGCCCTCCTAAAGAAGACTGGTGCATGAGCGGCAGAACGTAGGCTCCGACGATGACGAACGGATAGATTCGGCGCAAGAAAGGCGCGATGGCGCGCAGTATCGACTGAGTCGTGGAGCCGCCAGTGTAGTAGAAACGTTCCAGAACTAAAGGGATGTTCTCAAAGAAGAGGAATACGGCGCAGTAGAGGGGCATGCATATCGAAATCTCGAGCATCGCCGATTCGGCGTTCCATCGCCAGGGCAGCAGGGCGCTATAAAAATTCCACGGACGGCCGACATCGAAGCCGAGAGCGAGAAGTCCGGTCGCGTAAAAGAGAAAACCCGATACGAGAGCGGTCCGCATGACCACGTGCAGCTTTTTCCGGTTGAAAACCCACGCCGCGATGCCAACCGCGAGCGGGCCCGAGCCTAGAGCGGTCAGGGTCATTACATTGAAGGTTTTCCATATGCCCCAGGCGTACGCATCATTCATCCCGGAGAATGGACCGAGCGGGGAGAAGAACCGCACTGCTGCCAGCACAAGTCCGAGCGCCGCCAGCACCGCGAAGAATAGAAGAGTCGGCGTAGCTATCGGCTCGCGATACACGGGCACGCCACGCTGCCAGTGGTTGACAAGCCTGGAACCGGTTGTATCGTGACTGTGCATAGCTGGCTTGCTCATAGCTGTTCGCGCAGCCCCGTTTCTTTTTCGCTTTCGGCGCTCTCCGCCTCGTGGCGATTCCAATTTCGCTTGATCATTATTCCTAGAACGCCAGCCGCGAGAATCGGCCCCGAGAGCCACTTGTAGACAACCGATGTCACTTTTGTGGCGTAATGACCCAGCGAGGTCGAGCCGAGTTTGGGGAGGCCGATCTTCTGGAAGGACACATTGGACAAATAAAGAACCTGGGTCCCTCCCGCTTCATGTTCGCCATAAACCCGGTTCTCGAAGTACTTGTCCGGCGAGGCGGTGATCCGATCCTTTGCCTTGGCCAGAAGTTCGGTCCGCTTGCCGAAGATTACTGCGCCTGTGGGACAGACGGCGGTACAGGCTGGTTGCTCGTTCTTGTGCAAACGGTCGTAGCAGAACTCGCACTTGACGATCTTCGGATCGAAGTGGTCCCACTCGAACTTGGGCACATCGAACGGACAGGCAACTTCACAATAGCGGCAGCCGATGCAGAGCGCGCTATTCCACGTGACGGCGCCCCAGTCGGCCTTTTTTAATGACCCAAACGGGCAACCGGTCACGCAGGCGGGATCAAGGCAGTGCATGCACTGCCGCTTGACATAGGCGAAGCCGGGACCATCCGGCTCCTGATACAGCTTGATGATGTTTTTGGTCTTTGAGTTGAGATCCGCCGGCATATCCCAAAGACCTCCTGCCTGCAACGTGTCGGGAAGCAAGCCGTTGGCTTCGTTGCACGCTGGCATGCACGCCTTGCAGCCGGTGCAGATGGTGTTGTCGTAGAGCATGGACACGGCATCCGGTGCGGCTACGGGATGAGCCGGGTGCTCGTCGCCCATAGCGGGCACGGCCAGTCCCGTGATCGTGCTTCCGAGCCCAACGATCCCCAACAGCGCCTGACGACGACTGATCTGAGGAGGAGTGATCGCGCGGCTCATTCTGACGCCTTCGGGCCTGCATCCGGCCCCGGGTCGGGTGTTCCATCGCCACCAGGCGGAGTGAAACCCGGCACGTTCTCATCGTTCTTCACGTTAGAAAACTTACGCGAGGCGACGTAGCCTGCACCCGCGAGCGCGCCTACCGCAAGTCCGACTAGTCCGGTAGCCAGCGGGCTGACTAGGCCTTGCGGCGCGCTTATCGATGGGTAAGTTTCCGGAGGCGCCGCCAGGGTGTGAATTTGCACCACCTTAAACATAGGCACACGGAATGCAATGCTTTTCTCTGTGCACCCGATGCAAGGCGCGCCAATTCCAATCGGCCACACGTCGGGAATTTCATTGAAATGCCTTGTTGAGCATCCTGCGTGCGTATCTGGTCCCTTACACCCCATCTCGTAGAGACACCAGCCTTCGCGGTGGCCCTCATCGCCGAATTGCTTGACGAAATGCCCGGCGTCAAAGTGCGCTCGACGCGGGCAGTGCTCATGAATGTCGCGGTCGTAGGCGAACTTCGGGCGCCTCTCCGCGTCCATTTCTGGTAGCGTCTTGGAGTCGGCAAATTGCAGGAGCACACCTAGCAGCGTGTAAGGATTCGGCGGACAGCCCGGCAAATTGACGATAGTCTGACTGGGCAGTAGATCCACCACACCCACGGCGCCGGTGGGATCGGGATCGGCAGACGGAATGCCTCCCCAGGCCGCGCACGATCCGATGGCGACAATCGCAGCCGCCTTTCCGCCCACATCGGCGAGCACCTCCAGGGCTGGCCGTCCGGCCAACTTCATGTAAACGCCCCTATCCTTCGTAGGAATCGAGCCCTCCACTACGCAGATATACTTGCCGGAATATTTCTTCACGGCCTCCGCAAGAGCTTCTTGCGCCTGCATGCCCGAGCCTGCCATTAATGTCTCGTGATATTCGAGCGAGATGACGTTCATAATCAAATCGCCCAAGTCTGGATGCGAGGTGCGGAGAAGTGTCTCAGTGCAGCCCGTGCAGTCTTGAAACGCCAGCCAGATCACAGGCGGACGAATCACTTTTCCCAGTCCCGCGGCAACTTCTTCCGGAGTTTTCTTGTCCGTGATAGCCAAGCCAAACGGAGCCGCGATCATTAGAGAGGAACAGAACTGCACGAAGGCCCGACGGCTGATGCCACACCGCGTCAGGCGTTCATCGATGCTTCCGAGAGTATCGAGAACTCTTGCGGAAGCCACGAGCGGGTTCAATGTGAGGTCCTTTAACATGTCAGCCCTACACGACGGGAATGGTCTGCCGCTCGGCGTCCGTCGAAATGTAGCAGATACGGACGCCGTCGGCCATGTGGTGCCGGTGAATGCCAACCGAGCCTTGCAAGGTACGTCCGCCCACTTTCATCAAGAACACATCGGTCTGCGGTGTGTTTTTCTCGTCGTCCTTGTAGCTCGTATTCATAAGAAATTTGTCGCCGGTGAAACGTTCCGGCTGGCACTGCTCACAGGTGGCTTGCGCAGGGCGAAGGTTCTGAACTGGTGAAGGAATCGGGCGTGGATAAGTGTGAAACGCCACGGCATAGACCTGCCCTAATCCGGAAAGCTTCGACCGTACAAACCAGGTTGCGCCCGGCCCGATGTGGCAGTCAACACAGGCCACCCGCGAATACGGGGAATTCTGATAGGCCGTGTATTCGGGTTGCATGACGACGTGACAAGTTGCTCCACAGAAATTCGTAGTCTCCATGTACTACACGCCACGGTACGATGCGGTCCCAACGATTAGAAGATTGATACCGGTCGCCAACGCTACCCACTCAAACGTCCGCCGCACCACCGGAAGGTGCAGATCGATGGCGGGGAACGTCTTCGGCAGTTTTCCGCTAGCGCGCAGACTCCTCAGCCTTATCAAAATACCAAGTGGAATTAGAAGCAGGCCGAGGACGAAAATTCCGGGAAAAATCAGAAAGAACAGGATGCCAATGTAAGGATGCGGCGGGCCGGGTAAGAAGATCTCGTAGAACCAGAAGGCGACGGTCGTAAGCGCCGTGCTTGTAGTAATCACGGCGCCCGCAAGCGTGACCGTGTTCTGGCCCAGAAAGTAGATCGGCTGCGACCAGCCTCGGATTCGTTCTCGCAGATTCATGGAACGGCTACCCTCTTTCCTTGTAGCTTCTATGCGGTGCTGCGATGACGCTCTCGACTTGGAGGCAGATCTTCTCGGCCCCGCTGAACTACACGCCTACTTCTTCAGTGTGCGGATATAAGCCACCAGTCCCGTAATGTCCTCCGCTTTCAAAGACTTTCCGTACGCGGGCATCTTGTTCTTGCCGTTCGTAATGACAGTGGAGAGCTCCGCGTCCGACATGCCCTGCACGTCGGCCGTTGTGAAATCGTGGGCGCCCATTTTCTTCCCCGTCGCCGAAGCGGTTCCGTCGGCGCCATGGCACGCAGCACATTTCGATTTGTAGAGCGCTCCCGACGCGTCTTGCGCACGTGCCGACAAGGAGGGAAAAAACAGGAAAGCGATGGCTGTCAAAGTAACGAAAACTTTTGTATTGGTTATCTTCATCTTCAGGCTCCATTCGAATTGAAATTAGAGTCGTGCCGCCTCCAGAACATAAACTCGCGGTCTTCAACAGGGGCGATTCTCGATGTCTCCGCCCCGTTTCAGAAAGCGTAGCGGAGTGCGAATTCGACCGTGCTGCCGTTGAAATCCGGTATGGGAATTGCCGCCAGCCCTGGTATTGCGTTGGAAGCCTGCCCCTTGCCGTTATAGCCGCAGTAATTCCACGTCATTCGGTAACTGAAACCTCTGCCCAAGTCGAAGACCGCCCTCGCATACGGCTTTTGATAATTGAAAGCAACAGTCGACTTTCTCGCGACAGTGGCTGTCCGCCCGGCCACAAAAAAATAAGAAATACGCGATTCGCGAGGCTGCCGCTGTTCAATATTGCTCACTTTTGGACAAAAAAGAGAGCGAGCTAACCCCATCCGGAGCAATGCCCAGTAACCATAGATAATCTTGCCGAGAAAAGTCATCTCTGAAGTTCTTACTAGAATTCCCTTGACAAGGGCGGTCAAGGGATGTAAAAGCCATATGTCCATCAAAAGGAGCGAGCGCTCGCTTTGATTGAGACGTAGTGTGGTCGATTAGGGAATAAATGCCAAAGCTGCTCAGCAGCACCGTCGAGAAGAACAGGCGCAAGATTGAGCGCGCCGCCCTCCACCTTTTTACTCGCAAGGGATTCCACGGAACTACCGTTCGCGAGATCGCTAAGAAGGCGGGCGTATCGATGGGCAAGCTATACATCTACTACGACACAAAAGAAGACATCTTCATCGATTTGGTCCATCACTTGGGTCGCAGGATGGAAGCCATTCGACAGAAGGAACTCATTCCCTTGATGGCTTCCCTCGATCCCGATTCACTCAGAAAGTTGGCACGAGCGATCGGGCGGGTGGTCTCCGAAAACCTGGATTACTGGCGCCTGATGTACATCGATGTGGTTGAGTTTCGGCACAAGCACTTCATTCATAGTTTTCGTGAAATCGCTGGAGGTCTCCGGATGTATGCGAACTCCGTAATTCGGGAATCGAAGGTCGCCTTCCCGACGGGAGTGGATCCCTCCCTCGCTTATACCGCCATTTACTTGCAATTTTTTACTTATTTCCTAGCGGAAGAACTTTTTGGAGCCAAGCGACACCTGGGTATGAGCGACGAAGAAGCTATTGATCAACTTGTTCTTCTCTATACGGGAGGCCGAGTCACGTCGGGCAAATGAATTTAACAGCCGGTCCTAAGGAGAATAGTATGCAACTGCAAAGAGCGTTTCCACTTTCAACTTTGGCGGTTCTCTTCTTGTTTGCCAGTCTCGTGTCGGCGCAGTCTCCAACGACCGGGCAAATCACAGGGGTTGCGAAAGACTCGAGCGGCGCCGTCATCCCCGAAGCTAAAATTACTCTGACCGGCGCGGCGGGAGTGCAGCGCGAGACCACCAGCGATGGGACGGGGCACTATGCGTTTTCGCTGGTACCTCCTGGGGCCTATCGGGCTGAGGCAGAAAAGGCCGGATTCGGCAAGGCGACGGCAGAAGGTGTTGTGGTGCGCATTACGGAAACAACCACTCTGGACTTCCATCTAAAAGTGGCCGCGCAGACGGCCACGGTCGAAGTCGCGGTAAAACCGGCCTTGGTGCAGACCGAGAATGCGGCCCAGGGGACAGTTATCGACCAGGACCAAATCCGGCAGTTACCGCTACCGACCAGAAATTTCCAGCAACTGTTGACGCTTACTACCGGGACGTCAGGTCCGGTGCAGAACTCATCCGAGTTGGGGCGGGGTGCGGCGCCGATTTATGTCAACGGGAACCGCTCTACTTCGAACTCGATAGTCATCAACGGCACTGACGCAAACTCCATTGGCACGGGTTCCACACCCAATCTGGCAGTGCCGGCAACCGATTCTCTGGAAGAATTCATCGTCCAGACCAGCCAATATGACGCGTCCCAGGGGCGCGTTGCTGGCGGAATTGTAGCGGCAGTTACCAAATCAGGCACCAATAATCTGCATGGCAACGTTTACGAATTTTTCCGCAACGACGCGCTCGATGCCAACAACTATTTCCTGAACGCAGTAGGTGCTCCGCGTCCGCCTTACAAACGCAATCAGTTCGGCGGAACACTGGGCGGACCCGTGATCAAGGATCGCATGTGGTTCTTCGTGTCCTACCAGGGAAGCCGGGAAATAAATGGCACCTCGTTGCTCAATTCAATCGGCAGCGTCCTGGTGCCCGGGAACCTCTCGAATGATCGATCGGCTGCGGCCCTTGACGCGTTTGCAGCGACCTTCGTCAACCCGGCCAGCCCAACCACCTTGTGTCTGCCAGCATGCCTGAGCCCTACCGCTCTGTTTCTGCTCCAGGCGACTCTGCCCAATGGCTCTTACGTGATCCCCTCCGCGCCGAATCCTGGTACCTCCAATGCTCCGGTCTCGGTGCCGGTGGATGCCCTGTCAAAATTCACGGAAAACCAGATCAACGCGGATCTGGATTTCCAGCTATCCGCGAAGAACCGGCTGTCCGCCAAGTTCTTCGGCGCGACCAACCCAGCCATGCAGGGGTTATTCGACTTGTTCGGGTTAGCAAACGCCCTTCCGGTTCCGGGTTTTGGCGGCACTGCGAATCTCAATCAACGAGTGCTCTCGCTCGATGACACGGACGTTCTCACCTCCCATGTGGTGAATGATGCTCACTTTGGGTACAGCGTCATCACGACAGGTTCCCAACCGCAAGAGCCATTCACCGCGTCACAGCTCGGAATCACGTCGCCGCTCGGCAACCTGTTCGCAGGCATGCCGGAAATCTCGGTGGCAAACTACTTCGACTTGGGCGCCAGCCCATTTGCCGACAACAGTGGAATCGAGAAGACCTACACTGCCGGAGATACGTTGAGCTGGCAAAAGGGCCGCCACAGCCTTAAGTTTGGCACGGAGTACAAACATCACGAGTTAAACGAGACTTTCAACCTCTATACGCGCGGCCAGATGTTCTTTCTAGGATTTTCCGGTAACGCCTTCGCTGATTTTCTTGGAGGCTATCTCGACACGGCTGGGCTCACGATCATGGGTTCCGGTGTAAACAACCGGGATGTCCTTGCCCACGACTGGAACGGATTTTTCAATGACGACTGGCGAGTTTCGGATCGGCTAACGCTCACTCTGGGAGTCCGCTACGATTTCTTTGGTCCTTTTACTGAAGCGCAGGGGCGCTTCGTGGGGTTTGATCCGACAAAGCTCACGACCTTCTCCATACCCGCGGCCGACGGCGGTGGCGTAGCGATCACCGGAGGATTCGTGCAGGCATCCAATGCCAAGAATCCCATTCCTGGAATCCCCACGGTGCAACCCTCGCTGGTTCCTTCCGACAAGAACAACTTCGCGCCACGAATCGGCTTCGCCTGGCAACCTCGCTCCGATAACCGGCTGGCGGTGCGCGGTGGCTATGGGATTTACTACGACCGGGCGAATTCCCGGCTGCTTAACAATCAGATCCTCGATTTTCCCTATTACACACTGGCACAGGCATTCTTGACTCCAATCGCCACTCCATTCGTGAATGTTCCCCAGCCCAGCGCTTTTCCGCTGGCCTTCAACAACCCCACGATCTTTCCCTTTGGTGGCCCGCCAGCGTTAATGACGCAAGCGCCAACTTTGGTTTCACCGTTCGGAATCGCGGAGGTTCCTGCCAATGGCATTTACCCGGACCTCCACGATTTTCGTACGCCATATATCCAACAATACAGCCTGGGCATTCAGGACGAGTTCGCCAACAACTGGATGTTGGGTCTGGGCTATGTTGGCTCAGCCGGGCGTAAGTTGTACCGGCTCGTGGATCAGAACCAGGCCGTCCTTCAGACTCCCGTGGGCCCTGTAGGCGCGTATTATCCTGGATTGTCCAGTCTGGCGGTACAGGGCTTTGGTGTCCACACGATGCAGAGTTCATCAGATTCCAGCTACAACTCTCTGCAGGCCAGCGTGACCAAGCGTTTCTCCCACGGGCTGACCTTGCTCGCGTCCTACACCTGGAGCCATTCGCTCGACGATTATTCCGGCGATCCCACGGGAACGAGCGATGTCACGGTGGTTCCTGGAAACCAGGCACCCGGCTTCCTGAATAACTACGCCAGTTCCGACTTTGACCGCCGCCACCGGTTTGTGTTCAGCGGTATTTATGACCTGCCGAAGTTCTACAAGGGCAGTTCCGGTTTTGCCCGACAGGCAGTGAATGGATGGGAACTGGCCAGCATCCTCACGCTGCAGAGTGGCGTGCCGTTCTCGGTTCTGACCAATGACACCGCCTTCGTGCAGGCGCGCGCCGACTCAGTCGCGGGGTGCACTCCGGCGGGGAGCGGCAGTGTCGAATCGCGGTTGCTTAATTACTTCAATGTTGCTTGTTTTGCGCCTGCCCCCGCTACTGCCGCTGGAGGCTTCGGCGATACAGGGCGAAATATTCTGCGCGGTCCCAATCAGCGGAACGCAGACATCTCGATAATCAAATACTTTCCCGTCACAGAGCGGACAAAGCTTGAATTCCGTGGCGAGTTCTTCAACGCATTTAACCTGGTCAGCTTCCAGAATCCGGTCAATGTGCTGGCAGCGGCCAATGTAGGACAGATCGTGGAAACCAGCACGGGGCCAAGGGTGATCCAGTTCGCGCTGAAGTTCAATTTTTAGATTGAGGAGCACTCAGGCCAACAACGAGTGCTGCCCTCCGGAGCCTAGCCCATGAGTCTCCGCGGCGTTTGCCGATGAAGGATGCCGGTTCGCTGCTTGGGACCTGAACTCTGCAGCGCAGGCGCAAATCTGCCACGAGGTGCGAGCAGAAGAACACCGGGGACTATTCCGCAAGACGAACGTCGCGGATGTCGCAGATGTCGAGGCGGCAGTTTCGGAGGTCGTAGCCCGCTGGGGGCACATCGCGTGCTCATCAACAACGCGGGCATTGTGCGTGACGATCAGCTGGTGAAATGGAAAGATGGCGAGATAGTCAAAGTCATGGACGATGATACCTTCGACGCTGTGATCTCGGTCAATCTGAAAGGGGTGTTTCACTGCGCGCGGGCTGTCGTACCGCACATGATCCGTTCAGGCGGTGGTGTCATTCTGAACGCCTCCTCCATCATCGGCCTTTACGGGAATTTCGGGCAGACGAACTGCGCCGCGGCAAAGGCAGGCGTGTTAGCGTTTACCCGAACATGCTCGCGAGAACTCGGTAAACGCAACATTCGAGTGAATGCAATGGCGCCCGGCTTCATCGCCACGGAACTTGTGCGGAGCATGCCGGAAAAAGTCATCGAGAACATGGTGTCGCACACGCCACTGGGAAGGATGGGATCTCCCGAAGAGGTTGCCGAAGTCTACCTCTGGTTGGCTTCCGATGCCTCTTCGTTCATAACCGGTGCGGTGATTTCTGTGGACGGCTGGGCACTTAATTATTTGCGGTGGAGCGTGCTCAACCGTAATATGATTCGCGAAGCCGGCGGACTGGCAAGCTAGGTCGAAGAAGATGCTTCCAAGCGATTTCATCAAAGTGATTCGTCCGGCGCACGGTCGTGTGGCAGGGGATGGGGTGGAACTCGCCTTCGGTTATTGGCCAGGCCGCACTGCGCCGGTTGTGGCGCTGCATGGCCTGACCGCTTCCCACATGAATTTCATCGGCATTGCCGAACGCCTGGCTGGCCGATGCGCGCTCTTTGGCCTCGATCTGAGAGGCCGCGGCGATTCCGACAAACCCGAAGGACCATACGGCTTGGCCCAACACGCGCGCGACGTGGCCGCAGCGATGCGTGCCCTGGGACTCGGTCCGAGCATCATCGTGGGTCACTCGATGGGAGCCTTCGTGGCGACTGCTCTCGCTGCACAGGAGCCGAGTCTCGTCTCTGGTCTCGTCCTGATCGACGGGGGGTACGTACCCGATACACCAATTACGAATTCTCCCGGGCAAGGCATTAACGCAGCGCTCGCGCCACGCATCACGCAGTTGCGCCAAACCTATCCTTCACGTCAGAACTATCGGGAGTTCTGGCGAACGCAGCCACATTTCCCTCCCCACGAATGGAATCCCTGGGTGGAGGCTTTTCTGGACTATGAAGTCGGCGGCGATTCGTCCGTGCAGCCGAAAGCCTCAGAAGCAGGAGTGCGCGCCGACTTGGGCGAAGCGTTTAATCGCGACGCGGTCAACGAACGCCTGAAATCCATTGCGGTTCCGACGTTGTGGCTGCGCGCCGAGAATGGTTTCACTCCCGGGCAGCCACCTCTGTTTGCGGATGCACTCGTACCGGAATTTCGGACCTATGTTCCCCATGTCGAGGACCAAAAGTTCGTCGGTACTACTCATTACACGATTGCATTGGGTGAGTACGGAGCGGCAAGGATCGCCGATCTGATCAGTGAACTTGCCAGCGGACCCCATCCGAGGTGAAGGTCCAACGCGAATTGCAGACTATCCCACGGGAGGAACGCACGTCGTGCCGCAAGCAGGATGGACAGTCGGAATCGTTCGCGCCGCTGGAGGTTCGCGGAATTTTAAGCTGTGGGTTCCGACGACGCTAGAATCGGGACAGCCTTGGCCTTTGCTCATGCTGCTGCACGGTTGCAGGCTCGATGCCGAGCACATGGCAGCGATCTCCGGAATGAATGACGTTGCAGAAGCAAACCGGTTCTTGGTGGTATACCCGGAGCAGTCGCGCCGAGCCAATCTGCTGAGGTGTTGGAACTGGTTTCGCCCCGAACACCAGGAGCGTGGAGCGGGTGAACCGTCGATTCTCGCAGCGGTTGTTGGCCAGATTCGCTCTACTTACAGTGTCGATCCAGATCGGGTCTACGTGGCGGGCGTCTCGGCCGGTGCCGCGATGGCCGTCATTCTTGCCGCAACCTATCCCGATCTTTTTGCCGCCCTTGCTGTCTTTGCCGGAGCGGAATTCAAAGCTGCCAGCACTACTTCCGAGGGATTTGCTGTGATGAAACGAGGCGGGCCGGATCCCACCCGGCAAGGGCAACTTGCTTTCGAGGTGATGCGTAGCGGCTTCGCCCAAGCGAAAAGGCGACGCATGCCAGTGATTGTGTTTCACGGCACCGCGGATTACCGGGTGGCTCCGGTCAATGCCGATCAGGTCATTGCCCAGTGGGGCAAAACTAATGCATGCCTTGCGGTAGAACACGCGGAGACCGGATTTTCCCTGACCGAAAGAGTCATCAGCAGCGAAGTGCCGGGCGGTTATGCCTACCAAAAGCATGTCTACGTAGAGCACGATTCCCGGCTGTTGATGGAAAAATGGTTAGTTCGAGGTCTAGGCCACGCCTGGTCGGGTTCTCCTAAACCCAGCAAATACGGTGACCCCAAGGGTCCCAATGCCAGCGCGGAAATCTGGCGCTTCTTCTGCCACGCTGGCCTGAACTCGGCAGCTTCCTTGTCAACTCCAGGCTCCTCGCACCCATCATCGAGTGAGACAACAAAATGAACATTGGCTCGCTTCTTCCACACCACGCCCGCTATCGCCCCAACCACACTGCTGTCGTTGTCGAAGACTGCCAGCTGAGCTTTCGAGAATTCAACCGTCGAGTTAACCGGCTTGCCAATGTGCTTTCGAGTCTGGATGTGAAGAAAGGGGACAAAGTCGCGACCATCCTGCCCAATTGTTTGAGCTTGCTCGAGACCTACTGGGCCGTCGCAAAAATCGGTGCGGTCGTGGTGCCGCTCAGTCCTCTCCTGCGTGAGAAGGCTTTAGCCACACTTATTCAGGATTCCGACACCGGTACGATCATCGCGAGCCCCGATTGTGCCGGCCCCCTCGCCTCCTTGAGACGTGAACTGCGAAATGTTCCCGACGAACGCTTCATCCTCACCGGGTTATCGCGCGTCCCAGAATTTCAAAGTTATGACGAGCTTACGCTTCGAGCCAGTGAGGCCGAGCCTCCGCAAGCCGAAATTGTAGACAACGATCCTTATAACATCATTTACAGCAGCGGCACGACCGGTTCTCCAAAGGGAATCGTTCTCACGCACTACATACGCGCCATCTACTGCACGCTTTTTGCTTCGACCTTTCGCATGAGCCCCGAGAGCGTAGTGCTTCACTCTGGCTCCATCGTTTTCAACGGCGCCTTTCTTACGCTCATGCCTTCGATGTATCTGGGGGCGAAGTACGTTCTGCACAAGAGCTTTGAACCGCGGAGATTTGTGGAAACGGTAGAGGGCGAAGGCGTCACTCACGTCATGATGGTACCCTCACAGATTGTCGCTCTTCTTGGCTCGCCGCACTTTTCGCCGGAAGCACTTAAATCGCTCGAAATGATTGGTACTGTGGGTGCGCCACTGCATATGGAGCACAAGGAAAAGCTGAATCGCCGCCTGCCAGACAGGTTTTATGAACTTTACGGACTGACAGAAGGATTCATGACGGTTCTTGACAAGAATCATTACGCGTCCAAGTCAACTTCTGTGGGCCCCCCACAACCGTTCTTTGAGATACGGATCCTGAATGAGCAAGGTAAGGAAGCATCTCCCGGAGAGATCGGAGAAATTGTCGGGCGTGGGCCGGCTCTAACGCCAGGCTATTACAAGCGGCCTGATTTGACTGCGCAGGCAATTATTAACGGCTGGCTGCACACGGGCGACCTAGGATACGTCGATGAAGACGGATTTCTCTACCTGGTGGACAGAAAGAAGGACATGATCATCAGTGGCGGCACAAATGTTTTCCCGAAGGACATTGAAGAGATCATCGTGCAACATCCGGCCGTTCGTGAAGCGGCTGTGTTCGGCATCCCGAGCGACAAGTGGGGTGAGACGCCACTGGCTGCGGTCATTCTCCACCAGCCTCGTGCAGTCGCGGCAGAGGCGCTTTGCGACTGGATTAATGAGCACGTTGATGCCAAGAATCAACGCATCAGCGCGGTCGTACTCATGAAGGATTTTCCGCGCAGTACCGCCGGTAAAACGCTTAAGCGCGTCCTCCGTGAACCCTACTGGGCCGGACGCGACGAGAAAATGTAGACTTCTTGGCGCTACTCCGCGTTTTGGGTGCAACGTCGGCAAGTCCTGTCTAGTCTTCTTCAACTCTGCAAGAGGCTCAACCGGCGGGAATAGAATCCTGTGGCCGCTAGGGTTTTCCTCCGTAAGTGTCAGAGCAAACACATGGTTGACAGATTGAACCTGCAGCCAGTGTAACCTCGCCACTTGATCGGCAAAATCTCAGGCGCCCAAATCTTCGTTCCTTCGTTCTTCGTCCAGGGAGGATTACTAATGGGATGGTCCGCCGCCTTTACCAAGCCAGCAGTTTGGGTATAAGAGGTGAACGGAGGAGGCATCCCATGGAGCTACACACGATCGGTATTGATCTCGGCAAGACAGTCTTTCATCTGGTAGGGCTTAACCTGCGCGGCGAGGTTGTGGTGCACAAGAAGTTTTCGCGCAAGCAACTGCTGCACTTCACGGCGAACCTGCAGGTCAAGTTAATTGGTATGGAGGCCTGCGGAGGGTCCCACTTTCTAGGGCGGGCTCTGAGAGAGCAGGGTCACGAGGTCCGGCTGATGCCGGCGCAGTATGTCAAGCCTTACGTAAAGACTAACAAGAGCGACTACATTGACGCCGAGGCGATTGCTGAGGCAGTGGGACGGCCGAAGATGCGCTTCGTACCAATCAAGACCGATGAGCAACTGGATCTGCAGTCCCTGCATCGGGTACGGGAACGTTGGGTGATGCGTCGCACCGCGGTCATCAACCAGATTCGTGGCTTGCTGCTGGAACGTGGAATCACATTGCGTCAGGGACGAGGCCATGTCGATGCGGCATTGCCCGGGATCCTGGAAGACGCTAACGCCATGCTCTCCGGTGCATTGCGCATGCTGCTGGCGCAACTGAAACTGGAGCTCGATCACTTGCAAATGCGGATCGACGAAGCCGATGCCATCATCAAGAAGGTTGCTGGCGAGAACGAAGCCTGCCGGCGGCTGGTAGCGATCCCTGGTATCGGACCGGTGACGGCGACTGCCATCATCGCCGCGATCGGCAATGGAGCAGCCTTCAAAAAGGGGCGAGGGTTTTCCGCGTGGCTCGGAATCGTTCCGGGCTAATATACCACTGGTGGTAAGCAAAAGCTGCTGGGGATTAGCAAACGCGGGAACTCTTACTTGCGAAGACTCTTCGTGCAAGGGGCACGTGCCGTCCTGCAACAGCGCGCGAAGCAATCTTCCGCTCTGAGTGCATGGCTGGCCCAACTCACAACCCGCACCCACAGTAACGTGGCCGCAGTTGCCTTAGCGAATAAGTTGGCGCGCATGGCCTGGGCTGTGCTCGCTAAGAATGAACCCTATCGGCCCCCAATGTTGGTCGGCGCAGCTACGGCATGACGGGCCTGCGGATGACACCTAGCTGAGGCCAGGCTTGGAAATCGCATTCGCGATTCCACATCTACAGACCAGCGGCTACTACGGAGTTAATGATTTTCTGCCAGGTCTGCTGGCGAACTATGAGATGACACAACGGTCGAACCCGGCGCTCTCGAAACCTGTAAACCGGAAAAGCCTTTCAAGGCTGCATTACTAAATAGGACGAGCGCGCAGCGCATTCCATCAAGGCCCGGAGCTTTATGCTCCAACAAAGGCCGAATACATTTGCGCAGACCATCCTGTCACTTTCATTTTTCGCTTGCGACGTGGCGGCGGACCATACATACCGGTTTGCCCGTGATACGCCCAGAATTCGGACCGCGTCTGAGTCCTATTGGCCTGATAACAGCGGTATCCAGGAAGCCACGAAGGCAGGACTTTCTCCAGCTACTTCAGTCTCGCATACTCCGCCGTGGCTTGTTTCAGGACGGCGATATCGGAATCACCACCCTTCAAGAGGGCGAAGAACTCCTGATAAGTAGCACGCGCTTTAGCGATATCACCTTGCAATGCGTAGGCGCGGGCGAGGCCTAGATGCGACATTGTCCACGCTAGTGACATTGGCGAGACCCCTCGATGGTCTAAGACTGTTCTGAATTCGGCGGCGGCCTCTTCGGCTTTTCGCAGTTGGAGATATGCCATTGCGCGCAAGTAGTTCGGGAAGAAGAAGGCATGCGTTCCGAATTCGTAGGGTTTGACGGGCTCCAGTGTGCGCAATACTTCGTCTGCGTGTCCGCTCTCCAACTGGATCGCAGCGAGAACCACAGGTGCATCTACCGCGTTGAGGAGCGTGTCAGACGGATTTTCGAGCACCAAGCGATCCAGCACCTGCCTTGCCTCCGCGCCCTGGCGGGTGAGGGCCAGAACGCGTGCCGCTCCTGCCTGCTCGGCCTTTGAATCAGTAAGCTTGAGTACGGCTGCGACCGTCTTACGCGCTTGCGTGGATTCGCCGAGCAGAGCTTCCGCTGTCGCTTGGTCCAACAATATGTTTGCGGCGGACTCCTTCAGGTTCGACTCCAGCAGCATGTTGACGGCGTGCTGCGTGCGCTGGCTCGCTTGGTTTAGATTGCCTGCGAACAGATCAGTCTCGGCCTGCATTCCAACAACTGAAGGATCATCCGTATTTTTCGCCATCCATGCCCGCTCTAGTTCGATCCCTGCTGCATCGGAGCGAAGCAGCGCCAATTCGTAAAGCCGATCGTGGTTCTCCACCGAGTCGTGAAGCTCCTTACCTTGGAACGGTTGCATTACCGCTTCGGCTTGATCGTACTGGCCTTGTGCCTGTAGTGCGAACGCGAGGTTTGTGTAAGCGACATCAGGAAATATAGCTAGGGCTAAGCGGAATTCGTCGGCTGACTTTTGATACAGGCCAAGATCGGCGTATGCGAGCCCCAAGCGAGTGTGTGGCGGAAACTGGTTAGGCTCCAGACTTTCCCAGGAGTGGAGCGCGTCAATCGCCTTGTAGATCTCTCCTGTTACCTTAAGGTAGTACAGGGATTCAATGAAGTATTTCCTCCACCCCGAGGCCGTGTCCCTTAGCGCAAATGCGCGTTTGAGATCTTGGCTGGCGCGTTGGCTCTCGCCGAGTTCCTCGTCGGCTATCTCCAGGAATATCCACGCATCCACGAAGTTAGGATCGAGTTGCGTTGCTCTCCGCAACATCGCCGAAGCCTGCTTGAGCTGGCCATGAAGAGAATTCGTGCCCGCTATGAATGCCTTTAGGGCTTGCACGGACGAGGTAGGTAGGGGCCCCGCATCTATCCCAGCATTTCCGGAGGTCCCCGAGAGCCGAACGCGGGTGGCCGCAGCCAGTCTGCCAACAGTCGCCAATACGTCGTCGATATTCTTTGACTCAGCCAGCTCATGGGATAAAACGCGTCCATTTGCGCAATCCAACGCCGTTAGCTCAATCGCATAGGCGTTGCCTTGTGGATTGATAGAACCCTCGGCCAATAGTTTGCCCTTGCCTCGCCCACAGACTTGTTGCGCAAGATCAGGAGTCAACCGAGCATTGGGAGGTTGTCCCATTGACTTAAGTAGCTCCGACACGCGGCCATCATCCACGACCTCAACGGCGGGAGAACGTTCTAGCTCCGCCATTGCCACATTTCGCAGAGTATCGTCAAAAACCGGGTCGCCGGTCGAATTCGTGAACTCGGCCACAAACATCGGCTCGCGGCCATTGGGTGGGATGGCCCGATACGAACGATGCCTGTATGCGCCAATGGCGAGAGCGGCGACGATGACGAGCAACACTGCTGTGATGGCCCACGTGCGGGGCGCCACTCTGGATGCCGCAGTCGCGGTCGCTGTGGATGAAGGCCGCCCCGATTCCGTGTCGCGCCCCAGACGTCGCAAATCAGCGCAGATGTCGGCTGCGTGCTGATATCTTAAATTGCGATCTTTCTCCAGCGCCTTGTTGATGATTTCGTCCAACCGCACCGGCAAGTCGGGGTTGAGCCGCACGGGTGGGACAGGCGCGCGGTTCAGGATGGCTTCAAAAACCACGCCAGAAGTTTCCCCGCGAAACGGCAACGCGCCGGTGGCCATCTCGTACAGCACGACGCCAAAAGAAAACAGATCGGTGCGAGCATCCAATTGCTTTCCGCGCACCTGCTCCGGCGACATGTAGGCAACGGTGCCCAGCGCCGCGCCAGGACTGGTGAGCTGCAGCTCGTCAGCCGCCAACGTCTGCGTTTCCGCCGCTGCGATCTGGCTCGACGAACTGGCCGCGCGCGTGACTTTTGCCAGCCCGAAGTCGAGAATCTTGGCGTGGCCGCGCTTGGTTACGAAGATATTGGCGGGCTTGATGTCTCGATGAACGATGCCTTCGGCATGAGCCGCATCCAGCGCTTCGGCGGTCTCGATGCCCAGCGACAACACCGTCTCGACCTCCACCGGCTGGCCCGCAATGCGGTGCTTCAGCGTCATCCCGTCCAGAAATTCCATCGCGATGAAGCGTTTGCCATCATGCTCACCGATTTCGTAGATGGTGCAGATATTAGAATGGTTTAGTGCAGAAGCGGCACGCGCTTCACGGCGAAAGCGTTCCAATGCCTGCGAGTCTTGCGCAACATCGTCGGGAAGAAACTTAAGTGCGACGAAGCGGCCAAGCGAGGTGTCCTCGGCCTTGTAAACCACACCCATCCCGCCGCCACCGAGCTTCTCGACAATGCGGTAGTGCGAGATTGTTTTACCGACCACTGGCGCGAATCTTACCTGCGCGAAAACGCATAAGTCAACGAAAGCCGGGAGGTTCGCAGCGTGTCTCCTAGAAAGACCTCAAGTAAACGGTCACTTGGCGGGTTGTCGGCCATCCGGAAGTTATCCAGAAGCGGGCTTGGAGGAGAGCACTGGCGATTTCCTCGAAGCCGACTTCGGGCTGACGTCCTTCGAGAGTCAGTTGTCGGCCATACATTCCGGTTTGCCCGTAATCCGGACAGAATCGCCTAGGCGACAAGGTAAGCCGCCGCATCTGCGTGATTTGCACCACCCCTGCTGGAGCTATCGCTAGGCCACGCGGAGCGGTCGGGATCGCTTGAATTTGCCGTTTTTCGATTTCCTCTTCTTGTTCTTGTTCCAGCCGCCAAGATTGAGAGCGACTGCCATGCAGGCGGCGCGCAATTCATCCGCAAGAGCGCGATCGACCATCGTCCGCGCCACGACCATGCCTCCTATGGACAAGGCAGCTATGCTCTGTGCAGTGGTGCGGCGAAGGCGGCCTTTCTCGATCAAACTCCGCTCCAAGACGCTCACCATTGCTTTGAAGACGGTCTCGAAAGCGCGCTTTGCGTTTACGCCGCTACGCGCGACGTCGGTCGGCAATGCGACCATGGGGCAGGAGTTCTCGACGTCCTCGAAATGCTGGCGGGATAGATAGGCGCGGACGACTTGTGGCCCTACGTCGGTCGATGCCAGATCCACATGCACACCTTCCCAGCAACTTTTCCACTGCGGGTCGGTGAAGAAGCACCCTAATACCTCGGCATACAGATCGCTCTTGCTTTTGAAATAGCTATAAAATCCACCGTGCGTCAGACCGACACCGGCCATAATCTGGTTGAGAGAGACACCCTCAAAGCCATGGCGATTAAATAGTTTGCGGGCGCTGTCGATGATGCCTTTCTTTACCGTTGCGCGATGACCTGTGGGGTAAGGCATGACGCCTCCTTGTTCTCTAGGTGCTTGAAGTACGCCT
>Ga0302325_10004198_pt1 | contig 33383 bp, 32 predicted proteins | sample Palsa_T0_2_FD_201948 | JGI IMG/M metagenome (GOLD analysis project Ga0302325, IMG submission 201948) | Peat permafrost microbial communities from Stordalen Mire near Abisko, Sweden - Palsa_T0_2 | ecosystem: Environmental > Terrestrial > Soil > Palsa > Peat permafrost | place: Sweden: Abisko... | reverse complement strand
TCAAGTACGACTAGTTACTGCTGAAAAGAATGATATGACGGAGGAGGCACAACGTATCATTACTATTATCAAGCAGATGGAAGCTTCGCTGGACGATACAAAGAATCGACACGAGTATAACGTTGAAGACGAGGACCTCAAGATCACCTTTCCGTTGACGCGCTGTTTACAAACTTTAAAGGATAAGCATCTTCAAATATCCAAGTTGCACAAGGAGCGATTCGAGCAAGTCAAGAGTAAGCACAACCTGCGAAATTAATTATAAAAGGATCGTTTTAACAACCCACAGAACTCGTTCAAGCTCTCGAATCCTACTCGTCCCATCTCGAATCATCTTTCACCAAGATTACTCTCCCTCCGACCGCACCCAATGCGAGTATTCCGCCCACCTTCGACCTCTCCCCATCATACGTGACAGCCCTCGATGACGAGTTTACTCGCGTATACGAAGAATATACACGCCGCGTCGCGACCGTCAAGGCACTTTCAGAACATATCATACAACTATGGGCAGAGCTAGGCACACCACAAGCTCAGACAGATGGAATGATTGTCAAATACTATCGTGACTCACCTGAGCAACTCGGCCTCCACGAAGAAGACATTGCTAGGTTGAGGGCAAAGCGTGACAAACTCGCAGAGGAGAAGAAGTCACGTGAAAGACGTCTTAAGGACCTGAAGATAACTGTCGAAGGACTTTGGGATCGCTTAGGTGTTGAGGAATATGAGAGGAAGCAGTTTTTGAACAGTAATCGGGGTTGTGGTGTGCGACAAATCAATGAGTTCGAGGATGAATTGTCAAGATTGAACGAGCTCAAGAGACAAAATCTGCACCTGTTCGTCGAAGACGCGCGGTACAAGCTCCAGGAGCTTTGGGATGGCCTCTACTTCTCAGAGGAGGAAATGCTTGAATTTACCCCCGCTTTCTCAGACGTCTATAGTGATGCTCTGCTGGAGGCTCATGAACAGGAGATTGGTCGATTAGAGGCTCTCAAGGAACAACGCGCACCCACACTCGCTCTCGTTGAGAAGCACAGATCACTTGTGAAGGAGCGTGACGATTTGCAAGCTTCCAGTCAAGATGCATCTCGATTGCTAGGCCGTGGCCAAAAGGGTGAAAAGCGGGATCCGACACGACTGTTGAGAGAGGAGAAGATGAGAAAGCGAGTCGCAAAGGAGTTACCAAAGGTTGCAGTAGAAGTGAGAAAGGCTTTGGAGAAGTGGGAGGATGAATACGGCCGGCCTTTCCTTGTCCATGGTGAAAGATATCTCGACGAGCTCGAAGCTTCTGAGGCGAAGCCTGCTCCTGGACCTCGCTCGAAGACACCTGCTGGCCCTCCACCATCTACTGCAAAGAACCAGAAGTCTGCCCCTCCAAGCCATGCAAGCAGCATGAAGGCGCCGCCACCAAGAGCTGGTGCAAAGACACCAGTTGCAGGTGGAACAGTCAGACGCAACCCTCTTGCCGAGTCCGTGTCAAGACCAGTAAGTAGAAATTCCTCCTTTCCCAATTCATTTATTACATACCTCAAAGCATGCGGCGTGTTATGAGACGCTAACTTGATGGATTCTTAGACGGGTGCAAAATCGCCATCGAAGATTCCTGCCCGTGCGCCACTCTCCAATCTCAACCATGGCGGTAATTCACCAGAGCGACGAGCTCGTCCTGAGTCGAGACTCGAAACCATCAGAGGAAAGATGGGCCCACCGCCGAGAGCTCCTCCACCTAAGATGAGAGATCTCTTCGAGCCTCCCACAGCTCCTACACCGATCACACATTTCCGTGCCGAAAGTGTGACCTCAAGCGGAAGTGTCCGTCATGTAGAACCGGAAGACACGTTCTACGATGGAGAACATCCACCACAACAGCGCACTCGACCTCAGTCATACCATGAACTCAAGTCTTCGATGCGCCAGAACGACCGAGACCCTCATATGAATTCCTCTCATCACTCCGGACCACCTAGTCGGCAAATATCAAATACATCAAATGCTACAGTCTCAGGTTCGGAAAATTGGCAGACAATCGAGGATGACTCTGAACCAGAACAAGACTATTCTGACGCCTATTACGCTAAACTTCGTGCTGCTCCTGCTGGAAAGCGCTTCACTCCTGAGGATTACCCCCAAGGTGGACAGGTGAAGAGGCAGAAGGGTATCCCGCCATACGGTGCTCGGGCTGGCCTCGCAAACACTGAAGGCAATCGAATTGTATCTGGCAGCGAAGCCAACTGGACGGACGAGGACGCCTTTTGAATCACTATTTCTTCATTCTTCTTTAGATTTCGACCGATGTGACAACCTCCGAAGCAATGTCCATCGCGTTCTCATAGATTTTGTGGGTTCTTTTGTGGGTTCTTATCTGGTTTTATCAGCCGATTCATGCCACGAGGGTCACCAGCAACGCCTCTGACGATTATGACGACTTGGATATCCTGACAACGGCCAGACTCTCCAGCGCGTTTCATAATAAAAGTGGATTCATTTCTTGTATTTTCTTTCTGGCATGGATCTCTTCTTGTTTGATTACACTACTTTTGACGAAGAATATCAGCATCATGGTCTGGTTCCCCTTCGCGAGCATATCGTTTGGTTTTGTGTTGGAGTAAGGGGTGGGCCAGCGAAGGGACTGGGTTGTATTAAGGGCGTTTATGGATGCAAATGTTTACTTACCCGTGACAGTAGAATTCAATTGCTCTTGAAGAGTCATCAAACATCTGCTTGAAGAATGTGTTGTGAGGCCCATCAGGTGAAGCTAGTGGAATGTTTGCCGATACGGGAAGGTGGTCCTTACGAAGTTACCAGATAATAGTCACGTCAATGATAGCGGCTAATTTGCTGCTGAAAAAAGTGTTCATGGATACAGTGCAGATATAATCCAGCCGAACGCGCTTTGCAATAGGATGCAAAGGAATACTCAGGGAATGGGTCACTTTGCTTCTGCCAGCTGTCAGCAAGTGTCAGAAAGACCTTTGACCTACCTACCTCAGGGATGCCACCTTTGATCACGTGTAACCTTACACTAGTCCCAATTAACCGAATTCCCGCATCGAAACACGCGAAATCGCACCAAAACCCGTCTAAACCCCTCGATTTTAATAATTAATATCTTAATGTTAGTACAATTAAGGATGCCACCCTTTAGTCACGTGTATGCTATTCCCAAAAGAATCAATCCACCAACTGAACGCAACTGCATACCAGGATTACGTGACGGTGCTACACGTTCCGGGTAGACCGACACTTACGACACTTATATTTTATATATATAATTATATAATTAAAGTAAGCTTTTCATAAAAACACACTTTATTAATAAAAGTTTAATAAACATAATTTATAATTTATGAGTAAAGCAAATTAGTACTTTTAATTAGTAGGTTTTCATGGAAGGTGCGGAAGTAAGTCTCCACAAAATTGCTGACATGTCCCCCCGTTCCTGGAAATGGCACTGGGCAGTCCGCTTGCTTGCAACGATACCTAATCCTCAATACAAAGACCACGGTACTGCGTGTTATACAGCAAGCTTGAATTCCGAGGTGAGAATGAATATCTTAGCAAAGGAGCGTCTAGCCCAGATACAATGCCGATGATGGGAGGGAGCGTGTAGCCCTTGCCCCTCTAGGGCGTCTGAATACGAACATTTAACGAGGAGCCTAGAGCGTATCAGAAACGTTCATTGTATGTCTGAAAAATTCGCAAGGAACCCAGCCGGCTGCATCTAGAGCAACTTGGGCGCTCTTTATTACAGCTCTTCTTCCTCCGTTTGCAAGGGTCGCAACTGTAGGAGCAACTCGCTCAGAGTAGACGACTACCGCCGTGCTGAAGCTCATTATATACCTTGCTCTTGCGCTCTGCAAGACAACGCGCAAGCATGAGAGTATACAAAAAAAGGACAGTGTCAGCAAATTAATGTGATCATGAAGTAAATGTATTAAGGAGCGTTGGAACAAATTTACGTGATGATTGCCGTAGGTAAGCTTCGGATAAACGTGAAACCCTGTGACGTTTTGCGCCACAGGGATGCATGCAAAAGGCTCATCTTTCAGTAATTAGGTTGCATGCAAGGAGTATCATAGTGGAGATGCTCATTTTTCTTGTTCGCCGTTATTTTCATTGCTACTCGTTATCCTATGCCCCTCCCCAGCCTCCCCAGAAATTTGAGAGCTGGCATTCCCAAGCCCTCCAAAACCTATCATAGGCACAATGCAATACCCAAATACAAATTCGCAAAGAACTCTCATAAACCAAATGAGCCTCCCCTTTTCCAAACACCAAAGCCGAATGCATTCTTTCTTCTTTGTATCCTATTATGTACTAGAACGCCCGTACAATTATCAAACGATCCTACAAGGCCTTCGTTTTCCCAAGATCGCTTTGCAATGCCTTTATGCATACTCCTGAACTCTAACGCGCATAAATAAGTCGGTTTTCAATAATTTCTACAGGCCATCGGCTCGAAGCAAATTAAACGGATGGGACAGTGTTCTCATTCGGCGATTGCTGGTTCAGCATGTTGTTGAAATTCGCCCGGGTGAACATAAAATTACGGTCGATATCCATACTTCGAGCAATCCTGCCACCAGGAGTTCGCGGATTTGCGACGTTGACGCGCCCGCGGCTAGTGACTCTAGTCATATCTTCATCATCGGTATCCACGTGATCCTCTTCATATTCACCTAATCTATAAATTCATGAGTATGAGCTCAGGCTATATTGAAATAAGGAGGTACATACCGCGCGAAATAGTCTGCAAGGCCGTCGTGGCTTGGTGTGCCAATTACATTATCGTAAAGAGGCGGGGGGGTTGCAATTGGAGGCGGTGGCTCGTCTGCATCGAAGGCAGGAGGGTTAAAGCTCGGATTTCTCAACATATGGATTGGACGTTGAACCCCTGCAGCCGCATTTGTGGAAAGATGGGCTTGTGGTGGCCTTATAAGGCTGCGCAGGGCAGTCTCTGGCGCGAATAGTGCGTCCTGACCGTCCATGTTGTCAAGTGTAGGCACGCTGCCTGTGGACGATACAGGTGAAATGTTGCTCATTGCTGCATTAGGACATCCACAAACGCGTTGCTGGTCCACAGTGCTCGCATTCAATCCAGAATACTCTGGTAGGGCTAGGTTGGCTTGAGTTGCCCGGCAGTTGAGGATCGATATCGGGGAGTCGATGGAGATCTCAAAGTGACGCCGCTTACCCGGGTTTTCGCTATCGACTCGAGATATCCGCATGACGATCTGTGAACGTCAGTCATAAATCAGTTGGTATTAACGAATGATCGCTAAATACTTTAATCCAATGATGCACATCCACATTTTTCCATGTGCAGTCATGGGCCATCCGCTTCGTCCGGTCCTTCTCCATCATTTCGCATGTAGGCAATTGGACATTCATCTCTATTTCTGTTTGACCCAAGAACTGTTCGAGACCAAGGTCAATATCTCCAAGGATATTATCTACTGGCTCTGGTAAAGGTGCTGGTTCGCTACCACTGGCGGCAGCTTCTTGTACTCTGCGCGCTCTTGCGAGCTCGCGTCTCATGGCTCGTTCATCTGGACTCGGTTCGCCTCCTCTGAGAATTCTGACTTCTGATCCGGGATACTCTTTGCCCAGAGGTTTTCCAGCCGACTTCTCAAGCAGCAAAATCTTCCGAGTAATATCCTTCCTGTGAACTTTTTTGTCACTTGTGTAGTACTCGATGCCTTCGCTGACGTAAACTTTGAGTTTGTGAACTTGAACTTTTGACAATGGTGTGAGCTTGAACGCAATGGGAACCCTGGAGCCCAAAGGGAACGATTTGCCCGAAATCATAATCTCGTAATGTAGCTGATCGTCCCAATTCCTGCTGATGGATATTGGCTCAACCAATTCTAGAGAGTCTTCCGACGGAGATCGGATCACGGGTATCTCCTTGAACCCTTGCAGATTTGCTTTGAATGTGCCTGATCGTTCCACAATAACCTCCAGCTGCCATGTTACCGAAGCAAGTGGCAATTTGGTTGTCTCGGGGCTGTTGTTATCAATGGGCAGCTCAAAGCTATATTCGTAAATTCCCGGATGGAAGATTTTATAGCCCTTCTGTTGTGGTGTTGGCCCAAATGGAGAGTCGCCTTTCTGAAAACTGCGAGATTGACTACTCTGTAGTGATAGCCGTTTAATGTCCTTCCCGGACAAAATTGTGCTTGATCTGCTTGATCGATTGCCAATTCCAGGTAATGAAAAGCTAGCCTGGTGAGAAGGTGAAGGAAGGTCGGTGCTTGAAAGACTTGTGACTGATGCTGATGGCGACTTGTTTCGTAACACATAATTACACATCGTGCCGTACCCTGTTTCTGAGCCCTCGTATAAGGCGTTGAAGAACGGCAAAACTTGTGTTCTAAGTGATTCCTCCTCAAACAACTTTGTTTTCTCGGGTGGCATACCTAACAATTCGTTAGATTATTTCATTCGATGTCTCTGGCTCTTACCCTCAGGCCACTCCGTCCTTGCTCTACCCGTAAACTTTACTGTAACAGCCTTGATCTTCACACTTTTTGTAAGGTTCAATTGCAACTTTCCTCGAAGAAGGGCCGACTTTGATGTAGAATCCCGAGTTGTTCCATCGTGATCAAGACCAGTGAGGAAGATGACAGGCTCAGCCAGAATAACGAAACAGGACACCCCATTCCCTGAACAGACCGGCTTCTCGATGTCATGGGCAACTTTCAAGGGAATACTAGTGGAATTTACTGAGTTGGCGCTGAGACTGTGCCTGGAGACGCCTTCAGGGGAATTGTCTCCAAGTGATGGTCGCGACATCGCAGGATCATCCACCACCGTCCCTGCGGCAACCCTCCTCGCAAATATGGTTGTCGGGTCCGCCGACGCTGAAGAGAATGATGCTCTGAGTGTTTCGGGACTTGCTGACCTTGTAGAATTGGCCGCTGAAGACGGAGCGGAGGAGGCGGATGAAGAAAACGGAGAGAAGACCGCACCAAGCACACGCTTTGCGTTCTCCCGGGAAGCCAGCTTTCTGAGCTCTACGCGGAATCTCGATGGTAACTTTGGCTCTGGTTGAGGCGGCGGAGGCCTAAGGTCGGGCGGCACAAATTCAGCTGGTAGACGTGTAATATGAATCAAATGCGGTCGTCGTTGTCTTGGTCGGCAGGGAGGAGAGGGGAGTCTCGCAGGTTGCGACTTTTCCAAATATCTGTTCGTAGGTGTGTAGAAGACGGTTCCTCTGGTCGTATAGTAGGATAATATTACCGGGCCTGTCATTGTGGACGTTAACGATCGAATACGGCTTGAAAAGCATCTGGCTGACTACTTGGGCGGAGAGAGCTCATGAAAAGGAACGAATCTGATTTGGACTTTGCGGTGTGCCACTGTACATAGACGCATGGGGATCTTGGGACGCGCTGGCATCAGGGCCCAAATGGCAGAACGTCATGCAATAACAGCCAACAGGGTGATTGCCAGTCAGGCTTGGGGGAGGCAGAAGCCTTGCAACAGGCGACTGACTCTGAGTGATTGTACTTACGGTGCTAGTAAAGCATGTGTTTTGTTGTCACGGCGGTAGACAAGGAGTCGGGATTTGTTCTCTGCCAACACATGAAGCAATCAAAGGTTGGGTGAGCGTGAATCCCACACACAGTATCAAGAATTCCGAACCAGAGACGTGCTCGCAGGGTTTGGCAGAGTTTATGCGGCGGCTGACGTTGACGATCCTTGTCAGTGCGGGCGGTGACGACGGTGGAGGGGAGAAAGCCTGAATCGTGCCCTGGCTGCTCAGCGAGATTGATTGACTTCGTGAATGCAAAATAGACCTAGAGTGCAGGAGATGCTGGTATGGACGGTGGAAGGGCAGCGAGGCGACGATCCCCCTCTGCAGCAGGAGGAGACGACGGAAAGCCTTTGGAATCAGCAGTTGCGTTGGAGTTCATAGATGGGCTAGTGGAAGGTACGAGGCGCACGATGCCGACGAAACCGAAGCCTTTTATCATTGGTAAATGCCTCTCGGCTGCTGCAGCCTCGACGACCCACTATCAGTCATCACTCGGTCTCACCATATTCAATGTATTCCAGAACATTGGCCCAACATCGCGAGCAGAGAGTCCTGCAAGATTTAAGACCAAAAATGGGACTCTGGCATGATGATTGGTCCCTCCCAGCGTGTTTGGTCCAGAGAAGGGACAAACCCTGATGACCTGCGCCAAACGTCCAGGCGTATGAGGTTTCAAGATGACTTGATGTAAAGGGTATGAGTGACTGCCCGAGGATTTCTTGGCACATGAGGACACAAGGACACAAGGACACAAGGCCATGAGCGGCTGCGATACCAGGAAAGGGGGGCGGATTTCCAATTGTGGGCACAAGAGCTTGCACATCTGCATAATTCTAGAACATTTTAATTCTTGCTTGCCCTTTGCGGTCCTCTCGCCTCCGCTAGTGAACAACATTTTTGCCCATTCTGGTGCAGAGAGAGCAAAAGCAAAAGCGTGGCAAACAAAGCATAAGGCCTTAGCTTCGCAACAATCTGGTCCAACGAACCGCTCAGTCTTCGTCCAAACCTAGTCTTTGGCTGTCTCTTTGTTAGCTCGAAACCTACGAGTAGTCAACGTCGGGGATACCAAGGGAATATGAAGTGTCAGTGATATCAGATGTCAACCTCAACTTGCCCCCCCCTGATTTGATCCGGAGGCGGAGCTCAACATTGTTGAGTTATTGACGTTAACGGGCCTAGTTCCAAGTAGCTTTCCAGCTTTTCCGGATCCTGCATCTTACTGGTTTGTCGACGCTGCAGATAAGCTGTGGCTTCAAACGGCTAACAGCGTGCGAGAGTTCCCCGGAATCCCGGATGAGCCGGGTGGCGTTTGCAAGAGATCCCGAGCTAAACCCCTCAGCAACTACTTATTGCTAGCGTCGATTCATGGGCATCACCAGCATCAGAATGTCGTGTGCAAAGAACAGGACGGGAGGCAGGGCTAAGACCTATTGCAAGGAGGAGTGGGAGGCTCTGCTAGGAGCCCAGACTTTTCAACGTCGTGATCTTCATCTGTACCGTACTACCGCGCCTTGCACCTCAGCGTGCCAACATCCACCACGAGTCCATCATGATTCATGCTCTACCGACGCATAATGCCCCGCTACTGTAATCTTCAACTTTGCTGAGCCCTCAGCTGCACTGTGCTGAGTCCGAGAGATCTGACGCACCTGTAAAATATCCAAATTATGGAAATTATGGAAAGTAACGCCTCACTGGAACGACCATCGTTCTGCTGAAGTTACGAGTAAGTTGGGCTGAAAGCTTGGCAGACTGACCCTGGTGCTGATCTTTGTGGGGAGTGTGACAGGCCGGAGCATCTTCCTTCGCAAAATCTTTGTTGCGCAACACTTGACATGATATTGGAAATAATTGAGAACAATGTTCAAATTGCGTTATGAACCTAATTCGTATCTCCAGGCATAACTAAGAAAACACAGATTTTTTCTCACACACACTTGGGTTGTTCGTTGCTCAGACTTTAGGAGCACTCCGAAAAGAAAAGGAGGTTTGGCCTTATCTTAAGGTTATCAGTCACGTGCCAGCATGTCAACACCAAGCCTCACGCGACGGAAACGCGTCCAGATATCGGACTTGAGCAGCGACAATCTACAATTGCTCGGACTCGAGGACAGAAGATGGCAGCATCTAATACGAATGGATCGCATCAACTCGTTACACTAAACGGGCCCGCCGACCTTTCCGCGCCGTTGGCGGGCTTGGTCATCTGTTGTACATCGGTCCCAGATGAAAAGCGCGTAAGTTCAACGACGCGGACACAGACATAATGGAGTCTCTATCTTCGCCAGCTTATGCTCCTACTAATTGTGTTTGTAGACCGAGCTGGCTGCGCATGCAGAACAGATGGGTGCGGTGCATCGATACGACTTGACCCTCGACGTCACCCACCTCATTGTTGGCGATTACGATACTCCTAAATATCAATACGTTGCGAGAGAAAGGCCAGACGTACGACCAATGACTGCTGAATGGATTGAGGCAATACGAGAACTATGGATCAACGACCAAGAGATTAACATGGAGTTCCTAGAACGGGAGCACACGTTACCGACCTTCCATTCCTTGAAATTCAGCATGACTGGTTGTGATGATCGTAAGGAAATATTCTCTTGAAAATCCGGCCTGTTACTAATCAATTACTGCTAGCTGCGGAAAGGTTGGAGATTGCGGAGATTGTCAAACACAATGGCGCAGTTTATGAAGGAGACTTAACAAAACAGATCACACATTTGATATCATTCCGAACCGAGGGCGCGAAATACAAAGCGGCGAAGAGTTGGGGACTTCAAATCGTTTCTATTGAATGGTTACACCACAGTTTGGAAAGAGGCATGATTCTAGATGAGAAGCTTTATGATCCTGCTTTGCCTAAGGAAGAGCGAGGGAAAGATGCCTGGGATAGAACAAAGCCCAAGAGACCTTCTTTAGGGAAAAGATCAAGGGATAATAGTACTACCAGCCTAGAAGGAGGAAAAAGAAAATTGCGGAGAACTACGAGTACGAAGCTAAGCACCCAGAACGACGGGCTCTGGGGAGATATTGTTGGCGGAGGTGCTGTCCCACAAGTCTCTCGTAGCGGGGGGTGGGAAACAATCGACACAGATGCGTTGCCTGAAAAAGAAAAAGCCAAGCTCAAGAACTTCGATGACAACACTAAAAGCGGATCATTTCAATCGACTATCGAGAACCCGCCACGAAAGAAAGGCATGTTCAATGCTTGTCGTTTCTACTTGTACGACTTCCCTCCCCAGCAAAGACAAATCCTTCATGAACACCTTGTTTTCAATGACGGAGAGATATCAAGCTCGGTCGACAATCTCCTTGTACATACGGAGAAAAGTCCCCAGATTCGACTTTTCAGGATGGTTCCCCATGACCTACCTGTTTCAGCGCATCCCCCTTTACCAGAATCTCAATCCCAAGTTCAAACAATCACAGTTTGGTGGTTGGAGCGTTGTCTTCACAGGAAAGAGTTTATGGACCCTACTGAACACATCATCGGTCGACCATTTCCCGTATTTCCCATCGAAGGGTTTTCTGCGGTGACTGTCTCGACGTCTGCATTTTCGGGAATAGATCTGCTTCATGTAACGAAAGCGGTCAAACTCGTCGGTGCCAAGTACAGTGAGGATATGACGCCGCAATCCTCGGTGCTGGTAACGAAGTCGTTGACTGCAGTCAGGAAAGATAAATTCGATCATGCTCAGGAGTGGAAGGTACCCATTGTTACTGCTGACTGGCTTTGGGACTCGATCGAGGCTGGGACTAGATTACCACTGTCTAAATATCGAATCCGGTCTCAAAAGAGATCGGATTCCTTGCCGAACATAAGTGAAAAAGTCCTAGCAAAGCCTCTAGCTCGACCTGAACGATCAAAAAGTAAAATGGGGAAGTCTACATCAAGCGCCAGCAGTCATACTTCCAAGTCTTCCGTCAGGCCACCGAAAAATGCACGGCTAGACCATACGGTGTTTGAATCAGACGAGCCAGTTATCAAGGAAGAACATGATACCCAGCCGAACGGGTCCCTTGCGAACACAGCGGGTTCTGCAACCCCGGAGCAATCATATAAATCAGAACCTCTCTCAGAAAGAAGTATCAACTCGCCGACGAGAACTGTATCAACCGCTCCCGCACCGTCAGATCACCCTCGATCTAGACCACAAGAAGACATAAGTAATGAAATATCAAATCTTCTTGCCAAGACAAAGACAGCTGCTGCAAACCCAGTACCAAACGAAGCATCGGAAGGACGGAAGCGAGGCGCGCATAGGATTCTCGGCCGAGTGACAAGCAATATCTCTACAGGATCTACAGCTCACTCGCGTGCTACTTCTGTTGACTCGACAGCTACGCATGGCCATCCAGTCGAATACCTTCCATATCATTCCGGGAAGCCAAAAAAAGACCAAACTGCAAATGAGCAGATTGAACTACTTATGCATGGCGATAGGCATGTAGAGAAGGATGTGGATAGCCAGCCTCCTGCGACTCAATTACAGTACGAAGATCCAGACAGCACTGAAGCGAGAGAGATGGTTATGGCGAGAATGATGGGAGATAAGGCGCCGCCAAAAACGGGATTGAAGGAGAAGGCGGTTACGGTTGGCGATTTTATGGATAAATCGAGGACAGTCAGGAGAAATGGGAGGGAAAGAGGGGGTTTGAGATGAGGGATGGGGACGGAATTGAGTATTCTAATATCACGCTCGGAGATCATCATCTAAAGACAGAGATCCAGTCCGGATACTCTGTTGCTTCACTGCTAGTTTTTGTATAGAGTCGTAATCAGGATAGATTAGTAAATACCTTGATGCCAGAATGATCTAATGACTTAAAGTGAACTCCCTGACTTTCTCGAAACAATGCATCGCCGGTGACCTGCGCCCAATCTCTCTCAGAGGGAAAATCGCAGCAAGGCTGCACTTGAGAGGGGTTGATCGTCTCAGGAGGTCTTGACTTTCAAAGGAATCGAAATTGAGCGTTTTAACATTGGTGGAACTCAAACAAGCATGAGAGGTTTTGGTGGGTTGAAGGGGTGATTGACGCGAACGTAAACAAGATCCTCACGAGCCAAGTGGAAAACCTTACTACACCTGACCGAGCCAACCAATATAGGAGAAACTGACTCCTCCTGGTTCTCCTCCCTAGAATTCACACAACCTTGCTCGACTTCCTCTTCCCCCAACTGAGTCTTATTCTCCGGATATTCCTCCTCCATAGCGTTCTGGGTCATGTCCACTGCGCCACCTGCTTGGTGGTGCAAGGCATTTGGCATTATGCTTAAAGGATCGAGTTGAGATGGAGGGGGGACTTCGATGGAAAGGGAGTTCCGTGGTATCCTCCTGGTGGTTGTGTTTTGTGTGGCGTTGATATGGTAGTGTTTTGACTAAAGGGAACAGCGATGGTGCGTATGCTTGAAGAAACCAAGGCTAAAGTAAGGAATACGAGCGAGAGGTGGTTTCTGATCGCTCGAAATTGTCAGATAATGCTGGGAGTTGTCTGGTGGATGTCATGTGACATATTCAGGGGCTCGCTTGCATATCTGCTTCAGGTAGGCAATTCATTGCGGAGGACAGGAGATGTAGTAATTCAAAGCCCAGCTGCAGAAGAGCTGGCACAGATATGGTAAAATCAACTTCCAGAAAACTAGAAAATGATCTAAACCAAATGCGGGTTTGCAGATAAGAAACGGTTTACAATTGCGAGCACTTTTTTCAACGCACAATTCATTTTTATGAAGAAGCTTGCTATTCAAGAATAGCAAAAATTATTTCGAGAAGAGGAAATACAAGAGAGAGCATCAAGGCCATAGCTGTATCGTACAAGTAATTCTCCACTCGTAATTCGGGCCCCCCGTACTCCAATGACGCCGTCCAAAGAAGAAACCAATGCTCTGTCCAAAAGATAACCTCTCCATCTGATCTAGATATTCGACCAAGTCAACTTCAGCCAGAAACGCCATTTCAGAACCCGAAATCTCAAATTCCGAAACACCATTCGGATATGCCATCAACCCGACTTCGTATCCATATGAAATCCAAACTGTGTACTCGTTAGAACAAGTCTGCAAGGTGATTTAAATACTCACATAGACTAAGAAAGGTTAAAAAAACAGGTCTATTCGCTAGATACCACGAGCCCGGTAACAGTTGCCCCACAGTTCCTCTTCCGTAGGGATGGGAGAAGCGCCAAGTGGGGAAGATTGCGAGAGAGTTGCTTGGTTTCCGTTCGGAGCAATGCTTTGGGTATTGGACAAGGCGGGGGCGGGTTGTTGAGTGAAGGAAGGATTGTTGCGCCGGTAGAGAGCACATCGGCCGAGCATACGACCAATGCGGCGACTTGATTTCTTCTTCTGTGATCTAGTGGCTTGTTCATCATCGCTCCCGGAGGTACCTTGGCTGGATTCGACCTCAGGTTCTGACGCTAAAAGAGAAGTCAGCTTGTGCTTTCATCATGAAGACCTATTTTATTGGTGAATTTGCTTTCAGGAGACCAATCTAGGAATAGTAGAGAGAAAATCGTGTTTCCTGTAGAGTAATCCTAAGGTCGCAGCTTCCGATCAAAATCTGGTGTCAACTGTGACATAAAAAAGAAGTGATGAGGCACTTCAGATGCCTAGGACCAAGCTGTCAATACCGGAAAATTTCTTGACATAGACGAGAAGTAATCTGGTGGTTAACTGTCATGCATAGATCGTCTATAATATGAGAAGAGGACAAATTGATCCTCATTGTCAAGAATGAACTCGTCTAATGTATCAGCGAGAAACAACTCTAAACTAGAGAAATCAAGAGTTGATCTCTCTCCGATATGAGAGAAGAAGAGGTTTCCCCCACTGTCAAATCCATCCCCGTAAAATATGGGCGGAATACAATAAGAAATGTTCAACTTACCATAATAGCCATGATCTTCCTCCATCTCCTCATCTGGACCATGCAAAAGGGTCTTCTCATCTTTAGCAGGCTGCTTGACTAACTCCCTCTTCTGGCACTTCTCCTCCATCTTTTCCACATAGCTCTGGTCAGCAGCCATGCTGATGCTGATTAAAGGGCCTTGTCGACGAAGGGAGAGTATTTACGTCGTTCAGGGGGGTGCTAGTGTGTCACGTGACTCGGGTGTATGATGGAATTGTTCGAAGTAGAGTTGTGTTGGGATGGTGGTTGTGCAGTGAGGAATAATTGCTGTGGGGTTGGTGGAAGAGGAAGGTTGTTCAGAATTTATTGCAGGTGGTCCAAGGTCAAATCGAGGCTTCCGTGTGAATGACACGTGATTTTTCAGGGGCTACTGTTGTTGTCAGGTTGTTGATGTGCGGTTCACCGAAAGCAAGGATTGCTCGCTGGAAATGGATTGAACTAAATATTTAGAAAGGCTCGAGGCGAGGGCAGTGATAGCATTATGCCGCATAAATGCCGTGAAAGCGAGGCAGACGTTCGAGTTCGGCGACAATATTCATTTGAATCACAACTTGCAAGACGCAGAACCTCGCTCCAAATGGTCTCAGATCTGCCTCTGTTTTCTGCAGGCATAACCATTTGAAGCCCATCTCGAGCTCAGAAAGGTAGATAATTAAGCATCAATACTTGAAAAAAGTGATAATTTAAGTCAACAAATAATGATTTCTTGGACTGGTAAGAGACGCGTAAATGCAAAACGAATACAACACTTTTAGACTACAATCAAAGATCGCATGAGACTTTCCGCGATGGATTGCATAAATTTAGTAAGTGGCCGACTTCCCGCTGTTCTTGAGAAGGTAAAAACTTTAATCGGAGCGGAGCCCCTATTTTCCGCGCCAAGACGACACGCCTCGCTTACAACGTCTTGCTATCACAAACTGTCAAAAAAAGTACCAAAAAAGTATAAAAAAAAGAATGGCTGGTTGAGAATCTTCGTCTGTTACATTTGGAATGGCGAAAACACCCAAACATTAAACCGCAACAAGTGGGCAAGCCCAAGCAAAGCTCTTCCGGGATAGCTGTGCGGCACACGCAGGTGAGACACAGGCCCGGAGCACAGACACGAAGATTGTATTTTTTCGAGAGAGACTCGCAGAGTTAAGCATGAGTTAGAGGAGAGGAAAGAATTGGACTTTCAGCCTAACCGTACCGTTCAAAATCGTCTCAAACGTCTCAGGTAATTTGGCAAGAAATCGCTTATTTAAACATATCAAGGTCACCCCAAGCGAGGTCGGAGTCCGCTCCATGTAGGAGTCGCCGCTTGGCGAGGCAGGAGAATAGGAGAAACTGCAAGGCGGACTAAAATATTCATTGTACCATTCGCTGGAGGACATTCTATTCAAAGCGTATTCATGTGGTCAAGAAGATCTAACAGGATATTCAATCAAGGAGCTAATTCAGGCGAAGGAGGCAGAATGAAGTGCTATTTTAGGGGAAACAATTGGGCAACATCGAGTGGTTTGAGGGCATGCGCCTTCACGTCCACCTTATCTTCTGCGCGTCTTCTTATTCCAACTAGGTGGAGATAAACAACACAATCGGCCAAAATGCTGCTAAATCAAACGAGGCTCAATTCCAATGGCAAAGCAACGAGTTCAAGGTGAGACTCTCATTTCATGGTCAAAAAAGTATGCGCTATGGCTCACCGGGCAACCTTGAGAAGTCTTGTTTATGCGTGTTTTCATTTCAACATCATTTCTCCTGAACCTTTCTTTCATCCTCGGTGCCAAACAAAGCACAAATTCAAGCAAACGCAGCAAAGCAAAGTGGGGTTCTATTGTAAGGCAAAGCAACGCGTTCTATGCCCACTGGACAGCCTCGAGCAGTCTGAAGTTGTGATCTTCATTTCCACATAATTTCCCTCAGCCTCTTCTTATCGTCCTCGCTCCCAAATATGATGTCAATAGCTCGTCGAGCAAGATCACGGATCTCCTTTCGATCGAGTCTAAAGTGCTCTGCAATGAGTGCGTATTCGTTTGATAGAGTGCTACCAAAGACACCTACATCATCCGTCTGGTTTTATATTAGCACAATTGCAAGAGTGACTTGAAGCTCGAAGAGAAGGGTGGCGAGCTTACGCTCAAAGCGATCGGACATCCCGCCTCCCTCCACCAACCGAAGTGATGATCTGAATATGTGCCCGTGATCATCTTGGCATGAACATTACAGCTCAAGCAAAGCTCTAAACCTAACTTTCTCTGGACGATCTCCTCTTTTACATCATTGGGAACGTTGATCACGTGTCCTATTCGGTCGGGTTTATATGAGAGCAATGTCCAAAGTTCCTTTGCGCTAGATGATTGCGGGGCTTCAGCGAAATGGATGGTGATCTTCAGGTTGTGCTTCTTGGCTTGCTCGAAAGCTGGTAGAAAGATGCTAACGTCCCCAACTGCCGGATCTCCACAGAGGTCAATACCTACCACTCCCTGGTCTCGAAACTTGATAGCTAGGTCAATGACTTGGAGCGCGGTCGAGACGTCATTCCGACGATCGATAGAAAGAATCAGATTCGTCTTCATGGAGGAAGAAGCGTTAAACTTTGAGATGCAGTGAAGGATTGTCTGGACGTAGTCATCCTTCGTAATGTTAGCTGACGGGATAGCTCGAGGAGTCGTGCGAAGTTCGAGGTAGACAACTCCATCTTCCTGGAAGTCTTTAAGGACAGAGTTTGTAGTGTAGACCAAGGATGAGAGGTCGTTGCAGAGAGCGTAGATGTATCTTGAGAACAATGGAAAGAAGCTAGCCTTTTGTGAGACACTGAAGTGAAGAAAGCAAAGATGATGACATGTATCAAATCGCATGATCTAAATAAAATCCTACTCACGTATCCAAATCATAATCAAACTTACCAGCTGGCATCTCAACCAAAGGGTCTTCCAAGGTTGTCTCTCCTCGCTCCTTCTTCTGCTCCCATATCTCGTGCAGGCATTCTCGACTAATACTCCCGCTCAAATGGGCATGTAGCTAATTTCAAAGGCGTCAGCCTTATATCAAGAATTGCGCATGCCGCATCTGATGAAGCTAGTAAGATTGCCTGACGGCAACAGCTGTCCGCTGCAACTAGATGCGGAGTGCATACAAGTCATGGATGGCGCACCTCTATTTTGGGTAAAGACCGATAATCCATAATCGAAATTGGAACCCCAATCTTCAATGGCATGGACCGATGGCAGAACTACTATCCAAAGACGCCCCTGAGTGTTTGATATCAAGTGGACAGCTGTGCTCCAGCTTTGACGAAGGAAAGTTTTCCTTCCGACGGGAGAAGTAAGACACGATTGATAGCTGAGTCAGGTGTTCCAGCGCCACTCAACCTTTGACTGATATCGACTATTCTGCAGTTTCTGCAGGACAGAGCCGTGCGCCTTGTGGTCTTTTCCTGGCTTGACGTTAATTCTCCGACGTTGTAGGTATCGGTATGCCGTGGCGTCGGGGCAAGGGCCGGGAGTGGTTCCCGAAGAAATGGGAAGGTGTAGGAGGTGTGGAAGGTGTTCGAGGTGTAGGAGGTGTACTGTAGGAGGTGTTCGAGGTGTGGGAGGTGTGGAGGTGTGGAAGGTACCTATGGAAGGTGTGGAATCCTCAAGGGCGCTAGCAAGAGAGACATTTGCGGGAGCTGGGTCTCGGTCTCGAAGAGGGAACGGCCGAAGCCCTGACGATCTGTATGTCTGACCTGCGGTTGCGGGCGGGAGGGGATTTCAAATCGATATCTACAGTACCGTACTTCGTACCTCCGTCCAGTATTGAGCACAGGACGACGGTGACACAGTTCTTTGTAATTCACATGCTCGGTAGTGGCCCTGACGGCCACTCCCGTGCTTGCTGATCGGAGATGCATCGTAATTTAAAAGGCCCCATCACCGCTGCAGGCTGCATGCGGTGATAGAGCGAAAGTCCCCGTGCTCCTTTCCTGGGTGGCACTGGCGACTGGTGACTGGTGACTGGTGACTGGCAGCTGCGCGGACGAGCAGACAGAAGAAGGCTCTCACAGGCGATAGGGGGGGAACCAACAGCCATGCCAAGAGCCAGCTGCGCTCCGCTTTGACATTGCGCACGCCTACCGTTGAGGCCTAGGGCGATCTCCAGCAGCTGGAACTTGGAAGTCACTGTCACTGCACGAATACTTCGTACTTGGGAATCTGATTGTTCCATGCGAGCCTGCGCAACAAGTTCCACGACTTCACCTCCTGTCGTCCGCGGGTCCTGTATTTGTGCAATCCATCCCCCCCCTCCTTTTCCCCCTTCCCCCTTCCCTCTCCCTCTCCCTCTCCCTCTCCCTCCGGCCGTGATACTCTGTACGGTACTGTAGACCAAAGCCTCGCCTCGCCTCGCCTCGCTCGCTGCTCCTCCACAACTGCTCCACCGCTCCAGTAAGCAGCGCCAACAGCACCCACCGCGCCGGCCTTAGTCGCTTTCGGTTAATCGACTAGGCCCAGGGAAAAGGAACCAGCAACCTCCACCCTTCACCTCCCGCCCAATCTACAACATCGCGTCGTCGGCCCTCCAATTGAAGCATCATCTCATCTGCTCGCTGCATTGCCCAGCCCGTCGCCCGCGATAACCTCGTCCGGAGCCAGCTGCCTGCTTGCTCGACGCCTCTGTCAACAGCCTCGGGGAGCTATCTTCCGTTTGGCGCACCCCCTACCCAGCCTCATCCCGATCTCGAACGTCTTCTCAGCTCGACAATCAATTGTCGCTCCCACAACCCGCCAACATGTCGAACGACGTCTCCCCCGACCAGATGCAGGCGCGCATCCAACAAGCCCGTCGTGAAGCTGAAAACCTGAAGGATAGAATAAAGCGAAAGAAGGATGAATTGGCTGACGGCACGCGTAAGTAACAGGTCGTTCGAGAGCTCCATTACAGCTGCCATAGCTCCCAATGTGCCATGGATGTGATCATAAGCTGATCAATTTGCTACAGTTTCCGGCATTGCAAGGAGTCAACAAGAGGCTCTCCCCAGGAATCAAATGATGAAGACTCGGAAAACTTTGAAGGGACATCTAGCAAAGATCTACGCTATGCATTGGTCAACGGATCGGAGACATTTGGTGTCAGCGTCGCAGGATGGAAAACTTATTATTTGGGACGCCTACACAACCAACAAAGTCCACGCTATCCCTCTCCGTTCATCGTGGGTCATGACCTGCGCATACGCTCCGAGTGGTAATTACGTCGCCTGCGGTGGTCTCGATAACATTTGCTCAATTTACAATCTAAACTCAAATCGCGATGGACCAACTCGCGTTGCCCGAGAGCTCTCAGGTCACTCTGGGTACCTCTCCTGCTGCCGATTCATAAATGACCGAAGCATTCTTACCTCATCTGGTGATATGACCTGTATGAAATGGGATGTGGAGACCGGATCGAAAGTCACAGAATTCGCAGACCATCTTGGAGATGTCATGAGCATCAGCATTAACCCTACCAACCAGAACACCTTTGTCTCTGGTGCTTGTGATGCTTTCGCCAAATTGTGGGACATTCGTGCTGGCAAAGCCGTTCAGACCTTCGCTGGCCACGAATCAGACATCAACGCCATCCAATTCTTCCCAGACGGCCACTCGTTTGTCACCGGCTCCGATGATGCTACTTGCCGATTGTTTGATATTCGAGCCGATCGGGAGCTCAACCAATATGGAGTAGGTCGATTAATCATCCCCATAATGTATCTGCTAACAAAAAACAGAGCGAGGCTATCCTTTGTGGCATTACTTCTGTGGCAACCTCGGTTTCTGGCAGACTGCTCTTTGCAGGCTATGATGATTTTGAGTGCAAGGTAAAATGCGCCGTATGCTGTTCGAGGGTGAATCAGTAGCTAACTTTTGGGCTTAGGTCTGGGATATCACTCGGGGTGAGAAGGTTGGATCGCTGGTCGGCCACGATAACAGAGTCAGTTGCTTGGGTGTGAGCAATGATGGCATGAGCTTGTGCACTGGATCTTGGGATTCATTGGTAAGCCTCAAATCCCCTCGAAATATGATTCCCTGCTGACGTATTCTAGCTCAAAATTTGGGCCATGTGAAGCGCTATACCTCAACGACTGTGGATCGAATACCTCGAGCTGTGCAGAGCGGCTCGAAGCTCAAACCTGCATCGAAACCGACCACATCCACGATTCCTCTAATTGTACACCTGATACGCCCTTCTTAATCTCTGCGAATCGGCGTAGACCGGACGAAGTTACGAAAACCACTCCATAGCTTAGCGAAGCAGGTGTTCGTCAATGGGCTGCTGATCTGATCTGATCCGAAGGAGAAGATTCGGCTGGTTGCGATATCTGATTCTGTGCTGAATAATCCTTCTTTCCAATATCCTTGTTCGTATGGGTGGTCGTTCCTGCAATACTTGCTGCTCTTTCCTGCGCGACTTTAGCCCAGGCTGTTTGCGATGATATCCTGCCGAGACAGCTGGTTCCAGCCCTTCTTCTACAACAAGTTCTTCTTTTTCTCAACACGTCTTTTTTTTCATTGTGCTCAATCCAAAAGCTTGAGGATGTCTCGGCGGGGTATTTTGCTGCGCGTTACGACAGAGGGTTCTCGAATCGTTGGTGGTAGTCGATAAATTCGAAAGAGGCCTACAGGTACCTTGGGTATGTGTAGATAAGTCAGTTGGTGGGTATGAAGCAGCGGAGACTCTTGGCAAGCTTTGTTGCTGCTTCGTCATTACCATGTGATATTGGCGTCGGTCACAATGCAATGTACAATAGTCCGAATAACTGCACAACCTTCATAGATATATGACGTGCACTCTCACGTGACCATGCATCTCGTAGGTACCTATAGGTACCTTACCTAGGTATGATATGACTCAAAAGGGCAAAGAGGGCCGAGTAAGGGCTTCCGTGAGTCCAAGATCGGACGTTACATTGCACTTGTACAGTAGTGCAGATATACTGTACTATGTGCGTGCCACTACTGTACGGCATGATGTTACGATGTATGCTCCCCTGTACACAGGAGGCGCCTAGGAGATTCAGCCCTACACAAAGGTTCTCCGACGACGGGGCCCAACCCCCATCTACTGTGGTATGTCACACGTTGACACTGGCACCAACTTACGGTACTTCGTACCAAGCTGCGTGGCCGTTTTGATGATTTTGCTCGATTGAGACATTTCCACCCACTGCCGGGTAGTGTATCCTCATAATAACGTAAGTACTAGCAGTGTATGAAGAAGACTCCGAGCCTCGCAACTCTTCACGAAATGGGACGGGCAAGATGATCATGTGGACGATGTTCTGAGCGGGTCATACAAATACTGTGAGCAGGCTCGGGGAAAAGGAAATGTCAAACCGCACGCCAGAAGGCGAATCCACTACAGTATATGTGAAACGCGCCGCTAAAAATTGCCATCACCTATCCGTGATTGAAGGGGTCCAACTCAACTCCCTCGTGCCCGAGCAGCAGACGCAATTTCTGCTGTGCTCAGCTGCCTCTCAGCTCCCTCCAGCAACCGAATAGGGGGAGGCCGAGGCCAGCATCGCAGCACAATCCAAAACAATCTGGCAGTCCCAATCCGGCCATTTGTGAAGCACCCATTTTTTTTGGAGGGGTCAAGTCTCGAAAGGGGGGAAGAATCGGCAACGTTTCTGGCCAAATCAGCGGCCTGCGATTTCTTGGTTGTGCCAATTGTGCCAATACCTCGTACTTCGCACAGTAGCACCCCTGCGCGCTGGCCTCCTGCAGGCACAGGGCCCTGTCGGGCCTTCCCCTCGAGACCGCCTTCTTGGATCACCGACGCCATCTCGCAGACGCCAGTGTCAGTGCCAGTGTCATCCTCCAATTCCACCTCATGCACAACAATTACCCTCCGAGCTGCACACCGAAATTCCACAGCAAACGGCTCTGTCAGAGTCCAGACAGCCCGAACAGCCTATAAAGGTGACACCTCTGTTGATCGCTGGAACCGACGGGACGAGGGGACAACCCCGGTTATTTACAACACCAAGGCATAAGGAAAAGCTCATAAGATTGGCCTGAAACACCTTCTTACATCACGCCTCCCCTCCCCTCACTTCACCTCTCTCGAAAAGAAGGAAAATTCTATTCTTGGCCAGACAGAAAGGACCCACAAACGCAGCTGCGTCCGAGCCCCCCGAATCTGCATCACTACCTAGCTCCGCAGAAGATACTTCCGAGTGGATTATCGACCTTCTGGAAGCCTTTCGATAAGCACCTCCGCGCACATACCTTGCTCCCCATCTCCATAAAGAGCCCGCGGCGCCTGCTAACCTTAACGATGACTGCCCCAACCGCCGCACAGGAAGAATTCGACTCAATTGTCTCTAAAGCCTCTGCGCCTTCCCGTCTGAATCATCATCCGTCAGACTCGCACGATTATAGACACGACAGACCCACCGGCGAGCAGGACGAGGAAACCGAGTACGTGCAGAAGAGGATAGACGAGAACATGAGGATGCCTAGTTTAGACCCGAGGGGAGGCATGTTCCACTTACCGCCTAGGGAATTTGATAATGGGAGGACGACGGGCGTGAAGGGGGTTATTGCTGATGCTAGGAGTTATGAAGAGGCCAGACGGAATGGGAGTTACAGAGGGTCAAGGGCAAGTAGTAGTACGAGGGTTGATAAAAGGGCAAGCAGTGCTACATTCTTGAAGGATGATGGAGAGGGGAGTGCGAGCGAGGAGGAAGAATTCATTCAGCGGTGGAGACAGCAAAGAAGAGAAGAATTACAGAGCGTGGGCAACGATATCAGGAATCGAAGGACGAGTCCGAGTGTGAGGAGATACGGACGCTTTGACGAGGTTGATGCGCTGGGCTACTTAGACGCCATTGAGAAGGTCACAAGAGACACAATCGTTGTTGTCTTTGTCTATGATAACGAGGTATCTATCTTTCCTTTCGATCTCAATCAAGACACCTACTGACTAAAAATCTCAGTGCGCCGTCTCCCAAGTCATCTCTGACGCCCTCTCGCCCCTCGTGCCCACGCACCCAGCAGTCCACTTCGTCCGCGTCCACTACGCCGACATAGAATTTGACAACGCTGGCGTGCCCGCCATCCTAGCCTACAAAAACCAAGGCGACCTCTTCGCAAACCTCACGTACATCATCGACCAAATCCCAGACGACACCCTCTTCGATACCCGCGCCCTCGAGATCATTCTACGGAAACATAAGATTCTTTAACCGCCTCAGAATTTCGGAGTCAAGTTATGGATATCATCTCATGGTTGCGTTGGAGTTTGTTTTGGTATTTTGCTGTTTTGCTGTCTCATGGGAAGGGCAACTGTTTACTGGGAAATGAAGGTGGTCATGGTGTAATATTAGAAGCGAAAATATGTTCATGACGGGCGTTTGATAGATGGCGTAGTGTACTGGGTAAGCATAACGGCAATTGCCAATTGGGCTTCTCATGGCTTCTCATACCCTCATCGTCATATTTCGTTTGTCAAAAGGAGTTTCCTAAATTCAATCAATCGTTTATGATTTTAGCTGCGTGCATGGCCATTGCAAGAAACGCTTCAATTACCCTATCAGCGAGGGTATTACGTTTCAATTATATACGAGATATGGGATGCGTCCGACTTTGATAAGGGAAGTAAATGCCGATACATTAGTTTTGTATCTGCATCCCTAATTCTTTTATATTTCCACTCGCAAAGTCGAACACATCACTATTGCAGACAATTTCTAGAATTTTGTATTTGCCTAAATGATGTGTTTTATGTAAGCGACGAGGCATGTACCCGGGCAATTTTATCATTTCTTTCCGGCCCGCTCTAGAACACAGACAGATAAACGCCTTGGCGCCATTCCATCCTTTGCTATTCACAAACCGTTCGCTGCAAAGGTCATCAATTTCTATTTCCCATCCCATATTAAGTTCAGTTTTTGAAATCAAAATCCCGTGCCATCAACAGCAGGAAAGTCCAGCGCCATAAAATCCAGTAAGTCCATTCCACCAACATTGACACCCTCTGCCGTCTGCGTAACACCCTGTTCATTCACATTCTGGAAGAAAGCCGCGCCGGGAGGAAGATACCACATCTCGTTGCCGCTATTCCAATCGCTGGCACTACCGAAGACATCGCCTATATCGTTGCCGTAGTTCGAGCTAGGGCCCGTGTTGTAAGGTGTGCCGGGCGCAGGAAAGAAGGCCCCTTGATTAAGATCAAACGGTGTGGCTGAGACGTTGAGATCTACTGTTGGGAAATTAGCTTCATTTTTCCTTGGCAGGAAAATGCACGCGAAAAATGAACAAAGCCTCTTACCTGGACCATTGCTCCCCATGCCGAAATTAGGCGTAGCCGCGTTCCATTCCCGTATCTGCTCTCCCTGATCCGTCTTGATTCTCTTCAGATCGGGTTCCTTGTGCAAAACTGGGCTGCGATGCCGACTCGAACTCTCTCCTGGATGCGGACCTGTTGGAGCACTGATGAAGCGACTTCGAAGACGGGATGTTAGTGTCTCGAGAAGATCTGCGAATCGAATTCCTAAATGGACATCATCGACAACGCAGTTCCGCAGGGCGGAAACTGCCCTGTCCATCAGGCCAATACTGATCTCCACATCGCTTTTTGATGCGCCTAGAGCGAAAGTCTTCAACAGAAACATTGCGCCACTAATTATGCGGAAATATGTTCGCACAGGGGCGTGCTTGAGATAGTCGTGTGGTAAAAGGCCTTCTACAACTGTTCTGAGAAGATTCCTGCTTCCGTCGACCACTTCTCTAACGTAGTCCTGATCGGCTGAACTGAATCCGCCAAGTCTTGCCAAAGGTAACTTTCCATAGTAGTTTTGCGTCTCCGGCGAGAGAGGATTTCCTGTGTTGTTCCCGCTATGACCTGCCGTGTTGTGATTGCCAGCGTTGTTGGTACATCTTTCGACAACGGCTTGAAGCGACAACGAATTCACGTAGATCCGGACGTACTCGTACTCGATGGAGAGTATGTGACGAATGTATGGAGGCAGTCGAAATCGCTGAAATTCCTTCATCCATGCGGCCAACATTGGTTGAAAGTCTTTGAGAAGCTCAACATAACTCCCATCCTGGATGATCTTAGTGGTGTATTGTCTGGACTTGAAGAGTCTTTCGTTGCCAATGCGCATTGCATTACTGATACCCGCCCAGCAGTGGATAATTTGGTCGTCAAGTTCCAGATCGGGAATATAGTTGAAACCATTCGACACAGTCGTGTTGGTATCTGGAGTCTTGCCATCTAACGATGCCCTTCTCTTTCGAGGCGCGAAGGCTGGGTCGTTCACCCGCAAGTTTTCTGGGACCATGTTTGTCCATCCAAGACGACCGGCCAGTTGCGTGACATATATCAGGAGAAGTCTTTTGATTCTGGCAGCTCTTAGTCGATATGCTTCGTCATCATACTCAGGTCTCGTCATTTCTCCACCAGAAGCCAATAATTCATCGATATTATCAAAGACACCAAGTTCGTAGGAAAGACCCATTGCTGTGCTCAAGAGCATCCAACACATGCGATCACTTCTCCAAGCTGGCTCAAGCCAGCTTTCGATCCTCTTGCCGCCAACTCCTCTGGGCAACCGAGGACCTCCTTCGTCATCAGTGCTGTAGGTATCGGGTCCTTCATAAGATGGAAGCATAAGCTCGTCCGTAGCCTCGGCGGGAGGGAAATGCAAAGCCCGAGGATGCCATTCTGTCAATATCATAAGACTTTCGATGGTGCCTAGGGTCCGTAGACTTCCTTTTCGCAATCCTCGCCATGGAGCGGTGCTGGATGTTTGGGCTTCTCCATCACCTGCCCCAGACCCACAAAAGCCACCTCCGAAAGCCTCTTGACCCCACAGACATCTTTCGATCATCCCTCTAAGATATGTCCAGAGCTGCTCATGGATCGCATGTGACCTACAATGACCTCCAGGTCCCGGCATCTTCCTATAGCGTGTTGCTATGGTCAGAAGTGTGACCGTTAGAATAGGCTCTTCCATTAGGAGAGTGGGGTGGGTCCCAGGATCTTGGAAAGTTGGAGGAGAGATTGGTGTCAGTGGTGAGAGATATTCATAGTAGCTATATAACTTGTTAATTGGCTTCTTTCACAGAAAATGTATTGACCTACTAGTCAATATAATCGATTGCTTCTGTGGGCGTGAACCAGCCAGCTCTGACAAATCTGAACCGAGACCAGGCCTTGACGGCATCCTTATAGCCTTGTTCGTGCATCCGGGCTGGCTTGATCAAGCCTTCTGAAGCCAAGGCAGGATCAATTTGTGCCTCTCGGCGAATTTCTGGAGGGCGCATATAATTGTTCTGGAATGGAGCTTCGTTGTTGCGAATCGGGGAGGGCATATGCGGATGTGCAGATGTATTATTTCCTAGCATCGGTGACATTTGGCTGCTGCTTCTATCTCTCTTGTGACCTGGGCTGAAAGGCCTATTAGCAAAGCTTCATTACAGGCTTGCAGGGTCTGTACCTGTCGGTTGCAGCTTTGTATAGCAGATCTAGTGCATCATGTGGACCGTAAACCTCCCGCCGCATTACTTCTTGTGCCTCTAGATTCTCCAGCTGCGTGTTCGACTCCTCCGAGTTTCTTTCGTCCGTTCTGTTCGAGTTCTCCCTATTCTGAGTTGGGCGGCGCAAAGGCTGAGGTCGTCCAATTGAGCCTCCAGGCGTCAATGGAGGTCCAGGTACAACTGGCGCATTGTCTACATATTGGGGTGCAGATCGAGCAGAAGGAGGAGCTCCCATTGACGATTGCCTGATCGAGGCTGGGGGAGAGCCGTGTGTCATCTTTCTGCCATTGCGGACAATGTACTCGTCGTACTCGTAGCCATCGAGGCTGTCAGGCCGGCCATCGTCGTGCTTTCGCTTCCTTCTCGTGGCAGAGAAGAAGCACTCTTTGCTTTCCCTACGACATCGCACACACGGTGGCTCATGGGGATTGTCAACGCTTCCCATGTCACACTTGACCTTCCGACGCCGACATGGTATGCACGCCTGATAGACGCGTTTATGCTGCGGTGGAGCCTGTGGCTGCTGAGCAGACGGCGAGCCATTGGATCCGTTGGAGCTATCAGGATGCAATGGATATTGCGACGTCGTGGCCGACATCGTAACAAAGGCTCAGAACTGAGAGCTTAGTCGTCTAGATGGTCGATGCCCCTCGCTTTCCCACGGGTTAGGCTGGAGGCGTCTTGTTGCGGAAGTATTAGATGCGCACAGGGACCCTAACAATGGAATTCCACGAGAGTTATTGTGCTTCGGAGCGCTGGTAAGGCCGTTTGGCCATGACGGAAAAACTTTGGGTTGAGGTTGTCTTTCTGAACAGGCTCGAATTGGAAGCCGCCTCTTATCGTGTCGGTTCGGTGAGGCTGCCCTCGCCTGCGGCATTGCGCCGTTGTGTATCACATGCACATTTTTGTCACCAGACTTGGAGAGTCATAAGCAAAGCTATTGTTTTTATACCGTACTGTATTCACTGGATTGTTTTGGAATGTCGCTCTTATCATGTCTAAAGCTTTGTTGAATATTCTCTCGTCAGTTTATTTCTTCATCTTACATGTTAGCCTCATAGTAAGCAGGCTTATGGCTGTTGAACGGCAGAGCACTCAGATATTTCCCAGCTTCTGGAAAGCCCAGATGTCTCCATCAACGATCAACACATCTCAATGCGGCGTCTAGTGGAAGGGGTGAAACGCGTGCTGTCTTGCTTTCCATCCTAGCATAATTCTTCCCCACGAACCAGCTTTGGTCGTTGAATTCTCTTGAGATATCCTCAATACCCAGCGTCACTTTTCCTAAAATCTTATCTCTCCTCTCCCCTTTGGCTTCACTCTGTGTACTCCGCTTGGCAGTTGTTTATTACTTACAACATCACCAACCATCAAAATTCCCAAACCCTCCAGACTTCACTTTCTTCTTGACCGGTTCCGCCTCCAGCTCGTCGTCCGCAACATATTTCCTATTACTTGTATCTGCGTCTACCTTCAGGTATTTTCCCACGCCGCCAGATTTTTCGACCTGGATGACACTCCCATCACCCCTAATTCGTTTTCCAGTCCAGGTAGTTTTGTCATCCTCGGTCCCTCCTTGCTTCTTGATCTCTTCCTGCGCTTTCTCGAGCTTGTCTTTCTCTCGTTTTTGCTTCTGGAATTCCTCGAACGGGTCAACAAAGACCACAACATTTTCCATGACAATGTCCTCATCTGGCCGGTTGCCTTCATCCGTCGGCACATTCTCTAACCTTTGCAGCACGTCCATCCCGCCAACAACTCGACCGAAAATAGTATGCTTTCGATCGAGATGCTTTGCTGCTTTGTATGTGATGAAAAATTGGCTCGAATTTGTATTCTTCCCCTTATTCGCCATGCTCACTATCCCCCTGGAATCGTGCATCAAAGGTCCATCGAACTCGTCCTGGAAGTTCTTACCCCAAATACTTGTTCCTCCCTTCCCCGTGCCGGTGGGGTCACCTCCTTGAATCATGAAGTTGCGAATGCTTCGATGGAACTTCACGCCGTTGTAGTAACCCTTTTTGGCCAGGTGAACAAAGTTCCAGACGGCTCTTGGAGCTGTCTCTGTCTGGAGCTCAATGTTGAGTGAGCCGAAATTGGTCTCGATTCGAGCATATCCCTTGATCTTGACCCGTTTCGGTCTTAGCATATATTCTTCATCGGTAAGAAGTGCTCTCTCGCCACTCGTCTCAGGTGTGAGCCCGGTACTCGTAAAACTTGCAGCTGCTTTGCCTGTCGTGTATTGGGCAGCATTGTATGCGGTCTTCTTTTCCTGTATCATGGATGTTCTAGGTGCGGAGTTATTAGACCCAATTTTGGTGACTGCCTTTGACCGATTTACGTCCCCGCCAGCTTCTCTTTCCCTTCTCGCTTTTTCGACAGCGTCCTTTGCCCTCAATACCTTATCTCCAACTCTGCCCAAAGCGTCGATATTCACACTGCCCTTCTGCCTCTCTGCTTCTTGCTCCTTGGTCAAGACGGTTTCGCCGTCTTTCAAGAATTTGAACTGGCTCAAGTCCCTGCTCTCAATGTTTTGGGGGTCCTGCAGAGTAATTATATCCGATCTCCCAAACTCTCGATCATCCACCAAGTCTAGCCACATTTTCGGCTTGATGTTCAGCCTCTCAACAGTTTCCCAGGCAAAGACATTGGCTTCGCTGCCATGTCTGATAGCCACAATATGCGTATTGTCCGTAAAGACCTTGAATGTAACGGGGTCGACCATCTCTCCTTTTTTTTCTCCAGCACCTCCACCACCATCATGCGCATCCGTATCGCCATTGCGGGCGAAGTTCAGCTTGATCAGGTCCTTGTCTTTCAATGGTTCTCCCGTCACCGGGTTCGTGCCATGTTTCTCCAGCCACTGACTGATCACCTCCACATCGAATATTGTTCCCTCTGACGTGCAGACAGGGTGCTTGAAAGGCTGCAAACTCGCGGCACAAAAGTTGAAGGGTAGTCTTTTGAAATTCGCGCCGTTCGGAGCCTTTTGGGATACGTTTGACCCAGCGCTCGCGGAATATGCATCGGAGGACGACCACTCAGAATGGGTAATCTAGGAGAAAGTCAGCAATGGAAGCTTTGAAAGCTGAATGAGGCTTTCAATGCCCCGGGAGTTCTGTCTAAAGCCTTCCACTTACATAGAGCTTGTCTGTGCCTTTTCCCATCTTGATGTGTTGCTGAGCTCATGAAGTTGGAATCGTTTAGGAAGGCTGAAGGCTTAGAGATTTTAGCGAGATCTAATCTTATCGATCTCGCTTATCGAGACCCACCTTTCAACTTCACAACCGTCAAACTTCACTCCCTTCGTCAGGGAAACTTGTGGTCGTTCTTTTCCCGTAATTGATCCCACAGTAATTGAAGATATGGACGCTCTCAATAAATTAGTCTTTTATATGACTACTTGGATAGACATTCTTCTATAAGATCATTAAGGAGAAAGCAGTCTTCGGTAGGGTATAATGTTGACTTCTAAAAGTTGAGTGTTACAAGGTAACCTAAATCGACAAAGAAGGACTAAAAGAAGCCCTTGATAAGAGCAGCAAGCGCTTCATATTCTTAGAACATTTTATATAGTTCCGCGCAGGCTTGCGTCTGAATTTATGATTGTAATCTTACTCAACCATTTCATTCTGCTTGATCTTTAATGTCCCATTATGTCATTGTGAGAACATTTTCCGCAGATGTTGCTTTGTGTAGCAGCATCTCTCCATGTTTTACTTCTCGTGGTAAAGGCGCCGTTGCTTATGTGTAAAATATTGGCCGGGAAATATTCTTATCCTTTTTCCAGGGCAATCCGCGAGGCCACCCCTTCATCCAAGTCGCTAAACATATCAAAGTATTTTCTCCTTCTCCTTCAAGGTGAATGTTCTCTAAAAACGGAACCTTTCTACGCATTCGCCTCAGCCTGTAACTCATCCCCGCTTTGCAATCCACAAGGCCCGAGTCATTTCTTTGCTAGGCGTTCCTTGCACCTAGAACCGCATCCCACAAAATGACGGAGCCGGAAGCTCCTAATGCCAGAGCGGCTTACGTCACATTCTATACTCGTATGGAGGAGATACGTGCGCTTCGAGGACGCGAACCCACTGGTAAGAGAATTTCCCGCGTCTCCAGCCAGTTACTGATCTCATGGTAGCTAATGAACTTCGTGCTCTCGATGAGCTCCCTCTTGAATCTGAAAACAAGTTTTATCTCCACGATCACTCCGAGAATGGCAGACGAATCTATGAGATTTTGCGAAAATCCGAGAAGAATCACGACGTCTCTCTTCTGGAAGAAGCTGGTCAACTTCTTTGGCAGCAGTCCATGAAACTGCCTCCTCATTGGCAGTCGCCGTCTTCCCGATCTCTTCCTCCAAACGACCTTCCGGACGACGTGTACAGATTTTCTCCCATGTCAAATGACCCATTCGCAAAAGCGGGGTGCGTGAGGACTGTTGAGTGCAAGACGGCAACTCAACACCTTCCAGCAACAAAATCTCTCGAGTTCAGTCATGCCGAAAGTCGCCTGAAAGAATCTGAACACTGCGCATATCCGGAACTACTCATCAATCCGCCTGAACGATGGATTAAGAACTCGCCACGCTATCCTCAGCCTATGCCGTTGATCCAACCAGCCGCCTTCGTAAACTCATACCCGAGACCGAAACAGCAAAGCAAGCGCCAGATCGCAGCAAAACCCACTAGTGGCGAACAGAGGGAACCTGTTATGTCTAAGAAACCAAATCCTGTTAAATCATCTGACACTTGTCATATACTCAAACCCGCCCCTGAGCCCAAATCTAAAGCTAAGGCTTCAAAGAAACAAACCTCATATTCAGCTCAACAGATTCGAGGGTCCCAAGGTTTTCAAAACCTGCAGCAGCAACCTGCCCCAGTCATTAACCCAAGCCTCCTCGTTCCTAGTCAGCAGCAGGTCTATTGGGCAGTTCCTCCCCCGGGTACCGGTCTACAGCCCACAATTAACACTGCCGCACACCAGAGCATATACTCTAACAATGCAAACCGGCCTCCGGTTCGTTCACAAGCGGGAGCTACGCACCCTACAACTAACCTCGTCATCGCCTCCAACCCTGATTTGGCCATACAGAATCAATTTCCCGCTCCTTCAGTACCAGGTTTCAGAACAGCTATGTACTCTACTGCGGGATATATTCCAAACCAACAGCCATATCACCCAACCGCAGATCAGCCTCATTTACCTCATCCATCAGCGATTCGAACGCCCACCACGCCAATACCTTCAAACCAGCAAGCCCAACTCGACATGCCATGGCTTTCACTTACGCCTGGTAGCTACACGTCGGTCACGACTGCTGCTCAGGCAATTGGGACACAGCCCTATGACGAGGTGTACCGTATCGCGAAGGAGACGGCTGAGAACCTTGCTAAGGCGTTGGGGAAGAAATGATACGGATAACGGGCGCTGTATTCCTTGAAAGATGAGATTTGTTGGGGAATCTGGATACGCAGCCGTACTTCCTTGTACGTAATATTTCAGGTTGGGTGGCTGAAGCTATGCCTTGGGACGGTGATTGGCAGCTTCACGATACTCACTGTAGTTCTATTCTATAGAATAATTATCGGGTAGGAAATGTATGGTGACTCTAATCGCGTACAAAAAGTAATGTTTGGCGTTTGAAATACACATTTAAGTCGGGAGAACTTGAAAGGGGGGAAACAACTCAGTCACATGTCTCGTTTTTGAAACTCGCCCCCACCTTCCCAACCGCTGCCCCACACTCTCTTCCCTCCTTCCTCTCTAGGCCGCACCAGTACATACATATACCTGCAATATCTATTCCCTCATAATAATTTACTATTAGTAATGATTGTGTACGAATCGGAGTCTATTCTCAGTTCGGAAAACGAGCAAGAACGAACGAATGATACGATCTCGTCATCGTTGAGCATGTGAGTAGTCCTCATTTCGTCTTGGCGCTATAATCATGGTTTCCCTAAATTTATGTTTATTTGTTTTGCTGGTGTCTGATATTTGGTCATGTACTGGTACTCAACGGCTGCTCAACGACGATCCCGTCCAGACAGCAGCAATGCTACTCCCCGCAGACCTCTATGACACAACATGGCCACCAGACCAACCAGGCGTACCATATACGGCACAGCTGCCAGATGCAGAACTCACCTCTATGCTCTCAGAAATTGATCCAATTCGTATTCAATTTACCATCGAAAGACTAGTCTCCTTTGGCACTAGACATACGCTGAGCGACCAGATGGATCAGAAGAGAGGGATTGGAGCAGCGAGGCGTTGGCTAGCGGGCGAGTTTGAGCAGGCTGCGGAACCGAGCGAGGGAAGAATGGACGTCGAGGTGTTGAGTTATTTGCAGGGTGTGAGGGAAAGGGTTGATAGGCCGACGAGTCTCAGTAATGTTATTGCTACGCTCAAAGGGAGCAGCGATCCGGAGAGATTCAT